>Ga0068856_100000110_pt1 | contig 81321 bp, 76 predicted proteins | sample KBSCornC62_FD_66595 | JGI IMG/M metagenome (GOLD analysis project Ga0068856, IMG submission 66595) | Corn rhizosphere microbial communities from Kellogg Biological Station, Michigan, USA - KBS Corn C6-2 | ecosystem: Host-associated > Plants > Roots > Rhizosphere > Soil ...
GAGAGGGGCTTAAAAAAGGCAGTTTTCCGCTGTGCATCGAAGTCCTTCTCCTTTGGAGAAGGATGGGTGAGGGCTTCGCCGTTTAGGATGAGGCGAAAATGCTCAGGAGAACCGGTAAGTAAACGACATTGAATAACCATCCTGTCTGCCAGAAAGAGGAAGAGGGATGAAGAACCAAAAAAGACCGATTCAATTATGATGAAAAAACCCGAAAATATCGACGCTTATATTGCATCGTTCCCGGCTGAAGTGCAAGTTTTGTTAAACCAAATGCGCGATGCTGTTAAACAAACAGCCCCGCAGGCCGAGGAACTGATCAGCTACGGTATACCAGCGTTTAAACAAAAGGGGATGCTGGTTTGGTTCGCCGCACACACCAATCATATCGGGCTTTACCCGCGTGGCTCGGGCATTGAGGAATTTGCGGAACAGCTTAAAGGGTATAAAGTATCAAAGGGCACTATACAGTTTCCGTTGGACAGGCCTTTGCCGGTGGAGTTGATCAGTAAGATGGTGCAATTTAGGGTGGAGGAGAATTTGAGGAAGGGGAGGAAGTAAGATAACGATAGACAAATCTTGTTAAAAAATGAATTAGTTTTATGGAAATCTGATCAATTCTGCATCATTAGCAAAAGTCGGGTATGATGATTAATCAAAAATTCATAAAAGAGTATTTCCTAACCAGTCTCTTCATAGTGCTTATACTTTTCGTTAATGCCCAAAATGGGGTAACTTCCACAAAAGGCACTGATACAGATAAAAATGAGCAACCGCCGGAATTCAAAAATGCTGGCGAACAAGAAGACTATTGGGCGAAAGAGTTGTTTCGAAAGTTTTATAAAAAGGAGTATTTTGAACTTTATAAAGGAAAAATAGAGATACAGGACAGCAATTATATTTTTGATAATAAAGTTATCGATCTTTCAACCGAGAGTGCTGAACTTAAAGTGATGATTGAAAGCGGATTATTTTATCCCGGTATTTTTGACAAATACGACTATTCTGATTCGCACATTAGTATAAAGTTGCTTGCAACATCCCGCAAGAAAATAGCAAGCGATACTGATTCAGCGAAACCAAAAGCACCGCTCTCGACCAATAGATTAAAAAAAGATACGCTGACAATTTCGAATTTTGAAGAAATAAAGGCGATGCAAACTAATATTCACCAAAAAAGGTTCCGGTTCTGGCTATTTACGAAAGGCATTGGCAACCCCATAATATATTTTATTGAGCTAACCAATGATAAAGCGACAGTCGATATGAGTACAGTCGATTTTGTAAAAGGTGCGAAGTTGACATTTTTAAAGGAAGGTTGGGTTATTATATAATTTTTTCTGTTTTGTATTCCCGATACTTAATGCTACATTATTGCGTTTAACTCGCACCAACATTATTCGCAATGAAAAAAACCTTTATCGTTTTGCTGCTGATCTGCTGTCAGCATGAACTAACTTTTTCGCAATTCACCAAAACACAGATCCTTTGGGACAATTACGGCGTGCCGCACATTTACGCCAAAACCACTGCAGGCATGTATTATGCCTTTGGCTGGGCGCAGATGCATAACCATGCAAACCTGCTGCTTCAGCTTTACGGCCTGGCGCGCGGAAAAGGAGCGGAATACTGGAACGGCCAGTGGCTGAGTGACGACGAAATTGAACAGCGGTTTGACGTGATGGGCCGTGCCGAAAAGTTATATAACAAACAAAAGCCAGAATACAAAGCTTACCTGGATGCCTTTGTTAAAGGTATAAACGACTATGCAAAAGCCCACCCCGAGGCTATTGGCGCTGAATACAAACAAGTATTGCCAATTACTTCGCAGGACGTGATGGCGCATCTGATCCACGTTTTATACATTGCCTTCGTAGCGGGCGACAATATCTATACCGCCAAACGGGAGGAGCGGGGCTCCAACGCGATGGCCATAGCGGCAACACGGTCGGCATCGCATCATGCCATGTTAATGGCTAACCCGCATTTGCCCTGGTTTAATGGCATATTCACCTTTTTCGAAGCGCATTTAAACGGGCCGGGCTTTGATGCTTACGGTAGTACGCTGGCCGGTTTCCCGGTGCTGGCCATCGCTTTTAACCAAAACCTGGGTTGGACGCATACCGTCAACACGATGGATGCCTCCACGCGATATGAATTAAAGTTAAAAGATAATGGTTACCTTCTGGATGGCGCGGTTGTTCCGTTTGAAACCCGTACCGTCATCCTGAAAATAAAACAGGCGGATGGCTCCATGAAAGAGGAGCGGCTGGTTTGCAAAACGTCCCGGCAGGGGCCGGTGGTTGCCGAAAAAGGCGATAAAGCGATGGCGGTGCGTATTGCCGGGCTGGATAATTCGGCTTTTTTTGAGCAATACCACAAAATGTGTAAAGCCACAAACTTTAAGGAGTTTGAATCTGCGGAAAAAATGCTGCAGATGCCCATGTTTAATACGGTTTACGCTGATAAAGCCGGTAACGTTTTTTACCTTGATGGCGGCGACATACCCGATAAAGGCGAAGGCGATTTTATGTTTTGGCACGGAAAGGTTGACGGCACGCAGTCAAAATATATCTGGACAAAGACGCTGCCTTTTGAAAAGCTCCCGCAGGTTTTTAATCCACCGTCCGGCTTTGTGCAAAACGCCAATGATGTACCCTGGACCTGTACATGGCCGCTGGCATTGGATTATAAAAAATACCCGGCCTTCATTGCACCGGGCGCGCATTGGACCTCGGGCATCGACCGGAACCAGCGTGCAGTGCACCTGGTTACTGAACATCAGGCCATCTCATTCGACCAGTTGGTGGGAATTAAGCTGAATACCGGTTTGGAAACGGCCGACCGCTTGCTGGATGAATTATTGCAAACGGCAGGGCAATCCGCCGATAGCCTGGTAAAGCAGTCTGTGATTGTCCTAAAAAAATGGGACAGGCACACGGATACCGCCAGCCGCGGCGCGGTGTTATTTACACAATGGGCCGACCTGATGGCGATGGGCTCGCCTATGAAAAATGATTTTTCGTGGGATGCGCCATTTACCACGCCTAACGGTTTGAGCGAACCTAAAGTTGCGGTAGACAACCTGCAAAAAGCGGCCGCCATGGTTTTAAAAAAATACGGCTCGCTGGATATTCCCTGGGGTAGCGTATATCGTTTCAGGGGCGGCGGGTATGACCTGCCGGCCAACGGTGCGCCGGGTTATTATGGTTCCTACCGCTCCATTTACTACAGCCCCAATAAAGACAAAAAATTTGTTGCCGGTTCCGGCGACTCGTATGTAGCGGTAACTGAGTTTGGCCCAAAAGTAAAAGCAATGGTTTCGTTGAGTTATGGCAATGCCTCGCAGCCGGGTAGTAAGCACATTTATGACCAGCTGAAGTTAATGTCGGCAGAGAAATTGCGGCCGGCTTTACTGGATAGGGCGGATGTAATGAAAAATTTGGAGGAGAAAGAAACGTTGGATTATTGAACCAGTATTAACCCCTATGGTCATGCCGAACTTGTTTCGGCACCCCACGCGCTAAGTAATGAAGCGATAGGTAGCCGGGCGCTCGATTACCTGGTTGCCGGACGACCTATCCCGTGCTGACCTATATGATGAGGTGCCGAAACAAGTTCGGCATGACTTTTTTATTTTTTAAAAACGACGTCTTTACCTATAAAAATGCCATTTTCGGTGGATTGCACCAGTTTTTACCCTACAAATATTTCAACCACTTCTTTTCAGGATGACTCAACTTATACCGTGCATAACTGCGGCAGACAAAGTATAAGATTACAACAATGATAAAGTAATCTAAATAAAGCAGCGGCAATCCCCATCTTTTATCTTCCGACAACTCCAGGAATGGGGCGGTACCGTACCAATCCTGGTGCGGGCTGCCGGTGCGAATGTAGTTTACCACCAATGCACTGATGTGGATAAGCAGTATGTGGAGGATATAATAGAAAAACGGTACACGGCCAAACATGATCAGTATGTTGGCAAACCAGCCTTTCACCTTTTCAGCAAAGGGCACCAGGGCGATCAGCGGGCCAAGCGTCATCAGCAGGTAGAGCTGTGAGGGCGGATATTTTTGCTGGGCGAGCAACCTGAACAGGAAGGGCATGCCGGATTTGCTGTGATGAAAATAAGTGATCAGTCCCCCGATCACAATAAATGCTGCTATGCAGCAGAGCCCGATCCAGAGGCAGCATTTGTTGCGCCTTGCCGGGTCGCCGGTAAGCAGCAGGCCGAAGCCGTAACCGGCCATCATGACGCCGATCCAGGGCACGATCACATAAAGAATAGCGATACCCGGGGGGCCATCGAAACCGGAAGAGTAGATAAACTCCCAAAACAAGCTGAAATGCGCGCGCCAGCCAACCGGCAGCAGATAGGGCACATACATGAACAGCTGCTGGGCAGCGATCATAACCAGGCCGCTGATCCATATTACGCGTATGGGCAAGCGAGCGATGAGAGACATCAGCACCATGCACCAGCCCAGCATCCAGATAACGCCGGCCAGGGTAAAGGCGCCAAAGTTTAAATTGAAGGTCCAGAAAAAGCGGATTAACGTAAGCTCTAACACCACAAGCAGCAATCCGCGGCTTAGCAGGAATTTTGACAGCGCCGGACGGCTGTTCACTTTTTGCCCGTACAGGAATGCACTTGTTCCCGCCAGAAAAACGAAGGCCGGCACGCAAAAGTGGGTAACCCAGCGGGTAAAGAAAATGCCCGGTTCGGGGCCGCCCGAAGGCATGCCGGAATACACGCGTACGTGATCGATCGCCATCAATACCATAACGGCGCCGCGCAGCAGGTCGACAGATTGGATGCGCACCCTTGGTGTTGGGTTTGAAGCCTGGTTTATCATAATAAGGAGGTTTATTTTAGTCCGAAAGTCCGAAAGTCAGTAAAGTCCGAAAGAAGCTGCATTAAGTCGCTCTTCAACTCATTCATTCAGGCGGAAAACTCGCATAAATATCTTAAAATCAGGCTATATAAAGAAATGCAGAGACGAAAAATATTGCGTCCCTGCATTTTTTTATTCGGTCTTCAAGCTCTTTATCGGGTTGGCAATGGCGGCTTTAACGGACTGAAAACTTACCGTAAGCAACGTGATCGCAATTGCCCCGGCGCCGGTCAACACGAATATCCAGCCTGAGACGGGCGACCGGTAATCAAAATTTTGCAGCCAGTTATTGGCCAGGTACCAGGCGATAGGGCACGCAAATACCAGGGAGACCATTACCAGGACAACAAAATCCGTGGTGAGCAGCCGCCACAGGTTAAATACCGAGGCGCCCAATACTTTGCGTACGCCGATCTCTTTTACCCGCTGCTCGGCCATAAAGGATGCCATGCCAAACAAACCCAGGCAGCTGATAAAAATGGCCAGCCCGGCAAAAAACGCCGCCAGGGTGCCGATGCGCTGTTCGTTCCCGAACTTTTTGGCGTACTCCTGGTCGACGAAATGGTATTCGAAAGGCTGCTGGGGGTTGAAACGTTTAAATACGGTCTCAATTTTACTGATCGCCGCGCTTGCGCTCATTTTGGGGTTGATCTTCAGCAGTACGGTGTTTCCCGCGCCCTTGTTCAGAAAATATACGGTGGGCTTTACCTCGCCGTATGGAGAATCGACCACGATATTGCTGATCACACCAATAACTTTAAACTTGTTACCGTAATAGGTGAGGTTTTTACCGATGGGGGCCTGCATGCCCATAAATTTTACGGCGGCTTCGTTGACGATCACCGCCGCCGAGTCGCTGATAAAGGCATTTGAATAATTCCGGCCCTCTTTAAATTCCCAGCCGGCAGTTGTTCCATACTCAGGCGATACGCCGTTCTGCTGGAAGTCAACACTCAGGTTAGGGTCCTTGCCCGGCCATTCGATGGCGCTGGTACTTCCGGCAGTGGATACCGGCGGCACATCGCCCTCGGCCATAGCGGTTACCGTACCGGTTTTAAGCAATTCATCCTGTACCGCACGATAGTTTTTGTGAATATCGGACGTATTAACGGGCACAAATACCAGCCCATCGCGGTTATAACCTACCGGGCGTGCCTCTGCATATTTTATCTGGCGGAAAATAACGATGGTACCAATGATGATCGTCACCGACACCACAAACTGCACGACCACCAGCACCTGGCGTGGAATAGCCGCAAAACGGCCAACCCTGAAAGTGCCCTTCAACACCTTAACCGGGCGGAACGAAGAAAGGTAGAATGCCGGGTAACTGCCGGCGATGATACCGGTAAACAGGCAAAAGCCGATACAAATGATCCAAAACGACGCCGCGCTCCACGGAATTGCGATCGATTTGGCTTCGGTTTCATTAAACAGAGGCAACCCCAGCTGCACCAGCAACAGGGCCATTGCAAAAGCTAAAGCCACGCAAAGCAGCGATTCGCTGAAAAATTGATAAATGAGTTGCGAGCGTAGCGAGCCGATGGCCTTACGGATACCCACTTCGCGGGCCCGTTTTTCCGAGCGGGCGGTGCTCAGGTTCATAAAGTTAATGCAGGCAAGCAGCAGCACAAACACACCGATCATGCCAAACATCCAAACATAGCGGATCGCTCCGCCAACATTTTTGCCATCCTTAAAGTCGTCGTATAAATGCCAGCGGTTCATGGGCAGCAGGAACAGCGCGGGTTTCTTTTTGGCCAGCACAGCGCTCACGTTGCGCAGCTTGGCGTCGCGTATTTTTACCGAAACGGAAGCCATATCGGCATGATCGGCCATTTGCACAAAAAGCGATACAAAGTTTGGCCGCCATGGCTCGCGCATCGATTTCAGGTCGTTCACATCGTAAAACATTTGCCATGGGGCGATAAAGCCCATATCGGCAAAGCTGGAATTTTGCGGGAAATCCTTATAAACGCCCGCTACTTTGGCGTTGGTTTGGTTGTCGATGCGTAAAATTTTATTTATCGGGTCGGCATTACCAAAATAGGCCCTCGCGGTCGAAGCGGAAATTAAAATCGATGAAGGGTCGTTCAGCGCACTGCGGCTGCCGCGGATCATCTGCAAACCAAATATTTCGGGGCCCTGCGGCTCCATATAGCCGCCGTTGCGGGTGAGCCGGTTATTACCCAGGGCCACGATATGGTCGCCGTTGCCGGCCATCATTACCACAGCTTTAAAATCGCTACCATAGCTTTTGCGCAGCTCGGCCGCAAGCGGGTAGGGCACTGATTCCCAGGTTTGAACCTCGCCATTGTTGGTTACGTTTTGTACCACCTTGGCAATATGGTCGTAATTTGGCGTAAACCGGTCGAACGACAGTTCGTCCCAAACCCAAAGGCCGATCAGCATGGCCACGGCCATTCCCACCGATAAGCCGACGATATTTATTAAGGAATGCGCCTTGTTTTTAACAAGATTGCGCCAGGCGGTTTTGAAGTAATTTTTGATCATGGCTTTAATGCTTGCAGCCATCAGCTGCTATAATTTTATGCCAACTGTATAAGTAGTTGATTTTTAATAAAATATGAATTTAGTTTGACGCAAACTTGTATCGAAAACGAACGATGATTGTGCGCTTTTGAAGGGTGACGGGCCAGGTGGTTTATTTGGCCGGGGAAGGACGGCAAATAAAAAGGGGCGCGCGCTAAACTTTATCCTCCCTGATTTTTATTTATTTAGCCGGTTTCCTATCTTCGGTCACCCTAAACAGGGAATCGTGATGTTGATCCGCAATTTACTATTGATTTTTTTCCTTTCCCTTTCTATTCCGGCATTCAGCCAGCAGGATGTCGATTTTCATATAGCCACCCATCTTTTTGCAGGCAAAAAAATAATAAAGCTAAAACGTGATTTTTATGACCCCTATTTGTGGGTTTTATCAGCCAATAATGAAGTCTACCGGGTAAACAGCCTTGACTACACGATTGACGACTTTACCGCCACATTTGCGCCATATAGCAACTTACAGCTTATTGATATAGCGGGCTTAAGCAAGGATACGGTTTTTGTGGCGACAAATTCTCCGCACGTTGTGCAGTTTGAATCGGGAAAGCTTAAACTGCTGGGCGCCACCAATAGTGTTACTGATACCGTAACCTCCGTGGGGATAGATTTTTCGGGTGAGTCAGGGGATTTGTATACACCTCCAAACGGGCTGTTCATCGGCACCAGGGGCGGCTGCTTAAATTTTGATATCCCTACACAGAAGGCCCACATTGTGGATATCAACCCGCCGCCGTCGAACAGCGTTGTTTATGAGGCTACCTATCGGAGAAATACGGTATCGGGTATAAATCCCCAATGGACCGATCCGGCAACCAATATAACTTACTTCGGACTTGGCTCATTTACTACGCCAACGTTGTACGGTTCAGAGGCCTGGACGGGGCAGTCAATCGGCACGCATTTAAATACGGTTTTTGATGCCCCCAGCACATTTGATTACAATGCCTGGCTGTTTAACGGGATGAATGTTTTTTGGGGAACCGAAAAAGGATTGTTCCAAAGTGAATGGACAAGCCAGGAAGAAGGCATACCATATTCCGTTCAATACCTCAACGGCATCCAGGTTAATAAGGTTACCGACATTTTCGGGCTTACTTCCTACGGCTATCCTCTTACCGTTGGTTTTTCACCGGGGCTGGTAAAAGAAAACCTGCTCATCGGCACCCAACAAGGGCTATATTTCAGTTCCTCAATTTTGGGTAATTATCTGAAAAGCGGCGGCTTTAGTTATTTTATAAGAATATTTTCACTGTTTCATTTCGGCGATCTCGGAAATATCCCGGTAAACGATATTTATGTAAATACCACTGTTACTACTTACCCGGTATGCGAAAACGGCGCGTGGCTGGCAACTGATGACGGCGTTTATTACGTAAAACCCGACTACGGAGCCTATTTCCCGACGACAGGCGTCAAAGCCATAGGTTTTCAGCAACCCAGCAGTGTTTCTGATACGTTAAACGTTTGCGAAGGCAGCAGTGCCGTTGCGGCAATTAACAACGAAGCTTATTCGGGCAACAGCTATCAATGGTATAAAGACGGCCTGCAGTTAAAGGGCAAGGTGGGCCAATCGCTAAAGATCACCGCTGCCGGTGATTATTATGTTTTACTGTACGACCCCTGCAGCGGACTGCATGCCGCAAGCAATCACCTTACCGTTAACCTGATCAGTTCGCCGGTATTTACCTTCAACTACCCGGATAAAATACAGCAATGCAACACACAGCCCGATACCTTACGGATAGCAGATAACCCTGGCTACCATTACCGGTGGTATACCAACGGCGCGCTAAACGGCGATACAACAAACGCATGCGTCGTTACCCAAAGCGGTAAATACAAGGCAGAGGTTAGCGCCTGCACCAACAGCTGGGTACCATCAAAGGAAGTGGAGGTAGACCTGATCAATTTGCCGGTACCGCAAGTGACGGCCGATAAAGTTATTTATTGTGCCGAAGACGTAGCCACGCTGTCGGTTAATACACCGGTTGACGCCTCTTACACCATCAATTGGTACCGGGACGGCAATTTATTGCCCGCGAAAAAAGATTCTGCTTCTATAAAAGCAACACTGCCAGGCAATTACACCGTAACGTTAAACAGCAATATCGCAAACTGCACCCAAACATCCGAACCTTTACCGCTCTCCTTTACTCCCGCACCTGTTTTTTTGTTTGATTACCCTGATCAACTTCAAGTTTGTACGGGTACGCCGGTCAGATTATTTGCCATCGGAAGCGGCAATTACCGATACCGGTGGTATGAAAACGACACCCTGATCGACGATACGATTTCCGCGTTCGATGTGACGAAAGACGGGAAATATAAAATAGAAGTAAGTTCATGCGCCGGGAGCTGGGTACCATCAAAGGAAGTGCAGGTCAAGTTTATCACCATGCCCGTTCCAGTGATCGGCACTGATAAGATAGCCTATTGCAATGGGGACAATGCCGTGTTGTCGTTACCCGGCTCGTCCTACCCCGATTTTACCATCCAATGGTACAGGGATAATGTGCCGGTGCCGGGCAGTACAGGCCAAAGCGCCATAACCACTAATCAGCCGGGCAGTTATACGGTAAGCCTGGTCAATAACTCGGCGAATACCGATGGCACTTTTTGTATCCAAACGTCCACGGCTGTACCGGTGGTATTTAATCCGCCGCCGACCGTCACCATAAAACAAACCGTTAATACAAGCCTTTGCACCGGTCAAACCGTCAGCCTGGATGCAGTTTACACCGGGGGATCGGTTAAATGGTCTACGGGTGAAACAACCGACCAGATCAGCGTAACACGAAGCGGCCATTACACGGCAACGGTTACTTCAGCAGCCGGCTGTGATGCGGACGACGGTATCGACGTCACTTTTTTGCCCGACCCTGTTTTCAGCGTAAAAGATACTTCCATCTGCACCTTTAAAAGACAGGCGGTTATACTGACAGCCCCGCCGGGTTTTGTTGGTTATAGCTGGAACAACGGCGCCGCCACCAGCCAAACCTACCAGGTAACGCAGCCCCAAACGGTAAGTTTAACGGTAACGGACGCCAATGGCTGCCAGGCCACGCAGCAAATAAAAGTTGCGGATGAATGCCCCGCTGTATACATCCCCAATACATTTACACCCAACGGCGATGGTATCAACGATACCTGGGTGATTGAGGGCCTTGATGAAACCGCCACCGTAAAAGTTTTTACGCGATGGGGAGCTGAGGTTTATCAAAACGTTGGCTACTCCACACCCTGGAACGGCGAACATGCCGGTAAAAAACTCGCGCCGGGTGTATATTATTATCTCGTTACGGCCAAAAATGGCACACAAAAGTTCAGCGGGTCGCTGACGATTATTTATTGAGATGCGCCAGCGCCATATAATAAATGGCAACCGACCCGGAAACCTTTATTTCTCCGGACTTGATTAACCGGGGGATATCGTCAAACGCCACTTCAACCGTTTCTATATCTTCCGTTATGTCAAACTCCGTGTCGTGCAGCTGCACCACTTTCCACGCCAGGAAAAAGAAAATCTTATTGGTGTCTTTTGTCGGGTTGTCATAAACCACGCCTATTTGTTTAATATCGGCTGAAGTATAGCCTGTTTCTTCCCTTAATTCGCGCAGGGCGGCGGCTTTAACGGAAGTTTCTTCCGCATCGACGACGCCACCGGGAAACTCCAGCAGAATTTCCTTTGCCCCGTGTTTGTACTGCCGTACCATGATCACTTTTCCATCGGCAGTTACCGGGAATACCAGCACCACATCAGGCCGGATGCTTACAAAATAGTCGTCGATTATTTTGCCCGACGGCAGCTCAACGGTGTCCTTGTGCACGGTACACCATTTGTTATCCAGCACAACGCCGGTTTTTATTGTTTTCCATTTTTGGATGATCTTCATATTGCTGTTTGTTCCCGGTATTTGATGCAGGAAGGCGCTAAAAATAGGGAATCTTGGTTATAAAAAGCGGGTTGTTTTGCGTGACAGAGAGGTTCCATTGGTATATTTTTTTCCGTCTGCACCGGGTCTTTTGCAGATTTAAGTTAGCCCAAAAGCTATACAAAGGCGTCATTGCGAGGAACGAAGCAACCTCTGCACATGCTGATCACTGAACCTTGTGTTCGAGTTACCAGTTAGTGGCACGCCGGTCATCTTTACATTGCGTTTCGTTGAATATCTGGTGTAGCGGTTGCTTCGTTCCTCGCAATGACGGGATAGGTCAACTTAATCTGCGGGAGACCCTGTGCTGATTGAAAATGCGGTGAAAACCGACTTTGCCGGAACGGCCGCGAAGGCATTTAATTCCTGAAATCTTGCGTAATCATCAGTCCGTAAACTCCGCCGTCTTCAATGCCGATGCCTAAGCGGCCGAATGCGGGATTGAGGATATTGGCGCGGTGCCCGGGCGAATGCATCAGCCCGGAATGTGCCTGCGACAGCGTTGGGGCCAATGCCACATTTTCGCCTGCAGCCAGGAAATGAAGGCCGTCGTCCCGCATGCGCGTGAAAGGATCGGTCCCTCCGGGCGTGTAATGCGAAAAATATCCCCTGGCCAGCATATCCACCGAGTGTTTACGGGCAACGGTGGTTAAGTCCGGGTCGGCCTTAAGCGGGGCTATGCCTCTTTCGATGCGCTCGTTGTTGACCAGGCGCAGCATTTCGGTTTCCAGGTCGGGACGTTCCGTGGGATGCTTTACGCTGAACGGCAGCTTGATAAATTTTTTTTCTTCGCCACCTTCTGTGCGCGGAGCATGGATGACAGGTTCAGGAATTTCGGCAAAAACCGGCGACAGCCACCGTTCCAGCCATGCCGTTCTGCCTGCCAGCCCCGCCGCCAGCTTGCTGTTATGGGCCTCGCGCGACAGCGTGCCGGGGAAAGGCATCAGCAGCAAAAACACCGCCAGCAATGCGGCCCAGATGTAGCCGTCGACCAGGCCCGGCACAATGCCCAGTATCCTGTTGAGCGCCGAAGTGTGTACATAAAAAGGCGTGCTCAATAAAATACGATCGGCCAGGCGGTCTAACAAAACGCGGGCGATGATCACGGCGAGGATAAAGGCTAATGCCAGCGAAAAAGAGCCGATACCCGGAAAAACATCCAGCAGCAGGACACTGAACGGCCCGCAGGCCACAAAGCCGATCAGCAAACTGCCCAGCCAGCAGAGCAATTGCAGCGTGGCCAAAATAAAGCCGCGCCGCACAGCCACCAGCACGCAGGCCAGCAGGACGATGAACAACACGAAGTCGATAAAATTCATTTTGCGCTTTTGATGTTAAACAGGGGATGGAGGGATTAGTTTAAAATTTGGATGGGGTTAGTCACCGAATAATCTTTATACATCGCTGCTTTATACCTTAAAGTTTTATACACCAATGCCGTGTCTCTCAACGAAATCTGTTAAAACTACCATTTAATCGAAATTTCGCGCTAAAAACTAAAAGTCACTTTCAGCACAGCAACCCTTCCCGGCAGGGTGTAGGTGCTGGTTGCCAGGGAGTTTGGTGTTAAATTGATTGCAGTAAAGGTTTTCACGTTTGCAATATTGGTTACGCTCAGCATAATGTCCGACTTTAACTTCAGGAATCTGTAATTGATATTCACGTCTGCAAACAGATACTTAAGGTCCTGCTGCCCGGGCTGACGGGTGTACAGATAATCGCCGGAAAGGTTAAAATAAACGTTTTTGGCCGTCGTAAATGAAAGCGTCGTCCTTTGGCTAAGCTGGCTGTCGGTGCCGGTAGGGGTGTCCTGCGTTCCGCTGTTCGAGACGGTATAGTTTGCGTTGTATATCCAGCTAATGAAACTGACCAGCTTGCCATTCAGGCTGGCTTTATAAGTGCAGGCTTTTACCGTGGCAGGAAAAAGTTTATTATTCTCCAGTAAATCCAGCCAGTTTTGACGATAGGTAAACCCGGCGCCAACAGTAATGGCAGGATTGAACAGGAATTTACTCGCGTTTGCCCCCAGCAGGAAGCTTTGGTTGCGATTGGGCAGGGGCAAAGCTATCCGCTGTAGCAAAAGGTTGGTAAAAACAACGGACTGAATGTTAGTTGCCGTTATATCGGTATAGCCGGCGATGAGGTTCAGGAACAACAACCGGACAGGATCTTTAAACTCGTATACTGCCCCGGCAGTTTGTATGCGCGATGATGAAAGGGGTGCACGGTTTGCCACCAGCGATTGATAGTTTTGCAGGATTTCGCCGCCATACACATCATAGATGGTGCCCTGCGTGTTAACAAGAGAGTAGTTTACCGATACCTTGTTGTGCACATCGGCAAAATAGCTAAAGTTAAATTCAGGGTCGAAGAAGCGTTTTTGCAGATGCTGGTTTAAGCTCGTTAAAGCATCATTATAGCTAACCGTGTTAAGGCTCAGGGGAAGGTTTAAGGTGGCCGTTACCTGGCTGTTTACAAAGCTATAATTGCCCGATGTATATAATTTGGTTTTTTGCCAATGAAGGGCATTAACGGAATTGGCGGACAGCAATTGTGTCGACTGATCATTTTGCACCAGGTACAAGTCTGTACTAAGCTGCTGGCGCTGCCAATCAAAACCAGCCAGGTAGTTCTGCGTAAAATCCCCCTTGATAAACGACACGGAAGCACTATTCGAGCCATACCAGGTGGGGAGCTTAACATATTGTTTCAGGCCGGCAAAGGGTACATTATTGTTAAATTGGGCCGAATCTATCCCCGGCATGATGAGCAACGACTCGGGTTTCAAGGTGTCGCTTAGTGTGGATGATAAGTTCACAATATTGCCCGAGCTTAACTTTAATTTATAATTGAGCATATTCGAAATATCGAATGTTTGTTGCTTAAGCAACTGGTTTGCCGTTGCACCATTATCCATAAATGCCGAGCTGGTGTTTACGGGCCGGTAATCGACGAGTAGGACGTCCTTATAATAAACATCGGCCGCGTTTTCAATGAGGTCGAACTGTGCGCGGAACACCTGTGGGTTAATCTTATTGTTTTGTATCTCGCTGTAGCTGACCGTTTGGCCTGGCAGAAAATTTTCTGTCAGCTGGCTGGTCTGTTGATGCTGTTCATCATATAAGTATGCAATGTTGGACTTTAGCTGCAGGTCGTTATTGATATTGACCAGATTGTTAAGGTTGATCAAGGCAGCATTGTTGAACAAATACCTGTTTTGGGGCAGGGGTGGCGTAGCAGCCGGGTCTGTTGAAAGCAGGTAGCTGCCCGTGAAGGCTGCGTTGTGCGAAATAATATCCGTTGCCGGGTCGATACCGATATTGTCGCCGGTAATATTGTTAATGAATTTTACTTTCTTACTCAGTAGTAGCGCCGTTCCGTCCTCCTCCCATGCGCCGGGCAGGCCGGCCCCTGTTGTATTTACGCCGATTACATGCAGCTTATATTCATCTTTTATCACCAGGTTGAGGGCCACATCGGTACTGGCGTTGTTTTTTTGAAGCATTTTGATGGGCTGATCCCGTTGGATAACCTGCACCTCGTCCACGGCATTGTACGGAATGGTGCGCGTGGCAATGTTATACCGATCGTCCAGCAGGTTATCCTTATCGATATATAAATTCGATATACTCTTGCCGTTATACGAAATCGTGCCGTCATCCGCTATTACAATACCGGGCATTTTGCTGAGCACGTCGCCGATGCTGCGGTCCTGATTTCCGGCAAAATCGGCGGGCCGGTAGCTTAAGGTATCGCCTTTAAGTTTTAATGAGGGTGGTTTTACAACCTTCACTTCCCTGAGCTGTATTTCACTCTCTTCCAGCGCGAAATCATAATTTTTAGCCAGATCAGTCAATGCGGCACTTGCTTTACCATAACCGATGCAGGTTACCTCAATAAATAAGCGCTTACCGCTTTCTGTAACGGACAAACTGTATTCACCATTTTTGTTTGTTTGGGAAAAGGTAATGATGGCGCCAGCGGTATCTTTCAGGGCAACATTGGCCAGCTCAACGGGTTTGCCGGCTTTGTCTGTTACCTTGCCTTTTATTTTTTGCGCAATGGCCGCGAGGGTATTAAACAATAGTAAGAAAGCTATGACCGATTTAAATTTCATTCCGATAATTTAAAATACTGTGCGGAAATTGGTCATAAGCCCCGATCGGTCATTTTTTTTCAGGCAACTCAATCGGGTTGTTCACCAGGTTTTTCACCGGTTTCGGCGGGGCCGACTTCCCGGCCTTCTCACCGGCGCCGGCCGCTATGAGCTGTGCATATCTGAACGCAGCCGGATCTTTATCATATGCTTCCTTCATCCTTTCAAATTCTTGTTGGTTAATCACCATCAGGCCGCCTTCGTTGGCGCCCCTTTTATCCGGAAGGCCGATCCGGCTTTCATCCAGCCCGGCTAAAAAGTTTAATATCCTGCTCAAATCGTGCTGGGAAAGCCGACGGGCGTCTTCCACTGAATAATCGCCTTCCTTAACCGTCGACATACTTTCAAACTTAAACTGTACTTCTTTTTTATCATCATAGGCCTCCAAAATCAGGCCCGGCAACCCGTTCAGTTTCCATGGGCCGCATGATAGCGGCAACGCCGGGTCGAACCAGGCTGTCCAGTTACGGCCTTTGAAATGAGCGATCGCTTTTTGGCAGGGTACACCGATAATACTCATCGTATCTTTCACCACCTTCCAATCTATCTTTTCGGTTTGGTCTTCCACCAGGCAGCCATTAAGGCATATATCCGATCGAAAAAAACATTTGTGTTCCCTGGCAAAAAAATAATAGTCGGTTGATGAAAATTGTGGCTGCTGCTGTTGCTGTGCCCGGTACCTGTCATTTATTTGCTGACCGGTAAACCCGCTTTTCTCCATTTCCTCTCGCTGAAGCGACATACTGACCACCTGCTCCATCCTGTCGTAGCTGGTGTACAACGAGGCGTTTCTGCTGGCCAGCAGCAGCATATTTTCGGTATAGGGTTTATTTCGTTGCGTAGTATCCTGTATGTGGATAAAGCTGTAGCGCACCTTTATTAATGGCTTGTCGGGCTCCTGCGCGTATACTGTCGTCAGCAAAAAGGTGGCGCAAAAGTTTATAATGATAAATGTTTTCATGCTCGTTTTAGCCGTGGGTTTACTGTGTGTATATGCAGCGGCACTTCCTGGTTAGTACCCCCGCATATTCCGCGGCAGCGCATCCGATGCCGGATTCGGCTTTACCGTTAATGACGCCGTGTTGATACCCGGCCCTGTTCTAATAAACGCCCCGTATCCGCGCAGGTCAGGATTTGCAGCACTTGCCGGGGTTTGGCGCCTGTTACTCACCTGCAACTGCGATTGCGTGAGGCCTGCCAGCTCACTTTCGTCGTGCACTTGCCCATTGATGATAAATGCCACCTTCAAATTGTGAGGCAATACGGTTACCTGCGTTTCGCCGTTTACACCAATCCTCACCACATCGTAAACACCGCCTTTAAGCGGCGCCCGCTCAAAAAACTTGCTGTCGTCGAACCGCCCGCCGGCAAAAAGCAGCTTGATCTCTTTTTGCATCTCCACGGCGTTTGTTCGCGTCCCGGCGCCTGGTACCGGCGGTATATCGGGTCTTAATGTCGCAAAGCCCAGGCAGCCTATCGCCAGCACCGGCGCTACCAGGACATAGATCAGTTTCCCGGACTTTGCCGAGGGCTGCTTAAACAACATATCGATGCGTCTTTTCAGGGGCAGGCGGCTAAAGCTGTTGTAAAGCATAGCAGGCGAAGCGGCGCATAAATGCAGCAGCAGGGCCGCATATTCTTTTTTATCCACCGACCCGCCCATCGCGTGGTCCACCTCAAATTCATGATTTTCTTCCATGGCGCGGGCGTACAGGTAAACAACCGGATTGAACCATAGAACGATGCGGCATATTTTCATCAAAATCCTGTCGGCGGAATGAAACAGCCTGATATGCAACATTTCATGCGCAATCACCTGCCGGATTTCGTCGTCGCTTAGTTTTTCTTCGTTCAAAAAAATATAATGCAGGAACGAGCCATTGCTGAGTTTTTTGTTTCCGTGTAAGATGCTGATCCGGCCGATACGGTTTATTTTTCGCCTTTTAAGGTTGATGAACAGGCCAAGCAGGGCGATGATCATCCGGGCAAACAACGCCGCCGTTACGATGATATACACTCCTGGTAACATTTGCACCCAATTAATGCCCCGCGCCTCCGGTTGAGCATGACGTGCAATAAGCGCAGGTTTTTCGAGGCTGCGGATAAAAGTGGCCGGCTGCATGATGGGGGTATAATGATCGGGCAGGTGCAAGGGTATAATAAGCAATGGTATAATAAAGCTCGAAATCAGCATACCCAGCAAGTAAAACCTGTTGAGCGTAAAAAAGGTGAGCCTGCCAGGCAGCAAATAGTAAAACAAGCAGAAGATAGCCAGACTGCCGCTTACTTGCAACAGGTAATTTATAGCGCCCATGGTTTTAGTTTTTATCGATGATCTGCCTTATCTGTTCCACCTCTTCCTCGCTGCATTGCTCCTCTTTCAGCATAAATGAAAAAAGGCTGGCAGCCGAATTATCAAAATACCCCGAAAGCATTTTTTTAAACGACTCCCTGCGGTAATCTGCTTTGGAGATCAACGGGAAATACTCATGTGTTTTACCGTAGGCCTTATAATCCACAAAACCTTTGGTCTCCAGCAAGCGCACTACCGACGAGATAGTATTATAAGGCGGTTTCGGGTCATCAGGCATAGCATCAATAATGTCCTTCACAAAACATCTTTTCAGCTTCCAGATAATCTGCATGGTGCGTTCTTCCGTTTTGGTTAATTCTTCCATTAATCAAAATTATACCTTATTTTTCAGTTATACAACTGAATTTTCAGTTTTTAATAAAATTTTTTAGAAACCAGATTATTCTTTTAACGTAATTGCAGATGTCACAGCGGGTTTCAGAACTTTTCAGGTATCAGGTTTACGTTTATTATTTTCTAACAAAAATGTCTGACCGCGGTAGCATTCTTTCCACACATTATTTTGCTTGGTATGAAGGATAAGATAACTTTGATGTCATTGATCACCTGCCCGGTTTGCGGCTGCGGCAGAGAAGAAACCATGCCGGAAAATGCCTGCCAATATTTTTATGAATGCAGCAGCTGTAAAGCCGTTTTAAAACCGCTGGCCGGCGACTGTTGCGTGTTTTGCAGCTATGGTTCGGTTAAATGCCCGCCTGTTCAGCGTGGTATATCGTGCTGTTCATGACGGTCGTGCACTGCGTTTGGCCCTGTAAGGCCACGACGATGACAGCGGCCGGGTAAAACCGTCGGATTTGATCAATTGGATAATTGCAATAACGACAAAATCAAAATACCATGATCACTGGCGCACATTCCATTATTTACAGTTCAGACGCTGAGGCTGATATTACATTTTTTAAAGACGTGCTCAAATTTCCGAATGTGGACGTTGGCCGGGGATGGCTTATTTTTGGCTTGCCGCCATCGGAAATCGCCGTTCACCCGGCCCCGGAAAGCGGCATGCAGGAACTTTACCTGCTGTGCGATGATATTGGAGCTTTTGTTAAAGAAATGGCAACGCATAATGTTGTATGCAGCGCGATAGATACCCAGCGCTGGGGGCTGATCACACACGTCACCTTGCCGGGAGGAGGGAAGCTGGGTGTTTATGAGCCAAGGCATGCGAGGCCGCAGGCGTAAAATTTATGGACAGGCCTCTGCGGTTTAAGTTAACCCGCAAAAAAGTAACCATGAGGACGAAGCTTTTAGCGCAGCGTTTTTTGTCATCCTTCGTTGCGCTCAGGGTGACCAAATTGGCTTTTTAATTTTTATTCACAACGTTCCCAAATACCCCCCTGGCATAGTCTTTTACATATTGCCGGTAATCTTTTTTCACTTGTTTAGCATATTCCAGGGCATAATCCAGCAAAGGCTGCTGCCATTGCTGCGATTGGCCGAAGGCAGACAGCTCATCGATGATGGACGAGCCTTGTATGCCGCCGCTGCGTAGCTGGGCCGACGCCGTGAGCAGGGCCATATCGTCGATCACCTGGTAAATATCACGGTATTCATCTTTTAATAATTTAAACTTGATGGTATCCTTTACCGGCTGTAATTCCTGGATCACAAAGGAGTCGCCCCTGAAAACGGTTTTGCTGAGCAGGGATGCCGATACGTTTTGCATGCGCCGCTGCACGGTAATGATGCGCTCGGCTTCCGTTTCCCAGGCTAACTGCTTTATCGGGATATAGGGCAGGAGCGAGGAGGGGGCAGACTGTTTCATATCCAGCAGCAGGTATTTATTTTTAGTGTTGGTACTTTTAAGCAGGAATAAATAACGCTTAAGGCCAAGGCTGCCTGTGCCGGCCAGCCGGAAAATGGCGCTTTTTACCTCGTAGTTGTATGGGCCGTCGCTGCAGGTTTTTATCCATTCGTTCATGTGGGCCGTCAACTCCTGCCTCAGCTTTTTATCCAGCTTAAAATGGCGCTCGTCCTCAAGGGAAAGCATCAGCTTTTTTCTTTTAACGGTGGTGCGCTTTTTTAACAGCTCTTTTTTGGTGGTACTATCGGCCGCGATCAAAAAGTCGCGCACAATACCTTTGGCCGTACGGGGGTCAATGCTGATGGCTTTTTCTTTCGCGAGGGTGTTTGCATAAGTCTTTACAAAAAGCTGCGCCATTTTTAACGCTTTTTGTGCTTCAATGTCCAGCGCATCGAAGGCGACAAAGATGCTGGTGACCATCCGCACTACCTCGTACAGCGAAGGGGCGAGGATGCTCTCGTCAAAATCATTCAGGTCAAAATAAACCAGCTTGTTATCGCCTTTATAGCTGCCGAAATTTTCGATATGCAGGTCGCCGGATATCCAGCTCAGCGGCGACAGCGGCAATGGCTGGGCATTTGCCAGGTCCTCGTAAAACAAATGGCAGGTCCCCCTGAAAAAACGGAAAGCATTTTCGGCAAGCGCCTCATATTTAAGCTGAACCATTTCGGGCAGCAGATTTTTGTTAAAGGCAATTATTCTGTCGGACAGTTTTGACATCGGGTTGGGTAAATCAGATTTATTAACTTGTAATTTAATTTAAATAGTATTAACTAATTTTTAAAACAATTACTATCACTTAAAAGTTCTTGAGGTACACAAATATTCATTTTATTTAATTGAACTATGAAAAATTCAGCATCAAACAACAGACCCACCGGGCGCACCGGTAAAATGGAAGACTCAGAGTTTCATAAATTCTTTGTGGACGAATTGAAGGACATTTACTGGGCCGAAAAGCACCTGGTAAAGGCCTTGCCAAAAATGAAAAGAGCTGCCACCAGCCCGGAACTGGCCGCGGCATTTGACAAACACACGCAGGAGACCCAAACCCACGTGGACACCCTGGAACGGGCTTTTGCCGCTTTGGGCGAAAAGGCTGTCGCCAAAAAATGCGATGCAATGGAAGGCCTGTTAAAAGAAGCCGAAAGCATTTTGGAAGATACCGGCACAGGCACGATGGTCCGCGATGCGGGGCTGATACTGGCGGCCCAAAAAGTGGAGCACTACGAGATTGCCACTTACGGCGCATTGAAAACCTTCGCCGAAAATATGGGGCATACCGATGTGGTAAAATTGTTACAGCAAACGCTGGACAATGAAAAGGCGACCGACGTAGCGCTTACTGAGCTGGCCGAAAATTCGATAAACGAGCCCGCGGCGGCTGAATAGTGACCAGGCAGCGTTGATCGATTAAAACGACCGCCGGCGGATTTGCCGACGGTTTTTTTTTGAAAAAAAGTGTTCATCCGATGAACAAAAATGAACGCTTTTTTGAAGACAATTTCTTTTTTCGATGCCGTTTGTATGCGTTTCGTACCCGTTTCGAAGGCGTTTGAGGGCATTATCTGACACTTTCGAAAGCCGTTCAACGGATAATGAAGGGGTGCCCACCTCGTAGGGGGCCCCGACTGAATCGGATGCAAACACCGGTTATAGTAACGTTGGATTATCAATAATCGCGGCGTCCAATTCGTGTCATTGAAAATTAGGGCACCCACAAGGGGCGCCCGTACGAGGCGTATTAATTAATAATAAAGACCCCAAAAAAGCGTTCATTTTAGCGTTCAAAAATGAACGCTTTTTGGCATTTCAACTATGAAGTAATACTTCGCAGTTAACGTATAGATCATTTACTGTCAGCTTTTTAAGCCCTTAACCTTAAAGTAGAAAAAACGGGTTGTTGTAAAAAAATGAACACCCGCTGTTTTGAAGGTAAAATTCATGCTTTTACACCCAGCACCCAGCGCCAGGCCCAGCGGGTAGCCCGGTTAAAACCACCCCAGCTGTGCACAAATTCAACGATGTCGGTAAGGCAGTTTTCCCTGAATTTTTGTTTGAAGTTTTTTGCAGCCAGCTTAAATACTTTGTCCGGATGCTGCAGGCCGATACGCTGGTATATCTCTTTTTTAACGTACATCGTCCGTACAAACAGAATATTACCGAGGATGACGTAGCTGTAGAGTGTCCGTTTAATATACCCCGCCTTTGCTGCATAGGTTTTAAGCAGGCTTTTGGTAAAAATGATATGCCGCGCCTCCTCAATGGTATGGAGATCGAACATCTTTTTCAGGAGGGGGTAAATATGGTCGGCCTTACGTGCATGCGTGCCGTAAACATCCGTTACCAGCTCAACAGACACGCTGCCCATAAACAGGTAATCGGCCGGTAAATATTTATTACTGAACATCCCCAAAAACCGGTGCAAACGCGATTGTGGCACAGGCTGCCCGCCTAATTTGGCAATGGCCTGTCCAAACATTTCCTGGTGTTTAAACTCTTCGATCAACTCTCTCAATAAGAAGCGATGCTCAATATTATCAAGCGGGAGGGTGAGGATATGCCGGGTCATAAACAGGCAAAACAAGCATTCGCCCCAGGCATAGGAGGCTATTACCTGCACCAGTTCGTGGCGTGCAAGCTCAGATCTTTGGGTGGGGGTGACGGTGTCATAGATCTCCAGGCCGTGTAAAGACGTAAGAAAATCCGGCAGGAAAATGTCTTCATCCGCAGGCTCCAACTCCCAGGGAATGAAAGTCTGCGGGTCCAGCTGCCGTTCCTTGCTGATCTTTATTAACCGTTCAACTTCTGTCGGATCCATACTTGCAATACCTCAACAATTACCTCCCGGTTGCCTACACAGCAAATAGCTGTCCAAAATCTTTAAACGATTTAAATTCCAGCGCATTGCCCGAAGGGTCCATAAAAAATAGGGTTGCCTGCTCGCCTGGCAGTCCTTTAAAGCGGATGTACGGCTCGATCACAAATTTAACGCCGTGTTCTTTCAGCCTTTTTTCGAGTGCGTGCCATTCGTCCCATTCCAGCACCACACCATAATGCGGCACCGGCACATCATGGCCGTCAACCGGGTTGGTATGCGCGTCAGCAACTTTAGCCGGCCTGGGCTTTAAGTGGATCACAAACTGGTGGCCATAAAGGTTAAAATCCGTCCAGAGATCTGAGCTGCGTCCCTCGGCACAGCCCAATACTTCCCGGTAAAATTTCCTGGCTTCGTCAATATCGTAAACCGGTACAGCTACGTGGAAGGGTGTTAATTTATTCATTTTGGCATTAATTAATAATAAATGCGGGCACTTTCGGGCGTCGCGATAAAGCCGTCAAGGTAGGAAAAAGCATTCATCCGAAGCAATAAAATGAAAGCACAGGAAATTTAAGCGTCCGTCCGGCACATCAGCACATCACGCCCGTTTTTTGATCAAAAACAACTGATTCGCCCAACTCCCGCGCACCCCATTTTCACAGCGGAAATGTTACTAACAAAGTTCGAAAAGCCCATTAATTTTCATAACTTCGCCGGTCGTTTAAAAACCATCGTCAGGCGACGAAAGAAGAGAAGAATCTACATCAACGTAACATGGCCGAAGAAACAGAAAACGGAAATACCCCACCACCAGAAGACAGAATAATTTCGATAGATATTGATGAAGAAATGCGGGCTGCATACATTGATTATTCAATGTCGGTCATCGTTTCACGCGCCCTGCCCGATGTGCGCGACGGTTTAAAACCCGTGCACCGGCGTGTGCTTTACGGCATGCTCGACCTGGGCCTGGCCAGTAATAAACCCTATAAAAAATCAGCCCGTATAGTAGGAGAGGTGCTGGGTAAATACCACCCGCACGGCGACCAGTCAGTTTATGACGCCATGGTGCGTATGGCGCAGGACTGGAGTTTAAGGTACCCCTTTGTAGAGGGGCAGGGCAACTACGGATCGATCGACGGGGACGAACCGGCGGCGATGCGGTATACTGAAGCAAGGCTGCAAAAGATAGCCGAGGAGATGCTGGCCGACATCAATAAAGATACGATCGATTTCCAGCTTAACTTCGATGATTCGCTGGAAGAGCCGACCGTTTTACCCGGTAAATTTCCGAATTTACTGGTTAACGGCGCATCAGGTATCGCCGTAGGTATGGCCACCAATATGGCGCCGCACAACCTTACAGAGGTGATCAACGCGACGTTGCATTATATCGATAACAGGCAGTCGGAAATTGCCGATCTGATGGCACATATCAAAGGTCCCGATTTCCCCACAGGCGGCATCATCTACGGCTACGAAGGCGCTAAACAGGCTTTTGAGACCGGCCGCGGCCGCATTGTGCTGCGCGCCCGGGCCGAAATTGAAACCTATAATAACGACCGCGAACGCATTATCGTTACAGAGGTTCCGTACCAGATCAATAAATCTTTAATGATAGAGCGTACCGCCGAGTTGGTTAACGAGAAAAAGCTGGAAGGAATATCTTCCATCCGGGATGAATCTAACCGACTGGGTATCAGGGTTGTTTATGAAATAAAACGCGATGCTAATGCTGCGATTGTTTTAAATAATCTTTACAAATATACCGCGCTGCAAACCTCGTTCAGCATCAACAACATCGCCCTGGTACATGGCCGGCCGATGATGCTAAATTTGAAGGACCTGATCCATTATTTTGTGGAGCATCGCCACGAAGTGGTTGTACGCCGCACAAAATTTGAGCTGGCTGAAGCTGAAAAGCGTGCTCATATCCTGGAGGGCTTGCTGATAGCCCTTGATCATCTGGACGAAGTGATCAGGCTGATCAGGGCGTCCAACACGCCTGACGACGCCAGGGAAGGCTTGATGTCGCAGTTTGGATTATCGGACATCCAGGCGCGCGCGATCCTCGATATGACCCTCCGCCGTTTAACCGGACTGGAAAGGGATAAAATAAAGGATGAATATGCCGCTTTGATGGCCCAGATCGAATACCTGAAGTCTATTTTAGCTGACGAAGGGCTTAGGATGGGGATTATTAAAGACGAGCTTACCGAAATCAGAGATAAATATGGAGATGAACGCAAAACCGAAATGGTGCATTCATCCGCCGAAATGCAGAGCGAGGATTTTATTGAGGATGAGGATGTGGTGATCACCATATCTCGGGAAGGTTATATCAAACGCACCCCGCTTACCGAATACCGCCGGCAGGGCAGGGGAGGCAAGGGCGCTATCGGCAGCAACAGCCGCGACGAGGACTTTATAGAGCACCTGCTTATCGCCTCGAACCACAACTATATGCTCTTCTTTACCGAATCGGGGCAGTGCTATTGGTTGCGGGTGTTCGAAATACCAGAGGGTACGCGAATATCAAAAGGAAGGGCTATTCAAAATATCATAAATATCCCGAAAGAGGAAAATATCAAGGCTTACATTAAACTGATCAGCCTGAAGGATAAAGAATACCTGGAAAATAACTTTATCATCATGTGTACCAAAAAAGGTACCATCAAAAAAACTTCGCTTGAAGCTTATTCACGACCACGTGCAAATGGCATCAACGCTATCAACATAAACGATGGCGATTCATTGCTGGAAGCAAATTTAACCAGCGGCAGCAGTGAAATTGTAATGGCGCTTAAGTCAGGCCGTGCAATTCGCTTTAACGAGTCGACTGTAAGGCCGATGGGACGTACGGCGACGGGAGTGAGGGGCATCACGCTGGACGGCGAAAATGATGAAGTTGTTGGTATGATCAGTATTGACGATCCGGAGATAACCGTGCTGGTAGTTTCGGAGAACGGCTATGGCAAACGCACCGATATTGACGACTACAGGGTTACCAACCGTGGTGGAAAAGGCGTGAAAACCTTAAACATTACTGATAAAACGGGAAACCTTGTGGCTATAAAAGGTGTTACGGATAAAGATGACCTGATGATCATCAATAAATCAGGTATCATTATCCGGATAGCGATGAGCGAATTAAGGACGATGGGCCGTGCCACACAAGGGGTGAGGCTGATCACCTTAAAGGAAAATGATGCGATTGCATCGGTGGCAAAGGTGGAGCATGATGACGAGGAGGAGAATGAAGCAGACAGCAATGCCGCTGATAACGAAGCCGAAGCCTCTGCCGATGATGCAGAAGCGCCAAAAGAATAAAGGAGTGCCAATGCGTAAAGTATTGTTAACCTGCCTGGCTGCGTTCCTGATAGGGCCGGCAGCTTTTTGCCAGACGGAGATTTTAAAAAGCGTGACTAATAATCTCGCTTTTTATAAACAAAAAAAAGACCTGAAATATTTAAGTGCGGCACGCGCTACGGTTGATAGTTTGCTAAAAGCATCGCCGGATACACTTGCCCTTGAGCCAAATGTATACAAGGCGGTTGTTTATTCGAGTATCCTGTATGTAGATTCGGCGAGCAAGCTGAATGAGCCGGCTGCAATGCTTCCGCAAACCGCAGCCCTGGTTGACAGGCTGGAGAATAACCGGAAGATATACAATTTTCAGGCGGAGATAGATTATTCAAAGCGTTGCCTTGCCAACGTGTACATCAGGAAAGCGTTTTTTTATATCAAGACTTCAGACTTTGTAAATGCCATGCCCTTTTTACAGAGCGCGCAAAAATATGCGCCTTCATTCAAACAATTAAACGAATATATTGCTTACGCAAATAACAAGCTTGGAAATTTACACGCAGCGGCCAAATATTACGAAAGCCTGGTAGGGGGTGACAGCACAAAAGCTGAGTACGCCGAAACTGCGTCAATTATTTACAAAACGTTTGGCGACACTTTAGCTGCTTTAAATATCATCAAAAAAGCACGCAAGGTATTGCCCAACGACCGGTCGTTATTATTGGATGAAGCAAATATTTATACTAATAAGACGGATTACCGGGCTTTACAAAATTTGTTGCCCGCGTTACTTGATATTAATACAAATAACGCTGATATTGCGTTTGTTGCAGCTAACTGTTACGACCATTTAAACCAGTATGATAAGGCGGAGTCGCTTTATTTACGATCAATTGAATTAAATAGCGCAGCGTATGATCCTATTTTCAATTTAGGATTATTGTATTTCAGGCAAAGCCAGTCGGGTTTGGATAAGGAAAAAACACAGGACCTGGCCCGGGCGGCACAATGGCTTGAAAAGGCAAATGACATAAACCCCAATGATACCAATTGCCTGCAGGTGCTGAAACTGGTTTATACACAAATTGGCGACCAGAACCAGTTAAACAGAGTAAGTAATAAACTAAAACAGTTAATTAATCAATAATAAACCATGAAAATTAAATTCTTGATGATAGGCCTTTTGGGTTTAGTTTCGGCCACAGTATTCGCTCAAAAAGGGGCATTGAAAGATGCGCAGACGGCTTATGACAGCTTCACCGTGGAAAACGGCCAAAAGATAACAGCAGCAAAGGCAGTTACCGACCTTAATGATGCGAAAACGAGCATTGACAAGGCATCGGCGAACGATAAAACCGCCACTTTGGCGCAAACCTACGCGTTAAAAGGCGCTATATACTCGTCGCTGGCGTTAAACGATAGTGTTGCAACATCTGCCGCACCGTTGCTCAGCATTGCACAGGATAACATAAAAAAGGCGAAGGACGCGGACACTAAGGGCGACTATAAAAAATTGATTGAAAGCGCCTCCCGCAACGTTGCCCAGTATTATCAGAACCTCGGGGTTAAAGCCTATCAAAGCAAAAAATACGAGGAGGCATACCAGAATTTCGAAAACTGGAATCAGAACTTTCCGGACACAACAGCGGTATATTACGCGGCACTTTCGGCCGGACTTGCGGGAAATGATAATGCAAAATATTATGCCAATGCGATAACGGATTACAATAAGCTGTTGGCAACGAATTTTTCGCAAAACGCGAAGATATACAATTACCTGTCGACTTTGTACATGCTTACCAAGGACACGGTGGCCGCTTTAAAAACGATAAATGCAGGAGTGGAGAAGTATCCCGCTAACTCATCACTTCGTGAAGTGCAACTACGAACAGCGCTGGTAGCCGGTAAACAAAAGGAAATCCTGGGCCAGATAGATGCAGCCATTACAGGCGATCCCAAAAACAAATTGCTTTACTATTATAAGGGCCTGGCTTATTCGCGTATTGGCGATGATGCTGAAAGCAAGTCGTCAAAAGCCAAAGATAATGCTACCAAGGCAAATTTAGAAAAAGAATCGCTGGACGATTATGCCAAAGCAGCCGATGCCTATAAAAAAGCGGTTGAAATTGATCCTGATTATTTTGATGCGAATTTGAACCTTGGCAACGCAATGATGAAGCCGGCGATACAGATGTATAACGATGCACAAAACTTGCCCAGCAATGCTACTCCTAAACAATATGCTGATATGCGGATAAAAGCTGATGCGCTGTTTGACGCCGCAAAACCATACCTGCAAAAAGCGGTAGATCTGGACCCAAAATCGTCCAATGCGCTCAACAATTTAAGAAATTATTATCGGGGGAAATATGACCCTGCAAATAAAGACGCTAATAAGGCTAAAGCCGATGATCTGAAAAAACAGATGGATGCGTTGCCAGCTGCGGGGAATTAAGATTAGTAAAAAAGGGAGATGGGCTTTCTATGAAAGCCTTTCTTTATACCGATTCTACTTAACATAATGTTAATTATGTAGTAAAAATCCGCATCAATTCTTAATGCGTTCGCAAATCGGCCAGGTTCAATCCGGGTTTACTTATTAGTAAAGGGTGTAAACAAATCATCGAACATGCATAATAGCTCGAGGATGCAAATCCAACCTTTATTAATGTAATATCACATTCCGTTTTTTAATGGTGTGTAGTATCCTTTTTCGCCGTATCAACTTTATGAGTTGTCGTGTCGGCCGGTGGCGGCGGCGGTGGCAAATGAGTCGTGTCTTTTTTTGCGGAGTCTGATGAGTTGGTGGCGTTTTTCTTCGAGCTGCAGCTGCTGTTCAGCCCGGTTACTATCACGGCGACAAAAGCCAGGGTTAAAATTTGCTTTTTCATGGAAAGCCGAATTAAGTATCTATTTTCTGTGTAATTTATTCTGCTTTATAACATCGCGGTGTAAATCATTATTTTAAAAGTTCTTTATTTACGGCTCGCGGTAAAGGGTTAACAGGAATTTTTCCGATATTTAGCGGGTATGTTAGCCTCCGAAAATGCTGTAAAATGGGCCATGCGCTTTTATCCGCCGCTTTTTTTTCAGCGTATTTGGGTGAAGTGCTTCAAACCAGGATTTCGTGGAGTAAGCGTACACATAAAGAAAAGTTTTTTTAACACCAATCACGATCATTCCATTTTTGGTGGCACGATTTACGCCGCTGCCGATCCTTTTCATCCCATTCTTTTTACGCATTTACTTACGCTAAAAGGTTATAAGGTAAAAGCCTGGTCGCGCTCGTCTGCTATTCGATATTTTAAGCCGGCTAAAACCGACCTGCATTTTAACATCAACCTAACTTACGCAGAAATAGAGGCATGTGAAAAGCAGTTAAAATTAAACGGTAAATACCGAAAATCGTACCGGGTTGAACTCTTAGACAAAGAAGAAAAACTTTGCGCACTGGTGATCAACGAAATGTACATACGCGATTTAACAAAACCCCATCACACTTAAAACAAAGCAATGCATGTTTTCATAAATTCCGACAGTTTTTTAAAAAAAGGTTATATTATTTCGACAGACAAAGCCTTGATCGACTTTGTTGCGGTTTATAAATATCTGAGCGAGGAGTCATACTGGGCCACAGGCATCACTGCTGACAGGTTAAAAAGGGCCATCGACAATTCGATGTGTTTTGGCGTTTACAAGGATGATATGCAGGCTGGATTCACACGCGTGGTTACCGACCAGGCTACTTTCGCCTACATTTGCGACGTTTTCATATTGCCGCAATATCGTGGACTCGGTTTATCCAAATGGCTGATGCAAACCATTATTGAGCACCCGGACCTGCAAGGTTTAAGGCGATGGTCGCTGGCGACAGCCGATGCGCACGGCCTTTACAGCCAGATGGGTTTCGTGCCGCTCAGCCGGCCCGATCGCTGGATGGAAATATTTAAGCCTTATAAATAGCGGCGCGGAGGAAAGAGCATGAACATAAAGAAGATGATATTTGAGGGCGAAGGTGTTTCTCTCGACTTTAAAAAAACCATTACCAGCTGCGAAAAAATTGCCCGTACGATGGTGGCTTTTGCCAACAACAAAGGCGGTAAACTGCTCATCGGTATTTATGATGACGGTACCATTAAAGGCGTAAAATCCGAAGAGGAAGAACGGTATATGATCAGCAAAGCGGCAACAGAATTTACCAGCCCTCCCCTCTCGCCGGTGTTTGAAGAAGTTTATGTTGACGACAAGCTGGTTTTGGTGGTTGATATCGCTGAATCGGTTGAAAAGCCACACTACGCGCTGGCTGAGGACGGTAAATGGTGGGTATACGTGAGGGTAAAGGATAAAAGCGTATTAGCCAGTAAGGTTGTAGTCGATGTATTAAAACGGTCAGCAGAAAAGGAAGGCGTTTTGATCGAATATTCCGCCAAAGAAAAAGCTTTGCTCGAATACCTGGATAAAGCGGCCCGGATCACGATCAAAGAATGCTGCGACCTGCTCAAAATTGGCCGCCGCCGTGCCCAGCGCCTGCTGGTCGATTTGATTTTATCCGGAATTATCCGCGTCAATACTACCGAAAAGGAAGAGTTTTATACCTGTGCATGAGGTTAGAGACTGGAGACCAATGATTAGAGATCAGAAAAAAAATAAAGATTGCTCTAAAATTTCTCCACTGAAGGAGAAATTGACAAGGTAAACTTCGATATTCGCCAGGCAACTGATCTCTAATCTCCGCCCACTAATCTGCCGTGAAATCTATCTACCTAAAATATAAGGGCCATTACCGGGATAACCTGATTTTGGCTGTCCCGGTGGTCATATCGCAATTGGGCCACACGCTGGTTGGGACGGCTGACACCATCATCATTGGCCATTTCGCAGGCACCATATCATTGGCTGCGGTATCGCTCGCAAACAGCATTTTTATGGTAATGCTCATCATTGGCATCGGTATATCTTACGGCATTACTCCATTAATCGCGCAATACAAGGGTCAGCAAAACTTTGCCGAATGCGGCAGATTGCTTTCAAACAGCCTGTTCATAAACGTAATTACGGGCATCATCCTTTTTATGATCACGCTTTCGGGGTCGCTGTTCGTTTTAGATCACCTGGGTCAAACGCCGGCCGTAGTCGAACAGGCAAGGCCGTTCCTGGTATTGCTGGGCATTTCCATCATGCCAATGCTGGTGTTCAACACTTTTAAACAATTTACAGAGGGGCTGGGCTTTACCAAACAAGCCATGATGATCTCGGTCTTTGGAAATATTTTTAACGTGTGCGTTGGTATTACGCTGGTAAAGGGGTTTGCCATGGGCGTAAGAGGCGTTGGTTACGCAACCCTTGCCGACCGCTGTATAATGGCCGTGGTTATGGGCGCGTATGTTTTCAGATCGGTCAAATTCAAAAAATACATCATTGATTTCGCGCTCACCAACATTGATAAATTACGGTGCGCAAAGATTTTTCGCATTGGCGGCCATGTGGCGTTGCAATACACCTTTGAAATCAGCGCATTTAGCGCCGCTGCTTTACTTATTGGCACCATCGGTTATCATGAGCAGGCAGCCCACCAGGTGGCTATTAACCTCGCCTCAATGACGTACATGATGGCCAGTGGCTTTTCAGCCGCCGCCGCCATAAAGTCCGGAAATTTCTTCGGGAATAAAGACCACGTCAAACTGCGCCATTCGGCTATCTCCAGTTACCACATCGTACTGGTTTTTATGTTCATCACGGCAATTATTTTTACGTTTTTTAACCAATTATTACCCTGGATATATACTTCAGACCACAGGGTTATAACCATTGCGGCACAGCTACTTATCATCGCCGCTATCTTCCAGTTATTTGACGGAACGCAGGTAGTTGGCCTTGGCATCCTGCGCGGAATGGGCGATGTAAATATCCCGACTGTTATTACCTTCCTGGCGTATTGGGTGGTTGGTTTGCCGGTTGGTTATATATTGGGCGTGAAGCTGGGCTTCGGCGTAAAAGGTGTTTGGTACGGGCTGGTGCTCGGATTGGCGGTGTCTTCCCTCCTGCTGTTTTTAAGGTTCCAGTTCATCAGCGTGAAAACAGAATCAGGAGTTAAGAACCAGGAGCCAGGATAGTATTGTGGGCTTCAACGTGCGACGTATGCTCATCAAAAATACAATTCGTTCGCTACCCGGAAAGTATTACAATGGGCGTCTACAATATCCCTGATATCCGGCGAGTATCCCCCGCCCATACTTACCTGAACCGGTATCTTATTTTTTATACATTGCTGAAATACAATCACATCACGTGCTTTACACGCAGTTTTACTCAACATCATTTTTCCCAGCTTGTCCGTCGCTAAAACGTCAACTCCGGACAGGTAAAAAATAAAGTCAGGCCTGTGCTGATCGATCAGGGCCGGCAAAATTGTTGTCAGTAAGTTGAGATACTCCTCATCGCCAGTGCCATCGGCCAGGGGAACATCCAGGTCGGATCTTTCTTTCCGGAAAGGAAAATTATTAGCGCCGTGCATTGAAAAAGTAAATACTGCTGGGTTGTTTTCAAATATCTGCGCGGTACCGTTTCCCTGGTGAACGTCTAAATCAATCATCAAGATCGACGAAGCCAAACCATTATGCAATAAGTAATTCGCGGCGATGGCCTGATCGTTCAATAAGCAAAAGCCCTCGCCCCAATTGGCCCCGGCATGATGTGTTCCCCCGGCGACATTAAACGCCACGCCGTATTCCAATGCATAGTGACAGCCTTCGATCGTTCCCTGCGCGATCCGTTTTTCACGTCCGATCAATTGGGCTGATAAAGGGAAGCCGGTGCGGCGCTGTTCCTTTGGAGGAAGGGTGAGATCGCGCAATTGCTCCCAATAGTTTTGGTTATGCGTCCATAAGATCACCTCCTCGGATAACTCGCCGGGGGAAAACAAATTTTCAGGATGGATTAAGCCTTCATGCAGCAGTTGGGCCGGTATCAGCTCATATTTCGACATCGGGAACCGGTGGTTCAGCGGCAGTGGGTGAATATAAATGGTGTCGCAGGCTATTTTGAGCATGTATTTGTTGGAATGTTGAATGCTGCAATGTTGGAATGTTACGTTTTTGGTTCTCCATCGGCATTCCCAATTTGAAACAACGCTAAATAATCTCCTGTGATCAATTCTTCTCAACGGACGCGCCAATGATCCGGCCTGCCTCAAAAACCTGCTTAAAGCTGTTATAAAGCGGCACAGGGCTTAAACGGACCACGTCTGGTTCCCGCCAGTCGCCAATCACGCCGTTTTCGGTCAGCCGGTCAAAAGTTTCCCTGCCGTTTTGTTTGCAAACGATCGACAACTGGCAGCCGCGCGCGTCAGGGTCTTTCGGTGTGATGATCTTAAACAGTTCCCCGCCATGTTTTTCGTTCACCAGGTTGATGAGGAACTCCAGGTAGCCGGTCAGCATTACACTTTTTTTGCGGAGCGGCTCCAGTCCGCCGGCCTGCTCAAATATTTCGAGCCCGGCTTTGTGAAGCGACAGCAGCATCGCCGGCGTGGTACTTAACTGCCATGCCGACGCCCCGCCGTCAGGTTCAAAAACGGATGGCATCAAAAAGCGGCGCTCCTGATCGAAGCCCCACCAGCCTTCAAAACGTTGTAAATCCGGGTTGCGAAAGTGTTTTTTATGAACAAAAATACCACTGATGCCCCCCGGACCTGAGTTCATATACTTGTAGGAGCACCATGTAGCGAAATCAACGCCCCAGTCGTGCAGCTTTACGATCACGTTCCCCGCCGCGTGCGCCAGGTCGAACCCCACTACGGCGCCTGCCTTATGGCCTGCTTCGGTAATGGCCTTCATATCGAAGCACTGGCCGGTATAATAATTTACGCCGCCGAAAAGTACCAGCGCAAGTTCGTTGCCCTGTTGTTCGACCGTTTGCAGGATGTCTTCTGTCCTTAGCGTGAATTCCCCTTCGCGGGGAAAAAGCTCGATGACTGCTTCTTTAGGATCATACCCATGAAAACGCGCCTGGCTGGCCACGGCGTACTGATCGGACGGAAATGCGCCGCCTTCCATCAGGATTTTAAATTTATTACCGGCTGGCTTATAGAAACTTATCATCAAAAGGTGAAGGTTTACCGTCAGGGAGTTCATAACACTGATCTCTTCCTCCTTTGTTCCTAAAATACCTGAAAGGGTATGCCGCAACCTTTTGTGAAAGCCCAGCCAGGGCTCGTTTCCTTTAAAAAAGCCTTCGATGGCAAGGTTTTTCCAGGTGTCGATCTGGTCGCTAATATACTGTCGAGCGTTAACCGGCTGCAGGCCAAGGGAATTACCGCATAGGTATATCGCGTCTTTGCCGTTGTGTTGCGGGACAAGAAATTTGGATTGAAATTCCTTAAGGGGATCTTGCTCGTCCAGTTGGGCAGCAAATTCAAGGGTGTTTTGGTAGATCATAATTGGAATGGTAAACTATCACCAACCCGTCATTGCGAGGAACGAAGCAACCTCTGCACCGGACATTCAGTGAAACGCAATGCAGATAAACACGGCGTGCGGCTGATAGGCCTTCCTTAGATAAAGGTCCGTTGACTAGCGTGTGCAGAGGTTGCTTCGTTCCTCGCAATGACGGTCGGAGTCGTGACATAATGGTCCGGTAAAATTAATTATTTATTCGGCTTACTCACGTAGGGATTACCCTTTACATAAAAACGATAGGGTAACAAAGCGTCGTCTCCGGCATAATCCACCCCTACCCTGGGCACCGCAGCAATACTTTCATCATCATAGGATAATCCCCTGTCTTCTATCCAGATAACATCGCTTTGCAGGCTATGCGCGTTGATCATCCGGGATATCCCGAGCGCCTTTGCCACCGAGCCGGGGCCCATGGTAATATTTGGTTTTAAGGCCAGCATTTTGCGGCGGGCCAGCATAACGTCTATGCCAACGGTAGGGTTTATTGCCCTGATCAGGATGGCCTGCGCGTGGCCTTCCGTCGATGTAACGATGTTCAGCATCTCGTGTATCCCGTAGCAAAGGTAAACGTAAATGATACCTCCCTGCCTGAACATCACCTCCGTACGGTTGGTTTTACGGTTGCCGTAAGCATGCGACGCTTTATCGACCGCACCGTTATACGCCTCCGTTTCAACGATATAGCCGCCTGTAGTTACACCGTTAATATGCGTAAAAAGATATTTGCCGATCAAATCATGGCTGAGCGCCACAACGTCCGTACGGTGATAATAGCTTTCAGCCAGTTTCATGCACTTAAAATGCGTTTTAATATTTTGTTGACTTGCTTTGCCTTGTCGAATATCATAATATGGGTACCGCCCTTTACAATTTCGGCAGCTTTGAGCTTTTTATAGGGAAACACCCGGTCCTTATCGCCGCTCATTTGATACACATTTGGCGGTACAACCTTATTGTCCCAGTGCAGCACCGCTCCCATCGACCATTTTAAAAACGCCGGCGAGGTATTTTTAAGCATATCTTTAAACAGCCATAAATCATCTTCTTTCATTTTGCCAAATACCGGCCTGATCATAAATCCAAGTTTTGTCATCAATTTTCCGGGTATCAATTTATAAAAAGGCAGTGCCCTGAATAATGAAAAATACCAGGGCGCTTCGTCAACCGTGCGGATACTGGAGATCAGAATAACTTTTTTCACCGGCATAAATTTGGCAATCTCGATGGCCAGCATCCCGCCCAATGAATTACCAATTACAATTGAATTTGGCTGTATATGATATTGAAATACAAGTTTTTGTGCATACGAAGTTAAAGTATCACTTTCATGCGGTTCTATCCAGTTGATACACGTCACATCGTCACTTTCCTTCAGGTCGATATGGTTGTAGATACGCGTATCGGCGCCCATGCCGGGGATAAGATAAATTTTACGCATTAAAATTTATCAGCTTAACAATTTGCTCCAGGTATTGTGCATCGGTTTCGTCAAATTGATCCAATTTTTCACTGTCCACATCAAGTACTGCCACAACTTTACCCAGGCGAAATACCGGCACCACAATCTCAGACCGAGAAAGCGAACTACAGGCAATATGCCCGGGGAAGGATTCCACATCAGGCACGATCAGCGTTTGCGCCTGCTGCCAGGCCGCCCCGCAAACCCCTTTGCCATAGGCTATTCGCGTACAGGCCACCGGGCCCTGGAACGGGCCGAGCACCAGCGCGTTATCCCTCACCAAATAAAATCCCACCCAAAACCACTTGAATTGCTCCTTTAGCGCGGCGCTGATATTGGCCAGGTTAGCCACCAGGTCCGGCTCGCCGGTGATCAGCGCTTCAATTTGCGGGATAAGCGACGAGTATTGTTCAACCTTATCGGCCGATGTGATGATATTTAAATCCTCTGCCATAAAAGCAAAGGTAACAATGGGGGTATTAAAAGTAAATAAGGTAAATCTCATATTTAATTTTTTATTTAGCAGTGAATCCATTCGATCGTTCAAAACATTTTGACTCCCTCTTTCCGCGAAGCGAAGAGAGGGATGCCGAGCGAAGCAACGGCAGGGTGAGTCGACCCGGCAGACATTAGCGCTAATGCCTGACGCACGAGTCGACTCACCCCGAGTGCGCTGCGCTGCTCGACCCTCTCTTCGCCTTCGGCGGAAAGAGGGTAGCTGCGATTTGGTTTGTTTTGGACGACCATGTTTTGGAATGTTTTATTTTAACCACTCATGAGAATCATCGCCGAACTACCCCACCCCGAATTCAAAATCTCTATCCTGAATATGAACGATAAATTCATCGTGAAGATTGAGCAGGGGAGCCTGGAGCAGACGTACAAGATCGCCGGCATCGATCTGCTCGATGGGGTGAACAGTGTTTTCGAAATACTGGACGAGGAATTTCTAAAGACAGTGGCAGCACGTTTTACCGAAATGCGTCGCGATTGGGTAGACACATTCAAACGTTATAATATTTAGTCAGACAACCGGCTTAAATAGCTGTATATTAATAGCTTATATTTCAAAAACTAAAATAGCCAAATAAAATTTGGCTATTTGGCGATATTTTCGGTCAATAACTCGAATATCTATGAATAATTAGTTTATAGTTTAGCCCATAAAATACTGTTAAATAACACCTTATGTACCAACACAAAATTAAATTCTGACCCGTCAAAAAACCAAATAAATAAAAAAATCACAGATTCAGGCTGATTTTTATGATTGCACTGATTTGTGCGAAGGAAAACCATAACGATTTTCTAAATGTCAAAAAATGACCATGACGAAGATTAAATTCGATTCATTGCCAAATAATTCATTGAATAAACCCAAATGAAAAATCTGTGCAATCAAATAAATCAATTTAAATCTGTGGTCGAAATCCGTGATCAGATCAGGTCGCAAAACCAAAAACCGGTTTGGGTACCGCGGCTATCGTCACTATCATTTTTTGGCGATCGGTATTGTTTGTAAACCCTCTCCCCCGTTCTATAACTTATCTCCGTCCGGAAGATAGGCCCTTTAAAAGCAAAGGTGTGGAACTCGCCGTTCTCGCCGCAAACGTCCACATCTTCAGGCAGCGATAGCAGTAATTCAGGCGTGATCTCCTTCCCTGCTATCCGTTCCAATCGTTCCTGCACACAGGCGATGACGGTACCAAAACCCAGTTCAAAAAACTCGTCCATCAATTCCCGGCTATTGCGTTTCCAAAGCGGGTAAATGCCCGTCATGCCTATCTCAGCCAGGCGCTCGTCGCGGTATTTTTTCAGGTCCTCCAAAAATATATCACCAAAGATAGAATGGGTAATGCCCTCGCCTCTGAAATATTCCAGGTGCTGACGCATGGTGTTGTCATAAGTTTCCATGTCGGGCATCTCCGGCAGGCGGATCTGATAAAGCGGTATGCCGATGCTTTCAGCCTGCTTTATCAGAAGTTCCGTACGAACCCCATGCATGGAAATCCTGTCGGCGGTGTCATTTATGGTAGTGACGAGATATTTAATGTCGATATCCGGATTTTGCAGGCAGTGATACAAGGCCAGGGCACTGTCCTTGCCGCCGCTCCAATTCATGACCGCTGATTTAGCTGATTGATTTGATGACGTTGATTTTATCACAGATCTTTAACCTGATTAATGGGATTACACTGATTTATTTTTGAAGACAAATTTCCCGGAACTAATTCACTCACTAACTCAATAACCCAGCAACTAACCCCTCTACTCCCACAGTCGCTTTCTCTTCTATCTTAATAAAGCTATCATCGCTGATGTAAGGAATCTTTGGATCGACGATGTATTTGGGGACGTGGCGCGGCACGTAATTAACCAATCCAGCAGCAGGATACACCGCCAGCGACGATCCTACCAAAATAAAAATGTCTGCTTCCTGGCAAATACGGGCAGCGGCGGAGATCATCGGTACATCCTCGCCAAACCACACCACATGCGCCCGTAATTGAGAGCCCAATTCGCATAACTCGCCCATTTTTATTTCCCAGCCGTCTATCGGGTAGGTTAATTCGGGGTTTTTGCTGCTTTGTGAACGGGTAATGACGCCATGCAGGTGTACCACCTTGGTCGACCCTCCCCTTTCATGCAGATCGTCGATGTTTTGCGTGATGATAGTCACGTCGTATTTTTCTTCCAGTTTGGCCAGCGCATAATGCGCGGCATTGGGTTTTGCTTCCAACACCGATTTACGGCGCTCGTTGTAAAATTGCTGAACCAGCGCAGGGTTGCGGCGCCAGGCTTCAGGGGTGGCAACGTCCTCGATGTTGTAACCTTCCCACAGGCCATCGCTGTCCCTGAAGGTTTTCAGGCCGCTTTCGGCGCTGATGCCGGCGCCGGTTAATACGACGATCTTTTTCATAATAGAATTATATTCCTGTGTCATTTCGAGCGAGAGCGAGAAATCTTATACGCAAAGCATAAGAACCATGCAGGCGGAAATGTCAATTGTATAAGATTTCTCCTCGTACCTCGTCGAAATGACATAGTTGTTAAACAAAAAAAGCGGCCCATACATTGAACCGCTTTCTTAGATATTTTATGATATTAAACTGCGAGTCCTTTTTGGCTGCGTAAAGCACTGTATTTGTTTTTGGCAAATTCAAAACCGCCGAACAGGATAGCGCAAAACAGTATGTCACCTAAAACCATATTCCGTTCAAAAGGAAGCGCTGCAACCAATGATTGCCCGTAGCCTTTTAAGTTGTGCGTGTAAAGCGTTCCATAGATCCAGGGCAGGTCGATGATCAGCCAATGAATGGCGATAGAGATCAGCGAGGCAATGCCCACGGTGGCCACATTTACCTTTTTGATCATCGTTCCCACAAAAACCATAATACCAAATGTTAGGTAAACCCAGGTTGACCCGCTGTACCACAACACCCATTTTGAGGTGTATAAATAGTTGATCAGCACGTCGCTGGCAAATAAGGTGATAAGCACAACGGCGTAGGCTTTCCATTTATCGGTAAAATAAGCGCCGCCAAATAATGCGATAGCCCCTACTGGCGTAAAATTGCTGAGCACATAAGGGAATTTATAGCTGACAAACCGCATGGCGGCCGCCGCAACAATCATTAATATAAGCACTACTGTGCGGGTATTGATCTTTTGTAACGACATGACGAATATTTATGGAGTAAAATTAACTATAATCAACCTAAATAAAAACTCTTAATTAATTTGATATTTAATTCCAGCTATAAAATTAAACCTGGCCGTGTTGTAACCCACCCAATCGGTATATTTTTGGTCGAGCAGGTTTTTAAGATCGGCAAACAGGGTGATATGACTGTTCACTGTATATAGAAAATGTGCATCCAGTAAGCTGTAAGCCTTCAGCGTAACCACAGATGAAGTGAACGTGACATTATTAAATTCTTCGTCAGGCCTGTCGCCCGTGAGCCTGTAATTCAAGCCGGCTGTAAAATGGCTGGTCACATCGTAATATGCATTTATGCCAAAAGTATTTTTTGGCCGCCTGAACAGATTACCCATCGTTACGCCATTGTTATCGGTCAATGTACCGGTGACATAAGCCCAATAGACCGAGGCATTAAATTTATCCTGTTTAAGTGTCAGCTCGCTTTCAAAACCTTTATCTTTCTGCAGTTCGCCATTGGCATATTTCCCAAAAGGCGGCCCGGGTTCATTCATAAAATAAATAACATTTTTGGTAATGTACCTGAAAAACGTGGTATTGAATGACAGGACATTGCTGACAATCTCCCAATCGAAGCCTGCTTCGTAAGATGTAGTGGTTTCAGGTCTCAGCAACAGGTTGCCATATTGCGAAAATAGCTGGTACAGCGAGGGCGATTTATAGGCTGATGCTGCTGTTGCGAATATTTTAAGCTGATCAAACAACAGCACTGAGGGATTAATAGTATAGGTAAAGTTGTTGCCATAATTATGATCGTGGTTATAGCGGCCGCCCAGTTCCATGTGAAATATGCCGGACTTAAAAAATAACGATGTGTAAATACTGCCGATGTTATTGTTCGCCTCGCCTGAGCGGATAGTATCGTAAGTACTGAACTGGTCGGTACTGAAGTATTTGTAGTCGATGCCGCTGGTTATACCCAGGTGTTTGCAGATATCATAAGTAAAAACAGCCTCGGCATCGGTGATCCTGCCCGTATTTTTCTGGTAGGAGCCGAAACCGCCATTTGGCGCACCTGACGGATCGTTGTAATTGTTCCACACGTCGTTTTGGCTCAAATTGATGCGTAAACTGCCTTTATCCAAATGCAAAATTCCGCCAATACCGCCGAACAGAAAAGTGTTGCCATAGGTGTAGGCCGGGTCGTCGCTAAAAGCGCCGTATGGCAGGTTGCCGGTATTGCGTGTGGCCTGGAAATTGCCATTCAGCGCGAATTTTTCGCTTAACGCCTGATTCAGGTTAACGCTTAGGGCGCGCTGGTGAAAATCGTCGTTCCTGAAATGCGCTTTGCCGGTAGTATCTGTGGCGGCCGGGAAGCCTTTTGAATCGGTATTGGACAGACTTATGGCGATACCGGTTTTATTCAAATTCCCATTAATACCTGCCGACTCCTTAAACGTATTGTAAGTACCGCCGCTTAAGGCGAGGCTGGTTTTAAGCCCCTGCCCTTTGGCATGTTTGGTGATGATGTTGATCACCCCGGCGACGGCGTCCGAACCATATAATGTCGAACCGCTCCCTTTCAGAATTTCGATATGGTCGATCTGGTCGACCGGGAAGGCATTTAAATCGTAGCGGTTGTCGATAGCCGAAGCATTGTTTACCGGGAAACCGTCCACCAGGATAAGCGTGTTGCCGGTTGATGCCCCGCGAAGGAACAGCGACGAGCTGATGCCGGGCGCATTGTTAGCCCCGGAAAAGGTGATGCCGGCTACATTGTTGAGTAATTGCGGCAGCGTTTCGCCCTGTACGCGTTCAATGTCTTTAGCCGAAATGATGGTAACCACGCGGCCGGTCTCCGATAATTTTTTTGGTGATCGTGTGGCGGTTACCTCCACATCGTTCAGCACCCGGGTGGTGTCCTGGGCGCGCGCAGCTGTACTCAGCAGCGCAAGTTGCACAAGCCCCAGGCCTGCAGCAACAAAAACACAATTTTTTTTCATGTTGTTGTGAGTTTAAACCCACAGCATACAGAAATGAAAAGAATGGAAACAAACAGCGAGTTTCACATTCAAGCTTCAATCCCCGAAAGCTATGAATAATATTTATGCTGAGGCAGGTCTTCTGACTTACTCCCCTTGTGCCCGGCCTTCCCGTCGCGATAAAGCAAACAGTGGCTAAGAATGGGCAATGGTTATGGAGCTTACAGCTGCGGGACAGTTACGGAATTACACCGTATTCCCTTTTAATCTATCCCAATTTATTGGGAAGAACCTAAAGCACGACAAAAGTATAAAACAATTTGAATTTTACAAGGACTGGAAAAGCAACATCAGGTGTGTCCGAAATCCAGAGATAAGAACCAGGAATTTATTGACCATGATTCGCTTTAGTATTTATTTAAGCGGACCGGTGTCGGACAATATTTGTGTAAGATTGATCACGCTCCGGATCTTTTCATCAAGCTCCTTAACAGCCTCGTCCATCATCTGCAATTCTTCGGTAAAGGGCTGATGCTCCATCCGCATTACCTCCATCAGGCCAAGTATGGACGCCACGGGCCGCCGGTATTCATGGGATTGAATATGGGCAATGTTCTTTAGCACTTCATTCTGCGCCGTAGTTTCGGCAATTCTTTGCTTTTGGTCGTTAATGTCGCTGGCGTTATAAACAACGCCTGTTACTTTACCCAGGTCGTCTTTTAACGGCTCTAAAATGATATTCCACCAGGCAGGCTCTTTGTTTTCAAAGTTGACCAGGATTTCTTTGTTTATCCTTTTGCCCGCAAAGGCCCGGGTTAAACATACCCTGAATTCGGCTTTGTGCTGCGCGGTAATATAGTCCAGCACGCATTTTCCGACCTGGACGTTTGTGCCGTGCATGTCCCTAACAAACCCGGCCATTGCTTTGTTAAAATCTATTACTTCCAGGTCCTTGCCGATCAGCATGTGGCAAAACGCTGAGCTTTTAAAAAACGCCCTTAATTTCCGCTCCGACGCTGCAATTTCTACCTTTCTTTTTTTCAATTCCAGTTCCTGCTGGCAGATGATCTTTAAATTTATTTCGGCCTCAACTACCCGCACCATCTGCCGGGCCATGGTTGTGAGCATCTTTTTCTGCTTTGTATTCAAATACCTTGGTTTCCTGTCAAACAGGCAAAATGATCCTAAAAGCGTCCCATTGCCTGCTACAAGCGGCACACCGGCGTAAAACAGGATTGAAGGGTTGCCTTTCGCCAGGAATGAGCTTTCGAGGTAATGATCAAAGCGGGCGTCAGGAATAATTTTGATTTCATCCGCTGCCGTTAAATGGCGGCAAAAAGAAATTTCGCGGCTGTTGGGTTTAAGGTCCGTGTCAATACTATCTTTTATAAATTGTTTTTCATACTGCATTACGGATATTATTGCTATCGGCATATCCAGCACGTCGGCCGTAAGGGCCGCTAATTCATTAAGCTCTTTTTTGCTTTTGCTGATATTAACCTGTTCAAATACCCGGGCGACTTCAAGTTTATTGTGATCGGTGTTAGTCATAATAAAAAGTTCTACCAAATGAAACGGATCTTCAAATAACTCTAAAAAAAACAATACAATTTCCGAGCCATCGCTACCATTCCCGCCAGGAATAGATGTTTGGCCATTTTGTTTCCGATAATATATTTTAATGAATAGAAAACTATTCAACTGCCAGCTAATGCGGGGACACCTTTAACTATAGACTTAAAAATTTAACTGAATTTTTCGTGCCAAAGTGCTGTTTTCTAATATTTTTTTTGGAAAAATCTGAAAAAACGAAATAGTTGAAACGTTATGACCGAAAAGTTAACTTAGCCTGAAAATAATATATTGCCCAGGCAATATTCCCGGTAACCATGAAACAAATAAAATATCTGCTGGTAATGATCCTGCTACAACCCGTTATGTCAGCCTCAGCCCAACAAATCGATACCGTTTTTCTTAAAAACCTGCTCGAATCGCACCCTGAGCTGTTCGGCCATGTGCTTAACCACCCAACCCATAACGAGGTGCAGATATTATACACGCAAATAGACCGGGATGAAAACAACGTACCGCACTTTACGTCGTACAGCTACAGGCTGAATGCCAACCACTATTTTTACCCGGCCAGTACGGTAAAGCTGCCCACAGCGATTTTTGCGCTGGAAAAACTGAACGAGCTGAACATCCCAAAGCTGACCATCAAATCGACGATGAAAACCGACAGTTCGTTTGCCGGTGAAAGCAAAAAGGATCAGGATACCCTGTCGGCAAACGGTTTGCCCAGCATTGAGCAATATATTAAAGAGATTTTGCTGGTGAGCGACAACTTTGCCTATAACCGGTTGTATGAATTTGTTGGGCGCGGGGAGATAAACGACAAGTTAAAAAAATATAATTTAAATCACACCCGCATCATCAACCGGCTGGCTATCGGCGACGGCGGCGAAGCCTCCAAACATACCAATGCCATCGATTTTTACAAGGGCGACAAACTGATCTACCACCAGCCACCGCAATATGATCCCCGTGAGTACCCGATGAGCCTGGAAAACATGATAATGGGCAAAGGCTACATGGACCGCAACGATAAGCTGGTGATGCAGCCCATGGATTTCAGCCATAATAATGTGTATACTATTGAGGACCAGCAATCGGTGCTAAAACGGCTGCTCTTTCCCGAAGTTTATCCTAAAGACCAGCAGTTTAACCTCACCGACGGTCAATACAAGCTCATTTACAAGTATATGAGCATGTACCCAACCGAAAGCAAACATCCCACCTACAGCCCGCCGGAATATTATCCCGCCTATTGCAAATGGCTGTTTTATGGCGGCGATAGTTTGGCGACGATAGAACCACATATCCGCATATTTGATAAGATCGGCGACTCGTACGGCTTTAATATCGACAATGCATACATCGTCGACTTTAAAAACAAGGTTGAGTTTATGATAACAGCCGTCGCACAATCAAACGAAGCGCAGATTTACAACACCAATAAGTATGAGTATAAAACCGTGACCCTGCCGTTTATGAAAAACCTTGGTCGGGTGATTTACGAGTATGAGTTGAAACGATCAAGGAAGCATACGCCGGATTTGAGGAAGTTCAAGTTTCGATATTAGTTGTAAAGGTTGTAGAGGTTATAATAAGTTGTAAAGGTTATTAACCCACCATAACTCGTTTCAACCCTTACAACTTGTTACAACCTTTACAACTTCAATCAACCCAACCAATCGGTGAAATCATCCTGAAATCGGTGAAATCACAATAAATAAAACTAATCAGCCCTCCTTATTGTTGTTCGCCTATACCTACTTGTAAAAACTATGGCAACAACAGCATTGCAGCGGATGAACGGCTACAATACCGGCACACCTGCAGAAATAAACTTAACCTGGCCCGAGCGTTATATCTCTGTGGCCGCGGGTGTTAAACTGAGCTTTTCGGGCATCCGGCATCTGTTTAAAAGCCCTTTTGCCAGCCTGCTAAAGTTAGGGGCCGGCGGTTATTTGTTAAATCGCGGCATCACCGGCCATTGCGAATTGTACTCGCAGGCGGGTAAGCACAGCCTTTCGCCGGTTAATGTGAATATTAAATCATCATTTATTGTACATAAACCCAGGCACGAGGTTTATAGCTTCTGGCGCAAGCTGGATAACCTGCCATTGTTTATGAACCACCTTGAGCGTGTGGACGTGATCGATAACGAGCGCTCCCACTGGGTGCTCAAGCTCCCCACCGGCGTGGCCAATGTGAGCTGGGATGCCGAAATTGTGATGGACGTACCGGACGAGCTGCTTGGCTGGAGTTCCCTGCCTGACTCGATCATCGATAACGCCGGTAAGGTCCGTTTCCGCGATACAGCCGGCGGCGGTACCCTGATCGACTTGGTGATCACTTACCAGCCCCCGGCCGGCGGCTTTGGCGCAAGCGTGGCGCATATCCTTAACCCCGTGTTTAAAAATATGGTGGATACGGATGTGCAGAACTTCAAACAGTATATGGATCTGGCGGATATGGAAGATCAGGTGATTGCCCTGGACTAGGGTAACTATCATGTCATTGCGAGCAAAGCGAAGCAACCTCGTCGCTGACTGGCGGTAATGCATTGGTGATCCCGCATGTGCGGGACTTCGTCGCGCCCGGCGCGTTACTCATCCCGCTCCTTATAATGACGTATTGTTAACGTTCTGATAATCAACATACCTAATACAATCATCTTTGTCATCTCGACCGCAGGGAGAGATCTTAAACGCTTCGCATTCGGGCCATGCCAGACATTGCCCCACCGCTCGTTTAAGATTTTTCGCTTCGCTCAAGAGATAGTTTCTCCTCGTTCCTCGTCGAAATGACATGCTTTTAATTAATCAATGCTGCACTAAATCAACGTTATGCCCTATTTTTCCCGATTGAGCCGGTGGGTACTCGCAATGACAGAAGGAAAAGAATATAAAGTAAAAAACCCGCTCATCGCGGGTTTTTTACTTTCGAATTGTAATCCTACAATCCTTCAAATCTTAAAAATCCTGGTTTTATTTTACCGCATCAACCACTGCTTTAAAAGCATCGGGGTGGTTCATGGCTAAATCGGCAAGTACCTTGCGGTTTAAACCGATCTCTTTTGCGGCCAGCTTACCCATTAATTGCGAGTAAGAGATACCATGCTCGCGTGCGCCGGCATTGATACGCTGGATCCACAAAGCGCGGAACTCCCTTTTCTTGGTTTTACGGTCGCGGTAAGCGTATTGTAAACCTTTTTCAACTGTGTTTTTGGCAACGGTATAAACCTTGCTGCGCGAACCCCAATAGCCTTTGGCTAGGTTCATGATCTTTTTCCGGCGTCTTCTCGACGCTACTGCGTTAACTGAACGTGGCATTTTTTTGTTTTTTGGCGGTGGGTGTCGCGTCTCGCGCCGTTGTTGGTGTTGTCACCAACAACTCCTGGCTCGTTTTGACCCGATCTTGTAAACCCGAAGGCCTGGTTAATTAATTTGTTAATTACTTACCTATGCAAAGCATACGTTTTACGTTGCCCATATCTGCATCAGCTACTAAGCTGGTATGGGTTAAGTTACGCTTTTGTTTAGTCGTCTTTTTAGTCAGGATGTGACTTTTAAAAGCGTTTCCCCTGGTGATTTTACCGGTTCCAGTAAGCGCAAAACGCTTTTTGGCACTGGAATTGGTTTTCATTTTTGGCATGTCGCGATATATTTGTTTTAGTTCTTAAATGCTTCTTTTTAGAATCAAGAACCAAGAGTCAAGAATCAAGATAAAAATATCCTGGCTCTTGATTCTTGGTTCCTGGCTCTTGGCTCTATTTCTTACTCCCCTTCGGCGCTACGGTTAAAAACATCCGCTTGCCTTCCAGTTTTGGTAATTGCTCAACTTTACCCACTTCTTCCAGCGCCTGTGCAAAACGGAGCAGCAGTATTTCACCCTGTTCCTTGTAAACAATTGCACGGCCCTTGAAGTGCACGTAAGCCCTTACCTTTTCGCCGGCTTCCAAAAAGTTGATGGCATGCTTCAGTTTGAAGTTGAAGTCATGGTCATCGGTGTTGGGGCCGAACCTTATTTCTTTAATAACGGTTTGCTTGGCATTGTGCTTAATTTCCTTCAGCTTTTTCTTCTGCTCGTAAATAAACTTGTTATAGTCTGTTACTTTACAAACGGGAGGTACCGCGTTAGGCGAAATCTCAACAAGATCCAACTCCTGCTCCTGGGCAATAGCAAGGGCCTCTTTTATCGGGTAAATGCCCGGCTCCAGGTTATCACCCACCAGGCGAACTTCCGCAGCCCTGATAAATTGATTGATGTTGTGTTCGGCTTCCTTTTTCTTAAATGGTAGCCTGGGTCCTCTGTTGAAAGGTTTATTTAATGCCAAGTTATACTGTTATTTCTTTAATTATCTGTGTTTTAAAATCTTCTATGCTCATGCTCCCCAAATCGCCCGGGCCATGTTTGCGAACCGAAACCAACCCTTCAGCAGCTTCTTTTTCGCCCACGATCAGCATGTAGGGGATTTTTTTGACCTCAGCGTCCCTGATCTTGCGACCGATCTTTTCGTCCCTGGAGTCAATAAGCCCGCAAATATCGGAATCTTTTAACGATTCTAAAAGTTTTTTTGCATAATCTTCATATTTCTCCGAGATGGGCAAAATGATAAATTGCTCGGGCGAAAGCCACAGCGGGAAATTGCCCGCGCAGTGCTCAATCAGTACCGCAATAAACCGCTCCAGCGAACCAAATGGCGCGCGGTGGATCATCACCGGCCGGTGTTTCTGGTTGTCGCTGCCGGTGTACTCCAGCTCAAAGCGCTCAGGCAGGTTATAGTCCACCTGTATGGTGCCCAATTGCCATTTGCGGCCCAGGGCATCTTTCACCATAAAATCCAGCTTGGGGCCGTAAAAGGCGGCTTCGCCCAGCTCCACCACGGTAGTCAGGCCTTTTTCTTCAGCTGCCTCGATAATGGAGGCTTCGGCCAGGGCCCAATTCTCATCTGTGCCAATGTATTTGGCTTTGGTGCCGGGATCACGGAGGGAAACCTGCGCGGTATAGTTTTCAAAGCCTAAAGCCGAGAAAACATAAAGCACCAGGTCGATCACCTTTTTAAACTCTTCCTTCACCTGGTCGGGGCGGCAAAATAGGTGGGCATCGTCCTGTGTAAAGCCGCGAACACGGGTTAAGCCGTGCAGCTCGCCGCTTTGCTCGTAACGGTAAACGGTACCGAACTCGGCATAGCGCACCGGCAGGTCCTTATAGCTGCGCGGCTTGGTTTTATACATTTCGCAGTGGTGCGGGCAGTTCATCGGTTTAAGGAAGAACTCCTCCCCTTCCTGCGGGGTTTTTATGGGCTGAAAAGAATCGGCGCCATATTTTTCATAGTGGCCCGAAGTTACATATAAGCTTTTGCTGCCGATATGCGGCGAAATTACCTGTTCATAGCCGGCCTTAACCTGGGCCTTTTGCATAAAATCAACCAAACGCTGGCGAACTGCGGTGCCTTTGGGCAGCCATAGCGGCAAACCCATGCCCACCTTTTCGCTAAAGGCGAACAGTTCCATTTCCTTACCCAGCTTGCGGTGGTCGCGTTTTTTGGCTTCCTCCAGCAGGTGCAGGTAGTCGGCCAGCTCACTTTGCTTGGGGAAGGTTACGCCGTAAATACGGGTAAGCTGCTTGCGGGTTTCGTCGCCGCGCCAGTAGGCTCCGGCAACGCTCATCAGCTTAACCGCTTTTATAAAACCCGTATTGGGGATGTGCGGCCCGCGGCACAGATCGGTAAAGTTGCCCTGGGTATAAAAAGTGATGGAGCCATCTGGCAGGTCTTTTATCAGGTCGAGTTTATACTCATCACCTTTTTCGGTAAAGTATTCAATGGCGTCGGCTTTGCTCACCGGCTTGCGCACATATTCTTCCTTGTTGCGTGCCAGCTCCAGCATTTTGTCCTCGATCTTTTTAAAATCGTCCGACGAAAAGCCCTGCTCGCCAAAGTCCACGTCATAATAAAAGCCGGTCTCAATGGCCGGGCCAATGCCGAATTTGGTGCCGGGGTATAAAGCCTCCAGCGCCTCGGCCATCAGGTGAGCAGATGAATGCCAAAAGGTAGCTTTGCCTTTCAAATCGTTCCAGGTCAGCAGCTTCACCAGCGCGTCCTGCTCTATGGGGCGACTTGCGTCCCAAACCTGGCCGTCAACCTCGGCCGCCAATACGTTTCGTGCTAATCCTTCGGAGATCGACAGGGCGATCTGCATGGAAGTGGTTCCCCGTTCGTACGCACGAACGGAACCGTCGGGTAGGGTAATATTAATCATTTACAACTATGATTTTTGTCCGCCTTTGGCGGACGTTTATAAATTAAAAAAGTTCATTCAATCACGTACAGTGGTGATTTATGTCTTGTGGGGCAAATATAGGATTTTTTGGGATTACACCGATTGTTGTTTGATTTCACCGACGAGACCGTTGAAGATGGGAACAAATTATTCCTGCTACATCATTTTAGAATAATTTGTTGAAAAAAGCAGGCGACTAAAGACTTTCGACTACCTCATATGCCTGCCAGGCCTTTGGCGCTATGGCCAGTATCCGTTTCCATCGCTAACGCGGCGTTAGGGTTATTGCCGAAGATTGGAAAAGAGCGATAATCACGCTTTTTTAAACCAAATTAATGGGAAATTCTTATCTTTTATTTTTAAGTCTTTCCGGATTGATTTCACTATATCGGTCAGGTAACGATCATGCAAATCGTTAGATTTTCCGACCGCTTGGCTTTCATATAATAATATTTTTTTGACTACTTCTTCGCTTGCTATTATAAAGAGCTTGTCTCTTGCAAATACATATTTTGCAGTGGATTCTTTGTTTTTATTTTCAGACATGAGTCCATGAAGCGCTTCAATATAAGAGACATAATGGTCTTCTTTTAATTTCCTGGTTTGTAAAACGATATTATTCCGGCTCGCATACAAAGCGGCTACAAGCGATACCGCTATGGCGGAAATCGCTCCGATTACGGATATTAACAAGTTTGTGGACATTACATCAAACTTACATAAAAAGATGGCTTGTATATTTGGAATTAATGTTTATAGTTAACTAACTTAGAGTTACTTAATTGTTATCATAATAAAAACTTAAACCAAGGTTGTCATGAGTTTCGGACACGCTCTTTATTACCCGCACATTAACCTCTCCAATAAGAATTGGATTAAACATGCCTTACTGTTTTGGGACAAAATTTCTCGGATTGTTCCAGCTTCGGTAGAGCCGGCAGACAACGATGACATTATAAGCATAAAATATAACACAGATTTTATTGAAGACTACCACCCCGAGAGTTATATCACTTCGGATACGTTTAATAAATTTAGTGAACAACTAAGACGAATAGTAGAATCTGACGTCTTTTTTCATGAGAGATATTATGAAAGAGGTCCGCATCGAGGCCATTATGGCGATAGACGCAGTTTTTATTCAGAAATGATCAAATCCAATGGGACTTACATTCATGTTAGTAAACTGGACCGGCATTTTAAAGAGCTATTATTCGATTTGGGTATTGCTATCCCAGGCGAAAACGAATGGGAAAATTGGATCAGAATTGACAATGAGATTGGCTTGCTCTACATGACATATCTTGCAAAAACAATTTCGAAGGAAAAAACGCTTCCTATTGTTACAGACGTTGAGCAGGCATTTTCAGCTACGATACAGTTTGAGTCAAAGATAAATTCTGACTATCAAAGCGAGTTCGAGTATCGTGTGGGCAATTTGCTTATTGAAACCATTGTGCCAAAAAAAATTAACGATGTCCCACTTGATAAGCTGCTATACATTAGAGAGAACTATGATTCCGAGAGAACAGCTTTTTTTAACGACATTTCCAATTTAACAAACTCCATACCTAATATTGATAATCCTTCTGCCTTAAGTGACGCGATCCATCACCATTCTAAATTGATACTTAAAGAAACTAAACATTTAGAAGCCTTATATAAAACCCACAAAGTTGAAACGGTGAACAAGTTTTTAAGCATTTCGATCCCGACGACTTTGGCATCGCTTACCGAATATGTGCCAGATATCGCAAAACCCGTTTTGGCAGCGGGTGGGGTAATCTTCGGAATAGTTTCATCTGCAAATGCCGTAAAAAAAGAAAGACTTGAGTTGAATAGAAATCCCAAGTCTTATCTTTTAAATCTAAAATCTGAACTATCGGGCGGAGACATGTTTTCAAAAATCAACGATAATATCAAAGGGATCAGAAAATGGTAGCTGCAAGACCCTCGAAATTTCATTGTTTGCATAACAGTTCAACGCTTTTGAAAGGCGATTAATAACCGATTGTTTACTATAAGCCCATGAGTACCATAGACTTTATTTTAAATGAGCAAACAATTTTGCGCAACGAACTTCAGGAATTGAAGAAATGCCAGATCCAATATTTTCTTCTATCAATAACGGCAGCCGGAGCTGTCTTTGGCTTCAATAAAGAATTAGGGGGGCAGGATATTGAAAACATGATTTATTTAGCTCCGATGTTGATAATATTACCGTGCTGGTTAACTTTCTTTGACAAAGCAAATACCATCACGAGGCTGACAGGCTATGTGGTCGTATTTATTGAGGGACAAATGGTTACGACTAAACCTAAATATATTGGATATGAAAGTGCGTTGGCCATTTTCCGCGAAGAAGAAAAAAAACAAGAAGCCGAGACGAAAACGAAAAACAAAGTAGCCACTACGAAAGTGAACAATGAAGAAGCCGACACCGAAGCGGACAAAGACACTAATAAGGATTTTTTTAATGTTACACGTCACCAATATTGGAAAATAAATTGGCTTACATTTTTTGCGCTTTCTTTAACCTGCATAGTTTTTCCGATAGTTAAAAGAAGAAGCTTTGTCTTTCTTACAAGCTGGGCGTCATGGACGGTTTATTTCATATTTTTTTGCTTGGAAGTTTTCTGTGTTGTCTATTCATTTAGGATATTGTGGCGCCTCATCATTGGAAAATATTCTTATAAAAAGGTTGCCGATTTTTGGCGACAAAAAGTACTTCCAAATGTCAAATAATACCCCGATTCAGGCGCGAGAATGCAGCGCAAAGGCCAAATGAGGTGGCGTTCTCGTGCCCCGCTTACAGGTCCATGGGACTCCTGAGGAGTAACAAACTACGCTCGTTATGGCATCAAAGGCTCAACCAATATAACGTCGACTAATCCCGGTAAGCCGCAATAATTCCTTGCGCTGCTGTATAAATAATCCTCCGGCTTTTCAACTATTCCGGCAACTACCGGGTTGTAATGAATGTAATCTAATTTTTGATGCAGTATTTTTAAATCAAATAACTCAATAGGATGGTTATCCTGCTGCCACAGTTGAAATTCTGAATTATGACTATTTTTCGTCCCGGCCCTTTTCATCATCCATAACATCCATTCCCTGCGGCTTTCAGTTGGGTGTTGTTCAATAGCTTGCCGCAACGCTATTGAAGTGTGCCTTTTCATATCCCACATTATATGTTCAAGATTAGCCCCATGCGTACCGATAATCATGTGAATATGGCTGGTCATGATACAGTACCCATATATTTCCAAACCTTTTTCCAACTGGCAATGATTCCAACTGGCTATCATAATATCCTTGTATTCGTTGCGAATGAACAAGTCGATCCAGTTTACGACAGCAAAACTTACAAAGTAAAGCTTGTCCTGATCGTGGAATTTATATTTAGAGGTCATGACAGGTTAAAATTACATTGCAAAAGTTGCAATAGCAAACTACAGAAGCCTTTGAAACGGGTTACCTGTCAGCGGGGCACGAGAACACAGCCCGCAGGCCACTGCGCTGCATTCTCGCGCCTGAATCGGGGGGAAAGAGAATGTTCGGGCACCGAAGCACTAGTACGCCATGCGTTGCCTTTTGCGCTGCAATACTTCGCGTAAACTTGCCATGAACTTAGCGATGTCGGAAAAAAAGTTAACTTAGCGGCAAATTACTCGTGAAGATGAAAAATAACATTTTGATAAGCATAATTTTTGCAGGACTGCTTTTTTCCTGTTCAAAAAGTTCGAACAAACCGCAACAATCGTCCAACAATACATCGGTCACTATCAGTGGCGCAGCTTATACCACTGTGATAATCGGAACGCAGACCTGGACATCGGTCAATTACAATGGCCCGGGAGGAGTTAATTACAATAACGGAGCAAATAATGCTACATACGGCAAACTTTATACATGGACTGAGGCAAAAGCTATAAGCCTGCCGGCCGGCTGGAGATTACCGACGGAAAGTGATTTTAATAATTTAATGATAGCAATAGGCGCACAAAACCTGGGAAATGGCAGCTATTTATCATCAGGTACCGAGCCGCTTCAGTTAATGTCAAAATCTGGCTGGACAACAACAAACGGTACCAATGCGCTCGGCTTTAACGCTGAGCCAGCAGGCTATTACGACCAGGTTTCAGCAGAAAACCAGCAGTTTAATAATGAAGGAAATGGGGCGCTTTTTCTATCCTCAACCCCTTACATGACCAACGGAACATCCCCTCTTAGTTTTATTGTAGGAGCGGGAAATGCGGCCCTAACGGACCTGGTTCTTTTGCAGACGGACGCTGCGTCGATTCGTTTTGTAAAAGACAATTGAATAATGTTTTTGGAACATTGGTTTGTATCCTTTTCCCGCCTTTGTTGGTGTTTTTCACCATAGCCGTTACCAATTCAGGCGCGAGTATGCAGCGGGCGCCTGTGCGGCTGAGTACTCCGCCCCCGGAGGGCAGGTAGCCAACATGCATGATGTAGACCTATCGCCCTGGCACGAGTACGCCACGCTTTTGGCCTTTGCGCTGCATACTCGCGCCTGAAAACGGCGGAAAACCCTGGCACGCGGGAGTTGATTACCTCTCGGCGGGGCATGAGCACCCACCTGTCCGGGCTTTTGCGCTACAGCTTCGCGCCAGATACAGGCTTAGGTTCTTTAGCGCCATGCTGCAGCAAAGAGTTTACCCTCATTTCAATCGATCATTTACCATTTTTTCTTTAACGCAATTTGTTTTTACTTTAACGATAATTTATGTTGCCGGCGCATATAAATTGTGCAAAATTCGCTTGCCTGGCCAAATATTTGTATGTTCAACCAGATAAATATTGAAACAAACCGGTCCTGAGGCGTAATAAACAAATGATGATGAAACTTAACCTTTTCCGCACCCTGCTGCTGTTGTCGGCTTTTATGATATTTTACACGGGTTGTAAAAAAAATACAATTAAGCCTATAGCAACCAAAACTGCTGTTGATTATAAAGCGCTAAGCAGCAAGTTAGCTGTAACATTTTACAAATCAATAACCGGGCAATACGGCGGCACGGATGTAAGCAAAGGCATTAAATCTCCTTTCGGCACTAACGCTGCCGGCCATAAAACCGTTTTCAGCACCGTCCCGTTGTGCGGTTTTGCTATCGACACCAGCTATAATTATACCATCCCGGATCCGGTGCGGCAGTTTGATACCGTTCACCGGTACCAGGGAAGCTTTCATTTTGTGTATACCTGCACCGGCGGGGCGGTTAATGGTTATAATGTTGATGACTCCGTGCGGAATGAGGTAAGCCAGTATATTGCGTTTGACAACGTTTACGGCGTTGGGCAGCATTATGCCGTACAAGCGCTTGACCAGACCTATAAGCTCGTTTCTATGAATGGCTCATTAAGGTCTGATGTGAACGATGTGGGGGCCTTCAATGAGTCGGGGAGTTATTTGCACGCATCCTATGGCTTAACCGGGCTGGTGGTTAACTTTGCTTCAGGTACAGCGGATATAACGTCGGGCACTACAACTTTTCATGTGGAATACCTCCAGGGATGGTCAATTGGCATACCTCCGCAGTACCAGCAACCCACTATTTATGATGGCACCATCGAGTATTTAGGCAATCATAAAGCTAAACTGACCATTAACCCCGGTCACGTTTATATAGTTGATTTAATTACCGGCGTGGTAACCCCTGTTTAACGGTTTATCGGAAAGCAGCGGCAGCTTTTAACTAAAGGCCCCGCTGCTCGCGCAAGCCAATTTTCGCTGCCGCCGGGTACAGTCATAAAAAGCAAGCTTTTTTAGAAGTATTAGTCCCGTCCCCGCAAGTATTTTTCCCGTCCCCGCGGGGTCCTCTGCGAGTCTGCGAGAGACCCTGCGCAGCCGTCACCATTCACGCCGCCGCTTCACGACAACTGATAAGCCACCCATGCCGCAAACGTGGCAGCTTTTGCATATAAATAAGCTTGACCGGGATCAAAGGGGTTGCCGGCGAAATCGGCGATGGTGGATCCTTCGCCATTTGGCGGGCGATGGTTTACATCGATGGAATAGCGCCAGTATTGGGCGTGATTTGCCCATTCCTGCTGGTCGACCAACTCAGGCGAGCCCGCCCAAAGATTCCAGGTTAAAACGTTGCCGGCCAGCAGCAGGTTACCCGACCCAATATTAAAAAGCTCCATCACCCGCGTGTTAAATTCATCAGCAAGTTTATTTCCGGTTGAATCGATGTTTCCTATCCGCACCGCTAAATTGGCAACGGCCCAGGCGTAGTCGCGCCAGTGTTTGGCGCGGTCGGGAAAGGGGTAATCGGGGCGCTCGCCCATCCGTACCTGTATGCCCGGCACGCCGCTTTCATCGGTTGCGTTTATCCTGATGCCTTTCACTTTGCTCAGCGGTAAGGTGTTGTTCCACAGTTTATCCAATTCCAGCAGCTTTTTCCAAAACCACCCTTCGGCGCTGTCGGGGCTAAACCATATGGTTGGTTTAATGGTGATATCGGATGCAAATAATTTGTCCTTGCCGGCATTTTCGTCCATCCAGCCTTTGTTGCCAGTTACGGTAACTTCAATATTCATGGTAACGCCCAGCGAGGGGAAATAAACACCCTGCTGCGGGCATATAATGGACCAAACACGCCCGGTGTCGTCGTACCCCAGGCGGGATATATCCGGCGCAAACATCTGGTACATCCGCGTGGCGGAATTTCCGGGTGTGGTTTCCCAGCTGAATTCAGGCCATTTGGCTCTTAGCATGCGGGTAATTTTCGGAATATTATCCAGGTTTCCCTGGTACTCCAGTGAATCAAGCAATGCCGCATTCGGGTACGGCTGATTGGGCGGGTTGTTGGAAAAGCCACCTATCCATCCGCAGGGAATGAATGACGGTTGTTTAGGTGCGTCAGTTTCGGGATTCGGGCTCATGATCGTAAGTTTTATTTAAGAAAATTTAGTTTAGGACGACCCGGCAGGCGGCCGGGTAAACTGATTGCCATGGCGGCAATTAAATTCAGATCAATATTAGCTAAAATATTGAAAAAAGGAAACGGTTGAGGGGAATATATTTTGATTTTTATTGCCTGTAACAGGCACTCCACATCAACCGTTTTTAGTGGCGGGCATCACAACACCGGTAAGACCACCGGCCCACTCCCCTACTTTTTTAAGTGTACACCATTACGCTTTTTTTTGTAGGATCGGGATATTTTGTGCCGAACGAATGGGCATATAAGGTAACGGTAGTATCAATGGGCACGTGCATTGAAGGAACTTCGATAACCGTACTGGTGTCTGTTACCTTTAATTCATAAGGGTTAACATAATCATAACCGATAAAGAGTTTTTTGGTCCATTCAATTTCCCAGCTTATTTTGAAACTGACATACCCGGCAACGGCGGTTTCTGCGCCCCATAGACGTTCCGCGTTCAGGAATAATATCTTAGCCTGCGGCCTGTCAGCTACTATCAGGCTAATTTCCTTTGAATTACTGCCTATATTATCATAGGCGGTGGCGGCAATCACCGTGTTTTCGGCAGTTGGGGGTACGGGAAGCCAGAAATCCCTGCCGTTCAATTTTATTTCGCCTTTTGCACTGTCTAAAAATATGCGGGTACCATCTTTCAGGTAGTAATCAATGGTTACCCGCTTAGCCAGCGACGATTCCCAGCTAACGGAAATATTTTCTTCAATATATATCCTTCGCGAGCTGGGCTCAAAGCTTTCCATTTTTGCTTTTGCAACCAGTTTATGCAGCAAAATGGTAAACAAGGCATCGTTGTAACCCGGCACGTTATTTACCTGGATATACATAATACTGGTGGTATCAGGCGTTACGTTTAACGCGGTAATGATCTTGCGGATATAAAAATTTAGTGTTTCCCGGCCTTTCATCACCTCCCTGCTGTCGGGTGTAAACTGCCAGTACGCGGTGCCCCCGACGTGTTTTACCGGCGTCCAGGGTAAAGCGGACGAGATATCGATGGTGAGGTTATTATCGCCGAGCTGTTGGGTGGTGATGTCGGAATCATCGCCGCCAAACAGGAAGGATATGTACAAAACGGGCGGCAGTGCGCCCTCCGCCCCCACCCGTTTGGTTGAGGCGGGAACCAGGGGATTTTCGGAGTAATTGGTGAGCAGGTAAGTAAACCCATTTTCGATCAGGGCGCCGGCATCATAGGTTATGTACATTGGTACCGCCTCGCGGGCGTCAAACACTATTGCATCGGGTTCGGGCTCTACCCGGAAGTATTGGCCCTGTATGGGGTGAATAACCGAAGTATAACCATCCTGCAGTGTAAGCATCTTTTTTTCAGGGTCGGGCGGGTTTATCACCGACAGGTGAATAGGTATTGAAAAATCGCGCTTATCATAACCGGGGATGTTATCATAATCCACCGTAAAGTTACCCGGGGCGGTATCGGTACAAATAAAATTGGTTAAAAGGGTTTTTACTGTTTTTCCGGGTTCCAAAACCATGTCGGTAGTTGGATATATATACCACGCAGGCGGGACCGTTTCAGACCCCTCTGCAAACCGGGCGGCCCAATTATCCGGCAGGGTGAGCGTCATATCCCGCACTACTGCCGCCGGCAGCATCGATTCGAAGTTAAAATTAAACGATGTACCCGTACCATCCGTACTGCCCGTGAACGACAGGCTGGCCCCGGTATTGTTGATAATTGAAAAAGTAAGCTTGTTTACCGACGGGTCTTTCGTCAGCAATAACTCCTGTTTACCTTTCTCATTCAGGATACTAAAACAATTTCCTTTCAGTGTCTTTTTCATATGGTTTATTTGCGGGTTGGTGATGTGCGCCCGGGGCCGTAAAATAGCCTTTTGTGCCATGGATCGGGTTAATAGCTGAAAGTTAGTTATAGTATTTTATCTGTGACTAATTAATTTAAAATTATTTGGGGGGATGCCACCAGCTCTGCCGAAGTTTGTAATTCGGACTACTATGCCTGTAGTCTCAGCTTTGGATACTGGCAAAAGGCCGTATCTCCGAACGAAGAAATTGTTTATTTTTAACGCATGGCTATGCATACCCGTCACGAAATAGACGAAGGGGTCCGGTTCGTCACTTTTGCTTGTCATGATTGGTCGCCTTTATTCGGGATAAGCAAACTATAACGACCGGTTTAAAATGACACAAAAGGTTCGATCAGCACAAAGCGCAGGGTACTCCGCGGCGACATGCCAAAGGACGCGCAAGAAAACGGTGACAATAAAAAGAAAAGATCAAAAACGGAACTAATGAACAATATTTTTATACCGGAGCAATGGAATAACTTTTTTGTGATGGCCGGCAGCGGCGCGGCGGCGCTTGCAGGGTTGATCTTTGTGGCCATGTCGATCAACCATAAGATCATTATCGGCAACAAAACGCATAAAAACCGGGCAATCAACATGCTTTCTGGCTTCACCGCAATTTTTATGGCGAGCGGCCTGGCGCTGACCGGGCACCCATTTCCCGGCGCGCTGGGCTTTGAATGGGTTGTGCTCTGGCTTATCGCAACAGCTATCTTTATCAGGGGTTATGTTGTAGCCATCAGAGCGGGCGCCAGCACCATCGGATTGAACGCGCCGCGACTTGCAGGCGGCACCATTTGTTATGTGGCTGAAGTGATTGCCGGAATATTCCTTATCCTGGGATACAGTACGGGGCTTTACATCGCAGCTTTGGCAATCGTCGTTTTATTCGCGTTCCTTATTTCGGGTGCATGGCTCCTTATGGTCGGCATCTACGAAGACCGGGCCAGGTGAGGAGAAACCGATGAAACATAGGTACACCAGTAAACTATACCGGCTACCTGTCGGAGAACTACCTGCCAGCGGGCCATCCCGATGAATTGAAACGGCGGCGAAATAGCTGGTCCCCCAAAAAATTGGTTAAGCAACCTTCAAAGTCAGCGGGCCGTATGTGCTTTTAAACATTGATCATGAAGAGAACTTTCAAGGGCCTGACGGCTATTGTTGCCCTACTTTTAATAGTTTCATGTAAAAAAGAAAAACAACCATCTCACCCGACACCGGTTGCTGTCAGAACGATCAGATTTATCCTTTATACCAATGAAGACTTTTCGAAAAACACCGATAGCATCTATTTCTCGCTGAGTATTCATAATGAATCGAAAACAATCGCTTTTGATTCATTACTGGCAGCAAGGCGCATCCAGGACATTCCTGATAAAGCGAACGAATTGGTTTTTTCAAAAACCGTCCCAAATGATGGAAGTATTTTGACGGCAGGCTTTTTATATACGATCAAAAACGTTGGCAGTTCGTGGTCTCTGGATACGTGCGGCGCCAATGAACGAACGAAAGTGATCGAGTTTCCCTTTCAATAACTGGCAGGCGTGGCGCAATTGTATGGACACTACACCTACGGGCAGTTAACAAATTGATTTACATGGGCGCCATTCCGATGAATCGGGATGGCAACGAAACGGGCTGCTTTCGATGAATCAGATTTGGTACGGTAACAACACTATGGCCGCCCATTATTTGTCGCAACGAACCGAATGAACAAAAAAAGAGCCAGCCATTTTAACGGCCACCTCTTTTTTTAAAGCGCATTCAAATTACTTCGCAGGCATATCAAATATTTTCGGATCGATGTCCTTGTTAACGGTTACCGTTTTTACCACGTAAGCTAATTGCACCTGGCCCAGGTCCACATCGATTTTATAGGGTGCTACATATCCAAAATCAGTTTTTTGGTAATTGCCACAAGATGTGGTCGCTTCGAAGGCTTGACCGCCCGCCGACCCGGTCGAAACTTCTTTGTTCAACAGATAAGTGGTTGCGTCGATGTAATAGGTAGTTACGTGCTTGCCTGCGGTTATCTTTATTACATAGTTATTGCCGTCCTTAGGCAGCAGTTCGGCGGTGTACCCGTTCGCCTTGTAGTTCAATAGCGACCCTCCTACCCACAGCTGGTCCTTACCCCCCTGGTATTCATCGTCGGGCATTGGCGTAGGGTCGGCGGCGCCGGCAAAGGGATTCACCATCCATCCGCTTTTATCGGTGACGCATTGTGTAACTTTTGACCCGGCTACTTCCAGGTCGCTGCGGTACCCTTTTCCTACAAGCAGTGTACTTGAAATAGTACCGTCGTTTCCCATCACGCTTGCCGTACCATCGATATATACCGATTTGATCTGCGCGAGTTTGTCCTTTCCGCCAATGGCATCAACGTACTTGCCGATAATTTCATCGGTTGTTTGCGCTTTGGCAGCAAAACTCAGCGATACTGCCGTTAGCAGCAAAAAGTAAAATTTCGTCAATTTCATAGTGTTTCGTTTTAGTTTTTTAAATAGTGGTTTGTAATTAGATACCGGAGTATTGATCAATGTTACTTAATGACAGGCAATAAATAAAAAATTCGGCTGCCTTTAGATTAATTTCAACACGCGGCATCGGCTTTTATGAACGTTACTGCTTAGGCCCGATGCTGATATATCCCCAAGACTTAAAAATAATAAACGACATGCCGACGTTGCCGTCGGCATACCAGTAGCTTTTTAAGCTTTTGCGGTCGTCAGGGTCGTCCTGCTGCGATGTTTTAACCAGCTTGTATTTAGTTTTTGCCTGGTCCATCAATGTGTTGATGACCTTTAAGTTTAGGCTGAAAAATTCAAATGAGTTGGTATAAAAAACCACGTGTTCTTCGTCTGGCGTCCCCTTATTTTTTTCATAGCCGAAACGGGCTCCCTCGCCCATACAGTCCTGGCATAAAACAAAACCCTTCGACTCCAGGAAAGATTTGTTATCCTGATCCTGCCGGCTAACCATTGCGGAAATTTCGTCCATGGTTAACGACTGGCAAAACGCATTAACCGCCGGCAGCAGAAAGATAATGAAGAAAAGCAGACGTTTCACGATGGTTGATTAAAGCACTAATATAAGGTTTTTTGTATGATGTAATTACCGGCGTGAGTTATGGTTATGCTGAACGCATAAAGTTTGTTATTATTGACAGATGATGCTGCATTTGAAAATGTGTCGCGGCGCTTTTAGCAAAGTTTTAAAAATCGTTATCCTGGCGTGTGTTTTGCCCGCGGGCGATATTTTTGCCGCGCGGGCTCAAACCAAACCCGACAGCGCCCAAATTAAATATTTTGCCGAGGTAAAAACCGTTAGCGAGCCTTTTGTGCGTGATCTGCGGCGCAATTTTGTAAAAACGTATTCGCTGCCTGAAGCCGCATTTATGCGGAAATCTGATTCGGCCCACGCGGCGCTGACTTTGGTTTTAAACAAATATTCGGCTACATTAAAGCCGGGTGTGGTTAAGGAGCAGCGCATACAGTTTGATTACTATTTTGACAAGCTGCTGGCTGATTATCCCGCTAACTTTATGGATTATACCGGTAAACCCCTGCCGGATGAAACCCTGATAGCCCGGCGCCTGCGAAAACACCTACCGGACCTGAACGACCCCGCGCTGCTGAATGAAGTGATGTTCAGGAATTTTGTGCATGCTTATTTTACCTGGGAATTAATGGCTGAACTTAAAAAGCCCGTTTACAATAACGTTGACAATAAATTATTGGTGGCCGTTTTTAACATCATTAACCGGGAGGTCAGCAACAAAAAATGCCGCGACTTTTGGCAATACGACTACCTGTATGACGGTATTACCAATAACGGCATTGAGAATGCCGGTAAAATTTACCAAACGTTTAAAAAGAGTTGTAAGGATACCGCGTATTTGCGCCGGGTAAATGCGCTTTATCAATATGAATATAAACGCCGGCAGGGCCACCTGATCAAAATATACAAAACGGTTAATGGCTACACCCTTGATATACACCTGTTTTTGCCCGATAGCACCGCAAAAGCCGGGAGACGGCCCGCGATGGTATTCTTCCATGCCGGCGACTGGCGCGAGGGCAAGCCCGACTGGTATTTTGACGACTGCAAGGCCTGGGCCCGCAAAGGCTGGGTAGCCTGCACAGTGGAATACCGCACTTTATCGCGTGCCGGCACCCTGCCGTTCGAAGCGGTTAAAGATGCGCGGTCGGCAATTCGCTGGCTGCGGCAGCATGCTGCTGAATATCATATCGATACCAGCCGTATTGTTGCCAATGGCTATGATTCCGGCGGACAGTTGGCGCTGGCCTGCGCCATGGCGGATAAATACAACGAAAAATCGGACGACCTGCACTTTAGCCCGGCGCCTAACCTGGTTATGGTCACATCGGGCCTGTTTGATCTTACCGATGTGAACAACGCATGGATCATGCGGTATTTTAAGGACAAAAGCGCCCTGCGGGATATTTCACCACTGTACCTGGTAAAAAAAATCACACCGCCGGTGCTGGTGATCCATGGCCGGAAGGACGCAGACGAAGATTACACGGTTGCCCGGCATTTTGCGACGTTATTAAGGGATGCCGGCAGCGCTGTTTCTTTCCACCCGGTTGACGATGCGCCGCATTTGCTATGGCTGGATACCAAATATGCCGGCGAAGCGGAAAAAGTACAGCAGGATTTTTTGAGAAAATATGGCTACGACCGCTGATTTTATTTTGATCATCAGATTGCGCTGATTCCCTGAAATTTCAGGTCTGTGAGCCGAAAACTTTTTCTACTTTCGTTCCGATTATTTTTATTCAACCCACCCTTAACTCAATTAAACAATGATCGTTTACGGCCGGCGCGCTACCGCGTTAAAAACACAGGTACTATTTGAACCCTGCCCCAGTTGCCGCACAACCAATAGTGTGCAAATAACTGTTTTTCAGCGCTATGCGCATATTTTTTGGATACCGATGTTCCCGATAGGTAAAACCGGGGTATCTGTTTGCGCAAACTGCCGCCAGGTTTTAAAGCTTAAAGACATGCCTTCGGGACTAAGGCTGGCTTATGACAATATCAAAGCAGACACCCGGATACCCGTGTGGCATTTTTCGGGCCTGGCGCTGATAGTAGTTGCTATAATAGCGGTTTCCATCTCGGAAAAAAACAAAGCCGAAAAAGTGAGCAAGTTTATTTTGAACCCCAAAAAAGGAGACATTTTCGAGTTAAAGATAAAAGACAACGTGTACACCCTGTATAAAGTGCAAGCAGTTGAAAAAGACACGGTGTTTTTTGCTGCCAATAAATATCAAACTAACCTGGAGACCGGGTTGGACGATCTGCAAAAAAAACCGTTTGATACGGATAGCGTTTACGGAGTTGCTAAGACTGCGCTTATTGAAATGAACCGGAAAGAGGAAATAATTGATATTGACCGAAATTAGATCGCAGTTTTTGATTTAGAGTAGCGTTGCTTATTGAGTGATCTTAATCATTCCGTAACTGGCATTGCGAATTCCGCATTTCCGCCCCCTATTTCATGATCTCGCTGATGGAGCTTGTGTTTTCCGTGATATCATAGATGGTTTGATCGAGCGATTCGGCCACTAATTTCAGCTTATGAAGCACTTCGGCATTAAACGGATCGCTTTGGTTATCAAAATTAAAAAGGTTGAATAAGCCGAGTATATTGGCTACAGGTACCCTTACCTGGTGCGATTGCAGGAAGGCGATCTTCAGCAGCTTATCGTACTGGAGTTCAAGCTCTTTATTGGCAATATTCAATTCTTTCGCCCGTTTCCCTTTTTCTTTATTCTGAAAGGCGAGCTCTTTATTGGCGATCACCAGTTCCCGGGCGCGTTTACCCTTTTCCCTGTTTTGAAAAGCGAGCTCCTTGTTGGCGATGATGAGCTCTCCGGCACGTTTTAGCATTTCTTTGCTTTGCAAATCAAGCTCGGCATTTGCGGCAATCAATTTGTTTGCCTGCTTTCCCTTTTCTTCGTTTTCAATCGCAAACTCCCTGTTAGCTGTAATTTTTTGGGTAATATCCCTGCCGGTTGCATATATCCTTGCCGTTTGCCTGTTAAACACAGCGCTCCACTCAATATACACATAGGGGCCTGATTTGCTTTTATACCGGTTAAGAAAATTGAGCGTTTCAATTCCCAGGGAAAGTTTTTCCACCTCTTTCAAGGTACCGGCAACATCCTCCGGGTGAATAAAGTCAAGAAACTTTTTTCCCGTCAGCTCACGCGTGGTGAATCCAAGGACTTTTGTAAACGACCGGTTAACTTCCTCGAAATATCCGTCCAGGCTTGCAAAACAAGCCAGGTCCATCGAGTTATTAAAAAAGTGCTTGTAACGTAAGGAGTCGCATGCCTGCATTCCTGTCTCTGGGTTTGCAAAAGCCAATGCTCCGAAACTTTGGCCCTTTTTGTTTTCCCTGGAAACAGGAATATGGTGATGGGTAACTATATCATTAATGGTTTTTCGTGCTTCCATATTATTGGGTGCTTGAGGTCATTTGGCTTAGGTATGCTCCACAAAACTTTATGCTGATAGAACAGGTTAAAAATAATATTGTTTTATGTAATAACATCCGCATAAAATATTATTCTAAAAAAATGACATTAATCGGTAAATTATTTTGTAATTTTCTTTTTAGGATAAAAGATCGCAAATAGCCAACGCCAAGCAGCGTACTAATTAATATAAAATCGTTTTAAATACTAATATTAACCGGCAGAAAATATTCGAAAATAATCCAAATGACCACGACGGATAATTTGACGGGCAGGAACTATTGGTTATGGTTTATTGAATCCCGATCATAAAACGAAAGCGGGAAACGGAGATGCTGAGACCAAAAAATTATCGCCTTAGCAAAGCGAAAAATCCGAAAACCGATTCCGATAGCTATCAGATCGGGCATCTGAAATCAGACATCCGAAATCAAACATTCCCCCACCCCATCGCCAGCACATCGGCAATGTGGTAGGTTTTTAACGGAAGGTTATTGGCGTCGATATAGCCCTGCAGGTGCAGCAGGCAGGATGCATCCGTCGAGATGATGTAATCCGCGTCGGCGGCGATGGCGTTATCCACCTTTTGCTGCGCCATGGCGGTAGAAATGGCGTTAAATTTTACCGCGAAGGTGCCGCCGAAACCGCAGCAGGTTTCTTCATCTTTCAAATCCATCAACTCCAGCCCCAGCACTTTTGAAAGCAACTGGCGCGGCTCCTCTTTAATTTTACACTCGCGCAGGCCGCTGCAGCTATCGTGGTAAACTGCCTTGCCATCCAGCTCGGCACCGAAATAATCGAACTCCAGCACGTTCACCAGGAAATCCGACAGCTCATAGATATTGCCCTGTATGGCCCGGCATTTGTTATGGGCGGTGGTATTGGTAAACAGGTCGTTATAATAGTTTTTCACCATGCCGGCGCAACTGGCTGAGGGAGTAACGATCACGCTTTCGGCCGAGAAATCATTTAAAAACTTTCGCCCCACTTCCTTGGCATCATCCCAAAAACCGGCGTTGAATGCCGGCTGGCCGCAGCAGGTTTGCCCCGGGTTATAAGTTACCGCACAGCCGGCCTTCTCCAGCACCTTTATGGTGTTGAACGCGGTTTCGGGATACAACTGGTCGATAAAACAGGGAATAAACAGCTCAACATTCATCAGCGGCGAATTTCAGAAAAAGTTGTTGATAAACACGAATTTTCGCGAATTAGTTCAAATTGCACGAATTCATTTGACACCAATGGTCACGAATTGCATCGAATTAGGAAGATGAAGATAAGCAATTGTGATTGAAAATTGCAGTTTTTCTTGACAACTTGACAAATAAAAGTTAAATTTGAGTTAAAGATAGTAAAACTATGAAAACGATGACTGTCGGGGAGTTTAAAACCCATTTTTCAGAAGTAATTGACCAGGTAATGTCCGGCGAAGAAATTGCGGTTACTTACGGTAAAACTAAGAAAGTTGTCGGTTATTTTGTCCCTGAGAAAACAAAAAAACCGAAACGTAAACTGGGCATACTTGAGGGAAAGATAGAGGTTATTTTCAAACCTGATTTCGAAATGACCACTGAAGAGTTTTTAGGCCTATGAATTGCCTTATAGATACCCATGTCCTTATTTGGGCTGTCAAAGAACGAAAACGACTCTCTCGCCGGGCGATCGATACACTTGAAGATCCCGACAATGTCATTTTCGTAAGTGCTATTACGTTTTGGGAGATTTCGTTAAAATATTCGGCTGGTAAATTGGAACTTCGAAATATCCTGCCGAATCAGTTTCCCGGTGCATCGGTTGATATGGGCTTTCAGTTGCTATCGTTATCCCCAGCAGACAGTGCGTCTTTTCATGAACTAATTTTAACCGATCATAAAGACCCATTTGACAGAATGCTTTTATGGCAAGCTATACAACACAATTTAATGTTCATTACTAACGACGATCGGATAGACCAATATAAAATTGCCGGTTTGAAAACATTGTGGTAAAATCGATAGCCCTTAAAAACAACTCGCGTCCTTTCCAATTTTACATAAATCTGATTACCTTAGTTGGCAGCCGGATTAACGGTAAACCATTAACATGTCAGATACCATTACCTACCAATATGCCGGGCCCTCATCCTTAAAAAAGTCGGCTTTGGCTGATGAATTATTTTTTTCCAAGTACAGCGAGATCCAAAAAAAGAATGTGCCTTGTTTTTTTTGGGGGAAACTTACTGATCCTTACACCGTGGCGCGTTGCCTGCTGACCTTATCGAAGGTGGTGCAATCGAGCTTTGGCCTGTCGCCGTTTGAAATGGGACTGTTGAAGGACCCGATCGTTACTGCCGGCAACGAAAAAATACGCTTTGAAGGATTTTCGCATTGTGCAGGCGTGTATGCGCGTACAGATGTGTTAGGCGGCGGGCACGATGGCGAGTTTTTGGACAACGGCACCACCAATGTAGATTTTAACCAGCCTATGCTGTCGGCATTAAGCGGCATCCGCAAAAACGAAAATGTATTGCTTTCTATCGGGCAAAAAGAAGTGGCATTGCATAAGGACGGGCAAAAAACTGTAGAGCGGAAGGTGCCTTTGCCGGTAAAATGGATAAAGGGGCTTACCACGGTACAGATGTATCTTTCCGAATCAGAAAAAATACATTCCTTCAATCGCCTGCAGGCCCTGCAACTGTTTAAAACTATCCCGCCCGGCAAAGTAAAAACCGATTATTACCTGATCATCCGGGGTGGAAAACCCATGTTTTCTCCGGTAAAATCAGCCGATGCAATTGTGGTTGGCGGCGTGCACAGGCTAATGTTGATACAACCTCTGCTGGCCATAGCCGATGAATTGCGGGTATTTCCGCATGCCAACATGCAGGCCACCACCTGGCAAATTTATATAGGGCCGGTGCGTTTTAATTTATCGCTTTCGCGCGATGCCTGGCGCGGTTTTTCGGGCGAGGGCGCCGCGCTTGAATCGCTGATTGAGGATGTGCCGGACAGCCTGGTGGAACTAATTGACAATTACAGCTATGCCAATCAGGAATTTAATGCCGCCCTGTTAGCTGTTAATGAGGACCTTGACCTGCAAAAAGTTGACAACCTTACCGGACGCCTTTCGGCCATCGGACTGCTGGGCTATGATCTGGACGATAACGGCTTTTTTTACCGGAGGCTGCCATTTAAACTGAGCCGCATCATGAGCCTTAACCCGAGGTTAAAGGATGCCGAAAAGCTCCTGGCTGAAGACAAAGTGACGCTGGTACAACGCACGGCCGACAAAGTGGAAGCGCTTGTAGAGGGCAGCGGTGTAAAACATACCGTTATCCTGAATGGCGATAAAGCGCAGTGCACCTGCACCTGGTTCAGCAAAAACCAGGGCGAACGGGGCATTTGCAAACATATACTGGCCGTAAAAAAATTACTGGCTAACTAAACTTTACTATGGATGTAACGGCTGTATTCACCGATATTCTTGAAAATGAGAAAGAGGATAATATTCTCGTTTTTCTAAAGTCACTCAACCCGGATCAAAAAAATGAATTTTTGCCTGTGTTGAAGAAGCTGTATAAAGAATACACTGACTATGCACAGCAGCCCGGCTCAAACACCTATTCAATTAAGGCAACAACGAAGCAACGACAAATACTGGCGGAAGCCGGCTTTGTTTGCTATAACCTTAAGGACTTTGAGTCGAGTTGGTCGGCCGGCGGCTTAAGCGCTGCAATTATCGACAAGATATTGCCATGGTATTGCCCGGATTGGTTTTCTGCTTATTTTAACACCAGCCAGCCGCATTATTTCAGCTATGAATGGTATATGCAGTTGATAAGCCAGGGCTACCTGCAGCCAAATAACGAAGTAATAGCCAAAGTGTTGCCCTACTATATTTTTACCGATGGAGAGTCGCAATTTAAGCGTGTTTACAAACCCGAAAATTTGTTAAAGTATGAGTTTACACTGAACGAGCATATATGGTACTTATTTGAATTTGACACAGCGATCCATAGTGCAGACCGTTACATTCAATTTTCGGATGGATCTGCCGACGGCCGATGGATACGCGCCTTAAAAACCTATGCGGATAAAGGCAAAATAGACCGGCCGCGTTTATTACGGGAAGCAATTTTAGCCAGCAACAAAAATTTTAACCAGGCATTGTCGGCCTGGTTTGTTGACCTTTTTGCGGCCATGGAGCCCACTAAAGCTGAACTATTGGCGCTGCAAAACGAGTTGATGAGCGTATTTAACGCCGCCGGCAGCAAACCGCTGAATACCGCTTTAAAATACTTTAAAGACATTGCCGGCGAGCCTCAGTTTGCTGTTGACGCCTTTCTGGACAACATTTCTCTCGTAATGTCGGCGGAAACCAAAAATGCCGTAACGTCCGGATTGATGATACTTGACAAGGTGGCAAAAAAATATCCGGAAAAATGCGGGGAGATTTGTCTGGTGGTCTGCCAGGCGCTGATGCACCAGGATGAGGCGTTGCAGGTAAGGGCGGCAAAATTGATCAGCAATAACGGTGATGCGGGATCAGCGTTGTTACTGGAAACCTTGCAACCCTATTTAAGCACCCTGCTTTTTGAGGCAAAAACGATATTAAATGGTTTTGCCGGTGCAATTGCAACCGACGATGAAATTGACGATCAAGCGGCCCGGGTCGCCGCCGCTCAATCCGGGGAACCGCAGGAAATAAAAATACCCGAAACTTTTGACGATTTTATCTATTTAGCCAGCCAGGCGTTCGACCAGAATGAGGTATACCATTTCGACCTGCTGGCCGCCGCTATACTGCGCTTCCAGGGAGAAATGAATGCTGAAAATATCCTTAAACTGGCACCCGCATTTCAACGCGCCTATAAGATACTTACAAGCGATTTTACCAGCACCATGGGCTACCTGGACAACATGCTGGCCAAGTTCATGATGGATTACGGCCTGTTGCTGGTAAAGTTTTATCCCCGGGAGGCCGAGCCGATACGGGCCATGCGGGCTTCGTTTTTGCAAAAGGAAAAAGAAAAAAAGGAAAAATGGTCGGGCCATCGGATATTTATTGAACATGGGATAAAATCCTGGGACGTTTTTACGCATTCTTTAGGTTACAAGCCGCATAAGTATATCCTGCTGAACGCATTTTTTATGCTTGAAAAGAAGATCAGGCTGCCATTGGTTTCCACCCCTACCCACGCCCCCTGCTGGGTTTCGTCCATTGCACTGGTGGAACGTCTGTACGCTTACCAGGAAGCAAAAGTGATCCCCGGCGATATGGACATGCAGGTAGCCATTGCCCGCTGTATGAAGGACAGCCCAGGCCAAGCACTGCAACTGGCCGATAAAAAACTAAATGGCGAGTACCGCCGGCTCGTAAGCTTTTTGTTTGGCGGCGATTATAGTCCCAAAGACAGCCTCCATTCAAAACCTGCCTGGCTGGTAGCCGCGGTAACAAGGGATGCAGGCCCGGTAAACAAAGCCTGGCTGAGCTTTACCCGGCTTGCTGCGCCTTATCTAACAGGGCATTTCGACTGGACAACGGCAATAGAGCCATACATGCGTCAGGAATGGGATTATAAGCTCAAGAAAAACGTGAATGTGCCGGATACGCGCAAAAGGATAATTATAAATTTTGGCGGGAAGCTAAAAAAGCAATCCTTGCTGGATAGCGCCTTAAAAAAGCTGATGCCTGGCACAAAGGCCCCGGATAATACGCTGTATGACTGTTTGGAGCTGAAATACGACTATATTACCTGCGAGCAAAATGACATCAAGCGGCTGATTTATCTAAATCCCAAACAGCCGGGTATCCTTTTTGCCCAAATTGTCAATAAACTCTTTTTCTGGCCGGACTCATGGGGCGAAAATGATAAAAAACTGGCCATTGCCGCGCTGGAAACACTTTTAAGCCTACACCATAAGCGCGGCGAAATGGAACACCTGATGATAGCCTCGTGCATGATCAGCAGCGATAAAACCGCGCGGACCTATGCGTCGGAATTGTGGATACAAGGCGTAAATGAAGACATTATCGACAGCGAACGCATCGGGAAGATGATCGGCACACATCAGCGGATAGCGCTTGCCCCCTTAAAACGCCTTACCGACCTGGTGCTGACTGGCATGTACCAAATATCGCCGGTGCATAACCGGGCACTGGAAAACCTGCTCGCTGCCTGCGTATCCAATATGGACGCACCGGTAAACAATACAAAAAAATTGCTGGAAATATTGGCAGAAACAATGATGACAAATAAAAGCAAATCCCTTGGGAAAGAAGTTGCCCACAAACTGGACACCTGGGAGCATATCGAGGCCTTAGCTAAGATTATCCAAAAGATAAAGACCATTAAATAAAACCCTTCCCGCGTGCTTTTTTCACTATGCATGGTACAAGCTCCCGCTGCAATTAACTTTAATAACTGTAGCTAAAACATTTTTACAGGACTCTGCGTAAAATGCCCGGCAAGAATGAAAAAAATTATCGTGATAGTTTGGTTGATGGTGCTGTTTTCGGCCATCGGCGCCTTATTTTGGTATAACGAATGGGTATATCATTTACCTACGCCGGTGCCAGCGGACTATAAGCCCGTTTACCGGGGGCAGCCAATTGCATTAACCACCCCTTTAAAAAAATATAGCGGTCATCCCCTTTTCCTGCATTTTTTTAACCCGGACTGTCCCTGCTCGCGCTTTAACATCACAAATTTTAAATCGCTGGTAAAGCAATACAGCAACAGGGTGAATTTCGTGATCATTGTATTGAACAATAACTTTTATACCGCTAAACAGATCCAGGATAAATTCGATTTAAACGTTCCTGTATTGTTTGATGCCTCTATGGCCACTGCATGCGGGGTTTATTCTACGCCGCAGGCAGCGCTTATAGATGCACACGGCAAATTATATTACCGCGGAAATTATAACAGCAGCCGCTATTGCACCGATGAAAAAACAAGCTATGCAAAAATAGCCATACAAGGGCTGCTGAATGACAATACTAAACTTATTTTTAACCAGCTGGCATTAAAAGCTTATGGATGCCGGTTGCCAAACTGTAAAGACTGAGGGACCAGAACGATGACAAGCGCAGGACGCATACTTCAATACGATCAAACCAATGCATTCCTTTTCCAGGTGAAGCAACGGTCGGACAGGCTGATGAATTATTTTTTGATCGGTCATTTTTTGGCCGGCATTGTATTAGCTTTTTATTACGATACCTGGCTGATCGCTTTTGGTGTCGGGGGATTGTTGCTGGCCGCATATTATTCGGTAAAGCTTATTTTACCCGACTCGACCCTTTATCAATATGTGCTGAGCGTGGCCTACGGGATTTTTATGGCCCAGTTTATTTACCAGATGCACGGGCTTTTTGAAATGCATTTTTTTGCCTTTATCGGCAGCGCTATATTGATAACCTATCAAAAATGGAAATTGCAAATCCCTTTGACAATAGTAGTGGTGGTTCATCATGCTTCGCTGGGGTACCTGCAGGATATTGGTTTTTCAAAAGTTTATTTTACGCAGCTTGAATTTTTCACGCTCCAGGCGTTTGTTATCCATGTGGTACTGGCTGCCGTTGTATTTTTTATTTGCGGTTTGTGGGCCTACCAGCTAAAAAAATATAACGAAATGCAGCTATTGCAAACCATACAGGTAGCCGAGCTGCAAAAAGAGGCGCAACTTTATGCCGAACGGCGCAAGCATGCTGAAGTACTGGAGCGGCAAAACGAGAAATTGGAAGAGATATCATGGATGCAATCGCACGTGATCCGTGCCCCGCTTGCCCGCATCAAAGGCCTTATTCCGCTGATCAACGAAGCAAAGGAAAGCCGAGCCGAACGCGAAAAGATGCTTGAATACCTGTTTTCATCTGCAAATGAGCTTGACCGGGTTATTGAAGAGATAACCGACAAAACCGTCGTGGTCGAGTCCGTTTAATGACTTATCTGTCGTCAGTCATTTAGCAGCTTCTTCTTTTGCGCATCGTACTCCGCCTGGGTGATGGCGCCGGAATCGAGCAGTTTTTTTAGTTTGAGCAGCTCGTCTGCCACGCTGTATTTGCCTGCGGGGTCCTTTGCATCGCTGCATGGTTTCACCTCACAGGCGGCGATGGCCTCGTCAATCCAAACATCGCAGGTAGTTAAACCGCCGGTTTTAATGGTAAATACCACTTTATTACCGCCGCTTGGCTGCGCCGAGCTTACAATTTTTTTGATATAATATTTACTGCCGGTTATGTCTTTCCGGGCGTTCATGCTGTTGGCCCGGCGCGGATCCGGCGGCATGGGCAGCAATGAGTTTATTTGAATATACTTGAAAGTACCATCGGGCATTGAGCCTAAACCCACCATAAGTGAATCACCTTTGTGATAGGTTTTACCATTGGGGGCGTGATAGTCGCTGAGTGTTTGCGCAAGAACGGCGCATGGCGCTGCTAATGCGAAGATAAGTAATAAAGTTTTCATGATAATTGTTATACAAACGAAGCATAAATTGGTTTTGAGGACGGTGCGACGTAAGGCGTTTTCACGCCGGCTTAAAATGGAGATCCGGTATGTCAATGAAATTTGATCACCTCAAAATCAGCAGCCGTAACCGTATTTAACTTTTGCAGCTCATCATTGTTCCATCTTGAATCAGGCGCCCCGCTGATATACATATTACTGCCGATGTCGGCCAGGATGATGCCGTATTTTTTCATCGCGTTAAGAATAACCCGCAAATGCGGTGGATAAGCGGCAACGTTAAAGTTGGCTTTTAGCCTGAGCTTTGCCCCAAACGGCAGTGAATATTGCCCGCCTGAACTGTTAACGCTGTGTCGCGCAGGTGAAATATAGCCGCGCTTTACATTACCTGAACTAAGTGTGAAACGGATGGGATGTTTAATGGCGCTTTGCAATATCTCGTCGTAGCGCACCAGTCCGGGGAAGATGGGCAAACCGGCGGCATCGGCAGACGTCCATCCGGCCGGCCGCAGGGCATCGGACTTTAAATGAAAAATAGCGCCGCTGGAAGCCTGCCATTTTCCGCCGCTGAGGCTGGCGTTATACAATTCATACAGTATTTTATTGTCCTTATCGATCACGATCACGTGCGAATCGCCCAGCCCGTTCCCTTCAATGGGAGCATTCAACGGGATCGGGTAAGGGCCCTTGTCACTCTCGCTGCCATAGTTGCCGTCATAAGCATTCGCCCTGAACGTCACGGTTACTTTTGGCTGGCTGCCGCACACCACGTCATAGGGGATGCCGATGGGCGCGCCGTCCCAAAGTCCGCTGCCAAAATCGGCTTTAAGATGTGAAGCGCCTAAAAGCGCTATGATCTGGCTGTTGTAAGGGTCGATGGGCGCTTTGGAAACATCCTGGTTCCATGAATTATCCGCCGGGAATAATTGTACCGTATCCGCGTCGGATAGTTTAACCGGGCAGGAGGCAGCGGTGGTAATGGTATTCGGGTTGGTCCCGGCAGGGGTGTTGCCGCCCTCCTGTTTGCTGCACCCGGCAAGCAGCACGAGCAGCGGGAAAGCGCTCCAGGTAAAGTTGTTTTTCATAGACCAGTTTTGTAAAGATGTGAGTTTTAAACGTTTTCAGCGTTAAAACATTGTGCTGCAAGTGTTCAGCGGATGAACAAAAATGAACGCTTTTTAGCGCCGCCCGGCCAAAAACGATGGCGTTTCGAAGCCGGATCGATACTGTTTAGCTATCGTTTGACACCGGTTTGTGCGTGTTTTCATCCTCGTTAAGCCTGTTTTAAAAGCCTGCTTCCATTCAGCCAGGGAAAATTTAAAGCCGCGCGTAGGGCAACCCTTTCAAACAAAACCTGCGTAATTATGTATAAATTGAGTAAATACGAAACCATGAAAAGATCAGGATGGCTACCGGTGATTATGTTGTCGGCTGCCGCGGTGATAACCGTCATCAGCTGTAAAACGCACTTTGAGACTACCCATGCTGATTTTAAAGCCGCGCGGACAACGCCGGAAATTGAGCGCGGGCGTGTTTTGGTTTATAGCATTTGTGCGGGCTGTCATTATAACCGCACGGCTGAAAAGTTTATCGGTAACCGCATTGAGGACGTGCCGGCAATAGCAGGCCAGGTTTACTCAGCCAACCTCACCCATTCCAAAACCAACGGAATTCCGGGAAAATATACCGACGCCCAGTTGAAATACCTGCTGAAAACCGGTATCGCCTATGACGGGCGTTTTATCTCCTATATGCTTCGGCCAAATATGGCCGAAAGCGACCTGGATGCGATCGTTGCTTTTCTCCGTTCGGACGACCCGGCTCTGGCCGCTGCCGACACCACTGTCGGCCTTACGCACTATAACGTTTTCGGAAAAATCTATATGGGTATGCACGCAAAGCCCCTGCCCTATAAAACCATAGGCGCCCGCCCGGCCGAAAATGAGCCTGTGGCGCTGGGCCGCTACCTGGTTGACAACCTGGGCTGTTTTCACTGTCATTCCAAAAGTCTTACTTCACTTAATTACCTCTATCCCGAACAGTCACAGGGTTTTATGGCCGGCGGGATAAAGCTGAAAGGTGAGCACGGCCTGGTAGTTACCGCTTCAAATATCACTCCTGATAAAACAACCGGAATAGGCGGTTACACCGGCGGTCAATTTTTAAAAGCCGTTAAAGATGGCGAAGCCCCTCAGCAGAAGCTGGTGCCCCCGATGCCTAAATTTAAAATGCTGAGCGACAGGGAGGTTGAGGCCATTTTTGCGTACCTTAAAACCATCCCCCCGGTAAGCCATACCGTCGAACTGAAATAAATTGCGATAAGGCGGCGACCGTCAAAAACAATGTAAGCGGATTACAGGGCTGTTCATCAAGTGTCAACTTTTTTCAGGGATTAGACAGCCAAAAAGCGTTCATTTTAGTGTTCATAAATGAACGCTTTTTGCCATTTCAACTATGAAGTAAAACTTTGCATATAACGTATAGATCGTTTGCTATCAGCGTTTTAAACCCATAACCATGAAGTGAAAAAAACGGGGTGTCGTAAAAAAATGAACACCCTGCAAATCCGATATTTTCTGCGGTCGGAATTACTGCTGCTTCAGCGCCCATTTAGGCACAAAGCCAATGCTTTTCTGGTAAAAAACGCGGTAATAAGTGTTCCCTCTCTCCAGCACAAACACACGCGAGTTTGCAGGAATTGATGCAACGATGTTGGAATTAAAATGATCCTGTTCGCGCATTTGCACTATGCCGGTAACGTTGGGGTGAACGTAGGTAGCATACAGGTAATCACTACGGGTTTGGCTACTGTCGGGTGCGGACCTGGCAACGGCCGGCGCGGACGGCTGAGGTTTAACCCGGGCAGGCGGGGCAATTGGCTGAGGTTTAACCGGTATTGGCCTCTGTTCAGCCGGCCTCGCGGTAATGATCTTAGCGGTATCATCATTCTTTGTTTTGCTTTTTGCCACCGCCATCGTCCTGGCATGTTTGCGCTTATGTTTTTTATGGAATGGTTGCACGGTTGCAGTGCTGTCGGCTGTTGCTGCATAAACCACCTGTTTTTTTGTTTTACCACCAAGCAACCATGTCACTGTATAAATACCTAGTATACAGCCCAATATGATCATTGTGATAGAAAGCCCAATACCCGGACCCCGTTTGCGCACCCTGCCGCGTTTGGTTCCATAATACCGACGATGAGCGTCATATCCGCCTGATCGCTCTCCCGGCGTCTGTGTCGGGGTTTCTTCCTCAGGCTGCCTGGCGCGAAATTTGTTTAGCTGTTCATCATAAAGCCGGCGCCCGAGCGGGTCACGCAGTGTTTCAAAGGCTTCCTTAACGTCTTTAAAGCGATTCTCGAAATATTCATCGCCCTGGTTAAGGTCGGGATGAAGCTTTTTAGACAGTTTTCGATAGGCTTCTTTTATCTCGTCCAGATTGCAGTTTGGATCAAGCCCCAAGATATAGTAAAAATCCTTCATAACCGGCTGGCAGCAGTACACCTTTTGCTGGTTTGATTGATTTGTAGCGAATTGGTTTAATTGGAAAATGTCCGGATATGCAGATGAGCGGATTCGGGAATGTGCGGATTTGGGAATGTTTGAATGCAAGTGAACTATAAGGAAATTCTGCCACCTGCCCAACGGAGTTCATTTTTCATCTGCACATTCGCATATCTGCACATCTCAAAGACTTTTCAGGTATTCCAGGAACAGGTATAGCGCCTCCTTTTTTTCGTCATTTAGTTCAAAATCGAGCTTGTGCATCAGGTAATCATCCAGATCGAAATCGGTGCGCGGGGCTAATTCTTTCAATAATTCCCTGCGATGATCCAGGCCATATTTCAAAGCCTGGTTAAATTCAGCCATAAAGTTAACGGGTATGGCCTTATTGGCTATCCAGGCGGCAAAAACAAAGGGCAAGCCGGTAAATTTTTGCCATTCGGCGCCCAGGTCGTACACAAATGAGTATTTGTCTTTTTTGCCAAACGTGCGGTCGCCGATCTGGACGTAAGCGGTATTTGGATCAGCGGATTCGGCATAATCAGACGCATTGTCGACAAATTGCAATTGATCCGCCTTCCAAAAATATTTCACCAGCACTTTAGCCAGGCTATTTGAAGTACGCGATTGCGGGTCGAGCTGCAAAACCGTCGCTTCCCGGATATCGCAGTTGCTGAATACAAAAACGGAGTTCACTGCCCCTACCGAGCCTATGCAATAATCGGAAACGATATCCCATTTGGGCAGGCTAAGCGTTGCCGCTACCGGAATCAAGCCGATGTCCACTACGTCATCGATCAGCTTTTTGGCGCAATCTGTTGGATTATCAAGGCTTAATTCTATCTTTCCAGGCATGCCGGAGTGTTGCAGGCCGTAAATAAAGGGTTTGGTATTGGTGTAGCTGACAGCTGAAATTCTGATCTTATTCACAAAAAATATTAAATGTTTTTTAAATGACCGGCATTATTAAAATCGATGATTTCGTATTTTTTGCCGTCGAAAGCGACTTTGTATAACACAAGGTTTTGGTGGGGAAACGAGTCCATTTCCGTTAGCGGTCTGTTGGTCAGCAGGCATAGCAGCAGTCGTAGTGCGCGACCGTGCATGCAAATGAGCACTGTTTTTTCTTCAGGGTGGCTCATGATCACTTTCATCGCCTCCTGCTGCCGGGCCTTTACCTCGTTGGGGCTTTCACCGCCTTCGAATTTAGCGTCCAGTTTGCCTGCGGTCCAATCGCGCATGATCTGCAAAAAATCAGCTTTATTTTCCGGGGTTGCAGACTGTCCTTCGTGAATTCCCCAGCCCAGCTCGTCCAAACCGGCCAGTTTTTCGTAAGGAATGCCCAAATCGATAAAATGCTGTATGCTTTGTTGTGTGCGTTTAAGCTTGGAGATGTATATCTTATTAAACGGAACCGTTTTATAGGTCTTAAAAAACGCAAGCGCCTGCCGCCTGCCTTCATTATTCAGGTCAGTATCCATACCCCTGCCCTGGATGATGCCCTTTTTGTTCAGATCGGTTTGCCCGTGGCGGACGATGTATAATGTTTTGTTCATTAGTTCATTTTTCATCGGTTCATTGGTGGTTGGCTGATTAGCCTGTTTGTTGACCCAATGTTTACTAATAAACTAATGAACCAGTGAACCAATGAATTAATTAATAACCGGCAGCTTGTAAAATTGCGGTTTTGCTTCTTCGGGAAATTCAAACTTCGTATAATCCGTTACCACGTTATATAAAGTATCCCGCTCAATCGGTTCGCGGCCCACCTGTTTTATCAGGTCGACCAGTTGTTTGGTGCTCATGCCGGGGTGTTGTTCCTCGGCGCCTGCCATCGAGTAAATTTTGGTGGTGTCGTCCAGCGTGCCGTCGATATCATCCACGCCAAAATTCAGCGACAATTGCGCCGTTGTGCGGCTGATCATTGCCCAATAAGCTTTAATATGGTCGAAATTGTCAAGGTAGATACGCGATACAGCATAATTCTTTAAATCCTCTATCACCGACACTTCGGGGATATGCGACATTTGGTTGTCCTTATTACGAAATTTGAGCGGGATAAACGTTTGAAAACCGCCTGTTTTATCCTGCAGCTCACGCAGCCTTTCCATGTGGTCGATGCGGTGCTTATATTCCTCGATGTGACCATACAGCATGGTCGCGTTGGAACGGCCGCCCAGCTTATGCCACTCTTCGTGGATAGCCAGCCATTGGTCGGCGGTGCATTTGTCCTTTGCGATCTGCTCGCGTATTTCAGGATGAAAAATTTCAGCGCCGCCGCCAGGGATTGACCCCAGGCCCGCGTCCATCATCATTTTCATGCCGGTAGCGTAGTCGATTTTGGCCTTTTTAAAGATGTAGTGATATTCAACCGGGGTAAGCGCCTTGATATGCAGCCCGGGACGATGTGCCCTAATCCTGCTGAACAGTTCACTGTAAAAAGGCACATCATATTGTGGCAACACCCCGCCTACAATGTGTACCTCGGTAACCGGCTCTTCGTCGTATTTTTTTACCATGTCAAACATTTCGTCCATGGTAAACTCCCACCCTTCCGACCGTTGTTTGATCAGCCTGGAATACGAGCAAAATTTACAATCGTAAACACAAAGGTTGGTTGGCTCGATATGGAAATTACGGTTGAAATAGGTTTTGTTACCGTGGCGTTTCTCGCGGATATAGTTGGCCAAAACACCCAGGTAGCCCAACTCGCCTTTTTCAAACAAGGTAACGCCTTCGTCAAACGTGATACGTTCGCCGCGGAGTACCTTGGCGGCAATATGTTTTAAGTCGGCAGGTAAATGCGGATCCTGAAGCAGGGTTTGTAAATTTTCTTCGGCTTCCATCAATATCGATTTCGGCAAAAATAGGAAATGTTGTTGTAATGACGATGTAAAGATGTTTCGACAGATAAAATAATCGAGAGCACCTGCATTTGAGTTAACTTTGACAACAGCAAAGTTTTATTTTAGAAAGCAACCATAAATTCTGTTATGCTTATGGATAACGAACATGACCCCGAACCTGTACACGGCAAATCTGAACCCATCAAACCGATGATTAAAAGAAAATGGATTGTAAATTATGACGACCCTGATTTAAAAATGGCGGGAGCTGATATAGGTGGCGGAGATATATGGTACTATAAAGGCAAACGATTTACAGGGATAATTAGAGAATATCATCCCAACGGTTCATTAATAACAGAAATTACTTGTTTAAGGGGCTATCCCGAAGGCCTGCAACGTGAGTATTATGTCAACGGACTGGTTATGGAGGAAGCCTACATGTCACATAACCACGATTATGGTCCTTACACGCGATGGGACGAAAATGGAAATTTATTACATCAAAGCAGTTTCGGATTTGATTTGCCGATTGCAAAATGGATATTGGCGATTGACGTATATTATTATGATAGCACTGCAAAAGTTGTAGGCGTATTATTCAATGAGTTTAATGAAGAAGAACAAGAATTTTATGTAGAATACACCGAAAATGCTGGCGAATATATCCCCGGGGAATTTTACAAAAGAGAACTTCCCTGCATTTTGAAGATTTTAAAACGGGTTGATTTGAAACGAGTTTTTATGATAATTGTTGATGGTCATGTTTACATTGATAATGATGAAAACTATGGCCTGGGTGGAAAACTTTGGGAACATTTAGATGGCGAAATACCTGTAATAGGTGTCGCTAAAACCAGGTTTGTCGGGAATATGGACACTGTTAAAGAGGTTTGCCGCGGCGAAAGTAAAAATCCGCTATATGTTTCGAGCATTGGTATGGACGAAGGCGAAGCTGCATACATTATTACCAATATGAAGGGCGACCATAGAATACCGGATATGCTGAAATTGCTTGACCAGAAGACCAAGTCTGCCTGAATTATAACACAAAGGCAAAATCACCATAAAAGCTCCCAGAAAACTTTAAGTTTGCCCTAAATTGTCGTTTACCATGCATATCGAAACCATCGCCATACACGCCGGCAACCAGACCGATGAAAAAACCGGCGCGGTAATACAACCCATCGTGCTTTCCACCACTTTTGAGCGGGCTGAAGACGGCACTTTTCCCTCTGGGTACAGCTACAGTCGCTCTGCAAATCCAAACCGAACAGCGCTGGAAAAAGTTCTCGCCCAATTGGAAGGCGGCGTGGATGCAGCCTCATTTGCAACGGGTAACGCGGCAGGCATGGCTGTTTTTCAGTCGTTAAAACCCGGCACACATATTATCGCTACCGAGGATATGTATCATGGCTTGCGCAACCAGATCAAGAACCTTTTTGCTGGCGTTTTGGAATTTAATTTTATCGACGTAAACGACCAGGTTGCGCTTCAGCAACATATCAAACCCAATACCGGCTTGATCTGGATAGAAACTCCCTCAAATCCTTTGTTAAAGATCACCGATATCAGGCAGACGGTTGCCATCGCCCATTCGCATAACATAAAAGTAGCCTGCGATAACACCTTTGCTACCCCGGTTTGCCAGCAACCCCTCGGTTTGGGCGCCGACCTGGTGATGCATTCAGCTACCAAATACTTCGGTGGGCACAGCGACCTTACAGGTGGGGCGTTAATTACGCCTGTAAAGGACGAATGGTGGCAAAAAATACGGCAGGTACAGGAAATGGGAGGCGCCGTGCCTTCGCCGCTGGATTGTTATTTGCTGGCGCGAAGCATTAAAACACTACCTTATCGCATGCGCGGGCATATGCACAATGCTCAATTATTGGCCGAATTCCTGTTAAATCATCCAAAAGTTGAAGCGGTAATGTACCCGGGACT
>Ga0068856_100000112_pt1 | contig 80466 bp, 73 predicted proteins | sample KBSCornC62_FD_66595 | JGI IMG/M metagenome (GOLD analysis project Ga0068856, IMG submission 66595) | Corn rhizosphere microbial communities from Kellogg Biological Station, Michigan, USA - KBS Corn C6-2 | ecosystem: Host-associated > Plants > Roots > Rhizosphere > Soil ...
CACAACCTGAATTTTACCTGGCCGGCCTTTCGAGTGATAGTTTAATGCGTCCTGGTTCCGGTTGGGCTTATTCATCTTCTCAGTTTCAGTTCCCAAAATTACAATTCTTTTTCGCCCTAAAGCCGTAAGAAAGTCGGATTTCGGATTTTCGATTCCGGATTTCTATGCAGGATCCATTTTTTAAATCCGGAATCGAAAATCCGAAATCCGAAATTAAATCATCCTTTGCTGATCTTAATAGTCATGCCCGGCTGCAAATCGTTTCTTTTCAGGTTATTCAACGACTTGATCTTTTCCACGGAAGCCCCTTCAAATTTAGAAGCTATTCCGCTGAGTGTATCTCCACGTTTTACTTTATAGGTGATGTAATTATGAGCATGATTAGTTGAAGGTTCACTGTCGCTGTCGTCCGCGTTTTCGCTGACACGCAGCCTTGTTCCGGTGGCAACTTTCCTGCCTTCAATGTGGTTCCAGGCCTTCAGGTCCTCCATTTCAACGCCAAATGCGTCAGCAATGTCGCTCAGTGTTTCGCCGCGCTTCACAACGTGGTATAGCTGGCGATGCTCGGGTTTGGGTTCATTGTATTCGGCATGCATTGGCACCGGGGCCTGGGCGACCACTGTTGTACTATTTAAAACGTTATACAACGCCGCATATTTGGCATGCTCAATCTGGGGGATCACCAAACGCCGCGGCGATTGCGCGGTACCGTTAACGATCTGCCGTTTATAAGCCGGATTAAGCAGGGAAAGCTCCCTGACATCAATGTTCAGCGACTGTGCCACTGCGCCTAACGAAACATATTTGTTCACTACAACGGTATCAGTTTTCATGACCATGTCACAGGGCCGCGGTATGATATTGTACTTTCCGTAATAGTTCATCAGGTAAGTAACAGCGATAAATGCCGGGACATAATTTCTCGTTTCCGCAGGCAAGTATTGCCTGATCGACCAAAAGTCATTCGCTCCTGCCTTGTCGATAGCATGTTCAACATTGCTTTTGCCGCAATTGTATGACGCGATAGCCAGCAGCCAATCGCCAAATTCTTCATATGCGTCTTTCAAATAGGCTGCGGCCGCATAAGAAGCCTGTACCGGATCACGGCGATCATCTACATAATCATCCATGTTTAACCCGTAAAGTTTAGCCGTGGTGTACATGAACTGCCAGGGACCGGCCGCTCCCACCCTCGAAACGGCATAAGGATCGAGCTTTGACTCAACGATTGACAAATATTTAAGTTCGGAAGGTATTCCCGCGTCCCTGAACGCTTTTTCGTAGATCGGGAAATAGTATTTAGTCAACCCAAGCACATGCCCCATTTCTTCGCGGTTACGCGCGTATATTTCAATATAACTTTGTACGTATTCATTGAAATCAAGCGGAACGTCTTTTTTTATCGAATCAAGGCGGCGTTTGTACAGGCCGTATTCACCGTTGAGGGCTAAAGGCTGGTTTACCACCGGGAGAATAGTTGTATCGCCAGGATTGTAAAAACTGCCGGCAGCAGGTGCTAATACATTATCAAAAAGAGAAAAGGTATTGGAGGCGTTAGCAAGTTGAAGTGATAATAAACAGGTGATTAAAGTAAATAGTCTCTTCATTCCGTCGTGGCTTAATCAGGGGTTTATTCTTGTATCAATGTTTTTACTAAATTATTAAATTTTTTGCAGTTCAAGGAAATACCTGGAAAAATTTAACAATTCCTGTTCCTGGAAATGCTTTGCCAAGAACTGTAAGCCTAACGGCAAACCCTTACTATTATTGCCCGATGGCAAAGAAATTGCGGGGGCGCCGGTTAATGATGCCTGTACGGTAAAAATATCGGCAAGATAGGTCACCACGGGATCTTTCGGCCGCTTGCCAATAGGGAAAGCAGGTTCAGGCGCGGTAGGCGCCATAATAAAATCATACTCCTGCAATATGGCATCGGTTTTTTCCCTGATCATGCGGCGTACTTTTTGTGCCCTGGCGAAATAGGCATCGTAATAACCTGCACTCAGGACGAAGGTGCCGAGCATGATACGCCGCTTAACTTCCTTACCAAAACCTTCCGATCTTGATTTTTTATAGGTGGATACCAGGTCGGCAGCGGCGGGGCTGCGGTACCCATAATGCACGCCATCATACCGGGAAAGATTGGATGAGGCCTCCGCCATCGCCAGAATATAATAAGTTGGCACCAGGTAGTCGAGCAGCTCAAACGCGATAGGTTTAACGGTATGGCCATCGGCGCGCAATTTGTCGATGTATTTTACAAGGTTACTCTTTACCTCGTCGTCAACGCCCGGGCTGGACAATGCCTCCTGCAGGTACGCGATCTTTTTTGGCGAGGTGGGCGTAATATTTTTATTATACGCAGGAACCGGCATATCCGCAAGCGTGCTGTCGTACTCATCCGGTCCGGCCATTACCTCCAGCAATAAAGCAGCGTCTTCAATCGACCTGGTGATAGGCCCTACCTGGTCGAACGATGAAGCATAGGCAATAATGCCGTGGCGCGAAATGCGGCCATAGGTAGGTTTAAGGCCGATCATCCCACAAAATGAGGCTGGTTGCCTTACGGAGCCGCCTGTATCGGTACCGATGGCGGCGTGGCACATACCAGCCTGTACGGCAACTGCCGATCCCCCTGACGACCCCCCGGGGACCCTCGTTTCATCAGCGTAGTTTTTCACGGGGCCGCAAAAAGAGTTCTCGTTTGATGCGCCCATTGCAAATTCGTCGCAATTACACCTGCCGATGATCACCGCGTCTTCGGCAAGCAACCTGGTCACAATTGTGGAAGAATAAATTGAAGTGAAACCCTCAAGGATCTTTGACGAGGCGCTTACTTTGTGATCTTTATAGCAGATATTATCCTTTATGGCGATGACCATTCCGGCAAGTTTGCCGGCTGTGCCATTTTTTATGCGAAGATCAATTGCACATGCCGCATTGAGCGCTTCGTCCTTAAATACCTCGTTAAATGCATTTAATCGCGTATTAGCCTCAATTTTTCCCAGGTAACCCCTTACCAGCTTTTCAACCGTGATTTTTCCCCGGTCAATATCATCTTTTATTTGGGCTAAAGATGAGTACGAATCAGTCATGGGCCGAAAATAAAAAAACTTCTCTGTAGAAATGGTTATTTCTACAGAGAAGTTTTTTTATTTAGTGACCAGAGATTGGTGATTAGAAATTAGTTTTTACCGGGGTTGCACCAGAAACTGGTTAAAAGCAAGGAACTGCCGCCTAAATTAATCGCAACTCACTAATCTCTGGTCTCTAATCTCAAACACTATACGCGCGGCTTATCGTCGCTGCCTGTATAGGTATTCGTATTGGTATTTGAGGGCTGCGAGCTGTTACCGCCACCGGTTTCGCCGTTTTGTGCATCCTTAAATTCCTTCATACCCTTACCCAGGCCTTTCATCAGCTCAGGGATTTTCTTTCCGCCAAACATCAGCAGGATGACAAGAACGATTACGATAATATGCCAAGGCTCCAAAAGTCCCATGATCTTTAAATTTAATATATGTTAAAGTTACTATTAATTCCTATTAATTAAACAACCGGCCTGTCTTTATTTTCAAACGGGGCAGTTGGATGTTCATTATCCGCAGTTTCCGCTTTTTGTTCCCCACCGTGTCCGGTGTTTTCAGTACTGCCATTTAAAACGCTTTCATTTACCGGCACAGTATTCTCGACCGCAGGCCTGGCTTCTGCCGGGGAAGGGTTGTTCCGCTCCGCCTCATATTTTGCCGCAGCTGCATCTTCGGCCTTCTTTTCTTCGTAGCTGTATATCTGCGCGTTGATCTCGCGTTTTACACCCTCGGACGCATCCTTAAAATCACGTATGCCCTTGCCCAAACCGCGGGCAATTTCAGGCAGCTTGTCGCCGCCGAAAAGCACCAGCGCAACAAGAACGATCACCACCATATCGGTAGAAAACAGGTTACTAAAAAATAAAAGAACCGGTGCGTGCATTTTCCTTTTAAAAAATCGAGGTTACAAATATAGGCAATTAAAGTGTCAAATAGTCTAATCAATTATCGCGGTGCCAGCCAAATTTCGGGATTTACGGGCGTATTACCTTTGTACAGATCAAAAGTTACGATGGCCTGACCGGTTGACGAATCGGTAGCTACGTTTCCGATATTTTGTTTAGTGGCTACCTTTTCTCCTTCTCTTACTGAGCAGGACCTCAGATTGGAATAAGCGGTAAAATACTCGCCATGCTGTATCACCACCAGGTAGGTGCCGCTAATATTTGCTATTCTTTTCACGGTTCCCTGGAATATAGCCCTTACCGGCGCGCCCGGGTTTGTTTTTATATCCCAGCCATAACTTTCGTTCTTAATATTTTCGCTGTCGTAATAAATACCAAATTTTTGCACGGGGTTTCCGTTTGCAACGGGCCATGGCAACTGGCCACGGTTCCCTAAAAAGTCATTGGATAACTTTGCCGCTTCGGGAGTCGCGTTTAAAACTTCGCTGGTTGTCATTGCCTTTACGGCAACTTTCGGCTTTACGGGTGCGGCTTCTCTGTTTTCGGCTTTCGCCCTGGCCGCAGCCTCGCGTTCCCGTGCTCTTTCCTCGGCCTCAGCTTTGCGCCGGGCCTCTTCAATTTCCCGCTTAATGGCATCATTTATCTCGCGGTTAGTTTTTGCTATTTTTCGCTGAATGTCCTGCTGTGCCTGCTTTAACAACCCTTCGTGTTTCGAAAGATCGGCCACAACCTGCGTTTGCGTTTTTCGTTCATCGCCTAAAGTTGCTTTTTCCTTTTCCTGGTCAACCAGCAGGCTGCCTTTTTCTTTTTTGCTTTGATCAAGCTCATTTATCTTAACATGCAGCTCGGTTTGCGTTTGCTCAATGTAATGGGCCTGCCTTTCGCGGTAAGTACCGATCTGCTGCAAATATTTTAAGCGTTTGTAAGCCTGGTTAAAGTCCCGCGCTGCGAAAAGAAACATTAGCTTATTGTACGAACTTCGATTATGATAGGTAAAAAGCACCATGGCAGCATACTGCTTTTTTAAAAGATCCAATTGCCCCTGGAGGTTATGAACAAAGTTTGTGCTTTCCGAGATTTGGTTATCAAGGCCCCGGATCTCTGAATTGATATTTTCGATCTTGGCCTGCCTCAGGTTGATCTGTTGCTTCAAAATGTTCAGCTGTGCTAAGGTAGCCCGTTTATTGTTGGCGGTTTGCTCGTATTCGTGGTTCAGTTGTTCTAATTGCTGGGTCAGCTGGTCGCGCTGCTTTTTCAACTCAGCGCTGCCCGGCTGGGCGTGCGCCGCAAAGGCAGTAAAAACCAGGAGCAATATGAATAGCGTTTTTGTAAATTTCATGCTGGTTTTGCTCAGGCGTAAACCCCCGCTTTTTATTTTTTTAATTTATAGCTATTTCCCTGTCAGATTTCTAACACTTTAAACTTTCCCTACTCTGCCTGGGTATATCTCGCTGGTATACTAAACGGAAACTCGAGGGGCAAATCAAAGTCTTCTTTAATAAAACGCAAATTAACCTGTATTTTTTTATTTTTCACCACCGAGCCTATATCTATTTGCGATGGAAATACGCGCGGACCCACCTGCACGAAAACGCCATTGGTTACCTGCATCGACTGACCTTCCTCCTGGTTGTTGAGGTTCAGCTGATTAACCTTATTATCCGCGCCTAAAATTAATTTATAGATCAATCCGGACAGACTGCCCGAAATCACGGTATTAGCCCCGTCAGGCTCAATGTCTGAACTTTCATTCAAAGCTTCCGGGATCGCATTACCCACGAAAACCGATTCGATCATTTTATAACTAACCTGGCTGCCCGCATACTTGTTTATATAGCTGAACGGCTGTTTTACAAACAAATTTTGCAGCCTGTTAATAAGCATGATACTATCGGGAGTAATTACCGCCCGCGCCGCCTCAATGCCTGCGATGGCTGTTACCGACACCCAAATTTTTTTATCGCGCTGAATCCGGATATTTAAAGTTACATCATTGGTCTCGCCGTTTATATTCAGTTTAGTGCGCGCCTTGCCCGAAAACGTATTGAAAACCAATTGCGCAGACTTTATGGAGTTTAATTTAAGTATTTTAGGATCGACAGCTTTAACCGCAACCGTAGTGTCGGCAACAGGCTTTCTTATGGCCAGTGGCTTTTTAGCTTTGCAGCTAAACAAAACCAATAGGCCGCAAATGGCAACAATATGAATGTGAAAGGCTTTTCGGGGATAAAAAATGGTGAACGAACTATTCGATGTATTTTCTTTCATTTATTTTTCTATCTAAAACCGGCGACTGATCGCCGTTAGCCTTTGCTTTTTTCCAATTTTCAACCGCCGTATCAACATTGCCCAGGTAAAACATAATGTCGCCATAATGCTCCGATTTTACGGCGCTGTTGGTTTTATCGTCGGCCAGCGCTTTCTCAATCCATTGTTTAGCCCCGCCAAAATCCCGTTGTTTGAATAATATCCAGGCATAGGTATCTTCAAACGATGCATTGTTTGGCTGCAGATCGTTTGATCGTTTCGACATCGATGCTGCTTTATCCAATTGATCACCTCTTAACGATAAATAGTATGCATAATTGTTCAGTGTGAATGCGTTATTTGGATTATAGCTCAATGCTTTGTCATAGGCCTGGTCGGAATTTCTATTGTCCTGCAGTGCGTGATAGCAGTCGCCCAGCGCCGAATAACCTTGCGAAAGCAAATCTTTGTCGTCCATTTCCAGCGACATCGCATTTTTTAAATATCCCAGTGCCTTGTTGTAATCCTTTTTTTGCAGCCAAGCCACGCCCACCAAATAATTCATCCAGGCCTGGTTTGGGAAGTAAGATAAGGAGTTTTCACCGTCTTTTATGGCAGCATCATTATCACCTTCTCCTATTTCAATCCGTACCAGTTGTTCCTGTACATCATAAACCTGGTTGTTCAGCGAAACCGATTTTTGGTACATCGTTTTGGCGTTTTTCGTTTTTCCATTTTGCAGCAGCATATCGCCGTACAGCGCCCATGCTTTTGCTTCGTCGGGATGGGCAACGGTAATGATCCTGCTTAGCTCAAGCGCACTCGCTTTTGCGTCCGGGTCCGGAAATTTGGGTATATAACCCATCACGATTTTTATTTTTTGATCAATATCGACTTCGGGGATAGCAAAAGCAACCGACAGTTCATTGTAGCTGGATTCATAGTCCTTTTTATCGCGGTATATCTCGGCCAGGGCCAAATGCACGAGGCCGTTCTTTGAGTTGATCTTTTCAGCATCCTGCAAAACCTTCAGCGCTTTATCCTGGCCATTGTTGGCATTGTACAACTCGGAAAGAAACAGGTAATATTTTATTTGCGAAGGGTTTGCATCGATCATTTTTTGCAGTTGCGCCGTGGCCAGGTCGATGTGGTTTTGTTTCAGGTATATTTTTTGGCGGTCGGCGAGCAGGTCATCCGTAGGACCGGTTATTTTTTCAATCTCATCATAAACTTTGAGCGCTTCGTCGTATTTTTTCTGGTGATAGTACACATTGGCCTGGTCAAAATAGTTATCCGGCTTGTCGGGGTTTAACCTGATCAGCTGCGTAAAAACGTCCTCCAACTTATCAATATCGTTTGTTTTTTCGTAGCAGTCGGCCAGGGCGGTCCAGTACCAGGTATTATCCTTTGCAATAGTAACCGCTTTTTCAAGCAGCTGCTGCGCTTTGGGATAATCGTTTTGTAGTTTCTTCAGGTTGGCAAGCTCATACATAGCCGCATCATTTGCCCCATCAATCTGCAGCACCCGATTAAACAGGTCGACGGCGGTAGGCAGGTTTTCGATAGTCTTTTCGCGCAACGCGTTAAAATACAGGGTTTTTACTTCCAGGCTGTCGGCATTGTTCATCGGTTTACCCTGCGCAACGGCCTTGTTCAGACTCAAGAGACAACAGCCAAGAACCAAGATAAAATACATGAAACAGGTATTAACCTTCCGGCCTCCATCTCTATATTTTAAATTCCACTCCATCTGCGCGTTCGCATTTCTGCGTTATTCTCTTATTATCTTGCTTCTTGTTTCTTGACTCCTGACTCCTACCCCACTCCAGTATGTCCATAACCGCCGGCGCCACGCGTTGTTTCTGTTAATTCTTCAACCGGCAGCCAACTCACCCTTTCGTGTTTTGACACGATCATTTGTGCTATACGGTCACCGGTATTGATCTCGAACGGCTGATCGGAGAAATTGATCAGCAGCACTTTGATCTCGCCCCGGTAATCGGCATCAATCGTACCCGGCGAATTTACAATGCCGATACCATATTTAAACGCCAGGCCGCTGCGGGGGCGTATTTGCGCCTCATAGCCTTCCGGCAGTTCCACATACAAGCCGGTGGGTACAAGTCTGCGCTCCATCGGCTGTAGTGTTACAAGGGTTTCCAGATCGGCGCGAAGGTCCATCCCTGCCGCATGCATCGTCTCATAAGCCGGCAAAGTATTTTTTGAGCGGTTGATTATCCTGATGTTCATTTCCTTGTCAATATCGCTTTAAAATCTTTCCACTCCAAATAAAATGCAGCTAAAATGTATAATAAAAGGAGCGAATCGCCTGCAAATATATTACGCTTAAAAACGTAGAACGATAAATAAACGATAATTATTGATGATATAATATAGCTGACGTTTTTTTTGAGGTTGTAGGGTATTGGGTAATTTTTTTGCCCCCAGATGTACGACAATATCATCATAGAAGCATAGGCAATGAGTGACGCCCAAGCCGAGGCCATATAGCTGTAACGCGGGATAAAGACTACGTTAATGATGATGGTTAGGATAGCGCCCACACCCGAAATATAAAGACCATACCTGGTTTGATCGGATAGCTTATACCAAATCGACAGGTTCATGTACACGCCCAGGCTCACATAGCCGAAAACAAGTGGCGGTATAACGGATAAACCTGTCCAATACAACGCAGTTTGATGCGCGTTGCCGCCTTTCACAAAATATTTCAGTATTTCGATATTCGCTATCAGCCCGATGAAAATGACGCAAATGGTGATCACAAAGTAATCCATTATCTTAGCATAGGTTTGCCCGGCATTTTTATTTTTTGCATGGTTAAAAAAGAAAGGTTCGGCGCCCAGGCGGAAGGCCTGGATAAAAATGCTGAGAAACAGCGATATTTTGGCGCAGGCCCCATAAATGCCCACATCCCGCGCGCTGATAGAAGGCGGCAGTAGCTTGCCCAATAAAATCTTGTCCAGGTTTTCGTTGATGATAAATGAAATATTGGCAACCAGTACCGGCCAGCTGTAGGCGAACATTTCGCCCAGCATTTTCCAGTCGAGCTTGAGGCGTAACTTTAAAAATTCCGGCAGGAGCATTAAGAGCGTTAATGAGCTCGACAAAACATTTGATACAAAAACGTAGCCTACCCATCCTTGTACAAACCAGGTTTGTATCCAGCCTGTACCCGGCAGGTGATGGGCCGTCCAAAAAGGCAGCCCCCAGATGAAAGTAAGGTTCAGGGCAATATACAGCATGACATTGATGACCTTTATCACGCTGTAGCGCCCGGGCTTACCCTCGGCCCGCAGCCTGGCGAAAGGAATTACGCACCATGCATCCAGCACCACTATAGCGACAAAATAGATGGCGAAACGCTCAAAATCATGTTTTGAAGAATGCGCACCGACTTTTATAAAGTCGGCAATATGGCCCATAAAAGGCAGGGTAAGCAACAGGAAAAGGATGGTTATAAAAAAGATGGTCGCAAAGGCATTGTTATATACCTTTTCCTTTTTGTCTGAATATTTGGTGAGGTAACGGAAAAAGGTGGTTTCCATCCCAAAAGCCATCACAGCATTGAGGATGGACGACCAACTGTACATAGTGGTTAAAGAACCATATGACGCAGTCCCATATGAACGGGTATAAAGCGGTGTTAAAAAAAAGTTAAGTACGCGGCTGGCAATGGTGCTTACACCGTAGATGGCGGTTTGCCCGGCAAATTTTTTAGCGGTAGACAATGGGGGTTGATCGAATTAAATGCTAAAAAGGCATTTATTAAAGCCCTTTCCTAACGACTTCAAAATTACGATAGTTTTTCAATTCGCCTTCATAGCTTTCTAAAGAAGTTACATTAGCGTGTTCGGGGCCTTCGCGGCACCAGTCTAAAAACATATCTAAAGCCAGTCCGTCCGCTTCGGCCTCAATAAACACATCGCCGCCGGGCTCATTTTTTACATAACCCTTCACGCCCAGCTGGTCGGCAACAGCTTTGGTAGTAGCGCGGTAAAATACACCCTGCACGCTGCCTTTCACTATAATGTCGAGGTGTTGTTTCATGTATGTTATAATAAGTTGTAAGGGTTGTAACAAGTTGTAACAGGTGAAAGGTTTATATGGTGCTGCAAACTTTTACAACCCTTACAACTTGTTACAACCCTTACAACTTACAACGAGACTCAAACCAACCGTTTAACCTTAGTCTCGGGTGTTATCCGAAATCCGTCCAGGCCTGTTAACAAGTTTAAGCCCGGGGTTTTGCCTGGCTCAATCGTTCCTTTTTCATCATCGATACCTAAAAATTTGGCGCCGTTGATGGTGGCCCATTGTATCAGCCTGCCGGTACTTAATGCAGGGAAGTTTTGCTGAAGGGTCCTCATTTCACTCAATATGCACAATTTGTCGTTGGAAGCAAGGCTATCCGTGCCCAGCGTAATATCAAAGCCCTGGTCAACAAACAGTTCCACCTTCGGCAGCCTGCCTTCGATGTACAGGTTAGCGTTGGGGCAAAAGCACCAGCTAATTTGATTGTCGAACCGTTTGATAAAATAGATATCCTTTAAATTGGTGCAGGTGTTGTGCACCATCAATATCCGCTGTTTGTTGGTTAACAGCGGAAGTACGGATTGTACCGAATTGCGCGCCATCGGTTTAAAATGCTGAATATCGATACCAAATGAGGCATACAAATCAATAAAGCTTCCTTGCTTATAGCGGTAAAACTTGTTCTCATCCTCGCATTCCTGGTTGTGTATGCTGATGAGGTTTTCATTCGTCTCGCAATAATTCCTGATCAGCCTGAACAACTCCTTTGAAACGGAATACGGCGCATGCGGGGTTATTGACGATGGACGCGGTTTGAATTCCTTTAACAGGTCGAGCGCCTTTTTGAACGAAGCTTCAGCCTCCTGCGGTTGGAAACTAAACGTCTCCACAAAACTATGATAGTATAACTTACTGGCATCTTTAACCGGGATACTGGCATTGGTATTTGAAATATCGCCAACGGCTACGATGCCATTTCCATACATTTCATCGTCGGCCTGGTAAGCAGCTTCCCGGATCAGCGCTTGGTCGCTCACCCTGTTTTTCTGGATATCCTTAATAAAATTGATCAGCCCCCCACTCGGGGCTATCTTGGCTTTCAGGTGCGAAAGCTCGGTATGGCAATGGGTATTAACAAATCCCGGGCATATAACGCCACTCAAATGTTCAAGCTGAACATCCGGTGAATTGGCGTTTTGATCGGTTACTGCGATGACCTTACCGGCATCATCAACAGTAACAATTCCATTTTTAATTGGATCGGCACAAACAGGAAAAACGTAATCGGCTCTAAAACTTCTCATTTAACTTGATATACTTCTCGTTTTAAAACACAGACTAATCCAAATATTAAAAACGTTTAACTTTTAGTTATGGTTTTTAAATTTAAAAAGAATGTACTTAAAAAGATAGTTTTTTTTAATTTAGTACCTTTGCAGTGTGAACACTACAAACGAAAAAATTGATATCCGGAGCCTAACCCCTGAACAGTTGCACCAGCATTTTGTACGCCTTTGGGGCGATGAAAAAAGCTTCCGTGCAAAACAGGTGTATGAATGGCTTTGGAAAAAGTCATGCTTTTCTTTCGACGAGATGAGTAATATTTCAAAAGAACTGCGCACTAAACTCGACGAGCATTTCACCATCAACTATGTTAAAATCAACCGTTCACAGTATAGTGCGGATAAAACTATAAAAAATTCTTTTATTTTACATGATAATCACCTTATTGAAGGTGTTTTAATTCCGGCGCCCGAGCGGATGACGGCCTGTGTATCCTCGCAGGTAGGCTGCAGCCTTACCTGTAAATTTTGCGCAACCGGCTATATGGAGCGCAAACGCAACCTGGATGCCGCCGAAATTTACGACCAGGTGGTACTGATCGACCGGCAGGCTAAAGAGAATTACGGCATCCCGCTTTCCAACATCGTTTACATGGGCATGGGCGAACCGCTGCTGAACTACAAAAACGTGCTGGAATCGGTGGATAAGATCACTTCGGACCAGGGGCTAAACATGGCCGCCAAACGCATTACCGTATCCACTGCGGGCATCGCCAAAATGATTAAAAAGCTGGGCGACGACAATGTAAAATTTAACCTTGCCCTTTCCCTCCATGCCGCCAACGACGAAAAGCGCAATACCATTATGCCCATTAACGAGCAAAATTCGCTAAAAGCGCTGGCCGAAGCCCTGAAATACTACTACGCCAAAACCAAAAACCCGGTAACTTACGAGTATATTGTTTTCGACGGGTTTAACGATACCCTGCAGGACGCTGCCGAACTGGCCCGTTTTTGCAAGCACCTGCCCTGCAAAGTAAACATCATCGAATATAACCCCATCGCCTTTGCCAGCTACCTGAATGCCGGCGAAGATAAAATAGAGGCCTTTGCCGATCACCTGCGCAGCCAGGGCATTACCACCAACATTCGCCGCAGCCGCGGCAAGGATATTGATGCAGCCTGCGGGCAACTGGCGATTAAGGATAAAGCGGAAGTTTGAGGATAATGTGCAGATGTGCGAATGTGCAGATGTGCGGATAACCAAATTGCGAGCGCGAACTATGCAGGCGGTAATGCACTGGGGATACCTTATTTTATCGAAATAAGAGATTTTTTTAATTTTTATGAAATCAGCTGTAGCGTTTTAATTCTTTTTTACGTTATAGGAGCAATTAACAGATTAAAAACGATCGGTTAATAGTTAATAAAAGCAGGTATAGCGCAAGGCCAAACCTGCTTTTGCATTTTAAGGGCTTTAGCTGACTCTCCCCGCGTGACGACCACAGCTGCATCCTGCTCCCCTTTTTTCCTACAATTTTAAACCAACTTATCAAGGTTCCTGATATTTTTATCGGGCAAAGCGCTTGCCAACAACTTAAAAATTGCCACGTTGAATAAGAAGCATTTCGAAAGAATTCAAGGGTTAATAATCATTTAGTAATCCAGATAAAACTTAGGCAAATATGTCTCCCGCCCTTGTTTGTTATTTTCACCGGCAGGGATGAATTTTGTGCTTTTGGCTCTTGTAACCCGCTGAGCCGATTTCATAAAGCGTAAAAAATTCACGGTTCGCCACAAACTTTTTGGGGTTGGCATCATTTCTAAAATCCGCTTTTTTCTTAAATATAGGTTTGTGTCGAAAAATAATTTTTACGACATGAAAAAGATCATCATAATTTTTGCGACACTGTTAGCCACGGTTACAGTTATGGCGCAAACCGTTGAAACCGCTGTCTCCGGCAATGCCGTGGACACCAGGAAAACCCCAGTCGAATCAGCAACAATTTCGTTAAGGACAGCAAAGGATTCTTCGGTATTCAAAAGCACCACGTCAAACCAGGCGGGAAAATTCTTATTTACGGGTATCCCCTACGGAACATATTTTGTTACGGTCAGTTCTGTAGATTTTGAAACAGTAAATTCCCTTGTATTCACAATCTCGGAAAACCATCCAACCGTTTTACCCGACACTTTGATTTTACAGCCTGCGGTCAAAAGCCTTGCCGCTGTCGTTGTTTCGGGCACGAAGCCACTCATTGAACAACTGCCTGATCGCATGATCGTGAATGTGGGCGCATCTGTTACCAATGTAGGTTCAACCGCTTTGGAAGTGCTGGAAAAAACCCCGGGTGTAAGTGTTGATAAAGATGGTAACATTAGCTTAAAAGGCAAGTCGCCGGTAATGGTCATGATCGACGGCAAACCATCCTACCTCAGCAGCGCTGAACTGGCAAACCTGCTGAGTAATATGAATTCAAACCAATTAAATCAAATAGAGATCATGACCAACCCTTCGGCAAAATATGATGCCGGGGGCAACGCAGGCGTAATTAATATTAAAACCAAAAAAAGCATTGCACAGGGATTTAATGGCACTGTTACACTAAGCTACGGGCAGGGCGTTTATGCAAAAAGCAATAACAGCATTGCGCTCAATTACCGGACAGATCAGCTCAATGCCTTTTTAAATTATGGATATAGCATCAATAACGGCTTTACGGATTTTGACATTCAAAGAAATTTTTTCGGAACAACCGGAACAAAGACTTCTGAGCTTGACCAGCAATCCGACCGGGTATACAAGAGCCAAAACAATAACCTGAAATTGGGCCTGGATTATTTTATCAATAAACAAACCACTTTAGGCATTGTAACTTCAGGGTTCCTGGCGCCTCAAAAGCGGGATGGATTTACCACCAGCTTTGTTAAAGACGCCGATGGCAATATTACTTCGATAGAAAAGACCATCAGCACAGGCGACAATACCTGGAAGAATAAGTCCGTAAATATTAATTTTCATTCGGCATTGGATAGCGGCAAAAAGGATATAACCGTCAACCTGGATTATTTGCACTATGATTTTTCAGGCAATCAAAATATTACAAATCTCACTTACAGCCCAAATGAAGTTTTGCAGGAAGACGATGTTTTAAAAAACCTGCTTCCTTTAAAAATTGACATCTATTCAGCACGGCTGGATTACGCGCAAGCTTTAAATAACGGGATCAAATTAGAAACAGGTATTAAATCGAGTCTGGTGAAAACCGATAACACTTCCAATTTTTTTGATCTGTCAAATGGGAACTGGCTTGCGGACACTGCGCTTAGCAGTGCTTTTAACTATTCCGAAAATATCAATGCCGCCTATCTTAACCTCAATAAAAAAACAGGTAAATGGATGTTGCAGGCAGGTGTAAGGCTTGAAAACACCAATTACAAGGGACTGCAATCTTCGCTTTCACAAAAATCCGATTCCAGTTTCAGCCGCAGTTACCTGAGTGTTTTTCCAACCGCATTTGTAAGCTATGCGCTGAATGACAATAACCAGTTTTCGTTTTCTATGGGCCGCCGTATCGACCGGCCGTCGTACCAGGATCTGAATCCCTTTATTAGCTTTATGGATAAATACACTTATGCCACGGGAAATCCTTTTTTACAGCCACAACTTAGCACAAATTTTGAGTTGAGCCATTCCTATAAAGATATTTTAACAACTACGATCAATTATAGCATCGCACATAATATGATCGACGAAACGCTTATCCACCAGGATTCGGTAATTATCCGGAGCATCGGTAATATTGGCACCAGGTACAATTATGGCATTACCGAGAGCGCCAACTTTGAGGTAAGCAAATGGTACGGCGTCCTGTTTTTTGCAAACCTTTATCAAAACGAATACAAGGGGGCAATTGATGGTTACCCTTTCCATGCAAAACAACTCGCCCTTTCATTAAATTTAAACAATCAGTTTACTTTGCCGGATGGATGGTCGGCACAGGTGGCCGGCAACTTCTTAAGCCGCAACCGGGATAAGGGGGAAGCTATTGTATTGCCGGCCGGGCAAGTGTCGGCAGGCATATCCAAACAACTATTCAACGACAAGGCCAGCATAAAGCTGAATGTAAAGGATATTTTTTATACCCAAAGCTCCAGAGAGATACAAAATTTCCAGGATGTGCAGTCGCGGTTAACCATGAGCATGGACACCAGGGTATTTAATATTGCATTTGTTTACCGGTTTGGGGCACCTGCAAAATCGAAACCTGCCAATTCGCCCCAAACTGATGAGCAGCAACGCGTAAAACTGAATTGATAAGCATTAGTTTTGTTTTGCCATTTGCTCAACCGGAATACGCGAAATCGACGTTGACTTATTAATTTGAAAATGAAAAGCACAAATTGGTTAACTAAAAATCAAACCATCCTCATTCACACTGCGGTATGGGCCGGCATATTTCTGTTACCTTACCTGTTTACTTCGGCTTATTATGATAATGGCGAACACGAGATCCATCCTAACAATACGCCCTTTCTGTATTTGGATACGCTTACAAAAATACTTTGGGTCGGGCTGTTTTACCTCAACACAGCGCTGCTTGTCCCCCGTTTAATTTATAAAGGAAAGTATTTTTTTTACCTGCTTGCCGAAGTAGTTTTCTTTTGTTTGATCCTTTTGATCCATAGTTTGTTTTTCAAACTCGAAATACCCGGCAGGCCTTTCAATCTTACGCTTTTCTTTGAGCATCACCTTATTACTTTTTTATTTACCACTATCGCCGGCATTGCTTATAAAACCATCAGCGACAGGGCAAAATCTCAACGGGAAAGCGCTGAAAAGGCCCGGGAAAACCTAAAAGCCGAACTTTCTTTTTTACGATCCCAGATCAGCCCGCATTTTTTATTCAATATCATGAATAACATAGCTGCGATGGTCCGGTTAAAAAGTGATGAACTGGAGCCAACCGTTCATAAACTTTCTTCGTTGATGCGGTATATGCTATATGAGACAGATGAAGAGAAAGTGCTGCTGGAAACCGAAATAGAAAATCTTGAAAGTTATATTTACCTGCAGCAGCAGCGGTTCGGTGAAAAACTTAAATTGCGTGTTTCATTAAACGTTGAAGAGGACTGGCATTCCATTGAACCGATGCTGCTGATACCCTTTGTTGAAAATGCATTTAAACACGGAACGGGATCGGTAACTAACCCGGAAATTGAAATAGCAATGAATGCCGCCAACAATAAACTCTGTTTTACTGTAAAAAACCGGTTTGTAAACACCGAAGCTGTTAAGGATAAAACTTCGGGCATTGGGCTGGCAAATGTAAAAAGGCGATTGGAGTTATTGTACAGTAAGCAGCATCAGTTGACCATCAATAAAACAGGAGATTGGTTTACGGTTACCCTTGAACTAAATTTTAAATCATGATAAAATGTATCGCCGTTGACGATGAACCGCTGGCTTTACAGCTATTGCAGGATAATATCAGCAAAGTACCTTTTTTAAAATTGGAGGCTGCCTGCAGCGATGCTTTTGAAGCCATGAAAGCCCTGCAGGAACATAAAATCGACCTGGTGTTCATTGATATTCAAATGTCGGGGTTAAGCGGCCTGCAATTTATCGGGAGCCTCGAAAATAAACCTTTGGTGATTTTTATTACGGCTTACAAACAATATGCAATAGAAAGCTACGATCTGTCGGTAGTGGATTATTTAGTGAAACCGGTAGCACTGGACAGATTTATCCGGGCCTGTAACCGGGCCAAAGAACTTTATGAACTTAAAGCAAATAAGCAGCAGCAGCCCGCTGCCGAATATTTTTTTGTGAATGCCGATTACAGTCAGGTAAAAGTAATGTTTGACGACATCATTTCTATTGAAGGATTAAGAGATTATGTAAAAATAAATATTAAAAGTGACAAGAAGCCTTTGATCGTAAGAACAAGCCTCAAAGCAATAGAAACTGAATTGCCTCCAAATAAATTTATACGGATCCATAAGTCCTGGGTAGTTGCCATTGCTGCAATAACAGCGGTGCGTAAAAACAGTGTGTTTATAAATGGGTTGGAGATGTCCGTTGGAGAGACCTTTCGTGAGGCTGTCGAAAAACTGGTACGTAGGGAATTGTGAAGCTTGTTAAACCTGCTCGTCAAATTTGTCATCACAAATCTGGCCGGTTTCGTAAATTGGTAAATGAATGAAATTACCCTGCATTGCGAAAGGTTAACGCAAACGCGACACGAGTGCGCCACCCAACAGGAAAACTATAGTGGATGAAAAATTTGCAATATGCATTCGTTATAATTTATAATAGGGTTTCGCTGAATCAGCAATCAAGTTAAAATATTTTTGAGGATTTTCTCTAATTTGTGTTCCTGAAATATTGTACTTGCTTCTTAAAGGGTCATACAAACAATGTTTACAATTAAGATTTATTGATAAAATATTTCCATATAGCTCCCCAGAAAAAAGTATGTCATTGGTTGGCGAAAGTTTTCTAATGTTAATGCTCCATTCCTTTATCATTTCCTCTTTGGGCATATTCGACGGTGCAAAAATATACTCTAATAGAATCGGATTAATTTTCTTATTTGTTCTAAAAGTCTCGATTAGCCAATTCATTCGAATAGGCCCGTTTATTGAATCTTTATCACAAGAACAAAGTAAAACATTCAATTTGTCACATTTTGATGCCCCATATTCAATTAAATCAATATGACCTTTATGTAAAGGATCAAATCTGCCCATAATTAATCCATGAATCATCGTGCAAACATTGATTTATTCAGTTAATATTACAAAATTAACGATTAATTTTATCAGCAATTTACTGGTCTTGGCACCGCTATCAAAAACCGACAATAATATTTATATTAATTAATTAAAAGAGATCACTTAAAAATAAATATCAGTTGGAAAATTATTTTTAATCGGATTACAGGATTAATACCTAAAGCTTTCACGCCTCGATTCATCGTTTCCTTGAATTAAATATGAAATCGAAGTTAGAAAACTTATAATTTTAACCAGGGAAGGAAATCCAACAAGCAATTGCATTTCTATGAATTGAGGCAATTTTTATGGCTTATGAAAGACGCTTTATTGAATAGCAATATCATCAGAATAGTCGATAATAATAGATTTATCGAATTGTGCGACAAAGGGGAAATTGTTCATAATGGGTGCACATTCCTTGATGGCTTTAAGATTGCTCTACATGCCAATATGATAGCATTAAAAGCCCCAGATTTCATCGATTCAAATGATATAATTGAAGATGAGTGGAAACCCTTAAACTTAAATGAAAACATTCTTAATAATGGCAATTTTTACCTAGCTGTTTCGAATGAAAAAATCTGTATTTCCAAAAGATTAATGGGATTAATTCAAACGAGATCATATTGGGCTCGAATGGGCTTAGATTGTATCGGGTCTTCATACTATGTCGGGCCCGGATTCGGAAATAATAACCCCACTTCAATGACTCTTGAACTTAGACCACGAGTTAATATCAAACTTACAACTGAAAAGGCATTTGCTAGCCTTATTCTTTTTGAATTTGCGAACCCAGTCCAACAGGGGAGCGTAGATCACTACAAACGATTTCCATTAAATTTAAATATCTACAACAATGACAAAGGTTGAAGAGATAATACAATCATTTTTACACCGAGTCAATGGCAAAGAATTTTCCTGTCTGGAATTTTTAAATCTATTCACGGATTTTGGTAAGAAATTTAATGAGGGTGATTTTGTCCATCAAATAGCGGAAAATATTAAAAAAGATGATTTAGCTAACAAAAATTTAGCTGCGAAATCATACTCCCATGAAAACGGTTTCGCGAAATTAGTTATATGGGAGAATGAAAATTCCATGTTTCGATTACGGCTCCACTTCTGGGATGGGTCAAATAAAATAAATTCTAATATTCATAATCATCGCTTCAACTTTACTTCATTCATTTTGAAGGGTGCTATTAAAAATTTTACTTGGATATTGGATGACAAAGGAGACAATTTTAGTTACTATCATTATTTACCCAGGTTAGAAAATGGAACCTATAAAATGCACAAGATTGGTAACGCAAAATTGCGAATTTCAGAAGAAACAATATTAACGGAGGGCGATGTATATTATCTCAGTCATGAAACTTTGCATACCTCAGAAAATTGGTCTGAGAATTTAGTTACTTTATTTATTGAAGATCGGAGTGTTTTAGGGAAGTACGCAAAAGTTTATACGAACAGATATACAAATGACGATGATTTTATCATAAATTCTCCACCTCTCGAAATGCAAGATTATATAAAAACGCTTGAACGTATATCATCCTGCTTACAAACGAATTATACTTCTAAAAATAATTGCTCTGGTACATAATTTAAATGTTCTAATGCAAAATGCCTTAAACAATTCTGATACGATTCCATTCAGCAATATGTCTGCTTACAAGTTTGAGCAATTATGTTGCGAATTAATCAGCCAAGAAGAGCAAATCGCGTTTACTGAGATTTATGGCAGAAATGGTCAAAAAGATTATGGGGTTGATATCGTCGCTCTTAAAAAGGGCGACTCCGAAATTATTGCTATTCAGTGCAAATGTTGGACTTATTGTTCTGACGCAAAAATAAAGAAATCTTCAAACGAGTTCATTAAACACATTGACAAATGGATGAATTTCAAAACAACCAGATTTATACTTTGCGTTGCTTGTGAAATCAATGAAGTTAAAGCTATAGATACCTTCATCGAACAAAGAATTAAGTTTGAACAACAAAACATCGAATACGAAATTTGGGCAGCCAGAACAATCCAAAGTAAATTGAGTAAACATCCATTATTGGCTACCAAGTTTATTGATAATCAATATTGGTTCGACTTAATTATTAAAGGCAAATCTGATTCATCAATTGTGGTTCATGATCTTTTTTCTAAGGCAGGCAAGAATATAATTAATAATCTCAATAATTCATATTTTAACGACATTTTGAAAGTGATTTCGGATTTAAACAGCTCTGAAACAAAAAATGCAATGCTTGAAAAGTTAGTTTCAATTACGGACCAAATCTGTGGGAAAAATAAGCCCACGCCAATTCAATCTGTAGAAATCGTCAAGAAATTAGCTGAGAACAATTTAAACCTAAATATTTGGGAATTAAGAAGGTCTTTCGGAAATGCTTTAGGTGTAATGACGTCAGAACTATTCTCGTTCAACTCCCGTAGAGATTCCCAGTTTTTTTTTGAATTCGTAGAATATTTTTTGGACTCGCCTAACCGAAGAATTTTGCTTGCTCAAATAGCCACTGCTAGTTTTCAATCGGCACGTAATATAAAATTGGAAAATATCTTAAAATTATTAAATGACAAGCATCCACAGGTAAAATGGCAATTAATGAAAGGGTGGCATTTCGTCGCCCCAGTGATTAAGGAAAAAAAAGCGGCTAAATCTATCCTTGATTTTACAGATATTTGGATTAGAAGAAGGTTTTTAAATACTATAATCGTGAATGTGGGCAGAGACAATAGTGCCTACAAATCATGGCAAGGAGTGGTAAAAGATCTTCTTCAACTAGAAATTCAGAGGGATGCGAAAGACGGTTATTTGACTTCTTTGGTAGCCTGGATAAATAGAAACACCCTTATTGACTTAAAAAACATTGCAATTGATAAACAAAGAAGTTATCCACTAGATTTGAGTATAAGCATAAGAAACTTTTCAGCCAAAGGAACCGAAAATGAAATAGAGGAATTGATCAGCTCAATTAATCTTTCGTGTATTAGTCTTGATAGTGATGTTTTAAATCTTGAAAAGGTTAGCCCAATAAGAAAATCACTTTTAGGAAATGAAGGTAGATACGGCATTATTAAAGAATGGGTAGATGCTATAATTCACAATTCTTCTCTAAATAATCTTGCAGTTGTACTTCAAAAACTAACGGAATGTCATGATGAAGGCGTCCGTTGGGCAATTGCGAAGTTAGCTAGGAAGTGGGTGATTCATCTTAGTGATAAAGATAGGTTTAAACTATTTAATCATCTTGTCAACGATGCGCATCCTTGGGTGCTAAGTCAAACAATACTAGAGTTAGGACAGAGTAGTAGCTATATTAAAGGGGAGAATTTAAGATTAATAACTAATATGGCCCACAAAAACATACAATCCATAACAACATTAGGTTGGGACAATAACGAATTGATGACCATTTTAATACAATAACTAGCTCAGTAATCTGAAACTTGTATCCGTTTCTTTATCTGAACAAATAGGTTATTGTTAATCAATTATTCACCGATCTCCGATTTGGATTATTATTGTAAGACGTTTTCCCTTACAGCGCCCATTATTCTATTTTCAACATAATTGTACTCTTTCCAGTCCCAAGGCATCGGCAGATTGAATCTTTTACATAATGCTTTCCTAAAATACTGAGAAGGATATGTGCCTGGCATTTTTGTCAAATCCAAATAACCAACCGTTTCGTCCTCGTTTATCGCTATTAAGTATTCCTTACTTCCGTTCGAATTTTGAAGTGCACTTTCTAATGAGCTATATATTTTATATTCATGCTTGAAAAATTTAAATAAATCAACTTTTTCTGGCAACGGAATTATGTGAAGATGAGCGTGAAATATACCACATCCACCACCAGTAATCTTTTGAGCACCATGTTCAAAACCTATGACGTGCCCCAATTTAGAAAGCCGACTACTTACCTGTTTATATACCCCAGTTAGTTCTGTCAACTCTGGTAGGCTTAATGCGGACATTGTTTCAAAATGGTTTTTAGGTATAACTAACATGCTATAGTCAAAAAGTTGACCCAAAGTTGGTATTACTTTAAATGATCGACTTTCTAACAAAGTACGGTCAACAATCGCGTCATTGTATAGCCTGCTGAATGTGGTGACATTATTAGTACGAAATTCGTTGCAAAATTCACAATCTTGGTTTTCCATATTCAACGTGATTTAATTAACTTAAGAATTGCACTATACAGATCTGTTTCATCGTCAATAGGGCAAATCGCAATAATTTGGTTTAGTTTTAATTCCTCGATAATTTCTGGTTTTAATGCCGTATTTGTGGCAAATATAAAAACGTATTTCTCTAGAATAGCATCTTGAACAAAGTCTTGATGCTCAACCAAATCTTTACATAATTGATTGATGTCGTTTTGATTTATATTTTCCTTATACTCCACAAAAAAAGTCTGTATTCCTATTTGATCGCTTCTACGAAACAGTAAGTCTGGCTTTTGTCGATTAGAAAAGGGCGAAAATTCTGCGGTTAAATACAAAACCTCCGACTCTCCATGCAATGAAAGCATTTTACTCGTACCCTCAATAACGCTTAATTCTGACATCTTTAAACCATTAAAAAATTACTTCCATTTTTTCAAAATGGCTTTTTGTTGATCGATACCTAATCGTGAAGCCTCAATTTCTTTTTTACCATTTTCTTGACACCATTTTTCGTAATCAATTACGCTACTTTGAAAGCCACTAAGTTCTTTAATATAGGCTATAACTTCTTGAATAGTAAATTTATTTGTTTCAGGCAATATTTGAGCCTTCCTTTCAGGTGATAGCTTAGGAAATTTATCAATTAATATTTTCCTGGCATTTTCATCTGGGCGATCAAATAATATAATTTCGTCAAATCTACCGGGTCGGACAATCGCCGAGTCCATAGTGGAAAGGTAGTTTGTCCCTAAAACAAAAATAATATTATGGCTGTCATGTAATTTTTGCAGTTTTGGTAACATACTCGCTGTTGCAAATGACAGGATTGATCTTGCATTTGAAGTTTCACTATTCCTTGTCCTAAAAAGCTCGTCACATTCGTCAAAGAATACGACAGCGTGATTTAAATTATTTAATAGGTCAAATAACTCACGTGTTGTCGCCTCAATAAGCTCCAATCCGTTCTTTATAAAATGTCCTGGATTTATTTCTACCAATGGCCAATCAATAAACTCACTCATTTTTTCAATAAAGAAAGTCTTGCCACTCCCTGGGGGACCATAAACAATTAGTGATACACCAGACTTATCCGGTTTAACCACAATTTGATTATCTATTTCCTTTTGTAAAATCGGCATTAAAAATTTATTCCATACTATATCAGTTGGCTTCGTAATTTCATCGGGATCGATCACAATTGAATCCCATCTACTCCTACTATCTTCTAAGGTCTTTGATTTACTGCTCGTAGATTTGAACTTTTTAATACCTAACTTTGTTAGTGAATCATGCCTTAATAACGCTTTTTCTGCAATCCAAAGCCGATAAAAAAATCTGTTAACTAAGGCGGTTATCCAGGCTTCAGAATAATTCTTTTTTCTAGTCCTATCGCTTGACCAGCCATCTACTATTTTGAAATCTGGAACATTTACAACTTGGAAAGTATCTTGCAGATATTGAGCCGTTTTTCTTAGGCCAGGCAATACGATCTTTAATATTTTACCTATGTTCTCATCATAGTCAAGTAAATATGAAGGATGTATGGCAGCCTCCGCGATAGCAACAGCAACGCCTACACTAGGTTGTTGTACAACATCACCAGTGGATGAATAAGTGATCGATATGCCGTCGTCCCAGCAACCATTAGGATGTTGAGCATTCATAATCACCTCTAAACACGATTGGAAAAACAAATCATTTGTTGTATTAGATTGGATTTTAACCTTCCCCGAAAGTGCGGTGGCTAAAGAAACAGGATCAAAGGACATAGTAGAATTACTCCCCGACCTAGCCATGTGATAATTAATATGTTGGTCGAAAATTTCTTCCAACCTGTTTAAAGCATCGTTGTTTTCATCGGAATAGTTAAGCTCCTTTAAGTATAAAATGCAGTTAGTTAAATTTGAAATCGGAGAAGGGGTTTCCCCCGGCTTACAATCGAAGTGTTTAAGATAAGAATCGAGCAACTCACTACTCCTAGCAACTAGTTCGTGTGTTTGTTGTGTAAAGTTACTTTTTAAAGCGCTATTGTTAGAAATGACCGCAACCCACGCTCCCAAGACAAGCTCTAATACAATTGCTGTTCTAGGTTCAAAAAGTTTGTTTTCTCCTGTTTCTTTATTTTCCTGTCCTACATGGCTTGAATTTATTAACAAAAAGTCAACCCAATTGTCCACGTCCGGATCCTTACTAGCATTTAGCATTGCGTGTAGCATATCTTCAGCTTTCTCGGAAAATGTTGTATCGAATACAAAATAGGGAGTTTGTACTTTAGAATTTATTATCACAGTATTTAGCCAGAGTCCAATACTTTGTAACGCCAAAATAGAATGCATGCTTGCACTCGTATAAAATTTCTTGTCGAGCGATTCCGTGCTTCTTATAAACGTTTTGAATGAACTATTCCAATGACTAAGGACAGATTGCGAAGACCTAACGAACCAGTTTTCCGCATTTAGAAGATAACTACTATCTATATTATTCATAATTATCTTACTAAATGGTCTTTTGATCCATTCTTTTCTCAGAGTCTTCTCGACTTAATTCGTGAAATGAAAAGTCTACAAACTTCATCGATTTTAATAAAATCCCATGAGCGGCCGTGTCTTCAATTAAATTATACATATCAATACAAACTTTTCTATAACTAGGATGACCTTGTTTCTGTGTTCTTAACTCAATTAAATGAAACGCTTCTCTTAAATTGAATTGAAGGGAGTATCTGATATTATAGGCGAAAGGAACGACATATTGAGCTATTTCTGGTCCAACAGACAAGACTAATTTATCATATAGTGCTCCGGCTTTTTGCACTGCAGAATTAAATAATAATTGTAATTCGTCAAACTCTAGTAATTCTTCCGAAATAGCATACCCATTATATGGAGAAAGCTTCTGCCATTGAATCGTAAGCATTCGATGTCTTTGCAAGTCGCGAAATGCACCATAGTCCGATAAAATATCAAACCTATAATATGTGCGCTCAAAGGCTCGACCCGGTTTATGCCTCCTGTTACTTCGATTACCAACATACGCTTCTAATATCGATCGCTTTTGCTCATAGTTCAAGCTTTCACAATATAAAATGAGGTCGTTTTCTGAGACTTCAGAGTTTTCGTATAATGCTGACACTAATACTTTATCGATTGCATCTTTATCCCAATCTAAGAGTTCTACTTGACTATTAACGACACTTGAATAATTGTTATGAGTTGCCTTAAGATTCAAGTTTTCCATTTTACTATTGATATCATGAAGATACCTTGACACGACCTTACCCCGATCTTCTAAATCAACCCTCTTTAAAAAGGATGGGATAATTTTCCTAAGCTCTTCAAGCATCATTGTGGCATATTGAAGCACCTCTTTATTTGTGCTGGCAAACATCCTTAGTAGCAACAATTCATAGGCCTGCCCACTAGCAAAAATTCCAATATTAGTCCTAGTAGAAGCAGGAAGTAATCCTCTCACAATATCGCAAGCTTTAGCCTTTAAAGTATTTTCCCAAGCACGATTGTTAAGTGCATCGCTTTGAGGGAATTTTTCTCGCAGTATTGGAAGTAGTTTATCAACAATTTCGGAATATGTGTCAAATAAATTATCAACACAGCCATTATATTCTTCCCGTAGTTCTGATTGCTGAATTTCAAAAGGAATCAAATAATTGTATTTATCATTTACTTTTTGATTATAATAGACGTATCTAGTACTCTGCTCTAAATAAGCCGCTATTCTACCTCGTTCCAAAACTTTTGCCAAAATATTTGATGCCTGTTCGCATGCTAAATGGGCTCCGCCAAGTTGGGCAACCGAATCATCTCCGTATTCCACAAAAACTCGTTCGAATAACTTATCTGCTTTGTTGGTATTGTGAATGCTTATATCCAGGCTTACATTGCTGTCTTTTGTGTAAAACTCATCTAGAAATAGCCGCCTAAGTGATTTATTTGATCTACTGTACCTCGCATACAATGCGCTCTTTACAACTTCAGGCAAGTTTATTAAGCCAAAAACAGGCTTATCAACATTAGTGAAATATCTCAATAAAACGAGTTCTTCATCCTTAGTAAAAAACTCAACATTGTAACTTGCATCCATAATTAGTTTATTATATTAAATCCTTTGCAAGATATGGACAATGAAATAAAAAAAATTGAATGTTAATATTTTTCTTCCCGCGCTGTTGGTAGACTCTGTCTAAGAATTGGCTATGCGCGTGCTCTACGGCTACATTCCGTCTGCTTAGGGCGATGCACCCCTTTAGTCGCCACCCACATTTACATACATATAACGGATGTATTGCAAGCTTTGGCTGATGGTGGTATGCCCGCTGCTGTCGCGCAGGCTGGCGGTGACATCGAGTGTGACTTTATGCGGAAAAGCCACCGGCCAGTGTTTGGCAAACTCCAATGGAAAGGCCCGGAATTGGCCCGGTTTAAGGAGGATGGTATCGCCGCTTAAAGGGTTCAAAAGCCGTTCGTTTTTTCGGCCATTGCGCTTCAGCTTTACCGCCAGGCTGGATATATACACGGGTTTGCTTCCGCGGTTGGTGAGTGTAACCACGGTGTGATAGCGCCAGGGGATAAACGGAAAAATAGCCGTGGCCTCAACATCCATACCGACATAGATGTGGCCGCTATTGCCGGTACGGGTACCAGGTAAAGCTTTATATTCGGAATAACAGGAACTCAAAAACAGTACAGCCATAAGCACGCAGCAAGGCCGTAAAAATTGTGACGAACGCATATGGATTGATAAACGGTTAAGTTACGATAATAATATAATTAAGGGGTGGGTGGATTGGGTCGGGGGAAGTTGTGCTGGGATGGCTTTTGAAGGGTTCGTTGCAGCGGGGTATTGCGCAGGTTTAAGTTAACCCAGCCACCACCAGATCGTCAATTGCGGGTCGGCAAGCGCTTTACCTTGCTTGCCTTACCAGGATCATTTACATTTAAAAATGTTGATTGCGTATAATGTATTTTAAGTATTTTTGTTTATAATTTGCAGGCTATGAGTTTATCAAAGACATCAGGCAACCAAACAGCCCCGAAACGCGAAAAGCAGTTACATAATGCCGCCACATTGGCTAAAGCCAATGTTATTGTTGTAACTGTAGACCCTGCAATAGACAAACTGACTTCGACCGAAAAGGTTACGCCTAAAACCGAAGTGGCGAAAAAGATGTTTGCAAACTATCGTAAGGCCCTTTGACCATTTTTGCGGGTGAATATAAAGCCGCTGTAGTTCCTGCCTTTCCGAAAAGTTTCTCTCGTAATCAAAATATTATCTTCGATAATAAGGCCTTCCATATCAAAAAAGCGCATCACATCTAACGAATTATTTGAGATCCTCATTTGGTATTTTCGGGTTCTTACCGGATCGCTTCCCCTGAAAAAAATCTTTCTATCCGGGTAGTGATCGGTGAAAATCAGGGAAATGTGGGCCACCGTGTCTAAAACACTATCGATATCCCCATTTTTAGCAGCCGACTCACAGTCCTCGCTGCCGTCCGCTAAAATTGTGCATAGCACAAGGTTATAGACGCGCTCCTTGCTATCGATTTCCTCAAACCTTACCAGTTTTTTCAAAGAAGACTTTCCCGCGCTTTGAAATACAAACACCTCGTAGTTTGATGAGGTTTGAATATTGAGGTAAGGATTAATAGCCACGCGTTAAAGATAATATTTTTTCGTCTCAGCAGGGTTTCTGGCAGATTTAGGGTTTACCCACAAAACCACCAGACCGTCATTGTAATGACGAGTAGGTGAGCATAGCAAAGTACGCGATTGGCGCCCTATGGTTAACTAGACTATCGGCAGCGGTCCACAGGACTCCTTCGGAGGAATGCCCAAAAATTCAAAAATTCCTCCCTATCTTCATGCCTATGAAATTGCAACAAACGTACCTGGCTGATTTTGTATCGCTGCTGTTTCCGCAATTATGCGCGGCCTGCGGCGAAAGTTTGGTGGCCGGCGAGGAGCTGATCTGTACCGAATGCCGGTTTAATTTGCCTTATACCAATTTCCATTTGCATGCAGATAATGTGGTGGCGCAGCAATTTTGGGGCAGGATAAAGCTGGAGGGGGCTTATGCGCTGTTTTATTTTATAAAGGGCGGCAAAGTGCAAAACCTGGTGCATGGGCTGAAATATAAGGGGATGAAGGAGGTTGGCAGCTTGCTGGGCGAAATGGCCGGAGCACAGCTGGTTAAAAGCGAGGTGTTTAGGTCGGTTGATGTAGTGATACCTGTGCCGCTGCACAAAAAGCGGCTGAAACAGCGCGGCTATAACCAGGCGGAGTGGTTTGCCAAAGGGATAGCGGCGCACTTGAACGTTCCGCTGGAAACGGGCAACCTGGTGCGCCCGGCCGCCACGGAAACGCAAACCCATAAATCGCGGTTTGAGCGTTACGGCAATATGCAGGAAGTGTTTACGGTGCAATACCCCGACCGGCTGGCCGGAAAACATATTTTACTGGTGGACGATGTGGTGACCACCGGATCGACCCTGGAGGCCTGTGGTATGCAACTGTTGCAAATTGACGGGGTGCGGGTGAGTGTTGCTGCGATTGGCTATGCTGAGTGAGGAAGTCCGAAAGTCGGGAAGTCCGAAAGACCGAAAGATGCATTTTGGTTAGGCGATAGACGATCCTTTGATCCTGAGCGCCCGCTCACCCCTGCCTTCCCTTCCCTCGGGGAAGGATTCGCACAGGGCCATTGCTTTTTTTGCTATGGACTATGGACTATGGACTAAAAGCCCCTCCTACCATGAACCATGAACCATGAACCATGAACCAACTCAAACCTTCTGGTAAACGCTCAGTTTTTCGAACAGTTTTTGCGGGTCGAATGGTTTCAGGATGAAATCGTTCATCCCTGATTCGTCGATCTGTGCGCGCTCGCTGCTCAGCATCGATGCGGTTAATGCGATGATAGGTAATTGCTGAAAATAGGGATCTTCCATTGCACGGATAACCTGGGTGGCCTCGATGCCGCCCATTTCGGGCATATAAACGTCCATTAAAACGGCGTCATAATTGCGGTTAGCACTTATCTTTTCAACGGCCTGTACCCCGTTTTCGGCGAAATCGGCAGTAGCGCCCCACTTGGACAATACTTTATTGATCAGCAACCGGTTGATGTTATTGTCATCGACCACCAATACGTGTACTCTTAAGTCTGTTTCCAAAATAGTAAATGTTATAAACTACACCCCATTTAAACGGATAACTGGCAAAAAGGTTGCAGGATTGAGTCAAAAGTCGAAAGTCTTAAGTCAAAAGTCGACTCAGGATTTCCGGCTTAAGACTACCGACTTTAGACTTCAGACTTTAGACTAATCTTTATATAGCGGATGTTTTTCCATCAGCTTATGCACGTCTTTCTTTACTTTTTTAATATTGTGCTCATTTTCGTGGTCGCGTATAACGGCGTCAATGAGGTCGACGATCTCATCCATATGCTTTTCTTTCAGGCCGCGGGTTGTAATGGCAGCAGTGCCAACCCTTATCCCTGAGGTCACAAACGGCGACTTATCGTCAAAGGGCACCATATTTTTGTTCACAGTTATATCTGCTGTTACCAATGCATTTTCGGCCGCTTTGCCGGTAATGTTTTTGTTGCGCAGATCGATCAGGAGCAAGTGATTATCGGTACCTCCTGAGATGATCTCGTACCCGCGGTCGTTAAACGATTTGGCCATGGCCGCCGCGTTTACCTTTACCTGCAGGATATACTTCATATACTCTTCGGTAAGCGCTTCGCCAAAGGCAATGGCTTTCGCTGCGATAATATGCTCCAGCGGCCCGCCCTGCGTACCCGGGAAAACACCCATATCCAGCAGGTGCGACATCATCCTTACCTCGCCTTTTGGCGTTTTTAAACCCCATGGGTTCTCAAAATCCTTGCCCAGCAATATCATACCCCCACGGGGGCCACGCAGGGTTTTATGTGTAGTCGTAGTAACAATATGGCAATGCGGCATCGGGTCGGCCAGTAAGCCGCGGGCAATAAGCCCCGCCGGGTGCGAAATATCCGCCAGCACCAAAGCGCCAACCTCATCGGCCGTTTTGCGGATAAACTCATAATCCCAATCGCGCGAGTAGGCCGAAGCGCCGCAGATGATCATCTTTGGCTTTACCTTAAGCGCGTTTTCCCGCAGTTGGTCATAATCAACCATGCCGGTGTCTTTCTTCACCCCATAAAAATGAGGCTGATACAATTTACCAGAAAAATTTACCGGCGAACCATGTGTAAGGTGCCCGCCATGCGACAGGTCGAACCCTAAAATATTATCGCCCGGCTGCAAACAAGCCAGCATCACTGCGGCATTAGCCTGCGCGCCCGAGTGCGGCTGCACATTGGCCCATTCGGCGTTAAACAATTGCTTGGCGCGTTCAATAGCTATGGTTTCAATTTCGTCAACCACCTCGCAGCCGCCGTAATAGCGTTTGCCCGGCAGGCCCTCGGCATATTTATTGGTGGCCACGGAGCCTGCGGCTTCCATCACCTGCCGGCTTACAAAATTTTCCGATGCGATCAGTTCAATGCCTTCTTCCTGGCGCTGCTGCTCCTCATCCAATAGCTTAAAAATCAGTTTGTCTCTTTTCATTGTATCAGTAAAACGGGGGCTAAATTAGAAATTAGATTTGAGATATGAGATTTGAGACCGGAGATTGTGAAAAAACAGGCGGGTGTGTTGAGAATCAAGAGCCAAGAGCCAAGAATCAAGACAAATGAGTGAGGGAGATCCATTTAATTTCTTCCTGGTTCTTGGATCCTGGCTCCTGGTTCTTCATTTGGGCGTCCCCCGCCTGGTAGAAGGCGGGTCAGGCTGTCCGCTCATACGCCTGCAGGCCTTGGGCGCTTATTCACAATCTTACATTCCAGAGGCTTTCAGCCGCCATAGCTTTAGCGAAGGCGGCCGGTATCCGCTTCCATCCTTAACGCGAGAATCCCTTTTACCTTTCGCCTTCCTCGTCCGCCATAGCTTCAGCGACGGCGGATCACCTCGCCGATATCCTGAAATTATTATACCCCAGCCCCACCTGTATCTCGATCATTTCCTGCTGCAGCATCTCCAGCACGGCTAAAAAGTTGTAAACAAAATGAACCTTATTTTCCGATTGCCCGGCAATGGCTTTAAAATCCATCATTTTGTTGATCTTCAGCAACTCTTCAATGGCCTTTTTCTGCTGCTCGATGGTGTATGGATATTGAACAACCGTATGCGTAACCTCTTCGGTCCGCGTCATAAAACGTTTCAGCAGGCGGCCGTAAACCGTCATCAGCTTGTACAGGTTAACTTCGGATAGTTCCTCGCCAGGCAGTGGCGGCACATCAGCCTGTTCAATATCGTATTTGATATTCCCGCGCTTTTCCTGCTTAAACCGCTCCTCTTCAAAAGGCTGCAGTTCCACGCATATTTCCTTGAATCTTTTGTACTCTATCAGCTTCCTGATCAGGTTTTCCTTGCTGTCGGCCTCATTTTCGTCGGCGTTCTCGTCATAGCGCGGCAGCAGCATTTTCGCCTTTATCCGCATCAGCGTAGCCGCCACAAAAATAAATTCCGAAGCGATCTCCATATTGAGAATGGTCATCTGGTGGATGTAGTTCAGGAAATCGTCGGTTATGCGGGCGATGGGTATATCATGAATGTCCAGTTCATCGCGCTCAATAAAAAAAAGCAGCAAGTCGAAAGGACCTTCGAACTGGGGGAGATGTATGGCAAAGTTGTCGTCGGTCATACCTGGAAATAGAACTAATAAAATTACTTATGCTCGACTAACGATGTTTGCGTTAATATACCTTAGTTCCGGGATTCGCCTAAAATCCTCGTCATTATCCGAAATCAATGTTAATTCGTTAGAAATTGCAGTAGCGGCAATTATTGCATCCGGCAATTTCAGTTTGTATATTTTTCTTACATGAATTGTCTCCTGGATAATCTCCTCACTAACGCCCAGCACCGCCGACTGCAAAATGAAAAGCCTATAGACCTGCAAATCGTTTTCGTCAGGTGGGTTCCATGCTTGTAATTCAATTTCAGTAATAAAAGAAATTATGCCGGCATCTTTAAGAACCTCTTCCATAAAGGAAAGCCCCTCGTAGGAAAGTGTTTCGTTTAAATATTTGATAACAGCAGAAGTGTCGATTAAATATCTCTCTGCCATTCGTTGCGCATATCACTAAGCTGTTTGTCAATTTCCTCGTTACTCATTGGTGTTTTTATAAGACCTCGCAACGAGGTTATTTGTACTGGCTTTTTTATGACACGGATGAGATTCAGCTCTTCCATATCCTCCAACAACTTATACGCTTTTTGATTTGTTAGCTGAATTATCAGGGTGTCCATGATGCATTCAATAAAATATAAACAAATATACGCTATTTGTTTTATTTGTTTTCTAACGCCGGTGTATGTGTTTTTATTGGTCCATCTATGTCACCTTCCCACGCCTCTACCAATTTTTCAATAACTTTTCTCTACATTTTTATTAAAAAATACCGTAATTTGCAGTTTAATATATCTGCTTCTTATTCATGCAAGTCCCGGCAGGAAATTTACTACAAACGATAAACTACCCATCTGATTTAAAGCAACTTAAGGTTGAGGAATTGAAGCAGGTATGCCAGGAACTGCGCCAGTATATTATTGATGTTGTATCTGTAAACGGCGGTCACTTTGCTGCCAGCCTGGGTGTTGTCGAACTTACTGTCGCCTTGCAGTATGTATTAAACACTCCTTATGACCAACTCGTTTGGGACGTAGGCCACCAGGCATACGGCCATAAAATACTTACCGGCCGCCGCGAGTTATTCCATACCAACCGCCTTCTTGGTGGCTTAAGTGGTTTTCCCAAACGCTCCGAAAGTGAATACGATACGTTTGGCGTGGGCCATTCTTCTACCTCTATTTCCGCCGCATTGGGAATGGCGGTGGCATCGCAATACAAAGGTGAAACTGACAGGCAGCATGTGGCAGTGATCGGCGATGGCGCAATGACCGCGGGTATGGCGTTCGAAGCGTTGAACCATGCAGGTATCGAAAATTCGAACTTGCTGGTTATCCTGAACGATAATAACATGTCCATCGACCCTAACGTGGGGGCCTTAAAAGAATATCTGACAGATATTGCCACTTCAAAGCCTTACAACCGCTTCAGGGATGATATAGCTAACGTACTGACCAAAATATCAGCAATTGGTCCTGATGCCTTCAAAATAGCGCAGAAGCTGGAGAAAAGCATCAAAGGCACCCTGCTCAAACGCAGCAACTTCTTCGAGGCTCTCAAATTCCGGTATTTCGGACCGATCGACGGGCATGACGTGGAGCACCTGGTAAAAGTACTGCGCGATCTGCGCGATATCCCCGGGCCAAAACTACTGCATTGTGTTACCGTAAAGGGCAAGGGGTACGCCCTGGCTGAAAAAGACCAGACCAAATGGCACGCCCCCGGCCTTTTTGATAAGATAACAGGAGAGATCAAGAAAACCAAACCAGACAAACCGCAGCCTCCGAAATACCAGGATGTGTTCGGTCATAGCATTATCGAACTGGCTGAAGTAAATCCAAAAATAATGGGCGTTACACCGGCCATGCCTTCCGGCTGCTCGCTCAACCTGATGATGAAGGCGATGCCCAACCGGGCATTTGATGTGGGAATAGCGGAACAGCACGCCGTGACATTCTCGGCAGGTTTGGCTACCCAGGGCCTGATCCCTTTCTGCAACATATATTCCAGTTTTATGCAGCGGGCTTATGACCAGGTAATACATGATGTGGCTATCCAAAACCTAAACGTTGTATTTTGCCTTGACCGTGCCGGCATTGCCGGCGCCGACGGGCCGACACATCACGGCGCCTATGACCTGGCTTACATGCGCTGCATCCCGAATATGACCGTCTCCGCTCCGATGAACGAGGAGGAATTGCGTAACCTGATGTTTACTGCCCAGCAGGATAACATGGGGCCTTTCGTGATCAGGTATCCCCGGGGCAACGGTGTAATGGTTGACTGGCAAAAACCGTTCAAAGCCGTAAAAATTGGCAAGGGCCGTATGATATGCGATGGCGACGACGTTGCTATTTTAACTATCGGACACATCGGCAACGAAGCAGTAAATGCGGTTGCCATGCTGAATAACGAGGGCTACTTCCCCGCGCACTACGACTTGCGGTTCGTTAAACCGCTTGATGATGCTTTATTGCATGAAGTGTTTAAAAAATTCAATAAACTGATTACCGTTGAAGACGGTTGCCTTGAAGGCGGGATGGGAAGCGCGGTACTTGAATTTATGGCCGATAATAATTACAGCGCCCAGGTTGTGCGGCTGGGCATCCAGGATACGGTAGTGGAACACGGCGAACAACCGGAATTATGGGCCGAATGCGGCTATGATGCTAAAGCCATTGCAACCAATGTAAAATTGCTTGGAATACCGCAGGCCAAGCATATTATCGCTTCATAGCGCCGCGTTTCTGAAGCAAACCGATACCCCGGCTTTACTGTGGCGGGCCAAATAGTCCCTGCTCGCCGTGGCTTGCAAAACTTGCCAAATCGTTATAGATATTCCGGAATGAACTGCGCAGACCGATAGTGAACCACATTGTTTTATCGTTGAGCTGAGCGTTGACCTCGCTGCGATAGATCGCTCCCAGTTCTATCCTTAAGTTGTACTTAGGATTCAGCACATAAGCTACTTTCCCTTCCAGGTATGTCAAATTAGTGGTTAACCCCTGGCCGGTGTAGTTGCCCAGTGCGCCATCTGAGCCACCGGCGCCCCTCGCCGGGTTGGTATACAGCTCGAAAATATCCTTACCCCAGTTCAAGCCGTTTTCGTCCAAACCATACCGGCCGAAATCCGCCTCGCCGCTAAAATCGAAACGTTTATATGAATAGTTCAGTAACCCAACCCACTCCCTGTAATTCGCACCCCAGGGCTGCGCAAGAGGCTCGCCATTGTCCGAATAGTTTTCAATGTACGACCGCTCAGAGTAAGTATACGGTTTGGCCGTATTGTATTCCGCAAGGTAATTTAAGCCTTTTGCTCCAAAAAGATCCGACCCGCGGAAACCCAGCTGCCAGGCATATTTGTTGCGGGAACTCCCGTCATTCGTAAAAAATTCGGCAGATTGAAATTCATCCAATGCAAACTGGCCGTACACAGCCAGGTGATCGTTGATCTTATATTTAGCGGTTGCCCCCAGCAATGCATTATCAGGTGAACCGTTCGACGCTTCAACCGGCCTTAAGAAGATGATGGGGTTTAAATAAGTAAAATCAAGCGGGCGGGCGTGGCCAACGTCGTCAACAGTATAGGAGATAATAGCGTCAAAAAAACCAACGGATATCCGGTTTGAAACGTTCCAGTCGAGATAATGAAAAACGGCAAATTTTTTGCGCGACACATTAGAAACCGAATTTGAAGCAGCTACCGGGTCGTCCATGTACGTCCACATAGCCATGTATCGAACGTTACCCAAAGTACCCGTTAATTTAAAAAACGGATATGGTGAAGCATAATCCGACAGCAATACGGACCGGTACCCATCGCCGATAAATGTTTTGTCGTTACCGAGCGTTATGTTCAGGTATTTTACCGGCGTGTAGGATAGCAACGCTGTGTAGTACCTCCAATCGTACCCATATGTTGAATAGGTATTAGCTGCTGCCTGGCCGGGGGCAATACCGGTTTGGTTGATATACGTGGAAAGATATTCGGGATAAAGGACGCTGTTGTAATACCCGCTTACGTAGTAATAAAACTTGTTGCTTACCGTGCCCCCAAATTGGGCGCCGATGGAAGTAGTATTAGTGTTTAATTTTCCGGATAAATCCCGCCCCACGCCCACATCTGGTAACAGGTCAAAATAAAAGGTTGAATTTGCCCCCTTTGAGTCTATAAGGTGCTCATTAAACAGTTTTTGATAACCCAGGCCGTGCAGCTTCCCGTCATTGCCGAAATTCATGAGCGAATCGTAACGAGGTTTTAACAACGAATCGTCCACAAAGAACGGCTTCATCGCTGTATGCTGCCTGGTGCTGATTGAATACACGTCCTCATTAAGTTTCTGATAAAACTGGTATGAGTAGGGTTGATACTCAACCTGCGCGCTGGCAGCGCCTGCGATTGAAAGCAATAGAACTATACCGGTGAAAACTTTCTTCATATCAAAAATGAATAGTTTAACAATTCTACTCAAAATAATTCAGTGTTTTAAAACCGCCTTTTTTTAAATAGTCATCTTTTTTTACCTGATGAAGATCTGATTGTATCATATCGCTTACCAAAGCCTGCAGGTCGTAACGCGGCTTCCAGCCGAGCTTCTCCCTCGCTTTTGATGCATCCCCGATCAACAGATCCACTTCGGTCGGCCTAAAATATTTTGGGTCGATCTTCACTACTGTTTTGCCGAAACTCAAGGCATCACGGTTTAAGCCCAGTTCGGCCACTCTCTCTTCGTCAATATCGATGATCACCCCGCGTTCACTCTCGTCTTTCCCGCTAAATTCAATTTCGATCCCCAATTCGGCGAACGCCATTTTTACAAAATCGCGCACAGTTGTGGTAACGCCGGTAGCTATTACAAAATCTTCAGCTCTTTCCTGCTGCAGCATCAGCCACATCGCTTCTATATAATCTTTGGCGTGGCCCCAGTCGCGCATCGCGGATAAGTTGCCCATATAAAGGCAATCCTGCAGGCCCATGGCAATTTTTGATGCGGCGCGGGTAATTTTCCGTGTCACAAAGGTTTCACCGCGTATTGGGCTTTCGTGGTTAAAAAGGATGCCGTTACAGGCAAACATATCGTACGCTTCCCTGTAATTTACAATTATCCAATAGCCGTAAAGCTTAGCGACGGCATATGGTGATCGTGGATAAAAAGGTGTGTTTTCATTTTGAGGCACCGCGTGTACCAAACCGTATAGTTCCGAGGTTGAGGCCTGGTAAATTCGGGTCTTTTTTTCCAGTTTCAAAAGCCGTACCGCTTCCAATATGCGCAGCGTGCCAATTCCGTCAGCGTTAGCGGTATACTCGGGCGTGTCGAAGCTTACCTTTACATGGCTTTGGGCTGCCAGGTTGTATATTTCATCCGGCTGAATTTCCTGTACCAGCCTGATCAGGTTTGTCGAATCGGTCAGATCGCCATAGTGCAGCTTAAACCGTACATTGGGCTCATGCGGATCATGGTAGAGGTGGTCAATACGGTCCGTATTAAACAGCGATGACCTTCTTTTAATGCCGTGTACCTCATATCCCTTCTTTAATAAAAACTCCGCCAGGTACGCACCATCCTGCCCGGTAATACCGGTTATTAAAGCTACTTTCATAGGTAATGTTATTCCGATCCGTATCAGTTTACAATATTATCCAATTTAATTGAAAATATTGCTACAAAGCGTGTCTCTGATAGATTTTTCCGTATCCGGCGCATGGAGATAGCTTTTTAAATTATAGCGCCTTTTCGATAACAGATGGGTTCAAACAGACGTTAAAGTGTTCACATTTTTCACACGATCACCTGCTAAACCGCTACGAAAACGGTTGATTTATAGTCGATTAAAAACAAAAATCGTCAAAATCTGTCCATTTTTGACGATTTTTTTGAACACTTAAATAAGCAAGCGACTGACAGTAAGCACTTTGCAGAATTTGATATTGTACACCGGCGCTGCTTTGCAGACCGCAGCAGGCAGTAAGCAGCTGACCGTAAGCGGTCTGCAATAATTTGACAGTGTACGCCGATGCCGGTTTGCAAACAATCCGTTATTTATTTACACCATCGCCTGTGCTAAAAACAAGAAGGCACGGTGCATACCGGGGTTCGGCAGTTCACCGTGCCTCTATATGGCTGGTTAGATTTTGCGAAAAAGGTTTAGCGTTTTGGTAGCTTAAAAAATTAATGTAATATTAACACCCCGGCGGGAATAAACAGACCCGTATTTTCACCCTTTTTTATACCGTTATTTAACGCATACTGTTATCAGCGGATCACGTTGTTGGAATTACCGGGATGTAGCGGGAAAGTAGCAATAGCGACGTTTTTGGCAGATGCCCGTGATTTGCTCGTGAATTTTGTTCAGTCTGGAAGGTATTGCGCCCCAGGGTTTTACAATTCCCTGAGTTTTTCCTCAAGCTCATTATACCACTCTTCGCCATATTTACGGATCAGCGGCTCTTTCAAAAATTCATGAACGTGAACTTTAAGGTCAGCGCCGAACGCGCAGGCCGGACTGCAAATGCTCCAGCGATCGTAATTCAGCACGTCAAATTCGGGGTATTTTGTGATACGGATGGGGTATAGATGGCAGGATATAGGTTTTCTCCAATTGATGGCGCCACTTTGGTAAGCTTTTTCAATGGCGCATTTGGTAATGCCGCTTTCCCATATCACGTAGGCACACTCTTTATTTACGTCAACACAGGGAGTAGTGTAATCGCCTTCAAAATCTTTTACATAGGTTCCGGTTCGCTCAATGGTGGTTATCCCCTTTTTTGTCATAAAAGGTTTCACTTTCGGATATATCCCATCCAGTATGTCCAGTTCAGCAGCCTCCAATGGCGCGCCCGAATCGCCCTCCAAACAGCAGGCACCCTTGCATTTGTTCAAATTGCAAACGAAATGCTCGTTCACTACATCTTCATGCAGCAACACGCTGCCAACTTCGATCATATCTTTCTATTAAACCAGGCGTCAAAGGTAAAGGAAAAAAAGGCAAATCTTACCGCCGCCTTCAATGCGGGTCTTTCGCCAACTTGTCTTTTGATTCTTGTCTTTTGATTCTTGGCTCTTGATTCTTGCCTCTTGATTCTTCAACCCCGGTGCTTATTTATTTATCGGATTCAACGGATATTTAAGGTCTCTAACGCTGGTAAGGTCCATTGTAATACTGCCCACAATCAGCTCAACGTGAGCGCGTAATGGTATCCTGTTATCGTCGTCGGTTATCCACAGGTACAATTTACTGTCTTTCCTGAAAACCCTGCCGGGGATAATGGTCGGATTAAACTTAAGGCAATTGAACGTTCCCAGGTCAGTTTTTATTCTTTCCTTGCCGGAGTAGGTGATGCTCAGGGCGTGTACGCCATCTTCAAGGAAGTAGTCAAGGCTAAACGTATCGCCAATTTTAATTTTTGAAATATCGATGCCGCGCGAAAAATAATACGCTGACAAAAAATCGAACACTTTGCCTTTATAAGGAAAGACGCCTTTGTCTGCCGTGATCTTGTCGTCGTTATGGTTAAATGTTACCTTGTCGCTGTGTTTGTAGCTCGATTCGTGCCGGTTTTCGGTATAAAAGTACGGCTCCAGTGTCTTTTCATCTACATAAGTTTCGTAACGGTTGCGCACTTTGTATAAGATATCAAAAGCACCTGCGGTTTTGCCATCTGCCACGATATGATATACCGGGTGGCCGTCGAATGTTTTGTCACTGGCTTCCACCCTCAGGTTTGCTTCGGCAGCCGTAAAAAAACCGTACTTAAGTTTATAGTTCAGTTGCTCGCCTACCTTAAATACCGGCGTTATCATGGCAACTGTTCTCTGGCAAAATGCATGACCGGCAAATGCAGCTGTCAGTGCTGCTATCAGAAGATGTTTTTTCATTTAATTACTTCTTCCAGAAACGTATTATTTATGAATTTAGTCTTTTTTCTTGTAGATAGGCACCGTTGAGCAGGGTTCGCCAAACATCAGGCTTTTTACCACCGGGGTAAGTTTTTTTGCCAGCTCTACGTAAGCAGAAACCGGTACCGGCACATCGCCGCAGCCCTTTAAAACTACCCGTTGGCCGTTGTACTGTTCAACGTCCAATTTTGCGATATTCTTCAAAAACAGTATGGTTTCCAAAACCTCCCCATCGCCAAAAACTAACTCGGCGGCATAAGGCGCAAGTTTGCTGGCAAGCAGCACGTAAGCCCAGGCCGGCACAATAGCATCCTCACTGCAAGTTACAGCTACAAATTTACCCTGGTATTGCGACCAATCGTGTTCTTTTACAAACTCCCTGAAATCTTTCTCGCGGAGCATCAAACCCTGGAACAAGTTATCCTTAATATCGTACACTACCCGTTCGCCCGCCGGGTAAAACTCAGCCGGATCAAGGGTTACCAGCCCGCTTAAGGCGACTTTATTGACAAAATTTTCCTGTATTTCCATTTTAACATTTCCCGTTTTAATAGCATTTCGTTTAGCCTCACCTAAATCCTCTCCAAAGGAGAGGACTTCGATGCAAAATGATTAAATTTTAATCCTTTTAAGCCCCTCTCCTTTGGAGAGGGGTTGGGGTGAGGCGAAACGCAATGCCAGAACTAAAAACTATATCGAACTTACATTAACCTTTTGCTGAAAATCAAAATACTAACCACAAACAAAAACAAAAAAATCCGGGTATAACCATCAACGTTATACCCGGATATAAAATTACTTTAAAATATCCTTATAAGTACTTGGCGCGGTAATCTTTTACATTCGCCTTATCTTTCAGGGCCTCAAATATCTGGGCATCGGCTCGTTGCATTAACGCCTGACCCAGCTGTTGCTTTATACGCAGTGCATCGGTTAACGGCGGCGGATTGGTAAAACTGTCTACAGCAAACACATAAACACCGGTTTGTCCCTCAATAGGTTTTGACAATTTATTTGGCTGCGAACCAAAAATAGTACCCACTAACTTGTACTCGGCTGAAGAGCCGGGGATCACCGGGTTTGCAAACACCATATTTTGGATAGGCATTACTTTCGCACCTGCTTTTTGGGCAACCTGGTCTATTGACGCAGAACCGCTGAGCGCCGACTGAAGTTTTGCGCTCAATTGCTTTCCTTTAACAATATTCAAAACCATCGGTTGAATTTGTTTTTTTACATCCTCAAGGGAGAGGGTACCTTTTGGCTTTATTTGAACCAGCCGCGCTACCACGTATTGATCACCTTCGATATAAACCTTATCCGAGATGTCGCCTTTTGCGGCGCCAAATGCCCAGCGTACCAGGTCGCGGGCGCTTTGTATACCTGCAACAGAAGCAGCAGTGCCGCTAATATCGGCGGCCGTTTGCTTTTTTAGTCCGTCTTTTTTAACCTGCTGGTCAAAATTGTCTTTCGTCAGCGAACCAAGGAAACCCTGGGCCTTGCTGTAAACTGCGGTTTGGGTTTCACTGCTGGCCTTTAAAGGAAGGTCGACTATTGCTACCTTCACTGCTTTTGAAGATCCTTTAGTATCCTGAATTTCAATCAGGTGAACTCCAAATTGCGACTCAACTATTTTCAAATCGCCTTTTTTGCCGCTGAAAGCTGCATCGTCAAAGGGGGCCACCATCGTGCCCCGTCCAAATGTCCCCAGGTCGCCGCCTTTCACTGCCGACCCTTTGTCGGTCGAAAATTTGCTGGCCAGGTCGGCAAAGGATGCGCCGCCCTGTATCAATTTCTTCAATGAATCTGCCACATGCATTGCTTTGTCATGCCCCATGGTGTTTTCATCGATCAATATATGCCTTGCTTTTATCGAGTCCGGTTCAGTCCGAGAATCAACCAGTTTGGCAATATTGTAACTTCCGTTTGCCAGGTATGGCCCATAAATAAATCCTTTTGACGCGTTGAACATCACCGAATCAAGTTTCGGGTTACCCAAATGCCCCTTGTGCAGGTACACGGCATCTTTTTTGGTTTCCGCATTGATCTGCACAAACAGGGAATCATTAGTGGAGGTCTTAAAATCGGCCGCCAGTTTATCAGCTTGCTTTTTTACGGCTGCAGAGTCGGCCTTTGAGGGCGCTGCATTAAAGCTTACAAAATCAAGTGTCCGTGATTCATACGGATTGTTAAACTCTGATTTATGATCGTTGTAATAGCTTTTATAGTCATCGTCGGTAACCGTTACCTTGTTATCCGGGATTGAGCTGTAAGGCAGGCTTACGTATTTAAAATTAACGATCTTATTTTTTGCGGCATACTCGTCCTTCGCATCCAGGGAGTTTACATACAAGCCGTTGCTCACCAGCGACACGTATTTTTCAGATAATTTCGAATCAGCCAGGTCGTCAACAAACGTTTTCCATTGATTTTGGATATCCACGCTGAGCCTGGGCAATTGTTGCAGAAAGCCTACGATGCGCGACCTGTCGAATTGGCCTGTTTTAGGATCGCTGAAGGCTCTTACGATCTGTTGATCGGGGTTATTACCATCAACCATGTTGTTTAATTCATCCGGCCCTACCTGCAGGTCTACACGGTCAACTTCTTTCTTCAGAATTGCCTGTCTTACCATTATATCCCAAACATTTTCCTGCACATAGCTGGTGATCTGGGGTGATAAGCTACCCTGGCCTCCCTGCCTGAACTGCGCGCTGCTTTGTTCAACTTTTTTGTTAAACACATCAAAATTGATCTTTTCGCCTGCAGCTTCGCCTAACACATTACGGTCGTCCTTAAAAAAGGAGCCACCCGACTTTGCTACGTCAAGTGCCACAAAAACAAACAACGAAAAACCGATTGATATTGCGAGAATTTTTCCCATCCGCTCCCGCAAATAACCCATGATACCCATATACCTATATAATTTTTATCCTATTAAAAAGAGGGCGCAAGATACAACTTTTAGCAAAGTTTTATAATGAATTTTTTGTACGAGAGTTGTAAGGGTTGTAACAAGTTGTAAGGGTTGTAAAGGTTACAATTCCTACAACCTTTACAACTTATTACAACCTTTACAACTCGTTATAACCACCACAAACTACTGCTTCCCCGGTTCATCTTTCTCATCCACATGAAATATGCCGGTTGAGCGTTCAATATGCCAGGGGTATAAAGTTGAGTTACTCTCGGCGCCTACTCCCTGCATAATGTCTCCGTTTCCTAAGTTTATCTCAACAGGCTTGTCGGTATGAAATTTTTTAGCGGTCATATCGTCAACCAGCTCATCGCTTTTAAACGTTTGACCCTGCGCGTTTGTGACCACCACATTTTTTTTAAAGATGATCACATTTTCCTTATCTTTTGAAATTGCATAATCAGACGTTATCGTCCCTTTTACCGAAAGGTCATCCTCGTAAAATGTAGCTTTAATACCTTTCGGCATCTCGCGGTATGGATTCTTGGGATCATCAAACTCGATCATCAAAGGCGTAGTCATCCTTATCTTCACTTTAGCCGAGTCGCTGTAAATAACGTCCACATCATGGGAAGTAGACATGGGTTTGTCTTCTTCGTTCGAAGCGATCTTTTTAATATCGTTAAGCGAATTTTCACACGAACTCAGCGTCAGCATGTAAAGAAACAGTGCCGGCAAACATTGGAAGAACAACTTTTTTGCCCGACTTCGCATGGCGGTATCTATTCGAATTTGTACTTTATAAACCAACGGTCGTTGATCACGAAATTTAAATGTAAAGTGACATAATTTTCCCTAACCAACCCCTGGGCTACGGTTCCGGTTTGTCCAAGCTCGGCGGCAAAGTTTATTTTGTAAAAACTATTGCCCGCGTTAGCCGGCGTTAGCGGGAAACCCATTCCGAAGGTTAACGCATAACTTTTAATATTCGTATTGTTAAGGTAGAGGTATGACTGGTCGTATTTAAACCCTAGCTGGTAATCCATCCTGGAGAAGTAGTTGCGCAGGGCAGTGGGGTTAGGCGTATACTCTCCGCCAAAATTAAGGGTTTTGCTATCGCGCAAGCCCTGGTTAATGCCATCAATGCTGAGTGATGACCAGTGTCCCATCGTATAATCCGCGCCGATGAGGAAATGCCCGTCGTATTGATAGGACATGCCGAAATGATTTATCTGCGGAAGTTGAATCTTACTTTTTGCCTGCCGGCTGTTCAAAATCGTATCGGCCGCCGGGTTTGCGCCAGTGGCTCCGTAGGTAAACTGGCTTACAATATAGGAGTTGGTAGAATTAAGGCTGGTGTTTGCCTGGGCAGAATAACCCAGCACCAGGTGCCGGTTACTGTACTCGCCAAAATCAAAAGAATACTGCACGCCATAGTCATAATTTACTCCGCCTACAACGTTGCTTTGCTCGATGATCGGGTTCAGCATGCCGTACAAAGTAGGTATTTGTGTCGAGCTGTACTGATGCAGGTCGCCAAAAATATAAGAAATATTTGCACCGATATACAGATGCCTGGCGATACCAAACCCATAACCCAGATATGCTTTTGACAGCCCGCCATCACCGTTATACACATAATTGGTAGCGTTCGTGTCGACGGAGGAGCCTGTTCCGAAACCTGTTTTGGTGACCTTGGTATTATAACCCATTTCGCTGTAGGGGAACAAACCAAAGCTTAGGGCCGATTGTTTCGAAACCGGAATAGCAAATGCCACGTGACTGAACTTAAAATTGGAATTATGGTCTCCGGTCTGGCCGGTTTGGCTCAGGTTCATGATATTTGTATTGAAACCGGCGTCAATTGTAGTTAAACCTATTAACCCGTACGAAGCCGGATTTTCGGGGTTGATGTTGTTGTAAAGGCTTATCCGGTTTATGGCGGTTGCAATGCCGCCCATCCCTATGGTTTGCGGTAATAATATAGGGTCGATAGTACCTAAAGCATAGCGCGAATATGGAGAGCTTGTTGTGGCAGTTGATTGCGCATTTGCCCCAAAAGCAATAACAGCAAATAAAATTGTTATAAAGATCCTGTAACGTTTAGTCATTATTATTGTATAAAACTGCATTTAATCCTTTAAGAACCAGGAATGGCTCGATTTTAACACAGGGCGCAAAGATGCTATTTTTTAACAGGGTATCAAAAAAAATACTATCACCCCCGCTGAGCACAATATTCAGTTCGTCGCCTGCTTTTTTATAGCTTTCAATAAAGCCCGTTAATTCATATTTAATTCCATTTTGAACGCCTGAACGAATGGCGGCGTCGGTGCTGTCGCCATATGTACTGTCAAAGCTTTCGTCTGCGTTTATCAACGGCAAACCATCGGTATAATAATTTAAAGCCTTATAACGCATATTTAAACCCGGCGATATGCTGCCGCCGAAATAATTGCCTTCCCTGTCAACCCAATCATAGGTAATGCAGGTGCCTCCGCTGATCACCAGGTTATCCTTTTCAGGAAATATACGCCTCGCTCCCATCACGCCCGCCAGCCGGTCAGTGCCTAAAGTTTCCGGGGTAAGGTAATGGTTATTTAACCCTGCCGCCATCTCTCCGTTAAAATAAACCAGCTTAACTTTCGAGGCCAGCACCCGCTGCCATTCGGGCGTTTCTTTTTTTTTTACTGTCGAAATGATCGCCGCGGTGACCTCATGATCATCCAGGATTTTATTTATTATGGTGTGATCAACCGTTTCGAGTTGCCCGGTAAAAAGCAATTCGTCCCGTTGAAAAACAGCAATTTTTGTGTAGGAGTTGCCAATGTCGATAACAAGATTCATTTAAGTCTAAAGTCTGAAGTCTTGAGTCTGAGGTCGTTACTTACTTCATACAAAACATCGGTTTTATTTATTTTACCCAGTAACCCTGTCATTAAACTAAGGTCGAACCTTATTGACTTTAGACTTTCGACTAACAACTTTTGACTTAACCGCATCAGGCTTTAACCATCGATAATATAGATTCAAAAATGGCCAGGCCATCCTCATTGGCCACCAGCGGGTCTGATGCCCTTTCGGGGTGCGGCATAAAACCAAATACATTCCTTGTGGCGTTACATATACCGGCAATATTCTCCAGCGAACCATTCGGGTTGGCTGCTGCCGTGATATTACCGGCTTCATCGCAATACCTGAACAGCACCTGGTCATTGTCATTCAGCGATTTAAGTACATCGGCATCAGCAAAGTAATTGCCTTCTCCATGTGCAACCGGTATTTTCAATGCCCGCTGCGGATCGATCTGAGCCGTGATCAACGAGTTTTGAGTTTGCGGTCTCATGTAAATGTTGCGGCAGATAAACTTCCTGTTCTCATTGTGCAACAGGGCGCCCTCCAGTAATCCGGCTTCGCAAAGTATCTGAAAGCCATTGCAAATACCCAGTACATATCCGCCGTCGGCAGCAAAACGGATAACTTCCTGCATAATGGGCGAAAAACGGGCTATTGCGCCCGAGCGCAGGTAATCGCCGAACGAAAACCCGCCCGGCAGCACAATAAAGTCAGCGCCCTGCAGGTCATGATCTTTATGCCACAGGCGCACTACCTGCTGGCCGAGTATCTTCTCCAATACATAGATGATGTCCTCATCACAATTGGATCCCGGGAATATTACTACGCCAAACTTCATCTAATTAATTTTATGTAAAAGTGCCTCAAAAACAGGCGAATAATTATTGTAACCGTAAAGCATAAAACGGCTTTACGTCACAAAATTAATATAACCGCTTTATATTGAGCGAAAGTAAAAGTTAAAAATTGTTAAACTGCAGGTAAATAATAACGGCAGCAAGTAAAATATACAACGTTTCGTAAAACCAGCGGCGCCGGGCATGCAGAAAATAGTAGGAAAAAAAAACGGCCGCGGGTGCGGCGCATAAAAGGAAATGAGTGAGATGGAAGGCGCCGGTGGTATAAAACGTGAGCGCCGCGATTAACAAAGTGAGGAACAGCAACTGGAACGTTTTACGTATTTGAACATAGCTTTTATAAAAATTTTGCTGCAGGCTGATGAGCGCCAGTACCAAAATAACGCCAATAGGAATAAGAATTAGATAATTGTAATAGCTGATGACTACAGCGTTAGGAAATTTTGTGGAGAGCGGTAACCAGATATCTGCAAACTTGCCGAGATTGTTGCCCCAGTAATAGTAAACAGCCAGGAAAAAAAACACCGTTATATAGCCAATTACACAAGCTATCCACTCGCGCCAGTTAAATGGCTTAAAAATGATAAGCGAGATCCATATCGTGAGAAAAAAGAAAATAAAAGGCAGGTAGATCAATGACCCGACGGCAACGATCATACCCAGGTCAAAGGCGTCGGACTTTGAATCCTTGCTTTTGTAAAAATCGATCAGCTTAAACAGCATCCAGATCACAAAGAAATTACAGATGAGCGGGGCGCTTAATACAAGGAAGGGCGTGTACAAGCCCGACAAGGTGATGTACATCAATGCAGGCAAAAAAGTAGGTTTGCCCAGCAGATTAAAATGATTGACCAGGCGGTTTAATAATAAGGCCTGTATCAATACGATCATACCGGCAATCAGGATATTTAAATACGGCGAAAAGGTGTAGTGGAAATTTGTAGAAAGCAGGAGCCTTTCAAACGGGGCCGCATAGGATGGATCGATTTTGAGGGGTAAATTGAATAAATAACCTGCCCGCAGCACAAATAATACGACGGCGAGCCATAATATATTCAACGGGTTGAGGTTCTTGAAAAAATTGATCATTCCGGGGCGAAATTAGGAGAAAATTCGCGTTAAGGAGTTAATAAATTATCATGCCCGTGCGTTTGAAACCCCTGGGCGGCGAAAATCCGACTGTCCTACCCCCGCGCATACCGCTTCACCAGGTCATCCACCACCGCCGCGGTTTCATCCGGAAAATCGACAACGACCTTTTTATCGCTGCTGATCCAGTTGTTCAGATGAAACACAAACTGATCGTCAATATCATAAACTACCGGTACGCCCAGCTTCGAGGCGGCCAGGGCATTGCATTGCTGCTCGTACTGGCCTTTCATCGGTATCATCATTACCTTTTTTTGCAAAAAAAGCGCTTCCGCAGGGCCCTCAAAGCCGCCGCCGGTGAGCAGGCCCTCGCAGCTGGCCAGACTTGCGTTAAATGCTTCGTTGTTAACCGGGAACACCTGGACATTATGCTGAACGTAAGCCGTCTTTTGGCGCTTGGAAAAAATATGCCACTGCACTTTTTTTGCCTTGTTTAATATACCGGCCAGCAGCTTATCATCAAAGGCGGGCAGGTAAACCGAATAGTGCCCGGCATTTGATGTTTGCAAACTACGTATCTCGCTGCGGATAACCGGGGTATGTATAAAGTCGTCATACCGCTCAAAATGAAAGCCAACCTGGTTTGTAGTGGGCGAGTAATATTTAAAAAGCCACTCGGCCCAGCTCCATTTGGCCGGGCGCGGCGTCTTAGGCGACTTAAACGAGCACTGGTGGCTCAGCGAAACACTGGGAATCTTTAATGAGCGGCATGCCCAGGCGCTCACCGGTTCAAAATCATTAATGATCAGGTCGTACTGTTTAAGCGGCAGGCTATGGATGTCTTTCCAAAGTTGTGGCAGGTTCATCAGCTTAAAAGTTGCCCAGTTATCAACGCCTCCGTTGGTACCAAAAACAAAGCTAAACCCGTGGAAACGGTATTTTAAGGGCTGAGCAAGGCTAACCTCAGCCTCGGTACCGCTAACTAACAGGTCAAGGTCGCCATATTGCTGCAGCAGCGGCACAATTTCGCGCGCCCTGCTGATATGGCCGTTACCTGTTCCCTGGATAGCGTAGAGGATCTTCATGTTAGTTATAAGTAGTTGTAGTGGATGTAGTAATGGTTGTAAAGGTTGTAAAAGTTGTAGTAGTTGTAAAGGTTGAATTGATTTTTATTTTGTAACGGCATGAAATACGGCTAATTTAGTTACAAGGATTGTTGCAGTTTTAACTACTTGGAAAGGCTAAACTTCTGCAACTCATTACAACCTTTACAACTTGTTATAACCTTTACAACTAACACTTTACCCGGCTTCCTGTTTGAAGCGTTCGAGCAGAATTTTCACATCCAGTTTGGCGTCGAGGTCTTCTGCATCTGTTTTATCATCCTCATCAATATCTGTATGGAAGGCCTCCGGCTCGTATTTAAATATCGTCCATTTACCATCATGATATTCAAGCGAGGTAAGGCTCTCAACCCAGTCGCCGGAATTGAGGTATAATACTGAGCCGGTCTTGTCCGTCGATTCTATTTCCCTGATCTCGGCATGATGAATATGCCCGCAGATCACATACTGGTAATTCTTATCTACTGCAAGGTCCGCGGCAGTTTGTTCAAATTGGTTGATAAATTTAACCGCCTCTTTAAACCGGGCCTTAACTTTTTGCGAAAAGCTCATTTTTGGCCGGCCCATGGCGGTTAAAATCCAATTGGTAAAGCTGTTGATAAGGATAAGCGTGTCATATCCAACTGCGCCCAACTTAGCCAGCCATTTGGAGTGCTGCATGGTTACATCAAAAACGTCACCGTGAAATATCCAGGCCTTTTTGCCGTCGATGTTCAGCACAATCTTATTTAACAGTTGGAATGAGCCCAGGTTAAAGTCGGTGAATTTGCGCAGCATTTCGTCGTGGTTGCCGGTAAGATAGTAAACCGGTATACCCTCGGTAACAAACTTTAATATCCGGCGCACCACCTTCATATGTCCCTCGGGCCAGTACGATTTACTGAACTGCCACACATCGATAATGTCGCCGTTAAGAATAAGGATTTTGGGTTTGATGCTCTTTAGATACTTGAGCAGCTCTTTAGGATGACATCCGTACGTGCCTAAATGCACATCGGAAATAACCACTAGGTCAACTTCGCGTTTTGCCATGAAATTTGGGGGATAATGTTCCGTCCGGTAAAAAATACCGGTTAAAAAGCAGGTAATTAAGCAGGCAACGATTATTCGTCGTCGTCGTCATTATTTACTTTTAATTCAAAAGGGCTCAGATAAAATATTCCTACCAGGAATAACAATCCGGCTGCTATTAAATATGCGAACTCAAAATGCATACCTTACAATTTTTGCAAATATCCGCCAATCAGGTTATTTAAATGTTAAGACTCCGTTAAATGTAAAAGGTTTCACCTGCTTTTAAATTTTTTCCTTATCCGTTCCAGTTGTTTTAAATGATGCTGCAGGTGTATTTGTATAAATTTCAGCCACTGCCTGCCATCCAGCGCACCCAGCCGCGGATGCTTATGCCTGGCAGCGGGTGGCGCATCTTTAACCAGCGGCATCAATTCATCCATCCGTTTACGGCATTTTATCAACAGGTTTTTGGCTTCTTCTTTGTCTATCTTAAGGGCCGGAATTACCGCGTTAACCTTTTCTGGAACTTTTATCTTAACCGGCGGGAACCTGCCGGTGAACATCATCAGCCGCCCCAAAAAGGTGAGCCTGTTGTTGGTAGGCTTGCAATTATTATTTATGCAACGATCCAATGCAATTGACGAGCTTAAGGTAGCCTGTAAAATATGGCTGTATACCTCTGCGAATGACCAGCCCCCGCCTTTCGGCGTTTCGGTAAACAGTGCGTCAGGAATAGTATCGAGCTGTGCCCGGTAGCTGTCCAGCGCCTTGTAAATAGCTATTTGCTGTTTTGCGGGATTCACGGTTATAAAACTAAACGATTTGTCGCCAAAGGCGATGTTCAATCTTTCAACATCCTAACGGTGCATGATAATTTACAACCGTCCCGGCATTTTCAACCGCCGGGATTTGCCAGGCTATACAAAACATGTCTTTGTAAAAAATGCCCGTCTTCCATCGCCGGGTGCTCAAAGTAACCTTCCTTCGCCATCCCAATCCGTTGCATTACTTTTTCCGATGGAATATTTTGAACAGCAGTGAATGAATATATCTTGTCCAGCTTTATATCCTCGAACCCAAATTCCAGGCACGCTTTGGCTGCTTCGGTCGCATAACCATATCCCCAGCTCTTTTTATTTAATCGCCAGCCAATCTCCACACAAGGGGTAAAATGAGCGTCAAAGCTGGGGTATACCAGGCCGGTAAAACCAATAAAATGGCCGTTATCTTTGCGCTCCATAGCAAAAAAACCAAAGCCATGCTGTTTGATATGATCTTCGATGCGCCTTATTTGTGCCATCGTTTCCTCCGCTGTTTTTACCGAAGGGAAATATTGCATCACATCCTTGTCACTGTTCAGGGCAATGAAGGGCGCGGCATCATCAGGCAGCCATTCACGTAAGATCAGTCTTGATGTTTCAATAAATATTTCCGGTTTCATTGACGTAAAGATAGTGCTTATCTCTCGCACGCGGCAAGCAAAAAACCTCGGGTTTTGGTCATTAAACCAAGTTGAGTTATACAGCCCGGGGATAACAATATACTAACCTGGCAGACTACTTCCCCCAAGCGCTCATCGAATATCCAAAATTCAATTTACATTATTACAATAAAAAAGCATAAATATTGCCAATATCATAATTTAATAATTTATAGATATAAGTTTATTTAGATTTCATTAAAACTATTAAGAAATTTTCAATTAAAATTTTCTATCAGTATCTTCGTAGTTGACCATTTTGTAAACGGTATTATAAATAAATGATGGATCAAGATGAAAGCCGACGGGGCCTCTACAGGCCGGAATTTGAACACGACTCATGCGGAACGGGGTTTATCACCAATATCAACGGGCATAAATCCAACCAGATCATAAACGACGCGCTCACCATGCTGGAAAACATGGAACACCGCGGTGCGTGCGGGTGCGACCCCGAAACAGGTGATGGCGCAGGGATATTGATCCAATTGCCCCATGAATTTTTAATGGAAGAATGTTCCGATTTGGAAATCAGCTTACCCGAACCCGGTGAATACGGTGTCGGAATGATATTTTTCCCTAAAGAATCAGCCTTAAAAAAAGCTTGCCGCACGATAATAGCCAATGCTATTGAAAAACTGGGCCTGCAAAAACTGGGCTATCGAAAACTGCAGGTCAATTCGTCTGCAATAGGCGAAACCGCGCGCAAAGCCGAACCCGATGTGGAGCAATTGTTTATACAAAGGCCGCATCATATCCATAATCCGGAAGATTTTGAACGTAAGCTATACGTATTAAGACGCTACATCAATAAAACCATTACCGAGACAATACCTGCTGCGGCCGAGCATTTTTACTTTACCTCGCTGTCCTGCAAAACCATTGTATACAAAGGCCAGGTGACCACCTACCAGCTTCGCCAATATTTTAACGATCTGACCGACCCGCGCATGGCTTCGGGCTTTGCCATGATCCATTCGCGGTTCTCTACCAATACCTTCCCATCGTGGAAACTGGCGCAGCCGTTCAGGCTGATCGCGCATAACGGCGAGATCAATACTTTAACTGGCAACCTCAACTGGTTTTATTCCGGTTTGAAATCATACATGTCTCCTTACTTCACACAGGAAGAAATGGAGATGCTGCTGCCGGTGATCGATAATAACCAGTCGGACTCTGCCTGCCTGGATAACATCATCGAGATATTGCTGCACAGCGGCCGTTCCTTACCACACGTAATGATGATGCTGATCCCGGAAGCCTGGGACGGCAATGAGCAGATGGACCCCGTTAAAAAAGCATTTTATGAATTCCATGCGGCACTAATGGAGCCATGGGATGGCCCCGCCGCGATTACATTTACTGATGGTAAGCTGATCGGCGCACTGTTAGATCGTAACGGCCTGCGCCCGCTGCGCTTTGTGATCACCAATGACGGCCGCGTCATCGCGGCATCGGAAGCCGGCGTGCTAAACCTGGATGAGAGCCTGGTGGTTGAAAAAGGCCGCCTGCAGCCGGGGAAAATGCTATTGATAGACACGGTAAAAGGCAAGATCATTACAGACGACGAGATCAAGCACCAGGTAGCCTCGCGCCAGCCGTATGGGCAATGGCTCGAAGATTACAAAATAGAATTGGGCCAGCTTGGCGAACCGCGTTTAGCCTTCGCCAGCTTAACGGATGATTCGGTTTTCCGTTACCAGCAGGTATTCGGCTACAGCCGCGAAGACATCGATACGATCATCAAGTCGATGGCGCTCGACGGTAAGGAACCCGTTGGCTCCATGGGTACTGATGTGCCCCTGGCAGTTTTGTCAGACAAACCGCAACATCTTTCCAGTTATTTCAAGCAATTTTTCGCCCAGGTAACCAACCCGCCTATCGACCCGATTCGCGAGCGTTTGGTGATGAGCCTTTCTACCTTTATCGGTAACAACGGCAACCTGCTGGATGAAGATAAAATGCACTGCCATTGTGTGGTCTTGAAGCACCCGATCCTAAAAAATCACCAGCTGGAAAAGCTGAGGAGTATTGATACCGGCATGTTCCATGCCAAAACGCTGCAAACTTATTTTAACGCCGATGGGATGCCCGGCTCCCTGGAAAAAGGCCTGGCAAGGCTTTGCCGTTATGCCGAAGACGCAGTGAACGACGGATTCGAAGTACTGATCCTTTCGGACAGGGCAATCGACTCCGATCACGCCCCTATCCCATCGCTCCTGGCCGTTTCGGCGGTGCATCATCACCTGATCAGGACCGGCCGCCGCGGCGAGGTGGGGCTGGTAATTGAAACGGGCGATACCTGGGAAGTGCATCATTTTGCTTGTTTGCTGGCATTCGGCGCAACCGCCATCAACCCCTACCTGGCGTTGTCGACAATAAAAACGATCAAAAATAATGGCAGCCTGCAGACTACCCTTGATATCAAGGAGCTGCAAAAGAACTATGTAAAGTCGGTTAATGACGGATTGCTGAAGATATTCTCAAAAATGGGGATATCCACGCTTCAATCCTACCATGGCTCGCAGGTGTTCGAAATTTTGGGTATTAACCAGCAGGTTGTCGATAAATATTTTACCGGTGCTGTAACCCGGATCGGCGGCTTAGGCCTGGACGAGATCGCCAGGGAATCGCTCTGCAAACATAAAATAGGTTTCGGTGGCTCAAAAACAGGCGCTCACTTGTTGCCCGACGGGGGTATTTACCAGTGGAAGCGCCGCGGCGAATCGCACCTGTTCAACCCAACAACGGTACACCTGCTGCAACATGCCACGCGCACCAACGATTACGCAACGTACAAAAACTACGCAAAAACGATCAATGAGCAAACCGAGAAACACTTTACCATCAGGGGACTGCTCGATTTTGCGCATCACCGCGAGCCGATCACTCTGGATGAGGTTGAACCGGCAGAGAACATCATGAAACGCTTCGCAACCGGCGCTATGTCATTCGGCTCTATCTCGCACGAGGCACACAGCACGCTGGCCATTGCCATGAACCGCATCGGGGGCAAAAGCAATACCGGCGAAGGCGGCGAAGATGAGTTGAGATATGAACCGCTGCCAAACGGCGATTCGATGCGGTCAGCGATAAAACAAGTTGCTTCGGCACGGTTCGGCGTGACGTCCAACTACCTGACTAATGCCGACGAGCTGCAGATAAAAATGGCCCAGGGCGCCAAACCTGGTGAAGGCGGTCAGTTGCCCGGACACAAAGTTGATGACTGGATAGCTAAAACACGGCACTCAACACCCGGCGTCGGCTTAATTTCGCCACCGCCACACCACGATATTTATTCTATCGAAGATTTGGCACAACTGATCTTCGATCTTAAAAATGCCAATCGTGCCGCACGAATCAATGTCAAGCTGGTATCAAAGGCCGGTGTTGGTACGATAGCGGCCGGTGTTGCAAAGGCGCATGCCGATGTGATCCTGATCGCCGGGTATGATGGCGGTACGGGCGCTTCTCCCATCAGTTCCATCAAACATGCCGGGCTGCCCTGGGAACTTGGACTGACGGAAGCACATCAAACGCTGGTACGCAACAAGCTGCGCAGCCGCGTGGTTTTGCAAACCGACGGCCAGCTGAAGACCGGCCGCGATATTGCCATTGCCTGTTTAATGGGCGCCGAGGAGTGGGGTGTAGCCACTGCGGCATTAGTTGCAGGCGGCTGTATCATGATGCGAAAATGCCACCTTAATACCTGCCCTGTGGGCGTTGCCACACAAGATCCTGAGTTAAGGAAACTGTTCTCGGGCAAGCCGGAGCACATTGTCAACCTGTTCCGTTTTATAGCTGAAGAATTAAGAGAGATCATGGCCGAGCTGGGCTTCCGTACCATTAACGAGATGGTTGGTCGCGTGCAGTTCCTGAAGGTTAAAGAAGGCCTGACAAATTGGAAGGCAAAGAAGATCGACCTCACCGGAATTCTGCACCCGGTAACCAATCCGAAGGAACTGACGCTTTATAACAGCGAAAAGCAGGATCATGGCATGGAAGAAATACTGGACTGGAGGCTGCTGGAAGCGGCACAGCCTGCGCTGGAAGATAAAACACCGGTATTTGCCACCTTCGACGTCAGGAATGTGGACCGAACCATTGGCACTGTCCTGTCAAACGAGATATCAAAAAAATATGGCTCGGCGGGATTGCCGGATAATACCATCAATTATAAGTTCATCGGTTCCGCCGGGCAAAGCTTTGGGGCATTCGCGGCCAAAGGCATCTCGTTCGAACTGGAAGGCGAGGCCAACGATTATGTTGGCAAGGGCCTATCCGGCGCACAACTGGCCATTTATCCCTCGGCAAATGCAGGTTTTACGCCGGAAAAAAATATCATCATCGGCAACGTGGCGCTTTATGGCGCAACATCCGGTGAGGTATTCATCCATGGCATGGCCGGCGAACGTTTCGCTGTGCGTAACTCCGGCGCTACAACAGTTGTGGAGGGCATTGGCGACCACGGCTGCGAGTATATGACCGGCGGAAGAGCGCTGATATTAGGGGAAACCGGCCGGAATTTTGCCGCCGGGATGAGTGGCGGGATAGCCTGGGTTTATAACCCGGCAAGCACCTTCGAGGAAAACTGTAACAAAGAAATGGTTGACCTTGAGCCATTGACCCCGCAGGACGAAGAGCAGATTATGGCACTCCTGCGCAAGCACGTTCACTTGACAGGCAGCCGCGTGGCAAAAAACATGCTTGCAAACTGGAACGAGGTGGCCCTGCAATTTGTGAAAGTATATCCAAAAGAGTACAAGAAAGTTTTACAGAAATTACAATACCAAACTATAGGCTAATGGGAAAAGCGACAGGATTTATGGAATTTGACAGGGAACTGCCTGAAAAAGTGCCCGCTGCTGAACGCGTAAAAAATTACCAGGAATTTGAAAGTTTATACAGCGCCGAGGGGCTGAACCACCAGGCCGCCCGGTGTATGAATTGCGGCATCCCGTTTTGCCATTCAGGATGTCCGCTGGGAAACATCATCCCAGAATTTAATGATGCCGTTTATCGCAAAAATTGGGAAGAGGCTTACAATATTTTATCATCAACCAATAATTTCCCCGAGTTTACCGGCAGAATATGTCCGGCGCCATGTGAATCCGCCTGTGTTTTGGGTATAAACAAGCCGCCGGTAGCCATTGAGGAGATCGAAAAACATATCATCGAGATTGCCTTTGAAAAGAAATTGGTTAAACCGGTAGCACCGTTAATTAAAAGCGGGAAAAAGATTGCCGTAGTCGGTTCAGGCCCTGCGGGGCTGGCCGCGGCGGCGCAATTGGCCAAAGCCGGCCACCTGGTGACGGTTTACGAACGTGATGACCGCCCGGGAGGATTACTGCGTTATGGGATACCTGATTTTAAACTCGAAAAGAATGTTGTAGAGCGCAGGATCGAGTTGATGAAGGAAGATGGCATTAATTTTATCTGCAATACAGAAGTCGGGCGTGATATTCCCGCTGACGAGCTGGTCCGTACCCATGATGCGGTAGTACTGGCCGGCGGTTCAACTATTCCGCGCAATCTGAATATCCCCGGACGGGAATTGAAAGGGATTTACTTCGCGATGGACTTTTTGAAGCAGCAGAACAAACGTGTAAGCGGCATCCAATTCAACCAGGAAGATATTTTGGCCACCGGCAAAGATGTGATCATAATAGGCGGAGGGGATACCGGCTCGGACTGCGTAGGCACTTCCAACCGGCAGGGCGCGCGTTCCATCAAGCAGTTTGAAGTGATGACGCAGCCACCCGTCGGCCGTACGGTGCATATGCCATGGCCCACTTACCCGATGGTGCTGAAAACCACGAGCAGCCACGAAGAAGGCTGCGACCGTTACTGGGGTATCAACACGGAAGAGTTTTTGGGTGATGAAAACGGTAACCTTCGGGCTATCCGGGTAGTGGATATCACCTGGGAACTGGACGTGATGAACCGGCCCATAAAATTCACCAAAGTAGAAGGCTCCGGGCGGGAAATTGAGTGTCAAAGGGTGTTCCTGGCGATGGGCTTCCTGTTCCCGCAGCATACCGGGATGCTGGAAAACCTTGGGGTTGAGCTGGATGAACGCAAAAACGTAAGAGCCAAAGAAGGCATTTACCGCACCAGCGTAAGCAAAGTATTTGCCTGCGGCGATATGCGCAGGGGCCAGTCGCTGGTAGTTTGGGCCATATCTGAAGGCCGCGAAGCCGCCCGCAAGGTAGATGAGTTCCTGATGGGGCACTCTATACTGGAAAGCAAAGACGCGGTGAACCAGTTTGAGCAGGTGTTTTAGTCTGAACCCGAATTTGTGGAATTTATTGAATGATTAGAATTTGTATAAAGCGTTCGCTAATCATTCTGCAAATTCTTTAATTCTAAAAATTCGGGTTCAGACGATCAATCAATTATAGTAGTGAAACCGGACGGCGAAAGCTGCCTGGTTTTTTTGTTGGCCGATATTTGGATTGCATTTACGCTTTCGTCTAACTACATTTGGGTTAAGCTCCAATTTAACTTAATATATCGTCCAATGAGCGCCTGATAGCTGGTGAGCATGAATATCGCGAAATCCAAATCCACCAAACATGGAATTAAACCCCGTTGTACATTACAATAACAGTTTTAATTTCGAAGCATCAAAGGCGCTGACGAATGTAATCGCTTTTATTAAAGGACGGCTGTTAAGTATTCTGGGACCATTATGGCTTGTTTTTGCGTACTGGTCGTCGCGGGTTTTTATCGTATCCGGGAATTCCATCAACCCCGCCTACCTGGTGGCCGAAACAATCTTAATATTTGTCGCGGTGTTTGTGTCCTATAACCTGGTTACCAGGGTTAGCTCCATCGTGGTATTAATCGGCAGGCAGGTATCTATCACAGGTGAAATGGTAACTGTCACCCCGTTTACATTTAACCTGCTTTTTTGGAATAAAAAGCCGCCGCAACAGATGACATTTAAGATAGATGAATTAAAAATCCGGAAAACCGATAATCCTTTAAGATTTACCCGCGCTCTTGATAACCGGGTGTTTGAGCTGCGGGATAAAACAAAGGAAGCCTATATCGTATTTGACTATTTTGATAAAACGCTGAAAGAAAAATTGACGGACATATTGGTTGAAGTTACCCCGCCTGAATTATTACTCCCCGGCAGGCTAAGGCATTATTGAAGTTTTTAAGTTTGATAAACTTCGTGCCGGATTTTAGTGACGGCAAAAATCAATCGTTAGTTATCGCAAAAGAAATTTTTAAAAATTTTTCACACCGGCAGCTCAAACGTAAACGACGACCCTTTTCCCGGCTCGCTTTGTACGGAAATACTGCCGCCGTGACGTTTTACGATCTCGGATGAAATGAAAAGCCCGAGGCCCAGGCCCTGGAAACGGTACTGGCTTCCTTCGATGCGGTAATACCTGTCGAATAAATCACCAAGATGCTTTTTGGCGATGCCGATGCCGAAGTCCTTTACGGTCACCAGCACGCTTTTGCCTTTCAACTCCGACCAAATTAATACTTTATCAGCTTCGGGCGAATATTTCACCGCGTTGCTCAACAGGTTCACAATTACCTGTTCAATACGATGGCGGTCGCCGTTCACATTAACGGCTGTCGACTCTTCGAGGACCAGCCGGTGTTCCGGCGAAATTTGCTGCGCGCTTTCGATAGTATCTTTAAGCAGTTTTTGAATATCGAACTCTTCGAAATTATACTCCATTTTACCCGAGTTGATCCTTGACACATCCAGCAGGTCGGTGATCAGCCTTTCCATCCGGTTAAGCTGCCTGTTAGCATTACCAAAAAAGTTGTACGATTTCTGCTGCGGCTGCATTTCGCGGCCCGCCAGCTGAAAAAAAGCCTTGAGCGTGGTCAGCGGCGTTTTTAGCTCGTGACTGGCAATGCTGATAAACTCATCTTTCTTCCGGTCGCTTTCCTGCTGGTCTTTAATGTCGGTAATAGCCGTTTGCAGTTCGCGCGTCCTTTCTTCCACTATTTGCTCCAGCTCCTGCTGGGTGGCGCGTACCCTGGCCGACATAATATTGAATGATTTGGCCAATTTGCCCAACTCGTCATCCCTGTCCACATCAACCCGGCTGGAGTAATTACCATCCGCAATAGCCACAGCCGCGCTGCTTAATTGTTTTAGGGGCTTAGTAATAGTCTGGCTCATCAGCCAGCCTCCAAAGCTGCCGGCTATAATCAGCAATATTCCGGCTGACGTCACCCAACGCAAAAAAGTCCTGGCGGTTTTCTGGAACGATTCATTGGACAGCTCGACAAGTATAACCCATCTCGAATCGCCTATTTTCCGCATGGACGCGATAACAGGCTCATTCCCTTTGCGTGAATATTGGGCCACTTGCCGAAGCGAGGCGGCATCAACCGGTGGTCCCTCCACCGGCCTGATCATATCCGTCCAAAAAATCTGGTCGTCATTTCCAAAATACAACTTGCCGTTACTGCCCAGCAACTGGCCAAACTGCACCAAACTTTCCGGCGTGGTCTTAAATATCCTCCAGTTAACCACGTAACCAATCGTCTTGCCGCTGTCAGTGACGGCCGCAATGATTGGATAATAAATTGAACCTTTAAACTGCACAAACTTGCCGGCCCTTAAAACGCGGTCTTTCGAATGCATCCGCGTTTTAAGGGAATCGACGCTGATGTTCAACCGCAATCCGTTTTCCCCGGAGCTGAGCACCTGTTTTTGGCCGTTAAACAACTGCACCAGTTTATTTACTGTATCTTTTTTTAAAAGTTTCCGGAAGGTGTCGAGCAACTTGGTCCGGTCGGCGTTGTCTGGCGATTTTAAATACGTTTTTACGCTATTGTCTGAAGCTATTGCACTTACCGATGTGGAAAGTTGATCCAACGATTGTTTGAACATCACGCTTAACTTATCGGCAAGCGTAGTAACGCGCTCCGATCCCATATCCATCGACGCTTTTTCGACGCTTATATAGGATATCCAGGAAAAAACTACGATCACCGTCAACAACAACATACAGATAAACAAAGGCAGGCGCTGCTGTATCGACAGTTGTTTAAATCTGCTGATCTTCTTCGTTTGCGGGGTGTCTGAGCTCAACTCAATGGGGTTTTAGTTGCGTGACAACAATCAAACAAAAATGGGCCTCCGTTGTTTTCTTGCACGCCTATCTTCCAACCCGGGGTTGCCACAGTCGTTATCTTCAAAGTTAAGTAACAATTGATTGAAAATAAAAAAAGTTATTTGATCGTGCACCCTGGTCGGCGGCAAAATTTGTTAAGTCTGCTCAAATCGTCTAAAATGCCCCCCAAATCCGCCGGGCGCAGGGAAAAATAGGCCAAAAGCTCCAATCAAACATCAAGGTATAAACTGGGAGTGCCCAGGTACAATTCTTCCACTTTTTTCCTGGCCCATTCGGTTTTACGGAGGAATTTAAGACTTGATTTCACACTCGGATCGCTGGTGAAGCAGTTAATGCGAATACGATTACCCAGTTCATTCCAACCGTAATGCGCTACAAGGGCATTCAATACCATTTCTAAAGTTTTGCCGTGCAGCGGGTTATTGGGTTGCTGTGTCATCAGGCAAAAATAATACAATAATTACAAAGGGCCGAGCCGGTTGATCAGCCCTTTGTAGGGTAAATGCAACGTCAATCCCCGCCCAGGTATTCTGCCAGCGATGTCCCGACGATATGCGTCCAGCCTTTGACAAAATTTTCGCGCGCAAAGTCCTGGTGCGCCGGGAAGGTTTCCAGACCGGCATGCGTAAGTTTTACTTTGGTTTTATCACCCTCCGGAAATAACTCCCAGGTAACGTACGATTCACCCGGCTCACCCTCATACCGCCAGCTATGGACAAGCTTTTTGCCGGGAACAACCTCGGTCACTACGCAAATGTGGTGGTAAACTTTTTCAGGCGGGCCGCCGTCGAAGCGGAATTCAAAACCAACTTCGGGTTTAAAGGTTTCCAGCTTAAAATACCATTGCTCCATTTTATCACGATCGGTAATAGCCTGCCAAACTTTTTCGGCCGGCACATTAAAGGTTCTTTCAATAACAAAAGGTGCTGTTTCCATAATTTTAGATTATAATCAGTTCTCAACTTCGGTTTCTTCCTCTACAAATTCTTTTAGTTTGGTACCTATAAAGCTGGTCCAGCCGGCTTTAAAATTGTGGGCCGCGAGGTCGGGATGCAGGTCTCCGCGGAAGGTCTCAAGGCCGGTATGGGTTAAAACGATTCTGGTGCCCTCATCTTCAGGAAACAATTCCCATGAAACAAGTGAGTCACCAGGATACCCGCCAAATTTCCATTCGTAGCTGATCTTTTTAAAAGGCTCAACTTCTTTTATCTTCCAGATATGAACAAAAACTTTGCCGCTGTGAGCAACATCAAACCTGGTTTCAAAACCAACTTCCGGTTCAAACTCCTCCAGCATCGGGAAATACCATTGCTTCATTTTCTCCACATCGGTGATAGCCTCCCACACCGTTTTTAGGGGCGCATTGTAAACGCGCTCTACAATTACAGGTTCACTTTTCATTTTTATCTGGTTTTAGTGATGAATTCTTGTCTGCTTCAGCTTCCCGCTCCAAAAAGTCGCCCAGGGCATCCAGTTTATTGTTCCAAAACACCTTGTATTTTTCAATCCAGTTGGCTACCTCGCCAAACTTTTTCAGGTTAGCCGAACAATAATGTTCCCTCCCCTGCCGGGTGATGGTTACCAGCCCGCATTGGGTTAAAATCTTTATCTGCTTGGAGATGGCGGGCCTGCTGATACTGAAATTATCCGCTATCGAATTTAAGTTCTGCGGATTTCGCGCCAGCAGATCAATTATTTCTCTCCTGGTCGGGTCGGCTATTGCCTGGAATACATCTCTTCTCCTCATACAAAATCAAAACAGGTAACCATTCGGTTACAATTATAAGCATAACCATTCGGTTACGCAACTTTTTTCTTGAAAAAAGTTGCAGAGGTTGTAAATGTTGTAATAAGTTGTAGACGTTGTAATAAGTTAGAATTGGCGGGAAAACCTTACTAACCTTTACAACTCATTACAACCTCTACAACCCTTACAACTAAACTAAACTATTTCTCAGACGGATTTTTCTTCCCGGCCAACAGCTTTTCAGATAACTTTTCAAGCCTGTCCGCTTTCGTTTTTTCCTGTTTGGCAGAGAGGATCCAAACCACGTATTCTTTTTTATTGGTGAAAGAGAGCGACTCAAAAAAGGTCATTGCGGCAGTCGATTTGCCTAAAACAGCCTGCATTTCCGGCGGGGGAATGATCTTCCGGTTTGCCAGGTCGATGTAGTGGGAATGATCGTTTTTCTCTATCTCCTCGTTGCCAAACTCGGATACCTTAGCTTGCTCTTCAGGTCTCAACCGTATAGCGGTCCAGTTGTCGTCAATGCTTGCCGCAGCTACGGGGCGTAATCCGTATTTGGTGGCCTCGTCCCAGCTTTTGGTCATCTCGAGGTCGGTTTTGATGCCGGATGCTTTCTTTGGATAGGTTACCCAGATAATGGTATCGGGCTTCAGCAGGGGAGCTACAACTTTTAAGCCGCCGGCCAAACCGGCGCTGTCTTTAACAAACAACTGAACGCCATCAATGCTTCCTGCCGGTACAAAGGTTATCGTGGCACCCTCCGGCAGCGGCTCAAGCGCCGCAAGATAATGGCCAGGAGCGTTATACAGCAACCAGCGTTTTCCCGGTTTTACCTGCATTTTTTTTGCGATCGTGCTTATTTCCTGAATTGGCATAAGATTACATTTTGATGTACTAATTTTGCCGAAGCCTGGAGTTTATCCACACACGACGAACAAAAATAGGTCATCGGCGTAAACTAAAAAAGAATAAATTGCGAACTATCGCAATTTAATTGTATCAATATGGCAAAATAAAACGTAATGAAATACAGCGATTTAGACAAACGCAAAAAGGCTTTCATTTTTGAACTGGACAATGTACTGTACCCCGAAAAAGATTATTTGTACCAGGTTTACTATCTTTTTGCTGCAATGCTGGAGTACACCGAACTTATAGATGCAAAATCGGCAACCGATCTGATGGTAACTACGTATAATAACGAAGGGAAGGACGTTGTATTCGACCGGTTGAAGGCGAAGATGGATGTGGATGAAAAATATCGCGGCAATTTTAACCAGCTTTTAATCAATGCCAAACTTCCGCTAAAGCTGCTGTTATACGAAAAAATGTTAAATTTACTGCAGGAAATTGTGATTGACCGGAAAAAGCTGTTTATTGTGACCGACGGCGAGCCGCTGCAGCAGTTGAATAAAATAAAACAAACGGAATGGCACGGTCTGGGGAATTATTTGACCGTTTACTTCGCCTGGGAGATTGCTCCAAAACCTGAGCCTGATGTTATCCATAAGCTGTTAAAAGATCAGGATCTGCTGAGGAGGGATATATTGATGATCGGAAACCCGGAAACTGACAGGCTTTGTGCGGATGTTTGCGGAATAGACTACATTAACGCAGAAGATTTTTTATAGAGAATACCATATTCGGGTTACGTTCGTTACACTAACCCGGACTATTTAGAAACGACACTAATAAATTGGAAATGAAAAAAATATTTTACTTAACGCTTGTTCTTTCGGCCGGTATGCTTGCTTCATGCAGTAAAAAGCCCAACAACAATAATAATGGCGGCGGCCCCACTAAAACAGGCACCGCGCAGCAATTGATACAGGACTCCGTTTACCTTTATGCGGCCGAAGATTACCTGTGGTTTAACCAGCTGCCTAGCTACAGCACTTTCAATCCCAGAGGATTTACCGACCCCAGTCCTATTAATGCGCTAAGCGCCGAGCTTGATGCCTTATCGCAATACGCGATCAACCCGGCAACCAACGCGCCGTATGAGTATTCTACATTTAATCCGGGTACTGCAAAATACTCATTTATCGACGATGGCAGCGAGAGCGCAGCGTTAAACGGCAACAAGGGCGACTTTGGTTTTGATGTACAGTATAACCAGGTAAATGATCTTCGGGTTGAGTTCGTTTATGCCGGCTCTCCCGCCGGTATGGCGGGGATCAAGCGCAGTGACCAGATCACAGCAATAAATGGCAGCACCAGCATTTCATACGACGCGCCGGGCTATGGATCGGGCACCAGCACCAACCTGAACTTTGTAAGTAATGCTATTTACAACAGTTCAAGCATCACCATGACATTACAAAGAACCGACGGCACCACCTACAATGTGAACTTCAGCGTAGGGAATTATAATGTTAACCCGGTTTTAAAAGACACGATACTTACTGAAACCAGCGGCAAAAAGCTGGGTTACATCGTTTTTAATTCTTTTGTGTCCGATGCGGTTGCAGACCCCGTACTTAACCCAATTTTTGCAAATTTTGCTGCAAAAGGCGTTACCGACCTGGTGGTTGACCTTCGTTACAACGGAGGCGGATACGTATCAACAGCCGAGCATATTGACAACCTGATCGTTCCCGCAGCAAAAGACGGCTCGCTAATGTACAATACTTATTACAACAGTAACCTGGTTGCCGGTAAGGACCCGCTGCTGCACAACCAATGGCGCAAGGGTAGCCCCGATTATAACTATGGCCAATTGGATTTCAGCGTTGCAGGCAACGCCGTAAACTTTCAAAAGGTTGGGACATTAGCCGTTAACCGGGTATTCTTTATCATCACCGGGCAAACCGCTTCGGCCAGTGAGCTGACCATCAATAACCTGCGTCCCGAAATGGATGTACAATTTGTAGGCGAAACCAGTTATGGTAAACCTGTAGGGTTTTTTGATATCAATATTAATAAATATACCATGTTTACTCCTGAGTTCTCCGCTCAAAATTCAGCCGGACAGGGAGGATATTATGGCGGCTTTACCCCCGGCACCAGCAGTTACCCGGGTGTAAACGACTATGACGACTTAACCAAAAATTGGGGCGACCCGACCGAGGGTTTACTGTCAGACATTTTGAGCTACGCCAATACCGGCACTTATTCGGTACATAAAACGGTGATCCAGGGTTTAGGTGCAAAATCAAGGGCATTCGCCTTTAGCGCTTTGAACCCTAAAAAAACTATGCTGAATAAGCACCATTTTATTGGCATGATTGGCAAACAAGCCAATTTCAGGACAGCGCGATTGTTAAGGAAGAAATAGTTTTTTAGGAAGGCGGAAGGCTTTTCATTAGGCGAGACTTACGAAGTTTTAAAAACTTCGTAAGTCTTTCCCGTTCATGAATAACCTGTGCCGTTTACCTTTTGCTTTTTATCAGCATCACTCAATCAACCAGTTCCCTCAAATCGACAGGGACAACCCTTGATATTCCCTGCTCCACCATGGTTACGCCGTAAATGATATCCGTACTGGCGATAGTTCTTTTGTTGTGGGAGATGATAATAAATTGAGATTCCGACGAAAAACGCCGGATAATATTGTTAAACTTATCGATGTTGGTATCGTCCAGCGGCGCGTCAACCTCATCAAAAATACAGAACGGTGCGGGTTTAAGCAGGTAGAGCGAGAAAAGGATAGCCGTGGCTGTTAATGTTTTTTCGCCGCCCGATAGCTGGTTGATAGATAAAGGCCTTTTTCCTTTCGGCCTGGCAATAATATCTATCTCCGATTCCAATGGATTCTGCGGGTCGGACAGGATCAGGTCGCAGGAATCTTCTTCGTTAAACAGCGAACGAAACACCTTTATAAAATTCTCGCGTACCAGTGTAAACGAGTTCATGAATTTCTCGCGGGCGGTATCATCTATCTCCTGTATCGTCGCCAGCAGGGACGCCTTGGCGTCGCTGAGGTCTTTTTTCTGCGCCTGGATAAAGGTGTAACGCTCGTTCATCTCGTTATAAGCTTCCACCGCCATCGGGTTTATCGCGCCAAACTCGTCCAGCTGCCGTTTTAGTTTGTCAGCTTTTTCGCGGATATCATCTTCACTTTCACCATCATTCATTTCGGCTTCCGGAAGCTCTTGAATATCTATATTAAATTCTACCGACAGCCTTTCTTTTAAGGCATTCAGCTCAATTTTCAGGTTATTGCGTTCATCCTTCAGCTCATTCTCGATGATCTCCGCATTGTCTTTTTTGCGCCGGAGGGCAGTGATCTCATTTTCCGTTTCGGATATTTTACCGCGCCAGTCATAATATTCCTGCTCAGCCTGCTGGGTCGCCTTTTCAAGCTCTTCCTTTTGGTTGTACATTTCTATCAGGTCCTCGTCGGAGTTGTCAGCCTGCTGCAAATTTTCCTGTATCGCTATCTTTACTTTCTCCAGTTCGGAGCCATTCTGTTTAATGCGCAGCTCAAGGCTTTCGCGCTGAACTTCCCGGTAATCCAGGTCCTTGACCAATCCTGACACCTTATTCTGCTGCTGATGAAAACGGATATTTTCCTGGTTATAAGCGTTTGATTGCACGGAAACATATTCGTTCAGCTCATTAAACCCTGCCTGCTTCTCTATCAGCAGGTCATTCTGGGTCTGCTTTTGAACTTTCAGTTCCTCCAGCTGCGGCTGCAGTGCCATGCGTTCGGCTTTTATGCTTTCTATTTTGCGCGCAATATCTTCTTTGCGGTTAAGGCTATTTTCAATAAAGGTTTGATATTGCTCCTGCCTGGTCTTAACCGTGATCAACTCTGTATTCAACAGGTTCAGCTCATGCTCCTTTTGTTTTATTTCTGCAGCTTTGCCGGCCGACCTCAATTCAGAAAGCTTCCGCTGCAATTCGTCAAACCGGGTTTTAAAATCGCTCAGCTCAATATCGATCAGCTTGATCACTTTTAGCAAAGCCTCCAGGTTTTTCGCCCGCCCGATGCGCTTCCCTTCAAACAACCCCACCGAGCCGCCTGCCATGGCGTATTTCGACTTGTTGAATTTGCCGCTCTTGCCAATCAGTACCACCCCTTCGGGCAATTCGGCGCCGTTGAGCGCGCCTTCGCTGGTATCGTCAATCAGGTAAACATTCGTCAGCAAATGATCGCACAGGGGCTGATAATGTTTATCTACCTCAACAACATTCAGCGCGGGAACGGCGCCGTCAATATTTGCCGGAATATTTTCTTTTTGTGCTGCAAAACTGTTTAAAACAAAAAATTGCGCTCTCCCCTGCGTCGCATTCCCCAATAAATTGATGGCTTTTATGGCCTCGCTATAATTTTCGACCACATAGTGGTTCATCACCGGCTCCAGGTAATTTTCTATCGCCACCCGGTATTCCTCGCGGCAAAATAAAATATCGCTGAACAAAGGCGCATTTTTCGACCACTCGGTATTTTTCTTCAAAAAGCGGATGGATTCCGGGAAACCTTCCAGGTTGTCCACCATGCTTTTGGTGAGGTTATACTCATTTTGCTTAGCGTCGAGCTTACGGCCTTCGCGGATGATGCTTTCCTGCAACGCGTGCGCCTCATCTTCAGCTGCCTTTATTTGCTCCTGCAGATCCGTTTCATATTCAACCACCTGCCGGTGATCCGCCTCAGCATCGCCTACCCTTAACTCAAGTGCCGCTACCACTTCGTTAAAGTGCGAAAGTTCTGCCTCCTTGTTGGTGGCGTCCTCCATGTTGCGCTGGCTTTCCTGCTCCAGGGCCTGCTGCTGTATCTGCAGGATGTCAAGGTCTTTTTCGGCCTTGTACGCCTGGTTTTGCAGGCGGGTATTGATATTGCTTAATTCGTTCAGCCCGCTTCGTTCAGCCGCTTGTTTTTCGCGCAGCTCATCAACAATGGCTTTTAAGTCCGCCACTTTTTCGCGTACTGTCTGCAGGTTTTCTTCCTCCTGCGCTTTCTCTTCCGCCAGGCGTTTAATATTATAAAGTACGTGGTTCAACTGGTTCCTGTCCCGCTCCAGCTCCTCAGTTAGCCGCGATTCTTTATCCTGCTGAAACTTTAGCTGCTCATTCTTTATCTTTTTTTCACTTTCGTAAGCCCTTATTTTGGCCACAAATTCATTCGTGGCCTTTTGCTGGGTGGAAAGATTTTTTTCTTTGGTAAGGCTATCCAGCTTATGCTGCTGCAACACCGCTTCGAGCGTATCAATGGCCGAAACTATGGCCGATTTCTCCACGCGGTGCTTTTGCTCCTGGTCTTCTATCCGTGCCAGCGACTCACTGAACGACGCGATGCGAAACGAAGCCAGCATCACGCTAAGCGTTTTGTATTGCTCTTTCAGCCGGTAATATCTTTCGGTCTTCTTGGCCTGGTTCTCCAGCGTTTTAAGGTTTTTTTCTATCTCAAAAAGCAGGTCCTCCACCCTGTCAAGGTCGGCTTCGGTATCCTTCAGTTTACTGAAAGTTTGTTTTTTGCGGAGCTTATATTTCGATATACCCGATGCTTCCTCGAACAGGTTACGCCGGGAGCCTTCCTTATTGGTGATGATCTCGTCGATCATTTTCAACTCGATGATCGAATAGGAATCAGCGCCAATGCCGGTATCCAGGAACAGGTCGGTAATATCTTTCAGCCGGCACTGCACATCATTTAAGCGGTATTCACTTTCGCCTGTGCGGAAAAGCCTGCGGGTAAGGGTTACCTGGGTAAAATCAGTGGGCAGGATGTTTTTCGTGTTGTCGAAGGTGAGCGATACTTCGGCCAGGTTGGCGGCTTTGCGGCTTTTGGTGCCGTTAAATATCACGTTGTCCATCTTCTCCGACCGCAGCATCCGGGTGCTTTGCTCGCCCAGCACCCAGCGAATGGAGTCGACCACGTTGGACTTTCCGCAACCATTCGGCCCTACAATGGCTGTAACCCCCTCATTAAAATTGATGGTAATTTTATCGCCGAAGCTCTTAAATCCTTTAATCTCTAATTTGGTAAGCTGCATTTATCCGTCGCGGGTCTCAAATATTCCAACCTTCAAATTAATCATAAATAATTCATTTTTTATTAACAATTTTTGAAAGAAGGTGTAAGGTTTTAAAATGGAATTGATCGTTGCGCTCGAATTTCAATAGCCCTTTTATTTTGCTATTAGTCACAATCCATCGCGCACATTATTGAAAGGATTTCATTCGCTATTCTGAAAACGCATGTGATCGGTTAAAATAGACTACCGTTTAGTAAGGCAGTTTCGCTTTTTTATAGCGGTGATTGAAAGCTGCTCCGTTCTTATTTTGCTTCCCGAATCCAGGCGTGTAAGCGGCTGGCGTGATGTTGCCGCGCTGACAAGTAATCCTGTCAAAAGTGATCGAAACTTAATTGCTATTTATCGGCCTGTTTAATTTTTCTGTACCGCTTTGGTTTTACAAATGCCGGCGCCTTTCGCCTTAATATGTAGGATAATACCAGTTCAAAAACCACATACCCCAAAAATATAAAATAACCTGGCTGAAGCGAGGTGTAGTTTACCGTGTTGGTGGTGAGCGCGGCGGTATGGATATTGAGATCAGCTAATTGACTTTTCAGAATTCCGTTCAGGCCGATATAGGTCATCAGCATTCCCACGATCATCACATCCGCCATATCCCACTTGCTGGATTCGAAAGCGAGGTAATTGATGACCTTGCTGTTTTTGTAAAACATATGCAAGCCCTTAGCGGTCAATCTGATAAAAGGCAGCAGCACGATAAACAGCAGGATGAGTATACCCACTGTAACCGCGTCGGGCTTTTGCTGGCTAAGCAATGTGGTGATAATTCCCGAGATGCTTTTGCTCTGAAAAAACAACACCTGGTTTTGAAAGGTTACGTGCCCGCCCAACAGGATAAAATCAAGCGACTTAATACGGGCATCCACCTCGATAACCGGGGACGTTAACCCCACCACCAGCAGCACACCGGCAAACAGCAATGCCATTACAAACAGCGTTGTTTGCAAATGCACCTGCCTGCGCATCAGCACCCACAACAGTACCACGGCCAGTACGCACCCCAGCATAAAAAATGTGTTTTTAATGGTCAGCGCCCATATCGTATCCAAACGCTGATTGACGGTGCTTTCAAAACCGGCAGTGTCGTGTACCTGGTATTTGTGGTAAATAAATTTGGCAACCTGCTCATTTGCTTCGCTGGTTTGATCAAAGGTTTGGTCTTCAAGTTCATTCATCTTACCGGAAGCGATATGCTTCAGGCGGGCCTGGCTTGACGGGCTGCTCACCTTTCGCACGATAGTCCTGGCGAATGGCCGTACCTGGGCCTGCAGGGAATCTGAATCGGCCAGTACGTGAAAAGCCATTTTTTTTAACTTACCGCCAATTGATTTTTGAGGCTTGTCGATCTCTTTGATGACTTTGGCGATCATTGCGTGCAATTCCTTTTCCACAGCCGCCTGAATATCTTTTTTTTGTTGGGGGGTGATGTTATAACCATTGATCCGGTCGTCCATAACGGCGGAAAGGCGGTCCCGCCAGGTATCGATTGAAAGCAGCCCCAGCGTGATGCTGTTCACCAGGCTGTAATCCTGTTTAATAACTTGTCGTTCCTTTACGAGTTTATGTACCCGATAGCCAAAATAACCCGCCCCGGCCAGCAAAACGCTTAATCCTACTATCAACGCCAGGTTATGTAGCTTAGTGCGCATCGTATGGGGTTATGGCTTTAAGGATGGTTGAAAGGATAAGCCCGTACAACACAAAACTGATAAAAATGATATAGCCGGGCTGCAAAGCTGTATTGTTGGTGGTGAGTAACGTTAAATTTTCGCTTTTGATATTCAGGGCAGCCAGCTGGTTATTTAGCAAACCATTCAAGCCAATATAGGTCATCAGGATGGCGATCACGATCACATCCGCCATACTCCATTTTCCCGATTGGAAGGCAAAAAATTTGATCACCCGGTTTTCAGCGATCTTCCTGTTGCTAAGCAGGTGCACACCTGTAGAAATCAGCTTGGTAACCGGGAATACGATACTAAAACAGAGGATTAGCGCCCCCACCGCGATCGAATCGGCGGCGGGTTGTTGAAACAATACTTTGACCACACCTATAATACTTTTGCTTTCATAAAAAAGCACCTGGTTTTGGAAAACGACATGCTGGCCCAGCAATACAAAATCCAGCGACCCGATACGGCAGTCGACCTCGATCATCGACGCGGTTAAACCCACCGCTAAAAGAATAAACGCGAACAATAAGGACATTACGAATAAGGTGCCATGCAAATCCACACGCTTGCGTAAAAACCACCAGCAAGCCAAAACCGCTAAAATGCAACCCAGCATCGCAAAACAGTACACATACATTTCGGTGCGGATATCATCCAGTAAAACCGTTTGCTTTTTGCCAAGCGCATCGAGCGATGACACTCCATATTTCCGGAACATTTTACCAGTTAGGGATTGGTTAGCATCCCGCGCGCTGTCCAAAGCGTAAGTATGCCGGGCGGCGTTGAACTTGCTCATCGCCATCGAACTTAACTGAGCTTTTTGCTTTGGGTTGTCCACCTTTGCGATGATCGACCTGGCGAATGCGGGTACCTGTGCCCTGATCTTATCCGTTTTTACAAAAGTTTTTACCACCAGTTGTTTTAGCTTAGCCCCCAGCGACTTTTGTGGTTTGTTGACCATGGCCTGGGCTTTATCGATCAACGCATAGATCACCTGCTCAACCTCCACCTGTAATTCCTTTTTTTCTTTGGGCGACAGTTTAAAATGCTTCACCTGCTGGTTAACTATTCCCGCCACCTTATCGCGCCAGTTATCTACCGACAGTAAGCCCAGCGTAATGCTGTTTACGTTTGAGTAATCCGACTTGATCTGCTCCTGCTGGCTTGAAAGCGCGTGCAGCCGCCACGCTAAAAAGCCCTCGACGCACAGCAACAACGTTAGCCCCAGGATTAAAAGCAGTCGTGGTAATAAAATTGTTTTAGCGGTCAACTTGTTGAAATGAAAAAGCATAACCCATATCGTAGCGTATTGTTTGCTGCATGCGGGAAATTACGCCCCGACCAAGAGATTATGCGTTTTTTGACGGGTTAAATATTGGGGGGGGTCAAACTGCAAGTGTTAGACTTGCTAAGGCCAATTTAAATCTGCTTTTGAACAGGCTGCTTCAAAATGGTAATGCCCGGCCCGCCAGGTCAAGCGTGTCGCTTGACTTCCTAAAGCTATCAGCGTCCATGCTGATACAAAGTCATTTTTGGGATTTCGACCCGGCGCAAGCAGTAGAAGGGTAAAAAATCGTTCGAGTGAATAATGATATCTTTACGGCGCCAAAAAAATCTCCAAAACATTTCCAACCCTTTACAACTTCTACAACATATTACAACCCATTTCAACCAAAATGAAAATCGCCGTATTTGGAGCAACCGGCCGCATTGGCAGCCGTATTGTTAATGAAGCGCTGAACCGTGGACATGATGTTACCGCAGTAATGCGTCATGTTGAAAATTATACCCTTGAAAAACCGCACCTGAAAGTCGCCAAAGGCGACCTGTTTAATTCGCAGGACGTGGAATCGGCCGTATTTGACCATGATGCCGTAGTGAGTGCATTTAATTATAAGCAGGGGGTTAATCCCCCTTCAACCATTACTGAGGTAGCTGTACCGCTTTTAAACGGCCTGAAGCAAGCCGGCGTAAAACGGTTATTGATAGTGGGCGGCGCAGGCAGTCTGAAAAACAGCAGGGGCGAACAGTTGGTGGATCTACCGGATTTTCCGGCAGCCTACAAGGAATCCGCGCTGGCACAACGTGAAGCATTAAAAGTATACCAAAACGAAAAAGATATTGAATGGACTTACCTTAGCCCCGCCGCTGAAATTGCGCCCGGCGAGCGCACGGGAAAATTCCGCACGGGGAAGGACGAACTCATCGTGGATGCCAACGGTAAAAGTTTTATTTCGATGGAGGATTATGCTGTGGCTGTAGTTGATGAGTTGGAAAACCCCATGCATGTTAGGGAAAGGTTTACCGTGGGATATTAACCCCCCTGGCCCCCTAATGCGGGGATTTTAACCCCTATTTGGATACAGGACTCCTGTACCCCTTTAGGGGGCTAGAGGGTTATTTCCCCCTTTAAATAAGTCACCGCCTTACCGCTGATCAACACCCGGTCGCCATTTAGCTCGCACCAAAGCTCACCTTTGCGGGCTGACAGCTGGTAGGCATGCAGTTTATTTTTACCGAGTTTTTCGGCCCAGTATGGGATGAGGTTGCAATGTGCCGAACCGGTAACCGGGTCTTCAGGGATACCAGCGCCGGGTGCAAAAAAACGCGACACGAAATCAGCCTTTTTACCACGGGCAGTAACAATTACACCCACCGTGTCCATTTTAGAGAGTGCAAAAAAATCGGGGGATATGTCTCTTATTTCATCCTCCGACTCGTAAACCACAAAATAATCTCTCGACCTTAAAACCTCAACTGGTTGTTTCTCGCCCAAAGCCTCGATTAGCCCGATGGGCGGCTCGATGTTGATCGGCGGCCGCGAAGGGAAATCCATGGCATATTTATCACCATCTTTTGTCACCGTCAGCGTTCCGGCTTTCACCGTTTCGAAATGTATTTCTTCGCCGGGGTAGCCTAACTCCGTGAACAGGATATGTGCGGACGCTAATGTAGCGTGCCCGCACAGGTCGATCTCGTATTCAGGAGTAAACCAGCGCAATTTGTAGCCGGTATCATTTTTTACAAAAAAGGCAGTCTCGGCAAGGTTGTTCTCCACGGCAATTTTTTGCATGGTTTCATCCGGGAGCCATTCTTCCAGCGGGCAAATCGCAGCGGGGTTGCCGCCGAACAGCTTATCAGTAAAGGCATCGGCCTGGTAGATGGGGATCGTCATCGTATTATTTTATACCGCTAAGGTAGCGATACGTGACCAAATCGTCAACACCGTAAACCGGCTTGGTGCAGCCGTTTTCTAAAATGATCAGCCTGTCGGCAACATCAAGCACATTATAATATTGGTGATCGGTAATGATGACGCCCTTGCGTTTGGCGCAGGCTTTTATAACAGGTTTAAAAAACTCGGTTTGAACAGGCGATATATGGGTAAACGGTTCGTCCAGCAAGATAAAATCGGCCCTGTTGTAAATCACCATCAGCGTTTCCAGCATGCGCAATTCGCCGCCGGAAAGCTGGCCGACCGTTTTATATTGGTGTTTTTGAAAGGCGGGCTGTTCAATAAACTCATCCCAAAAAGCAGGGTCTATCAGCATCCGGGCCAGGCGGCTGATCCTGATGCCGTGCGGCAGATAATTGTGTTGTGGCAAATAAGCAATTGCACCGTTTGTATAGCCGTTATAAATGTACTTTCCGTTAATGCCTACATACCGGTAGGTGGGTTTAAGCGAACCAAAAATGATTTTCAATAAGCATGACTTTCCCGACCCGTTGCGTCCCAGCAAGCCTACAATTTCGCCCTGGCTGCATTGCAGGGCAACATCCTGCAGTATCTTCCGGTTGTCGAATGACAGCTCAACGCTGTCAACGTTTAAAGTGCGCGGCTGCATGGGTAATGAATGTGAATAACAAGAAAATCGCAATTAAACTCATCGCATCTGCAACAAAGGCTATAATGATCACCCGCCGCATCCGATAGCCGGCGTTGCGAAAATAGAAATAGCTTTCCTTAGCGGAATAGTAGTGAATAAAAGCTGCCGATACAAACCCGCTTACTTTAGCCCAAAACAATGCGACCACATTCAACTCACCAAAGCCATAAAATGCGATGCCTATCCATAAAATTGTAAACGCTACGTTATACAGCAACAGGATGCGATAGTATTGGAAAGTGAGGATGGCGGTTCGTTTCAAAAGGTTAATTGCGACAACCTATCAAACAGAAATTTGGGTTGTTTATTGCCTTCATTCCCATAAGTCGTACTGAACTTGTTTCAGCATCCCACACGCTAAGTCGGCGCGCGATCGGTAACCCGTAGATCAGCGGCCTGTCAGCGGGCTACCTGGTTGATGGGGTGCTGAAACAAGTTCAGCATGACTTGATGGAAAATAAAAAAGGCCGCCAGCAATAAGCTGGCGGCCTTTTTTATTTTATTTTTACCAATTACCCCAAATAGGACTTCAATATTTTGCTTCTTGAAGTATGACGCAAACGCTGCAGCGCCTTGTCTTTGATCTGCCTTACACGCTCGCGGGTGAGGTTGAATTTTTCACCAATTTCCTCCAGCGAAAGCGGGTGATTGGTGCCTAAGCCAAAGAACAATACGATGATTTCGCGCTCGCGTTCGGTTAATGTAGACAGCGAACGTTTTATTTCTTCAGATAATGATTCATTGATCAGTATCGAGTCGGTATTGGGCTCCTGGTTTTCCAGTACGTCCAATAAGGTATTTTCTTCGCCCTGTACAAATGGCGCATCCATGGATACATGGCGGCCCGAGTTGCTCAGCGTATCGGATATCTTATCAACAGTAGTTTCCAGCATATCGGCCAATTCCTCGGGCGATGGTTCGCGCTCGTATTCCTGCTCCAGCTTGGAGAATGCCTTGCTGATCTTGCTTAATGAACCTACCTGGTTAAGGGGCAAACGCACAATACGCGACTGCTCGGCGATAGCCTGCAATATCGACTGGCGGATCCACCAAACGGCATAGGAGATAAATTTAAAACCCTTGGTTTCATCAAAGCGCTTTGCAGCTTTTATCAAACCTAAGTTACCTTCGTTTATTAAATCGCCCAGGGTAAGGCCCTGGTTTTGATATTGTTTGGCAACAGACACCACGAAACGTAAGTTTGTTTTGGTCAGGCGTTCTAACGCGGCCTGGTCACCCTCACGTATTTTCTGCGCTAATATTACTTCTTCTTCGGCTGTTATCAGGTCAACTTTACCAATTTCGTGAAGATACTTGTCAAGCGACTGCGACTCACGGTTGGTTATGGATTGGGTTATTTTGAGTTGTCTCATTTATAGTAACCTCTATTCTTTTTTGTTTTAGAAATGAACGTGCAAAGGTACGAAATTGTTGCCGGATTTTTCCGGGAACTTTCAAATAAATAAATCTTTACATTTCGTTGATTTTATGCAGGTTATTGCACGATTTTTGTGGAGGCGCGGTTGTCTTCTCATTTATTGTAAAGGTTGAAAAATTCTTAAAACCGGGTATCATTTCAATTTTTTTTCGAAACAACACTAATTTATCAAATCATCCAGGGCACAAAACGTAGCGAAAATAAATTTACAAAAATTTATTCTAAAACAACACTGTTCAAAAAAATATTAAAAATCGATCAGGTTATTCCGGCTAAAGCTCATCCAGCAAAAAGGTATCCTTCAGCCTTATTCCTTTTTCCGTCATTTGCAGCGTACAGCATTCATTCACAGGGTCGTGCTCCAGAAATAAAACGTAGTTTTTTTCGACCGCTTCGGCCAGGATGATCTTTTTCTCGGCCAGCGTTTTCATCGGGAACATGTCATAAGCCATAATGTAAGGCTGCGGAATATGCCCCACGGAGGGCAGCAGATCGGCCATGTATAAAACTTGCCGGCCTTTGTAGCTGATCAGCGGCAGCATCATTGCATCGGTATGGCCAAACACAAATTTCACGCTGATATTTGGCGTGAAGGCAGCGCCATCTTTGACAGGGATAAACTTCAGCTGCCCGCTTTCCTGTATTGGCAGGATGTTTTCCTTTAAAAACGAAGCCTTTTCCCTTTCATTCGGGTTTGTCGCCCAATCCCAATGCTGCTGGTTGCTCCAATAGGTCGCATTTTTAAAGGCTGGCACCAGTTTTTCACCTCCCCGCACTACAGCTCCCCCTACATGGTCGAAATGCAGGTGGGTGAGGAAAACATCGGTAATATCATCCCTGTGGAAGCCATGTTTGGCCAGCGAACTGTCCATGGTGGCGTCGCCGTGCAGGTAATAATAGCTGAAAAATTTGGCGTCCTGCTTATTGCCGATGCCGGTATCGACCAAAATCACCCGGTCACCGTCTTCGATGAGCAGGCAGCGCAATGCCCAGTTACACATGTTATTTTCGTCGGCGGGATTAAGCTTGTTCCAGATGCTTTTGGGCACAACGCCAAACATGGCGCCGCCGTCGAGTTTGAAAAAGCCGGTATCGATGGTAAATAAGTTCATAGTTGATGGTTCATAGTTCATGGCCGGAGGCCGGGGTAATGACAATATTGTATTCTTTAAACAGTTGGACTGCCGTGGCTAATTGAGTAATCTCTTCATCTTTTAAAGGATAAATATGATCAATTTCTTTATCCAAACACAAACTGAGCATTTCGTGGGCATACGAGAGAGAGGCAGGATTCGGAAGCTGGATCATCGTATCTGACAGTATAGTTGAAGGCAACTCCGCATAATCACCCAAAATTATATTTTCGGTACCCAGGTTATTTTTAACCCTGTAAGCCATCGAAGTGGCCGCGCCGGTGATTAGGATAAACATGACATTAAGTGTTCCTTCTTGTACTCCGCTCGCCTCATCCTAAATCCTTCTCCAAAGGAGAAGGACTTTTTGACGCCGGATAATCTTATTTATTGTTCTTATAGCCCTCTCCTTTGGAGCGGGTTGGGTGAGGCTACGCGCCTATCAATCCGTCTTTCATCATTACCGTCCGGTCCGACATATTGGCCAGTTCCTCGTTATGCGTCACAATGACGAATGTTTGGCTAAACTCGTCGCGCAGTTTGATAAATAACTTATGCAGCTCGAGCGAATTGGCTGAATCAAGGTTACCGGATGGCTCATCCGCAAAGATGATCGCCGGATTATTGATCAGGGCCCTTGCAACCGCCACCCGCTGCTGCTCGCCGCCCGAGAGTTCATTTGGTTTATGGGTCAATCTTTCGCCCAGGCCGAGACGCTTAAGCAGATCGACGGCGCTTTTTTCCGCTTCGCCGCGCGATACGCCTTTGATGAACGCCGGGATACATACATTCTCTACCGCGGTAAATTCATCCAGCAGGTGGTGAAACTGGAATATAAAACCGATGCGCTGGTTCCTGAAATCACTTAGGTTGGTGTTGTTTAGCTTACTTACTTCGATATTATTGATAAACAACTGCCCCTGGTCGGGCCGGTCAAGCGTACCTAAAATATTCAGCAGTGTGCTTTTGCCCGCACCGGACGCACCCACAATAGTTACTATCTCGCCCTTTTTTACATCCAGGTCAACGCCTTTTAGTATTTCCAGTTGTCCGTATGCTTTGTGGATATTGATAGCTTTGAGCATGGGGCGAAGTTAGGCTTTTTAGTCCGAAAGTCGGAAAGTCCGGAAGTCCGGAAGATTGATTTCCTTGTTCCGATAAATCTATAAATCTCCCGGCAATTTTTTCTTTCGGACTTTCGGACTTTTCGGACTTTCGGACTGTTAATAAAAAACTAAATCGTAGCTTTGGCCAAATTCTTCAAAACACATGAACATTCACGAATACCAGGGCAAAGCAATACTAAAAAGCTTTGGCGTAAGGGTGCAGGAGGGCGTTTTAGCCGAAACCGTTGAGCAGGCTGTTGAGGCCGCAAAAAAATTAAAAGTGGATTTTGGGTCGGATTGGGTGGTGGTTAAAGCCCAGATACATGCCGGCGGCCGGGGTAAAGGCGGCGGCGTTAAACTTGCCAAAAACCTTGAGGAGGTTAAAGAAAAAGCAGGCAATATTTTAGGCATGCAGCTCATCACCCCGCAAACCGGTCCCGAAGGAAAAAAAGTACATAAAGTATTGGTCGCACAAGATGTTTATTATCCAGGCGAATCCCCGACCAAAGAGTATTATGTAAGCGTGCTGCTGGATCGTTCAAAGGGCCGCAATATCATCATGTATTCAACCGAAGGCGGGATGGATATTGAAGAAGTGGCGCACTCCACCCCTGAACTGATACACAAAGAAGAAATTGACCCGAAAGTTGGTTTGCAGGCTTTCCAGGCGCGTAAAATTGCCTTTAACCTGGGCCTTTCAGGCGATGGGTTTAAGGATATGGTGAAGTTTATCACCGCATTGTACAAAGCTTACGACGCCACCGATTCATCGCAATTCGAGATCAACCCGGTGCTAAAAACATCCGACAATAAAATATTAGCTGTTGACGCCAAAGTAAACCTGGATGATAACGCTTTATACCGTCATCCCGATTTTGCGGCCTTGCGCGACTTAGATGAGGAAGACCCGATGGAGGTGGAAGCCGGCAAATCAAACCTGAACTATGTCAAGCTCGACGGCAACGTAGGCTGCATGGTGAACGGCGCCGGTTTGGCGATGGCCACCATGGACATCATAAAACTGGCCGGCGGCGAGCCCGCCAACTTTTTGGATGTAGGCGGAACCGCAAACGCGCAAACCGTAAAGGCGGCCTTCAATATCATTTTAAAGGATCCGCATGTAAAGGCTATCCTGATCAATATCTTCGGCGGCATTGTTCGCTGCGACCGTGTTGCGCAGGGCGTAATAGATGCTTACCAGGAGATCGGCAATATTCCGGTGCCTATTATCGTTCGCTTACAAGGCACCAACGCGGTTGAGGCCAAACAACTGATCGATAATTCAGGATTAAAAGTATATTCAGCCATTTTGTTAAAAGAAGCGGCGGAACGGGTGAAGGAAGTGCTGGGGAAAGTTCATAGTTCATAGTTCATGGTTCATAGCAGAGAAGCAATATGCTTCTGTTATATACCACCTACTTCTACCATGAACTATCAACCATGAACCATGAACTACTATGTACATCATCAAAGTAAAAGGCGTTGCTAAAATACCCGACTACGTTCAGCTCCGGGATGATAAATTTACGCTTTTGGCATACTTTAGGGTCGACAGGCCCGAGAAATCGCTGGATAAGGTTGGCCTACATGACAAGGCAGAACAAATTATGAATATTATTAAGGATCTGCCGTTTGGGCAAATCCTTAAATTAGAAATTTGAAACTAGTCATTGGTATAATCGCAACACCTAATGACAGATGACTAATGACCAATGACCAATCAATGTCGTTTACTTAAGGAATTGGTATTTGCGCTTGGCACCGCGTTCGCCTCACCCCAAACCCCTCTCCAAGGGAGAGGGGCTTAAAAAAGGCAGTTTTCCGCTGTGCATCGAAGTCCTTCTCCTTTGGAGAAGGATTTAGGA
>Ga0068856_100000113_pt1 | contig 80009 bp, 56 predicted proteins | sample KBSCornC62_FD_66595 | JGI IMG/M metagenome (GOLD analysis project Ga0068856, IMG submission 66595) | Corn rhizosphere microbial communities from Kellogg Biological Station, Michigan, USA - KBS Corn C6-2 | ecosystem: Host-associated > Plants > Roots > Rhizosphere > Soil ...
TAAACGCGATGGCCGATGCCCATGATCTTCTTTTTCTGGGCGAGCGCATCCTCCACCCATGCATCCACTTTGCTCTCGTCACCGATTTCCTGGAGCATGTGGATGACTCCCTCATTGGCGCCGCCATGGAGCGGTCCCTTGAGGGTGCCGATCGCCGAGGTAATCGCCGAGTACATGTCACTGAGCGTCGCGATGGTCACGCGCGCCGAGAAGGTCGAGGCATTCATCCCGTGGTCGGCATGGAGGACGTAGGCGACATCGAGGGTATCCGCAGCCTCCCGCGTGGGGATCTCACCATTGAGCAGGTAGAGGAAATGGGCCGCCTCACTGAGGTCGGTGCGCACGGGAAGGAGGTCGAGCCCCTGGCGCGAGCGATGGAAATAGGCCGCGATCACGCCGACTTTCGCCGTGATGCTGAGGGCGCGCTGGCGATTTTTATCGAGTTTGATATCCTCGGCCAGGCTGCTGTCGTACAGCCCGAGCATCGAGACTGCCGTGCGCATCACGTCCATCGGATTCGCCTTTTTCGGAGCGGTCTTGATGAAGTCGATCACGCCCTGTGGCAGCTCGCGATTGTTACGCAGATTGTGCTCGATCTCCTTGAGCTCGAGGCGAGTCGGCAGATGGCCATGCCAGAGCAGATGGACGACTTCCTCGTAGGTCGCTTTTCCGGCCAGCTCATTGATGTCATAGCCGGCGTAAATGAGGATTCCCTCCTCCCCGCGCACGTCGCTCAGGGTGGTGGAGTTGGCGATGATTCCTTCGAGTCCTTTGGCGGTAACTGGCATATGAGGCGGGGATTGAGATTATCAGCTCTGGCTGGAGCACGATACATGCTCGTGCCGTGAGGTGAATCAATTTCCCTACGGGTTCTACAAAAACAACGGCCGGCGCGCATTTCCGCACGCCGGCCGTAGCTGTGATTCCTTATTTCGCCTGCGGCTTACAGGATCGAGATGAGCGTGTCGGCCATTTCGGCCGGCGTCGGAGAGACGGCAATGCCGGCATCCTCGAGGGCTGCGATCTTGGCCGCTGCGGTGCCCTTGCCGCCGCTCACGATGGCTCCGGCATGGCCCATACGGCGTCCGGGAGGCGCCGTGGCTCCGGCGATGAATGCCGCGATCGGCTTCTTGCAGTTCTCCTTGGCCCATGCGGCGGCTTCCTCTTCGGCGGTGCCGCCGATTTCACCGATCATGATGATCGCTTCCGTCTCGGGATCGTCGTTGAACATCTTGAGTACGTCGAGGTGTGAGGTGCCATTGACCGGGTCGCCGCCAATGCCCACGCAGGTGCTCTGGCCGTATCCGCGCGTGGTGAGCTGCCAGACCGCCTCGTAAGTGAGCGTGCCGGAGCGCGAAACCACGCCGACATTGCCCTTCTTATGAATGTAGCCGGGGGCGATGCCAATGCGGCAGCCGCCATGCGAATTTTCGCCGGTGCCCGGGGTCACGAGACCGGGGCAGTTTGGTCCGATGAGACGGGTCTTCGAACCGCGCATGGCATACTTCACCTTCACCATGTCATTGACCGGGATGCCTTCGGTGATGGCGACGACGAGGTCGAGTCCCGCATCGACGCCCTCGAGAATGGCGTCGGCTGCAAACGGCGGCGGAACGAAGACGACGGAGACGGTGGCTCCGGTCTCGGCGACAGCCTGGGAGACCGTGTCGAAAATGGGAACCTTATCGGCGAAGAGCTGTCCGCCCTTGCCGGGGGTGACGCCTGCGACGATCTGGGTACCGTAATCGAGGCTGAGTTGCGCGTGACGGCCGCCGAAGCTGCCTGTGATGCCCTGGACGAGGACTTTGGTTTCCGGTGTGACGAGGATGGCCATTGGAAATTAATGACTGGTAACTGGTGATTGATTGCTGGCTTTGCGCTTGTGAATACAGACGGAGGTGCCGTCGGGATCGACGACCATCGCCATGTGGCAGACGGGCGTCTCGATCGGCTCCATGCGGAATTGCACGCCCGCCGCACGGAGGCTGGCGATGGCGGCGTCGAAATCCTCCACTTCGAAGGCGATATTGCCGCCCTCGCTGCTGGGAGTCCAACCGTCGTATTTCCCGAGAGCGAATGCACCTTCCCCGATCTCATACTCCGTCCACGACGCGCCATCGGGCATGTCGTAGAACGTCGTAGGCACGAGCCCGAGGTCCCCTTCATAGAACGCGCGGGCGCGAGCCATGTCGGTGACCGGGTAGCAGGTGAAGGCGATCTCGGTGACGCGCATGGATTCTTAGGCCGCGGCCTTCACGGCTGCGACGACCTTCTGGGCGGCGTCGAGAATGTTGTCCCCTGTGATGAGGGTGAGACCGCTCGAGGCGAGAGTCTTCTTGCCTGCTTCGACATTGTTGCCTTCGAGGCGGACGACGAGAGGGATCGAAAGGTGGGTTTCCTTGGCTGCCTCGACGATGCCATTGGCGATGATGTTGCAGTCCATGATGCCGCCGAAGATGTTCACGAGGATTCCCTTCACGTTCTTGTCGCCGAGGATGATCTTGAACGCCTCGGTGACCTGGTCCTTCGATGCGCCGCCGCCGACGTCGAGGAAGTTCGCAGGACTGCCGCCCGCGTACTGGATGATGTCCATCGTGGCCATGGCCAGGCCGGCGCCATTCACGAGGCAGGCAATATTGCCATCGAGGCCGATGTAGTTGAGTGCGTGCTTCGAAGCTTCGACTTCGCGAGGGTCCTCCTCGGTGATGTCGCGCATGGCGACGACCGCCGGCTGGCGATAGAGCGCGTTGTCATCGAAGTTGAACTTTGCATCAAGGGCGAGGAGTTCGCCGGTCTTGGTGACGACGAGCGGGTTCACCTCGACCATCGAGCAGTCGCAGTCGATGAAGAGCTTGTAGAGATTCGTGAAGAGCTTCGACGCCTGCGTCATGAGCTTGCCAGTGAGTCCGAGCGCGGCGGCGATATTGCGCGTCTGGTACGGCATGAGGCCGAGCGTGGGGTTCACCGCGATGCGGATGATCTTTTCCGGGGTCTTCTCGGCGACGGCTTCGATATCGACACCACCCTCGGTGCTGGCAATGACGACGGGAGCCGACGTGGCGCGATCGAGGAGAATGGCGAAATACAGCTCGCGAGCGATCTCGACGGCCGCGCCGACGAATACTTTGCCCACTTCCTTGCCATCGGGACCGGTCTGATGTGTGACGAGGACCTGGCCGAGCATCTTCGCCGCGAGTTCCTTCGCCTCAGCGGGGGTATCGCAGAGATGGACACCGCCCTTGAAGCCATTCTTGAAGGTTCCCTTGCCGCGGCCGCCGGCGTGGATCTGAGCTTTGACGACCAGCTTGCCGCCGACCTTTGCGGCGACCTGCTCGGCCTCGTCGGGTGTGAAGGCGACTCCGCCCGGCTGGGTGGCGACGTCGAATTTAGCGAAGAGCTCTCTTGCCTGGTATTCGTGGATGTTCATTCCTGAGTGTTGAAAAAATCTAGCTGCCGCTGCCGACGTACTCGGCAGTGTATGTATCGAACTTGCTCGTCTGGCCGACTTTCGGAGCTTGTTTCACGTCGTAAACGTCGTTGCCGACGAGCTCCTGCGACTGCGTATCGAACACCATCACGGCTTTCTGTCCCTTGATCTGTGTCGTCTTTTCCGTATCTACCGCGATGTAACGCACTTTTTTCTTTTGCAGCGCGGCCTTTTGCTCTGCGTCCAGCTGCTTGTAATAAAGTTCCGCTCGTGCCTGAGCGATGCGCTTCTGTTCCTCGGTCGCCTCGTACTTGGCGATCACGTAGGCCGCAGTGCCCGCGAGCACGCCAGCCCCGATCGAGACGGGAACGGTGACATAACCTGGGACGCCGGATGCCCCGAGCGCAATGCCAGTGGCTGCACCGGCCGCGGTGCCGAATACCCCGGCGTTTTCGCCCGGAGTGAGGTTGGAGCAGCCTGCCATAGTGAGGGCAGCCGTTGTCACGACCGCCGCGAATTGGAGCTTCGTCGCTTTCATGGATAAAGAGGGGCGTTCTTCCCCTGCGGTGCTCCGGCTTATCTGGTCGTTATTCGGTTGGCAAGGGCAGACGCCGTATCCATTACGGCGCTTGCTGGAAATCCCAGCGTTCTTCTATGCACTTATCCCTGGCCTGCTGCTGCCCGGCATGGGCGGCACGTATATACCAAGTGCGTGCGGCGTCTTTATCCGCCGCTGGAAGGCCCAGGCCTGCTTCCAAAACCTTCGCATAGAAGTACATGCAAAGGGCATTCCCCGCTTCGGCCCCCTTGCGGAAGAGTTCGGCGGCCTTCGCATAGTCCTTCTCGGGATGGCCCGGCACTTCCCCGTTGGCAATCATCACGCCGAGATTGCCCTGTGCATCGAGGAAACCTGCAGCCGAGGATTGTGAGAAGAGGCGGTAGGCCTCGGCAAGGTTCTTATCCACGCCGATGCCCTTGCGATAGATGTCGCCGAGCAGATTTTGGGCATGGGGATCATTGTAGCCTGCCGCCTGGGTAAGATAATAAATCGCCATCTTGGGATCGCGGGCCAGCCCTCCCCGGCCGAAGAAATAGAATTCTCCCACGGCATAGAGTGCGCCCGGCTCACCTTTGGTAGCCGCTTTTCGGAACCACTCCAGGGCCGATTCTTCGTTTTTATCGGTGCCAATGCCCGAGGCGAACATGTTGCCTAGCTCGAGCATGGCTGCACTGTTTCCCCGTCCATTCGTATCATCCGCGGCGAGGAGATAGTATTTGAATGCCTCGGCGGGCTTGCTCTGCCGATAGGCCTTTGCGAGGAGCATCTGGGCCGAGGGCGAACCAGCGAGCGCAGCTCCTTGGAGCGGGCTCTCGAGACGGCTGAGCTGATCGGCAGACAACGGCTGATTGTTGAGCGAGGCCTCCAGCTTGGCGGCGGTTTTTTCCATTTCCTCGCTCACTCGCGATTCCGTGGGGAATTTTTCACGCAGTTCGGCGAGCAGTCGCAGGGCGCCCTCGTAATCATCCGCGAGGGCCATGTCCGTTACCCGTTTGAGCCCGGTCTCCAGCGCATCCGGAATCGGCTCAGGCGTCGGTGAGGCCGAGGGAAAAGCTTCGGGTGTGGCCGACGGGAGGGGGGAGGTAGATGTCGGAGAGGCGGAGGCTATGGGCGTTGACGAGGCGGGTGTAGGTGAGGCAGTGCGCTCTCCGGCATCGAATGCGGCCTTCAGGCGGGGCAAAACGAAAAACGCCGCGCCAGCAAGGGAGAGGAGCATGAATCCCACGCACAGTGCGACGCCGATGAGGATGATCGGAGGCCTGCGGTGCTCCTGGGGCGCAGCCACCGTGGGAAATGAGGTCGGAGGCGGGGCGGCCGTACGAGGTGCCCTCACGGCATCACGGAGCGTGGCGGTAAATGCGATGGGCGACGGGTCGACCGCGCCAGGGTTGAGAGCCCGGCGAAGCGTCCGATTTGCCTCCTCGGAGAGCCCTGGGATTGGCACAAATGTTTCGGCTGGATCTCCGCCGGTTTGCACGCCGCCGAGGACGCGGTAGGCGAGGGCCGCCAGAGCAGGCACATAGTCTGCGTCTCCAGACATCGAGGAATGTGGCGAACGAAGGGCCTCCACCAGCGTGGCATCGGGATTCGCGGGCGCGACGGCGGAAAAATTCAGTGCATTGAATTTCGGGATCGGCCCCTGCGGTCCAGAGGCAATGGTGATCCAGTGCGGATTGAGCGCGGGGCAGGGCATGCCCGTGCGGCGCACGGCTTCAAGTCCTTCGGCGAGGGCGGAAAGGATGTCGAGGGCTTCCGCGATCGGGAGGCTCCCATTCTTTCGAAGGGAGTCGAGGAGAGTCGGTCCCTCCACCCACTCGCGCGTGACGAAGCTGAAATGGTGGGCTCGCTCGAGCGAAAGCACGCGAATCACGGTGGGATGCTTGATCCCCTGGATGGCATTGACCTCATTCTCCAGCCTCGTGAACGCCTCGCTCGTCGGTAGCAGGTCGGGGTCAAGGATGAGCACGGTGACCGTTTCGCCTGTCTCCATGTCCTGAGCGCGAAAGGTCTTACCGAATTCTCCCGGCCCGAATTCCTCGAGCAGTTTCAAACGATCGGCCAGGATGACTCCCGGCGCGGGTTCGACTGCACTGGGCTCGCGAGGAACGTCGGCCACGGTTTCCGCATTTTCCGGCTGGGCGGCGGCTCCGCCGCTTGCACCCGTACGAGAGGCGGAGATCGAGGCGATGCACGACTCGATCTCGCGGCGCAGATCCGCGGGCGACTGCGGACGATCGGCTGGATCCTTTGCGAGCATGCGCTCGAGAAGCGCGATTACTTCCCGGGGCTGGTCCGAGAGTAGCTCGAGCGGAGGTTCACGATGGAGGTGCTGGCTCATCACCTGGGCCAGGGAGCCTGTGAACGGCGTGCGGCCGGCGAGCATGTAATAGAGCGTCACTCCGAGGCTATAGATGTCGCTGCGCGTATCGAGCACGCGCTCCTCGAGCTGCTCGGGGCTGGCGAAATGCGGGGTGCCCAGAAATCCGCCCATTGTGAGCGTGGCTGTCTCATGGCCACCTTCCGAGTCGGCGGCTTTTGCCAGGCCGAAGTCGATGACCTTGGTCGTGTACTCGTCATCGCCATCCTGGCGCACGAGCATGAGATTCGATGGCTTGATGTCGCGGTGGACGAGTCCCTGCTTCTCCGCGGCGGCCAGCGCTCGGGAGACCTGGCTGGTGATCTCCAGGGCGAACAGTGTGGGGATCGCGCCGTGGCGCTGCATGAAGGACTCGACGGTTTCTCCATCGATGAACTCCATTGCATAGAAGTACGCATCGGCGGGAGCACCGTCTCCGCCTTCGCCACCCATTTGGCCGAGATGGAAAACGGCCGCGACGTTCGGATGCCGAATGGCGGCTGCCGCGCGCGCTTCCCTCAGGAATCTCTGCCGGGCGACGTCACTATTGAGGTAGGTCGCATTGATGACCTTGAGTGCGACCGTTGTGCGCAGATTCGTATCGTACGCCTTATAGGTAATTCCCATGGCGCCCCGCCCGAGCTCGTAAAGCGAGCCATCCTCGCGGCGCAGCACCTCGTAATGTTGAAAACGAATCGTTTCGGCCATCCTTGGGCTAGCTACCTAAGCCAGCGCGAGCCAATTGACAACTCCGGCAAGCAGGCATGTCCGAGGTTCGCATTCCGCTTCTAGTCGAATCTATCCGCTGATGGGGATCGGCGTGATCGTCGGAATGGGCGAAACCGTCGGGGACGGTGAGACTGTGGGAGAGGGTGAGGGAGACGGGGTCGGAGTGGGCGTCGGATTGAAGGACAGGTTGTCCTTGCCGGTGCCTGTCGTCGCCAGCTTCGTCTGGACCGTGAGCGTGGGACTGCCATCGGTGAGGGTCGTGCGCTCGAATCCCTCATCGGTGAAGCGCACGCTCGACCAGCGTCCGCCATGGTGAGGCTCAATATCGACCCGCATGTAGAACGAACCGTCGAACGACCCTTCCTCATCAATGGTGACGGTAGGAAGTGTGTTAGTGCCCATGGTCGTACCCGAGGTGGTGCCGGAGCTGGTGTTGGTGGTTGTGCTCGACACGGTCCCAGAGCTCGTGTCGATGGTCGTCGTGCTGGTATTGCTGCTGTCGGCGCTGAAGCTCCGGCTGGCCGGACTCGGGCTGGGGGTGGGTGTCGGAGTCGGCGTGACCGTGGGGCTCGGACTTGGGCTTACCGTCGGACTGGGGCTTACGGTTGGGCTTGGCTCGGGAGTGGGAGTCGGCGTGGGAGCCGAGTCCCCGCCGCTTACCGTCCACTTGATCGTGCCGGAGCCGTCGGGCCGGATGTGCTGCCAGATCGAGCCATCGATCACGGTGCGCGAGAAGGTATTTGATGTGGCCGCCTGGATCTGGCGCTCCATCCAGCCGGTGTAGGTTTCACCGGAGACCCAGAGCTTTTCCCAGACATGGCTTCGCACGCCGCCGATCGCGCCCCACTCGGTATACGTCTCGATCTTGCGCACCTCGCCGTTCTCGGTCTGGATGCGGAGCGTCCCATGGACGTCATTCCTCGAGTAGCTGGAGACTCCGTCTCCCACGAGTACGCCGGTATCGCTGATACCGATGACCTGGGCCTGGCCTGTCACGTAGGCTTTCACCTCGCTTTTTTCGGCGAAGGCCGGGGTAGCGAGGAGTAGGAGTGCGGGAAGAACGAGGTGTGACCTCATGGTCCGCAGGATCGCCTGTTGGGAAAAATGGGGCAAGTTACTTTTCCGACAGGCGGGCAGAGAAGTGCTTGGTCGGGTGAAATCCCGATCGGATACAATTTTTATCTGCGACGAGACGGTCGCAGCGGCGCTTTCCTTCGATCTCGGCGGGTGGGATTCACACGCCGAGATCAATGCGCCGCTGCCGTCTGTACGAGCCGGAAACTACTTCGACTTGCCCTGTGCGGCCACGGCTGCGGCTGCGGCGGCAATGGCTTCCTGATCGCCGAGGTAGTAATGGCGGATGGGCTTGAGATCGTCGTCGAGCTCATAGACGAGCGGGATGCCCGTCGGGATGTTGAGTTCGAGAATCTCCGCTTCCGTCATATTGTCGAGATACTTGACCAGGGCACGCAGGCTGTTGCCGTGTGCGGCGATGATGACCTTTTTGCCAGCCTTCACCTGCGGGGCGATCGTCTCCTGCCAGAGCGGCAGGAAGCGTGCGACCGTGTCCTTGAGGCACTCGGTGAGGGGGAGTTCGGCTTTCGGCACGGCGGCATAGCGGGGATCGTGCCCCGGGTAACGCTCGTCGCTTTCCTCGAGGGCCGGCGGCGGCACATCGTAGCTGCGGCGCCAGATTTTCACCTGGTCATCGCCGAATTTCGCGGCGGTCTCCGCCTTATTCAGGCCCTGGAGGGCTCCGTAATGGCGCTCATTGAGTCTCCAGCTTTTCTCGATCGGGATCCAGAGGAGGTCGAGTTCATCAAGGGCGAGCCACAGCGTGCGCAGGGCGCGCTTAAGCACGGAGACGTAAGCCAAGTCGAAAGAGAAGCCTTCGGCCTTGAGCACTTCGCCCGCCTGACGGGCTTGATTGCGGCCTTCGTCGGTCAGATCAACATCGTGCCAGCCGGTGAATCGATTTTCTTTGTTCCAGGTGCTTTCACCGTGGCGAAGGAGGACGAGTTTGTGCATGAGTTGCAATGTATGTTGCGCACGTTTATACAAGCGCGACTTTCGCGTTGGCAAGTGGGCGCGGCTTTCATTTCGTGACGAGCGTGAAATTCTCGGCAATGACGTTCAATATGCAGTTCGGCCAGACATGGGATCCGGCCGACCCCGATCGTGCGGCGATCGATCTCGACGAGACGATTGCATTCCTGGCCGAGTCGGACGCCGATATTCTCTTTTTGCAGGAGGTCGAGCGTGCCCTGCCGGGCGGAGAGCAAATCCAGCCGCCTCCGAACTACGAGCGCCTCCGGGCGGGTCTGCACGGCTATCATTCCGTCTTCGCCTATCCGCGCATCAATCCAGATGAACTGCCATTCGGTTTGGCGTTGGCTATCTTCTCGAAGGCTCCGCTCACCGATTTCGTTGCCATCGACCTGCCTCCGGCGCCTGTGCCATTCGAGTTCGATGGGCGCACGGTTTCGCCCTCATGGCGGCAACTCATCGGGGCCACGACTCACGTCGCGGGCCGCGCAGTTCGATTGTTCAATACCCATCTCCAGGCCTTCTTCATGATCAATAGCTCGAGCGACGAGCATCGGGAGCAGCGAGAGATCGTCGAGCGGGCGGTCGCCGAAGACGGGATGCCCACACTCCTGGCCGGTGATTTCAACTGCGCGCCCTCCGAGGGGCTGGTGGACCAGTTTGCCGCGGCGGGACTCCAGACCGCCCAGGACATCGAGCCGACCTGGCGCCGCCGGCCCTATGTCATGGACCACCTGTTTTTCAACGCAGCTCTCAAGGCCGAGCACGTGGAGGTGCTGCCGACTCTCTGCTCGGACCACCATGCGGTGAAAGGCTCATTCCGGATCGCTGCTCGCGGATAGCGGACTGCTTCACATCATTAGATTACGCCTCAGACAATTCCTCAAAATGAGTCATCGCCCTCTTCGCCTATTGAGTTGGAACGTGAACGGAATCCGCTCCGTCTGTGAAAAAGGGTTTCTGCAATGGCTCGAGCGCGAAGACGCCGACATCGTCTGCCTGCAGGAGACAAAAGCCCGGCCCGAGCAGTTGAGCCATATCGAGTGGCCTGGTGAGTACGAGCGATTCTGGAACTCAGCCGAGAAGCCGGGCTATTCCGGCACGGGCATTTTCACGAAGCGGGCGCCTCTGTCGGTAAGCTACGGGATCAAACACGAAGCCCACGATCGCGAGGGGCGGGTGATCACGGCCGAGTACGAGACTTTTTACCTCGTAAATGTCTATGTGCCGAATTCGAAGCGGGATCTCTCCCGTCTCGACTACCGACAGGGCTGGGACAGGGACTTCCTCGCCTACCTCAAGGATCTCGAGCAATCGAAACCCGTCGTCTGGTGCGGCGATCTGAATGTCGCTCATACCGAGATCGACCTTGCCCGCCCCAAGGGGAACGAGAAGAACCACGGCTTCACTCCCGAGGAGCGCGCAGGCTTCGATGGATTCGTGAACGCCGGCTTTATCGACACTTTTCGCGAGTTCGAGAAGTCGGGCGGCCACTACACATGGTGGAGCACCATGGGCGGAGCCCGGGCGCGAAATATCGGATGGCGAATCGACTATTTCCTCATCTCTCCAGCACTGAGGCCGGCATTGAAAGAGGCTTTCATCCAGCCGGATGTGCGGGGCAGCGACCACTGCCCGCTCGGCATTGTTCTCGAGATCTGACGGCTCGTTTCCTCGCGCAGGCGAGTGCCGGATCTCGCTAGGTTATCGTCGCATACCGGGCCCAGCCTCCCGACGACGGCAATCGAAACCTCCCGTCTCGAAAATCGAAGGCCGGCTTAAGTCTCCACCGATGGCGGGATGAATCGGATATTTCCTTCCTGCCTGCGGAGAAATTCCTTCGCGAGTGAGCGGTAGGCATTGGCCCCCTGTCCCTCGGGATCGTGTTCGAAGATTGTGCGGCCGAAGCTGGGGGCCTCGCCGAAGCGGACGCTACGCGGAATGAGCGTGTCGAAGACTACCTCCTGAAAATGCTCGCGGACATCTCTCACGACGGCCTGGTTCAGATTCGTCCTGGAGTCGTACATCGTGAGTACGAGACCTGCGATCGTGAGGTTGGGATTGTCGCCGCCATTGCGTAGCAGGTTCATCACCTGCATGAGGAGACCGAGACCCTCCAGCGCGTAATACTCGCATTGGATTGGGATGAGCAACTCATCCGCAGCGACGAGCGCATTGGTCATGAGCACGCCGAGCGAGGGTGGGCAGTCGAGGATGGCGTAGTCGAATCGGCCTTCCTCACGCACGTCGGCCAGGGCCTGGCGGATCTGCTTGTTGTGGTCCTCGACGCGGGCGAGTTCAGCCTCCGATCCTGCCATCTCGAGGGCGGCGGGGATCGTGGAGAGGCCTTCGAATCGCGTGGGCCGCACCAGCTCGCGAGCGCGGACTTCTCCAGTGATCGCCCAGTAGAGGCTGCGACGCTCGGCGGGGTCGTCGGTCGAGAGCATCGCACTGGTCGCGTTGCCTTGTGGGTCGATGTCGACGAGGAGGACGCGCTTGCCGAGTGCGGCGAGCGCGGCGGCGAGGTTCACGGAGGTAGTGGTCTTGGCCACGCCGCCCTTTTGATTGGCAACTGCGATCGTTTTCATCTGCTGGTCGAGTAGTAGTCGGCGAGGCCGCGGGCAACGGCATCGGCGTATTCACGATAGATGCTGGGTTGCAGACGGCCATCCACAAGTCGACGACCGTCGTAGTCGCCTGCCTGAATCCGGTCAAACACAGCGTGACTATTCATGACATAGGGCTCGATGTAAACGACGGGACAATTGTAGAGGCGATTCGCGAGTAGATTCCGCGCCCACACATAGGGGGAAGGACCCACGCGGATGGCATTGGAGCCTGTGTAAACATAGGGTGGCAAACCTGTGGCTTGGGCCAAAGATGTCGCGACGGAATCGGAGGCGGCGAGCTCCTCGTCGTAGGCGTGCGAGAGAAGCTTGCGCACCATGTCGAAGCGTTCGTCGTCGTAGGCGAGCTCGGTTTGGGCAAAGTCTCCCGTCACCAGGAGGTGCAGGTGGTTTTTGTCGATGAGGGAAGGATGGGTGGGGTCGCCCCATGGCTCGGCATTGAAGTGCAGGCAGAGGACGAGATCCGGGTGGATCTCGGCATTGATGAGCTTTGCCCGACGGCGGATCTCGGCGACTCGGTAGAAAAGGAGTTCCGATTCCTTTTGGAGCGCGCCTGGTGTCTGGGGTTGTTTCTGATCGGCGAGCGACGTATGGGCGGCCGCATGCATCCTATCTGGCCGCAGGCCGGTATTCGGCGTGTCATCCGAGCGGGTGAAGGAAACTTCGGCCCCCAGGTTGCGCAGACGGGTCGCAAGAAGCTTGCCCACGAGGAGGGTCATATCACCCTCGGCGACAGGCTTTCCCGCGCCGATCTGGAACCATCGCTCCTCCATTTTAGCCCATTTTCCACCGAGATGGCCGGGGTCGATCGCGACGTGCAGGCCGGCCAGTGGCTTGCCCGCGGGGCGGGGCGGAAGTTGCGCCCGGGTTCGCCAATATCGGGGAGCTGGGCTTGCGGCATCTGCCGAGAAGGCAAACTGGAGGACATACGGCGGCAATCCCGGCCGAGTCCGAATGCTTGCCGACGTCGGTCCTACTTGGATGAACGGTTTCCACGCTCCCCCGGGAGCGTAAACGGTGTCGAGGAGGCGGAGGAAGTCGTCGTGCGTGATAGAGTGCTGGCTGGCATTGAGCGACTTCCAGTCGGGCTCCTTCGCCAGCGGGCTGAGCAGTTGCCCCTGCGCGAATCCGGCAACGGCCAGCAGAGGGAGGAGCAGCGCACGGCGATTTTTCAAAGCACTTGGGTTGTAACCGATCGCTGGCTGCGGATACGATAAAAAGACATACGCATGATCCGAATACTTTTTCTTGGTGACATTGTAGGCGAGCCCGGCCGCGCGGCGGTGATCAATCGCGTTCCCCGGCTGCGCGAGGAACGCGGCATCGACTTCGTGATCGCCAATGGCGAGAACGCTGCCGGGGGCCGTGGCATTACACCGAAGATAGCCATCGATCTCCTGCGATGCGGGATCGCGGTCATCACCACCGGCGATCACGTCTGGGATCAGAAGGAGCTTGCTCCCTGGCTATCCACCGAGCCCCGCGTGCTGCGACCGGCCAATTACCCGGAAGGTGCTCCCGGTTTCAGCAGTATCGTGCTCGAGACGGCCAAGGGAAAAGTCGGCGTCCTCAATATGCAGGGCCGCACATTCATGCAGCCCATTCTGGAGAATCCATTCCGTGTCGCCAACGAGGAGGTCGAGAAGCTGCGGGCGGAGACGCCGGTGATCTTCGTGGACATGCATTGCGAAACCACGAGCGAGAAAATCGCAATGGGCCGGTACCTGGACGGATGCGTATCAGCAGTCGTGGGGACGCACACCCACGTGCAGACCGCCGACGAGCGGATTTTCCCCGGCGGCACTGCCTTCCTGTGCGACTCGGGAATGTGCGGGCCGGACGACTCGATCCTGGGCCGCTCGATCGAGCCGATTGTTGGCCGATTCCTTTCCAATATGCCGGTCAATTTCCCGATCGCTCGCGGCCCGGTGCGCCTCTGCGGGGCCATCATCGATATCGACGAACAGACCGGGCGGGCGCTGGCTATCGAGCGTTTCAGCGAGCTGCAGCCGGAATGAGAGGATCCGCGGGAGTCGGCGCGGCAAAAAATCGCGATGAGGTGCCAAATCGCAAAACGCGTTTCACTTCTTGACTTCCCTGCGGGGGAATCCAATAGTACCCGGCTCTTTTCACGATTATGAAACGCACGTACCAACCTTCCAAGCGCACGCGTAAGCGCCAGTTCGGATTCCGCGCCCGCATGGCGACCAAAGGCGGTCGCGCCATTCTCAATCGCCGCCGCGCGCGCGGCCGCAAGCGCCTTCTCCCGAAGGGAGTCGAGGTGCATTACGCACGCCATACCGCTGCCTGATTCTCCACGGCCGCAACACTTTCCCGCCTCCGCCCGGCTGCGCCGGGTCGGAGAGTTTGCCGCCGTACGCACCGACGGCCGGCTGGTCCAAGGCAAGTTCCTGCGCCTGAGTGCGTTGCGGCTGCCGAGGGACAATGAGGAAGTTCGACTTGGAGTCGTCACTTCCCGTCGAGTAGGCGGCGCGGTTCAACGAAATCGCGTGCGCCGCCGGGTGCGCGAGATTTTTCGAGTCCGCCGGGGAGATATGCTTCCCGGCGTCTGGCTTGTAGTGGTGGCGAAACCGGGCGCCGCCGAGGCGAGTTTTGCCGATCTGCGCGAGGAATGGTTGCGCCTTGCGAGTCGGCTCTCTATTTTCCGGAGCCCGTGACCGATGAAGGCCCTCTTACTGGCAATGATTTTTGTATACCGCATGGTGGTTCGCCCTGCGTTGCAATTCATCGCCGGCCCCGGGGGCTGCTGCCGGTTCACCCCTTCATGCTCCCATTATTGCGCGGAAGCCATCCAGCGTCACGGCGCCGTGCGCGGGAGCTGGCTAGGGCTGCGTCGTATCTGCCGATGCCATCCTTGGGGTGGCCAGGGCTATGATCCGGTGCCTCCTGCACGCGCTGCACACACTCTTTAGAATTTTCATCGAATGGATCGCAAAACCTGGCTCGCCGTCGGCCTCTCTGTAATCGGTATCATCGTTTGGCAGTGGTACTACCACGCAACCTACGGCCCGTATCTCAAGCAGCAGGAGGAGCTTCACAAGCAGCAGGAGATCGCCGCGAAGGCTGCCGCCACTGCATCCCCGAGCGCCTCTCCGGCCGCCACCGCACCGCCGAGCATCCCTTCCTTCCTGTCGGCTGAAGGGCCGAAGATGACGGCGCAGAGCGAGACGCTCAACGCGGTCGGCAAGAAAAAGACGGCTGCTGATTTCATTTTCAATAACGATGCGGGTGGCATCGAGTCGGTCCGTCTGCTCATGCATCTGAGCGAGAACGGCGTTGCCGTGACTCTCAATGGCGACCAGCGCGTGCCGATCGGAGCACTGGCCACCGATCCCGCGACGCCACTCGGCGGCTTCGCCATGCAGGCGGATCGCGGTCACGGCATAGTCACATTCACACGTCGCGACAGCGATGGTCTGGAGATCGAGAAGAAATTCACGCTGCCGCAGGAGGGCTCGGTCGATGCGCCATATGTGGTGAACCTGTCAGTCACATTCCACAATGCCGGGACCGCTGCAATTTCCCGGCCGGGCTATTACCTGAGTACGGGGTCGGCCTCACCGATCCACGAGCGCGATATCCCGAGCTACACGCGTCTCGACTGGTCGAGTAACGGCAAAATGAGTGGCATCGACGTGAACTGGTTCAGTCCGAGCCGCATTCCGCTCGTTGGCATTGAAACGCATCCTGCTCAGCAAACTTACACGCAGTCCGTTACGCCCGTCGAATGGGCGGCAGTGGCCAGTCAGTATTTCTGCACCATTGTCTCGGCGAAGGACGTCCAGGGAAATTCCGTATGGGCCACTCGATTCGAGACTCCGCAGTCCACATCGGGACATCCCATTTACGGCATTCTCGGTGCGATCGGCCTGCCGCCATTCACTGTCGACGCGGGCAAATCGATCACGCAGACATTCCAGATTTACGCCGGCCCGAAGGAGATAAGCCGTCTGGACCGCCTCGGTCGCAACGAAGAGGCCGTGATGAATTTCAACTGGTTCGGCTTCATCAGCAAGATCCTACTCCGCGCGATGAATGGCCTCCGCGATGTGCTGGGCAGCTATGCCGCGGCGATCATCGTACTCACCCTCATCATCAAGGGGCTGCTCTGGCCGCTTCAGAATAAGGCGACTGACTCGATGCGGAAGATGTCCGCCCTCTCGCCCAAGATGACCGAGCTGCGGGAGAAATATAAGGACGACCCGACGAAGATGAACGAGGAGCTCATGAAGCTCTATCGCGACTACGGAGTGAATCCGTTCAGCGGCTGCCTGCCGATGCTGGTCCAGATCCCGATCTTCTTCGGCTTCTACGGCATGCTCGGCACCGCCATCGAGCTGCGCAACAGCTCTTTCCTCTGGATTCACGATCTCTCGCAGCCCGATACGGTCGGTCACATTTTTGGGTTCTCGCTCAATATTCTCCCGATCTTCATGGCAGGAACCATGGTCTGGCAGATGGCGATCACGCCGAAATCGGGCGACCCCGCCCAGCAGCGGATGATGATGTTCATGCCGCTCATCTTCATCGCGTTTGCCTACAACTACGCCTCGGCACTCTCGCTCTATTGGACAACTTCCAACCTTTTCTCTATCGTTCAGCTTTACCTGACCCGGAACAAGCCATTGCCGAAGCTTGAAAAAGTGAAGGCACCCGCCAAACAGCGGCAGGCCGGTCCCGCGGCAGGCAAACGCAGGAAGCGATAAAGGCCATGAATGAATCGCCAACGGAAATTCTCGACACGATCCTGGGTTACCTTGGCTTTGCATTCGAAGTTCAGGAGCAGGAGCGGGATGGACATCCTGTCCTCCAGATTTATACCCGCGACGCGGCGCTCCTGATCGGTCGGCACGAGCAGACGCTCGACGATCTGCAATATCTGCTCAATCGTCTCCTCCAGACCGGGGATGCTCCGACGCCGCGTTACATCGTGGATGTCGAGCACCACCGCGACATGAGGGACGACGCGTTGATCCAAAAGGTGCAGCATCTGGCCGATGCCGTGCGGAATAGCGGTCGTCCGTTACAGACCGAGCCGTTGAACTCCTACGACCGCCGGTTGGTGCATAATGCGTTCAAGGACGACCCGCAGGTCGCAACCTGGAGTCCGCCGGATGAAGCCCGGCTGAAGCGGATCACGCTGCGGGTGCGGAAGAAGGGCTCTCCGAACGAATCGGGCAAAGCCTGAAAGCCCGCCTGAAGCGAGCTTCGCTTTTCAGGCAGCGAGACGCGGCTCCGGAGCCACGATGGCCGGCTCGCGAAGACTCCCGAACTTGCGGTAGACGTATCGATCGGCGACGGAATTGGCGAGCGCGAGGGCGCTTGCCTGCTTAAGCCCCTGTTCGTGGAGGAATTGAAGCGATGCTCCAAGAAGGGCGCTCCCGAGCCCACGGCAGCGGTACTCGTGAAGAATGCACGGACCGGTGGTCAGCTGGGCATCTGCGGTTTCATCCAAATTGAGCACGGAGGCTCCGATGACGCGCGCGCCATGCTGGACGACCATGCAGGACGGCGGCTTGCTCTCGAAAGCTTGCTCGCAACGCTTCTCGAGATCGCGGCGGAAGCTCGCGTCCTTGAAGGTCCATGCCCGCTCCATGAGCAGGGCGCTCGAAACGACGCGCAGCACGATCGCCAGCTCGTTGCTTTCAGCCGTGCGAAAGATGAACGGCGGCATCGAGAGAGACGATTCGTCCAGGTAGTTGTCCAAATTCCAGCGAAACCGCTGCCAGTCGTTAGCCATTGTCGGAAGGTGCGCAATTCCCGCTTAAAGCGGAGGATATCGAAAGTCGATCAGGGAACATCCTGATCATTTCGACAAACCCACCAAACCCCGCCGAGAAGCACGCCGGCCATGACAGTGAAAGTGGTGAGTGTAAACATTCGTGGCACGGGAATCCCAAAGTCTGTGACGGGAGTCAATCAAAAATCCGACCTCGCCACTGAAAGAGCTCCCAATGCCGGGGGAGTCTATAGCTGATCCACCGGAGAGACGCCAAAGAAGTCGAAGAGGACGGCTCGATAGACGTCCCGCTTCATCGGCGCTACCCAGACAAGCTGGAACTCCTCGGGCTTGACCCAGCAAACCGCGCGAAATTCCTCAGTGGAGGGTTGAGTGAGAATCATGGCCTCATCTCCGACGAAGTCTGCCAGGAAATACGTTTGCTCCTGTCCGCCGCAGCCATCCTTGGTCCTGCCCGCGGGGAAATCATACCGGTACGGCCCCCGCTTTTCCACAATGCGGTAGTCATCGGGAAGCAGGGAGATTTCCTCGAGAACCTCGCGATGGAGGGCCTCTTCGGGGGACTCCCCATCGGCTACTCCGCCCTGGGGAAACTGCCATGCCCCGAGTACGTCGCTACGCTCGGCAATGAGCACGCGGCCATCCGCGCGACGCAGGATCAGGGCGACGTTGGGGCGATAGCGGATCATATCCCGGGATAAAGCGGCGCCCATTCGGAAGCCAGCGTAATTTCTGCCAGCCAGTTTTTCTTCGCAAGCGCTGTCGGCCTGGCCTGTCGCCAGGTCAGGCCGGCTGCGATATTCATGTCGACGAGGGCAGGGCGGGTGCTCTCCGCACGAAAGCTGCATTCGGACTCAACGAAGAGCTGGAATCTACCGGACCGTTGTTTATATTCACCCGTTCAACCCGCGTCCCAAATTATCCGTCACCTTTCATCAATGAAGCGATTTTCCCTCGCCGTTCTTGGCGTGCTGGCGCTTGCGCCCTCGCTTCCCGCGCAGGATCAGAGTGGCGCATTTGGGAGCCCTGCCCCGAGCCCGAGTTCCACCCCTGCGGCGACGCCCACTCTGGGACGGGGTTTTTGGAAGGCGGATCTCCCGGGCGGCTCGTACGTCGTGGCCTTGAGCGCGATCGAGGCGGTGAGTCTCCAGCGATACATTCTGGACGGAGTGGCGCGTGTCACCGAGGTGAACATCACGACACCCAGTGAAATGAAGCCCCGGTTCTATTATATCGAGGTGCTTCCCGCGCCTGTGCCGCAAAACATCCCGGGGGCACAGCTCGCGGCGGAGCGCATCCAGCGCGAGGTGCAGGATCTCTCGCGTCGCACGGTGCCGGGCGATCCCATCTGGGCCAAGGTGATCAAGAATTACCCGACCACCACCCATGCGGGAACGATCGAGTTTCGCCTGGAATCACAGGCGCAGCTTCAGCAGCTCTATACCAGCCTCGAGACGGCCTGGACGACCGGGCGGGGTACGACCTTCAAGGTGGGTGCTTCTTCCGATAACAATGATGCGAACTCCGGCGCCACCGAAGGCAGCAGCCAGAATGCAGGCGGCGCATCTCAATAACTTCCGAGACTTTGAATAAGCCAACCCACGAATGCGGCGTCTTCGCCATTTTTGGCCATCCTGACGCGGCGATCCTCACCTACTACGGCCTCTTCGCCCTGCAGCATCGCGGGCAGGAGAGCGCCGGCATTGTCGCATCGACGGATGCATCCGCACCCTTTTCCAATCACAAGGGGATGGGGCTCGTATCCCAGGTCTTCAACATGCAGGAGCTCGACAAGCTCGCCGGCACGCGCGCCATCGGGCACGTCCGGTACTCGACGACCGGGTCGAGCAATCTCAAGAACGCGCAGCCATTCATGGTCGATACCTCGCGAGGGCAGCTTGCCATCGCGCACAATGGCAATCTCGTCAACGCCGCGCAGCTGCGCATCGAGCTGGAAGCCGAGGGATCGATCTTCCAGACGACCGTGGACAGCGAGATCGCGCTGCATCTTCTTGCTAAGGCGGATGCGACCAATCCTCTCGCCGCTCTACGCCGCATGGAGGGAGCCTTCTCCATGGTCATCATGGGCGAGAATGAAATCATCGGCGTACGCGATCCCCATGGATTCCGCCCGCTCGCTCTCGGCCTGCTCGACGGCGCCTACGTGCTGGCTTCGGAGACCTGCGCATTCGATCTCATCCACGCCGAGTTCATTCGCGAGATCGAGCCCGGTGAAGTCATCATCATCGACCAGCACGGCATTCGTTCCGAATGGCCATTCCGTCGGGAGAAGAAGTCGTTCTGCATTTTCGAATACGTTTACTTCGCGCGACCGGACAGCAACATCGACGGTGAGAACGTGAAGGAAGTGCGCGTGGAGATGGGGCGCGAGCTCGCGAGGCTGCATCCGGTCGAGGCCGACGTGGTCATTCCCGTTCCGGATTCCGGCATCTATTCGGCGCTTGGTTTCTCCGAGGAGCTGGGAATTCCATTCGACCTGGCCTTCGTGCGCAACCACTATATCGGCCGCACATTCATTCAGCCGACCCAGCTCATCCGCGACTTCAACGTGCGGGTGAAGCTCAACCTCATCGGCGACGCCGTGCGGGGTAAACGAGTGGTCGTCATCGACGACTCCATCGTGCGCGGCACGACGGCGCGGGCGCGTGTCGTCAATCTTCGCGAGGCCGGGGCCAAGGAGGTCCATCTGCGCATCAGCTGCCCGCCGCACAAGCATGCCTGCTATTACGGGATCGACTTTCCCGATCCGGAGAAGCTGCTCGCCAACCAGATGACGCCCGAGCAAATCCGCGAATATCTTGGCGCTGACAGTCTGGGCTATCTCGAGGTGGACTCGATGGTCCGAGCCACGAAGCTGCCCAAGGAGAACTTCTGCATGGCATGCTTTACCGGAAAATATCCGCTGCCATACGATGCAGCCTTCGACAAATATGTAATGGAGAACCGGCGCGGCTCCGCGCGCTTGCTGCCGCCCGTCGGCCAGGCGGATCTCTTTCCTACCGATAACAGTCCAGCTTCATGAGCAAAAAAGCCTATGCCGCAGCCGGGGTCGACGTGGACCTTGGCAACACGGTCAAACGTGGAATCCAAAAACTCGTTCGCGAAACGCACGGTCCCGAAGTGCTCGGGAAGATCGGCGGGTTCGGCGGACTTTTCCGCGCAGATTTCAAAGGATTGAAAGATCCCGTGCTCGTCTCGAGTGTCGATGGCGTCGGCACGAAGCTCAAAGTCGCCTTTGCGACCGACCGGCACGACACGATCGGGCAGGATCTGGTGAACCACTGCATCAACGACATCGCCGTCGTCGGTGCGCGCCCGCTGTTCTTTCTCGATTACCTCGCGAGCGCGACACTCGAGCCGAAGGTCTTTACCCAAATCCTCAAGGGATTTGCGAAGGCCTGCAAAGCCGGCGGCTGCGCTCTGATCGGTGGTGAGACGGCGCAGATGCCGGGCATGTACCAAGCTGGCGAATACGACGTCGCCGGCACGATCGTGGGTGTTGTGGACCGGGCCAAGATGCTCGACGGCTCGGCCGTGCGTAAGGGAGACGTTCTCATCGGCCTGGCCTCGAACGGACTTCATACGAATGGATACTCGCTCGCGCGCAAGGTCTTGTTCGACAAGATGGGCCTCACCGTCGATTCGAAGATCGAGGGCGTGAAGGGATCCGTCGGCGACGAGCTGCTCCGGGTCCACAAAAATTACCAGCCGCTCATGGCAAGCCTGGCGCCGAAGGTGCTCAAGGCTGCCGCGCACATCACCGGTGGTGGATTGATCGATAATCTCCCCCGCGTGCTGCCCGCCGACTGCGATGCCGCGATCGACACCGCCGCATGGAAGGTGCCCGCCATTTTCGAAACCATCGGCCGGGAGGGCAAGGTGCCTCGTGAGGAGATGTACCAGGTCTTCAATATGGGAATCGGGATGGTGCTCATCGTCTCGGAGAAGTCGGCTCCGGACGTCCTCAAGCAGACGAAGGGCCGCGTGATCGGTCGCATCGTGCCGGGTGTCGGCGAGGTGCGTCTGAGCTAAACCTGAACGCATATTGGTCGAAAGCGCACCCGTTTGACGCGGGCCGGTAAACCTCCGGCTCGCCCGAACGGGCCTTTCAATCGATACTCGCGCTTGCACCGCGCCGGATTCTCGGCATCCTGTAACCTCAAAGCGTGCTGGAATTCTGGAAAAAGAAACCCGCCCTTGGCGTCGGCCTTGGAGTGGGATTGCTGGGGGCGATTGCGCTTGCGGTGCGATATGGCATGCAGCGGAACGCTCGGCAGCCGCTTCCCGACATTATTTCACCCGCGATTTTTGCGACTCGGGTATGCCAGACGACGCACGGTGAGATTATTTATCACACCTCGGGCGCAGGGGAGCCGCTGGTTGTCCTTCATGGAATTTATCCCGGCGCATCGTCGTTCGAGTGGTCGCGCGTTTATCCGCAGTTCGCGGTGGGCCACGAGGTGATCGCTCCCGATCTGATCGGGTTCGGCGAGTCCGAGCGCCCCCGGCGCGGCCTGGATGCGGATGAGCATGTACGCGCCCTGGCAGATCTCCTGTATTCCGTCTGCGGAGGGAGGCCGGCGTTCATCGTGGCCTCGGGCTTCGGTGCGGCGGTGGCGGTAAAGCTCGCGATACAGCACCCGGATCTCGTCAAGGGGTTGGTGCTTTACGCCCCAGTCGGCCTCGATGCCTCCGCCCGGCGCGTTCCATTGGGTCTTTTCACGCTGTCTCGGCTGCCTGTTCTCAACCGGTTCGTGTACCGGAACTATTTTGCCCGCCGCCCATTCATTCGCGGCTGGCTGGCGCGTTTCGGATTCGGGGATCCCGCGCGCATCACCGACGATGTGGCCGATGTGCTTACGAGTTTTGCCGGTCAATACGGTGCCGAGTACGCGATGCTCGCCTTTTTGCGCGGTCGGCTGCTTTACGACGTGAAGTCGCAACTCGGCCGGCTTGCCACTCCGGTGAGCGTGCTATGGCCCGATTTGCCCGATCGTTTTCCGCCGGGGCAGATGGAATGGCTCGCAAAGGCAGTCCCGCACTGCCGCATCGTGCTGGCCGGCCGCACGGGCGCTCTCGGTGCGCTCGAAACGCCCGAACTCATGCATCGTCTCGTCGACGAGGAACTCCAGGCACAGACCCGCCTTCGCGGGGTGGCATAGCGGCCCTTCCGCCTTCCGCTGCTCAGCCATTGCATTTTCGATCTGGCGGGAGCATAAATTTCGCCCTTGCCGTGAACGTTTCCGATCTCCGCGAAATCCTCCAATATGTCCCGCGCTTTCGCGAGCGCACCTTCGTACTTGCAGTCGATGGCGAGATCGCGGCGTCGCAGAACTTTGCGAATGTGCTGCTCGACATCGCCGTGTTGCGGTCGCTGAGCATTCGCACCGTGGTCGTGCATGGCGCGAGCTGGCAGATCGACGAACTCGCGCGCAGCCGAAACGTGAATCTCTCGAATGCCGACGGCACCGGGGTGACTGATGCCGCCACGCTGCAGGTGAGCATCGATGCTGCGATCCGGCTCACGAACGAAATCATGGAAGGGCTCTCCGCCGTAGACCTGCGGGCAGCCTATCTCAATGCCATCATCGCGCATCCGGCCGGCATCCTCGGCGGCACCGATTATCAATTCACCGGCAGGGTGGAGCGCGTGGATACGAAGGCGCTCAAGCTCCTGCTGGAGGAAGGCATCGTCCCCGTGATTCCGCCATTGGGCTTCGACGGTGAGGGTCGCACGTATCGTGTGAACTCGGACACGATCGCCGTGGAAGTGGCCGAGGCGATGCAGGCCGCGAAAGTGATCTTCCTCACCCAGTCCTCGGCATTTGGCAGCGCGAGCTGGTTGCCGCGCCTGCTATCCATCGGCGAGACCGACGAGCTGCTTCGCAAACAACGGGGCACCGGTCCTGTGGGGCTGCTCTCGAAGCTCGAGTGCGGCGCTCGCGCATGCCGGCAGGGAGTGCCGCGCGCCCACGTGCTCGACGGCGGAATCAACGAGGCCCTGCTCACCGAGATTTTCAGCCACGAGGGTTTCGGTACGATGGTGTATTCGAACGAGTACCAGCAGATCCGCCGCATTTTCAAAAAAGACGTGCGGAGCGTGATGACGTTGATCCGGCAGTCCGTGCAGAGCGAGGAACTCGTTCGCCGCACGCGCAGCGACATTCTCGAGCACATCGAGGATTATTGGGTTCTTGAAGTCGATCGGCACCCCGTGGCATGCGTGGCCCTTCACGTTTATCCCGAGGACAAGGCCGGCGAACTCGCCTGCCTGTACGTGAGCAAGATGCACGAGAACCAGGGCTACGGGCGCAAGCTCATGGCCTTTATCGAGAACCTCGCGAAGGAAAAGGGGCTCAATCGGCTTTTCGCGCTCTCCACACAGGCATTCATGTACCTCCAGCAAAAAGGGGGGTTCGTGGAGGCGCCGCCCGAGAGTCTGCCCGAGTCCCGCCACGAAAAATATGTCCAGAGCGGCCGGAACTCGAAGGTGCTCGTGAAATATCTGACGGGGCAGAGCCACTGAGATGTCTGGCGGGATGATCACCGACGGATTTATCGTTCTCGCGTATTTCGTGATCGTTGTTGCCATCGGCCTGTACAAGGGGCGGGGCAGCAAGTCGATGGAGGGATTTGCCGTGGGCGACCGCAGCATCCCTTGGTGGGCAGTGCTCGCCTCGATCCTCGCGGCGGAGATTAGTGCCGCCACATTCCTCGGTGCACCCGGGGAAGGCTATGCCAACCGAAACTTCACGTACGCGCAGCTCGCTATCGGCACGATCCTCGCCCGCGTCCTCATCGCCTATATTTTCATCAAGCCGTATTACGACTACCGGGTCGTTTCCATTTACGAATACCTCCAGGTGCGCTTCGGCCGCCGCACGAAGGACACGGCCTCGGTTGTCTTCCTCATCACGCGCGCGCTGGCGAGCGGCACGCGGCTCTATGTGGCGGCGATCGTGCTGGTATTCGCATACGAGTATGTGACCGGTCACAGTCTCAAGCCGATGGAGCAGGTGCCCGTGTACGTGGCTTCCCTCGTACTCATTACGGCCATCACTGCCATCTACACCGCCCTCGGTGGTATCAAGGCCGTCGTATGGACGGACGTGATTCAGGCGACGATCATGTTCGGATCCCTCGGCTTTGCCATCTGGTCTCTCTTCTCGAGACTGCCGGGCGGCTGGCACGAAGTCGTCGCCTCATCTCACAAGGTAGTAATTGATCCGACCGTCGTGGCCAGCGACGGACACGCCGCGGCGGTGGCGAGTGCGCAGGATATCGCGAAGCACGCGATGCAATTCTTCAATAGCGGCATTACCGCCGGTGACAGCCTCTGGCAGAACGTCCGCTCGGTGCTCGAGAGTGACTACACGATCTGGGCTGCCCTGATCGGTTCGACATTCACCACGCTGTCCACGCACGGCACGGACCAGGATATGGTCCAGCGCATGCTGACTGCCAAGGACCACCACCGCAGTCGGCTCTCACTTATCCTGTCGGGCCTGGCGGATCTTCCGCTCGTTCTCTGCTTCCTCTTCGTTGGAATGCTTCTTTGGGCATATTATCAAAAGCCCGATATGGATGCGCCATTTGCGCACTACATCATCTACGAGATGCCGACGGGCGTCCGCGGTCTGCTCGTAGCCGGCCTCTTCGCGACGACCATGGGATCCCTCAGTACGGCGCTCAATGCCCTCGCGACAAGTTTCGTGGAAGACTGGTATCGCCCATACATTCATCCCGAGGCCACTCCGATGCACACCGTGCGGGCGGCGCGCCGGGCCACGGTCTTCTTTTCCGTGCTGCTCGTCGTCATCGGGGCACTCACGGCCTACGCGCAGATCGTGCTCCATGCGCGCATCATTCCGATCGTGCTGGGAATTTTCGGATACACCTACGGCTCCCTGCTGGGCGTGTTTCTCGTCGGACTTCTTACGCGCGGCCGGGGAAGCGAGAGGGGCAACCTCATCGCCATGCTCTGCGGATTCCTCGTCGTCTCGGTGCTCAGCGGGCTTCACAACGACATCTGGGCCATGTTGCACCCGACAGAGGCAAAGGCCGTTCTCTGGGCGCCGGCATGGCTCCCACACATCGCATTCACATGGCGCGTGGCGTTCGGTGCGGTGGTGACATTTGCCGTGGCAGCGTGCTTTTCCACGCCGGCAGCTCAGGTCTCCCTCGCCGAGGAAAAACGGGCTGCCATGGCGTGATTTTGCTCGTTCACCCGGAGCGCCTGAAGGCGTGCGGTACGGAGCACCCGTCAAGCCTAAATGGACATGAACGGATTGTTAAATTTGACGGTTCCGTAACCTTTTTTCTTGAGGCAAAAATGGGGGGTTCTTAGCCTTACGGCAGTTGCGGCGAGCGAAGGTTCGGGCTCTGTGAATAACTTGTGAAATGTTCCTCCAACATCTGAGTGTCGTGTTCCACGCGCTCTGATAGGGGGTGGAACGTCTTTCGCATCCAAGGAGCAGAGGGCTTTCGCGCCAGTAAATGGAACAGAATTTGTAAGATGTTGAAAATCAAAGACAAGCAGCCAGGATTTCACGCGATATGCGTGCTGCGTGCTGGGGGGATTTTCAACGGTCGTCAGATTTTTGCCCTGCGTATTGACGTATGCTCGCAGGCAAATTTCATGGCGACGCAACAGAAAGGACAGTGTGCATAAGTTACTTATGACGCAGGAACTTGGAACGATTTGGGATACTCTGTCGGCGCTGATTTCGGCGCGCGTGAGCGCGGATAGTTTTCAGCGTTGGTTCAGCGATGTGGGGGTGTGCGGAGACGACGGGAGCGTGCTTACGCTTTCGGTGCCGAACCCCATCCACAAATTCTTCATCGAGAGTAATTATCTCGCCCTCGTGCAGGGCGCGGTGGCGGAGGCCTTCGACGGCAGCCGCACGATCAAGATTGTAGCCCGTCAGCTCGACGACCTGGAGACCACGCCGGCATTGCCCGCGGTGGAAGAACCGGCCGAGCCAGTGCGTGTCCAGGTGCGCGAGCGCTTGACGGCGGCCCCGATGTCGAGCGGCATGAACCCCCGGAACACGTTCGATTCGTTCGTGGTGGGATCGAACAACCAGTTTGCCTACGCGGCGGCTCTGGCAGTCGCTCAGGCGCCGGCCAAGACCTACAATCCGCTCTTCCTTTACGGAGGCAGCGGCCTGGGCAAGACACACCTTCTCCAGGCGGTGGGTCATCACGTGCTGAACTCGCGCAAGGGCTCCAAGGTTTTCTATCTATCGAGCGAGCAGTTCACGAACGAGTTCATCGACGCGATCCAGCACGGCACGCTGGTGAAGTTCCGCAAGAAGTACCGGCAGGCAGACGTGCTGATGATCGACGACATCCAGTTCCTCGCCGGCAAGGAGCGTTCGCAGGAGGAATTTTTCCACACGTTCAATACTCTGCACGACGGTCACAAGCAGATCATCCTTTCGAGCGACCGTCCGGCCAGCGAGATCGAGAAGCTCGAGCAGCGACTGGTCTCGCGTTTCGAGTGGGGGATGACTGGGGAGCTCCAGCCGCCCGACATGGAAACGCGTATCGCGATTCTCAAGAGCAAGGCTGCCGCGCTCAAGATCGACCTCGATGCCTGGGTGATCGAGTTCCTCGCCGACAAGATCCGGAACAACGTGCGCCGGCTGGAGGGCGCGCTCATGCGCGTGGCCTCGTACAGCTCGCTCAGTGGCCGTCAGATCACCCGCGAGGATATCGAGAATCTGTTGCGCGACATTTTCCAGGAGCAGGCCCGCAGGGCGGTCACCATCGACCAGATCCAGCGCAAAGTGGCCGAGACCTTCGACCTGCGCATTGCGGATATGACGAGCAAGCGACGGCTCGCGAGCATCGCTTATCCCCGGCAGATCGCGATGTTCCTCTCCCGCGAGCTCACGAACTCCACGCTCAGCGAAATCGGCGACTCGTTCGGAGGCAAGGATCACGGCACCGTGATTCACGCGTGCAAGCTCATCAAGCGGCGTATGGAAGAGGACGAGCGTACGCGGCACATGGTCCGATCGATCGAGACGCAGCTGCAAAGATAGTTGCTCGATCCCGCGGCGGCGGCCTGCCGGTGCAATTTTCTGCAAGAAAATCCACTCCGGCCGCCCGCTGCCTCAACTATAAACTTGCCGCGTGGCCCGACTGGCGGCTACAGAGCACAAATGGCTGTGCGCAAGGAGCGCGGCCCCCATTTCCATGAAGTTCAGCGTCACCAAAGAAAACCTCCTAGAAGGGCTTCAAAAAACCCAGAACGTCGTCAGCAATCGCGCCACGCTGCCCGTATTGTCGAATGTCCTCGTAGAGACGACCGACACGGGAATACGTCTCAGCACGACCGACATGGAAGTCGCGCTCCGGTGCGATGTACCGGCCGTCGTCGAGCGTCCCGGCGCCACGACATTGCCCGCGCGCCGCTTGCTCACGATCGTGCGTGAGCTGCCCGCCAGCGACATTCAGATCGACACCGATGCCAAGAGCATCTCCTCGATCCGGAGTGGCCAGAGCTTCTTCAAGATTTTCGGCCTGCCTCGCGAGGAGTTCCCCGCATTCCCCAGCTCGAAGGAAGCGCGCACGCTCTCCATCAAGCAGAGCGTGCTCCGCGACGGCCTGCGCAAGACCTCGTACGCCATCTCGATGGACGAGACGCGGTACGTGCTGAATGGCATCCTGTTCTCGTTCAAGGAAAGCACGCTCAAGCTCGTTGCCACAGACGGCCGCCGTCTCGCCCTCTTCGAGGAGACGATCGATGCCGAGCTTGCTGGCAAGCTCGACATGGACTTCATCGTCCCGACGAAGGCGATCAACGAACTCCAGCGCCTGCTTCTCGACGACGGCGAGGTCGCCATCTCCGTGAGCGAAAACCTCGTCTCCTTCGAACTCAACGGTTCGCTGCTCGTTTCCAAGCTCGTTGATGGAAACTATCCGAACTACCGGCAGGTCATTCCTTCCAGCGAAGATGTGAAGGAAATGATCGCTCTCGAGCGCGAGGCTTTCCTCACCACGGTTCGCCGCGTCTCGCTTCTCAGCAGCGACAAGACCAGCTCGATCCGTCTGAATTTCACGAAGAACAACATCGAGATCACTTCGAACACTCCCGAAGTCGGTGAAGCTCGCGAAGCGCTCGCCGTCGCCTACAGGGGCCGGGACTTCTCCATCGCCTTCAATCCAGAGTACCTCATGGATCCGCTCAAGGCGCTCTCGAATGACGAGGTGAGCCTGCACCTCATCGACGAGATGAGCCCGGGCGTCCTCAAGATCAACTCCGGCTTCCTCTACGTGATCATGCCGATGCGTGTTTCCGCATAGCGGCGACTACCATTCTGTCATCGAGCCTTGGGCGAAATTCCCCGGAATTTGCTCCGAATAGCATTGGAAGTCCGGTGGCATTGGCCTACATGGGGGAGGCATGGCCGTGAGCTCGGGGATTTTCGCGACGCGCTCTCTTAAGCCGATGGTGGCGATTGGGTTCGCCATGTTTTCGGACGCCTTCCTCTACGGCACGATCATCCCGATCACCTCGCACTCCCATGTGGGGGCGATTTCAGAGGCGGACATGAGTCTGCTCTACGGCGCATATGCCGTCGGCGTGCTGTTCTCCACCCCGTTCATCGGCTTCATTGCCGACCGCTTCGGCAAGAAGAACCCGCTCGTCGCGGGCAGCCTTTGCCAGATGCTGGCCATCCTCGTCTTCGCCTTCGCGCCGGATTTCTGGACGCTGTTCCTCGCCCGGGTGCTGCAGGGCGGAGCGGCGGCAGCCACCTGGACCGCCGGTCTCGCCGTGGTCGCGGAGAACTACAAAGAGGACCGGGTGCAGAAGATGGGCCTCTCCATGGTCGGCATGACCGCGGGCGGCCTCGCCGGCCCGATCCTCGGCGGCACGCTCTTCGATCTTGGCGGCTACTTCGCCCCGCTCGCGATGGTGGGCGGGGTGGCCGTAATCGACCTGATCCTGCGCCTCGCGCTCCTGCCCAGGGACAAGCCTCAGCCGCCGGCGCACGCCATGCTTCTGCTCCTGAAAAATCGCGCCGTCATCGTCTCCGGAGTGGTGGTCGCCTTGATCGCGGCGGGGTGGGGCGTGATCGAACCGCACTTTCCACCCCACCTGGAAAAAACCTTCGGCGTGAATACCTCAGTCGTCGGACTGCTCTTCACCGCGACGGGCATCGCCTACGCCCTCGTCACCGTGCCCGTCCAGCGCATGGCGGAGCGGCGGGGCCTGCGCGACACCATCGGCTTCGGGCTGCTCCTCATGGCCGCGATGATGCCGCTGACGGTCCTTTCTCCGAATCTCATCCTCAGCGGCCTGCTCGTCTGCCTCGTGAGCGTCGCCTACGCCTATGCGATGAATCCCACGCTCGCCGAGCTGGGGGATGCCGTGGATCGCTGCGCGCCGGGCGCATACGCGTCGGTCTACGTGGTCTTCAATATCGCATACGCCCTCGGCATGATCGGTGGCGACCTCCTCACCTCCCCGATCATCGAGCACCACTCCCTGCTCGCCGGCTACATGACCATCAGCGCCCTGCTCCTTGGTTCCCTCCCGCTCCTCTGGTGGAGCTACCAGGCCCCGCGCGTCCCGGTCACCGCCGCGGCATAAGCCATTTTCCAAGCCGCCACCCATATCCCGCCATGAACGACCTCCCGATCACCGCCGATCAGATCGCCACCCTCAAAGCCGAGCTCGAGCAGGGAATCGGCTTCCCCGCGGAATGGTACACCGACGAGCGCTTCGCCGAGGTGGAGTACGAGCGGATCTTTCACAAGAGCTGGCAGTATTTCTGCCGCACCGCGGAGCTCGTGAACAAGGGCGACTATGTCACCGGGCTCGTCGGCCGCACCCCGGTCGTGGTGATCAACGAGGGCACGCACCTCAATGCCTTCATCAATGTCTGCCGCCACCGCCGTCACCTCGTGATGGAAGGTTGCGGCAATAAGAAGGTGATGCTCTGCCACTACCACGGCTGGTCCTACGGCATGGACGGCTCGCTGAAAGGCGCCCCGCGTGCCGAGCGGGACGCGAATTTCTGCAAGGAGGATCTCGGCCTCATCCCGGCGAAAGTCGAGACCTGGGGACCATGGGTCTTCGTCACGCTCGACGCGAACTCCGCCCCGCTCGCGCAGACACTCGGCCGGCTGCCAGACATTATTGCCGGCAGCGGCATCGTGCTCGATGAACTGGAATTCCACGGCCGCACGGACTGGCAGGCCCGCGCGAACTGGAAGGTGATGCTTGAGAACTACCTCGAGTGCTACCATTGCGCGATCGCCCATCCCGGCTTCAGCCAGATGATCGATGTCGACGCTGGTGCCTACACGCTCGAGCCACACGAATGGTTCTCCAGCCAGATCGCCCATGTGAATCCATCCGCCTTAAGCGGCGAGGGAAAAAAGCCCAAGTACGCGGCCGCGGGCAGCGTGACCCAGGCCCAGTACCACTGGCTTTTCCCCAACTTCACAATCAACATCAATCCCGGCTTCCCGAATCTCTCGATCGACCTCTGGCTCCCGCTCGGGGCGAACCGTGCTCAGGGCTTCTCCGAGCAATACTTCGGCAAGGACGTGGACGAAACCTTTGCCCGTGAGCTCATCGCCTTCAACGACGAGGTCGGCCGCGAGGATGACGAACTCACCGATGCCGTGCAGCGCGGGCTCATCGGCGGCCAGCCCGCCCGCGGCCGGTACATGCCGCGCGAGGAGCAACTCCCCATTCACTTCAACCGCCATATCCTGAACGCCCTCGCTCCGAAGTGAGAACTAACCCGGATATTTCACGTCCCGTGAAATATCCGCCCGAAGGGCCGACTCTGTCGGGGTTAGCCGCGACAAAGTCGCTCCCGCAAGATTCTTGTCCGCAAGGATTTTGCAGGGACGCAAATTTCACGTCTCGCAGATACGTGAAATTTACGGGCTAAACCGCATGAACAGGAGAGCGGAAAGAAAAGCTCCGCGAAGCGCCCCCCTGCCCGGCAGGAATGATGCTCCGTCACCGTCCGACTTTTTCAAGGGCTCGAAACAGGCTCTGCTTTCCCCAAATCTTTTCGCGGCCTCCGCGTTCTTTGCGGTGAAAAACTCCTAAGGAAGCACTGAATAAAGCGGCGGGAGGCAGGCGCGAGCCAAGTTTTGTGGGATGGCGAAGTCGTGAGCGGAGGCTGGCTCTGAAGAGCCTGCCTCGGCGAGCGGCGCAGGCAGACCGCGAAAATCGCTCGCGCATGGCCCTGCGGATTTATTCAGCGTTTCCCTAAAAAGAAAAGCTCACGGAGACTCCGGCCCATGGGGTGTCGCGCCGTGTGCCGGCCAGCGGGAGCCACGTGTGGCTGTAGGCGAAGTAGGGGGTGAGTTCGAGGTTCCTGGCGAGCGTGATGGGGAAGGAGAGGCCGAGCTCGAAGTGGTCGGCCCCGATGAAGGGCTCGAACGTATCGGTCGTGTTGTAGCCGAAATTGAACCCAGCCGCAGCCCACGGCGCCACGCGGATGTGGTCGCGATAGAGCGGCAGGTCCCCATCGAGCCGCGCCTCGAGGTAGCCGGTGTCGGCATCGACATAGCCGCCGTGGCCGGGCGATGGGCCGAGGGTATAGGCGTAGTTGAGAGCGGGCGTGAACGTGCAGGCGCCTCGAGTGATCGTATACGCGGCGGATACGGAGAGCTCATGGGAATAAAGCCCACCCGGGGACGACAGCACGGCGTAGAGGGAATAGGCCGTGCTCAATGAGAAACTGCCCCAGGAATGGGCGTACGTGAGGGAGGCGTCGATCTCCTTGTAGTCCGTCTGGTCGAGACCGAAGGCTGCCCAGGTAGCCGCGGTGAAAGAATCCTGCGCCGTCGGAGCCCAGCCGAGACTGAACGCCGTCCATGAAATGCTGGAGCCGTAGCCGGCGGGGCCCGGCAGCTGATTCACGCCGCGAAACATGTAGAGCGAGTCCCAGCCGGTGGAGAGGGAGCTGGAAAATGGAGCCTCGGAGGAGGTCTCCTCGAGCGGCGCCACGGGCGTGCCGGCCCGGAGTACGCCTACGGCAAAGATGGCAACGAGGGCACGCGCGAAAGGAACAGAACGGGACGATGGGGACGGTCGATTGATGAGCTCGAAAGAATCACACGACCAGCGTTGGGTCGAGAGAGGAGGTGAGCGACGGGGCTTCCGTGCTGCCCTTGTAGCGCACGCGGGCCGCAGATTCAGTCGATCGCACTTCGTGCGGAAGCAGGCGCCTGGACCCCATCGGATAAGCCGCTCGCAAAGGAGGGCGCTACTTTGTGGTCAGGGAAAATTCGCTGGCGAATATTCGTTGCAAAGCAATTAGTCGCCGCTCATCTTTCGGCGAACTTAACCTCGGGGAGGGCAAATGCGTGGATTTGTGCGGTGTGAGTTGTCGGTGATCAGAAAAACTCGATCATTTCCTGTATGGTGCCGACCGTGGCGTGAGGCGCTGGGAGTCACCATAGCGGGATTTCTGTTTGGATCGGAGGAGCTCCGCGCGCAATCGATTCAGGATGCCATCAGCTCGAGCGGCGGCATCACCTACAGCATCAATGGCACCACAGTTTCCACGGATGTGGCCAATGGGGCGACGCCGCTGCCTACGACCTTCACTCTCGGGACATTTTCCGGACAGAGCGAGCCCTACACCCTCTCCAACTCCATCGCCGGATCTTTCGACTATACGATGCCGACGGACGATGCGGTCTCCGGAGCGCTCTTCGATTACGCGAGCAGCAGTGGCCCGGTAAGCCTTTCATCCAGCGCGGATATCAACCTCCAGGGCATGCGAGCCGGCGCTGCCGACGAGGTGGGGAACGCCGCGATTCGCGTGCTGGGCCAGCCGCTCGGCTACAGCGGCACCACACTAGTCGGTGCCGACGTCACGCTCACGGATACGGGGAATATCACCGTCGCGGGAAATGGGTTCCGCGCAAGTTCCGGTCCGGCTCTCGACCCTGCGGGATTTCGCTCTGCGGCGCTGAGTGGCATCCTCGCGATGTCGTATGGGAAACAGGACTCCAGCGCGACCACGTCCCATCCCGGCGGCAGCGTGGGAGTCACGCTATCCTCGGCAACGATCTCGATGTCGCAAGCCGATCCGACCGTCGTTACGGCCGGAATCTCCGCTTCCTCTGCCTCCGGCACAGGCACGGACGCATTCGGCGTCGGCGATATCAAGCCAGTCTCAGTGGAGCTCACTACCGGCACGATCACGAATTCCTCCGGCTCGGGAGCCGGGGTCATCGCCACGGCAACAGGCGCCCGGCTCGCCAATAGTGGCGACTCCGAAGCCTTCGGCAGCACGGTGGGGGTGATGCTCGACTCCGGCTCGAACGTTACCCTTACGGGGCAGACGGGCGTGGGTGTGCTCGCGATGAGCGCTTCCTATATGGCGGGTGAGGCAAAGAAGAGCCAGACGTCGCAGTCCGGCGATGTGTTCGTGACGGTCAACGACCCGGCGTCCTCGATCAGTACGGGGGGATCCGGTTCGATCTTCGCGGCAGGTGTCCTGGCGATCAGCACGGGCACATCGATGCTCGTCGATCCCTTCTCCACCAACGTTGTCTCCGGGGGCGGATTCGGCGACAGCGGCGCGGTCACCATCACCAACGCGGGGTCCGTATCGACGAATGGCACGCTCTCGACCGGGCTTGCTGGTCTGAGTATCGGAGGTGCGGCGATTGCCACGACGAGCGTGCAGACGTCGGGTGTGTCTTATCTGGGGACGACGGGGGCGTTTACCGAGGGAAACGGCGGTGCGGTTTCCATCACGAATACGGGCAGTATCAAGACCGTGGGATCCAGTGCCTACGGTATCGTCGCACTGAGCTCGAGTGGTGGCGGGCTGATCAATAACGAATTCGACGCTGCGGGCGACGCACAGAATCCGCAGGGGCTTGTCATCGGCAACAATTCCTCGGAGGCCAGCGACTCCGGCAACACCACGGTGAACGGTGGCGCGATTACGCTCGAGAACTCGGGCAGTGTCACGACAGGCGACGGGGTCGGAGGCGGCGCCGCATCCATTGGCATCGTGGCTCAGTCGATCGGTGGTGGCGGTGGAAATGCCGGTGGCGACAAGGCGGCGCTATTTGTCGGCGATGCCGGTGGCAAAGGCGGCGCCGGTGGCGCGATTCAGCTCACGCAGGATAGTACGGGACAGCTTCTCACGAAGGATGTGAATTCTCTAGGCATCCTCGCGCAGTCGATCGGCGGAGGAGGCGGTAACGGTGCCAATGCGAAAGGTGTCTTCGTGGCGGTCGGTGGCCGCGGCGGTGCTGGTGGCAGCGGTGGCCAGATCAATCTCGGCATCAATGGCTCGGTGACTACACTCGGCGAACACTCCGCTGGTATTATCGCCCAATCGATCGGAGGAGGCGGCGGTAACGGTGGAACCGCGAAATCGGTGGGCGTGCTGATTGACGTCGGCATCGGTGGCGCGGGCGGCAACTCCGGTGCGGGCGGTACGGTCGGTGTGGATGTTGCATCGACCGGCTCGGTTTCCACGCTGGGTAACAATTCCGCCGGCATGATCCTCCAATCGGTCGGTGGCGGCGGTGGCTCCGGCGGCGGTGCGTTCAGCGGAAGCGTCTCCTCGGCCCTCGACATTAATTACTCCATGGGCGGCTCGGGAGCCGGCGGGGGCCTCGGCGGCAGCGTCACGGGAACCAACGAGGGCACCATCGTTACCGGCGTGCCCAATTCCGGTATCACGGTAAGCCTGCCAAACATGGAGGGCGCGGACTCCGCCGGCATGATGGCGCAATCGATCGGCGGAGGTGGCGGCCACGGCGGCGGTGCAGCGGGCAAGGATCTCGTGGTGCAGAACCCGGTGATCGACGCCACGGTATCCGCAAACGTGTCTGTGGGTGGGTCGGGCGGCTCTGGCAGCGATGGAGGACAGGCGAATCTGACCAACTCCGGATCGGTGACGACATGGGGCGACGGGTCCTATGGCATGCTCTCCCAGTCCATCGGTGGAGGTGGCGGCAACGGCGGCGACTCCACGCTGGCGAGTCTCGTGCTCGCTCTCTCCGGGCCACAGGGCGAGCTGAAGCTGGCGGTGGGGGGCGCCGCAGGCAGCGGAGGAAAAGGCGGAGTGGCCTCGGTGCTCAATAATGGATCGTCCGCGATTCACACATGGGGCCAGAATGCGCCGGCCATCGTCGCCCAGTCCATCGGTGGCGGCGGCGGTACCGCGGGCATCGGTAATTCCGGCCGGAAGCCGTCGGGCGCGAGCCAGGTGGTACTAGCGAATGCCACTCCGACCCAACTGACAATCGGCGTGGGCGGTGCTGGCGGCTCTGGAGGGGACTCCGCCTACACGACCGTAACGAATAACGGCACGATCTCGACCTTCGGCTCGGGTTCGCAAGGGATCGTGGCGCAATCGATCGGTGGCGGCGGTGGTCTGGCGGGGGGCGGTAATTCTTCCGGCGACAACTACGCCCTCACGATCAATCTCGGTTTTGGCGGTGCAGGCGGCTCCGGCGGTAGCGCCACGACATCCCAGAATGGCGGCAACTCGATCTCGGTAACAAACGGGGGGGCGGTCACCACGCAAGGCGGCGATGGCACGGCGATTCTCGCGCAGTCGATCGGCGGTGGTGGAGGGACGGGTGGATCGTCAGATGCGACCGCCAGCGTGGGCATCGTAGGCACCGTCCTCAATGCGGTGACCTTTGCGAAAGGTTACAGCCCGAAGCTCAACATCGGCCTCGGTGTGGGTGGGACGGGCGGCTCCGGCGGCGCGGGCGGAAATGTGAACATTCAGCAGACCGGATCACTTTCGACCGCAGGGAGCCGGGCTTACGGCATCGTGGCGCAGTCGATCAGCGGTGGTGGAGGTAACGGCGGTTCAGCCACGAGCGCCGCAAATCCCGGCCTCGTGGACGGCTACGACGGCACCATCCAATTCAACACGTCGCTGGCAGTCGGCGGATCGGGCGGCGATGGAAACAATGGTGGAAACGTGACCCTGGTGAATAGCGGCACGATCGCGACCTCGGGTTATGGCTCGCACGGCGTGGTTGCGCAATCCGTCGCTGGTGGCGGCGGCATCGGTGCGGATGGTACGACCGACATCCAGTCCACACTCGGTCTTGGTATCGGGGCGAACGGTTCCTCTGGCGGATCGAGTGCATCATCGGGCGGAGCGGTGGCGATTACCTTGTCTGGATCCGTCACGACGACGAGTGGCGATGCCTCGGGCGTTGTGGCGCAGTCGATCGGCGGAGGTGGCGGTCTGGCCACGACGGGCAGTAATCCCACGCAAACGATCCCGGAATTTACTGCCGGCGCATTGCCGATCCGAGTGGACGGAAACTTCGGAATCAACGGCAACTCCAGCAGCTCAAGCAATGGTGGCGGTGTCACCGTGACGCCTTCGTCCAGCATTACCACGTCGGGAGATTGGTCCCATGGCATCGTGGCGCAGTCGCTCGGTGCGGGCGGCGGAAAGGCGAGCACCATCTTCGGGACGAACAGCAACGCCTATGCGAATCTCGCCGTCACTGTGGGAGGCAGTCACGGCGCGGGCAATGGCGACACGGTATCCCTCGGCATCACGGGTACTGCCGGCACGATTTCCACGGGTACCGCCTCGACCGGCTACGGAGCGATCGGCCTTATCGCGCAGAGTATCGGCGGTGGAGGCGGACTTTACACCGACGGATCGAGCGCGGCGACCGGCACGCTCGATGTCGGCGGCATCGGCGGAAGCAGTTCCAAGGGCACGGGAGGTACGGTGGAGTTGAAGAATTCCACCAATGGAACGAGCGGGTCGCCGAGCATTGCGGCTACGACGATCCAGACGCAGGGCGACCTCGCCTATGGTGTCGTGTTGCAATCCATCGGCGCGGGAGGCGGCATCGGGGCGACGGGAAGCAGCCAGACCTATCAGGGCACGCCGGTGGGATCCGCTCCGCAATTGACCGTAGGCGGCGCAGGCACGGATGGAAACGGCGGCGGCGTGCAAGTGGACTCTACTGCGACCTCCAACCTCTCGCTGACCATCGAAACTCATGGTGCAAGTGCATTCGGGCTCGTGGCGCAGTCGATCGGTGGCGGCGGCGGCATTGCCACGAGCAAGCAGGTCGGCACGGCCGTGCTGGGTGCATCGGCCCCCACGCTCAGTTCCGATCACTATAACGGCGGCACTGTGAACCTCACGCTGCCTGGCTCGATCACGACCTCCGGATCGGGTGCGCACGGCGTCGTGGCGCAGTCGATCGGCGGTGGAGGCGGCATCGCAAATCCGGATGCCTCATCCGGCCTCACGAATTCAAAGACCGGCGTCACTACCACCTCCGCACTCGGCTATGGAGGCAATGTGACCGTGACATTGAGCGGAAGTGTGACGACGACCGGCGCAGGGGCGTCGGGCATCGTGGCGCAGAGTATCGGCGGAGGTGGCGGATTGATCGGAAATTACGCCGGGTCCACCGGAGGAGCATCTGCCTCGGGCAACTCGTCGGACGGAAATACGGGAACGGTGATCGTGAATCAGACGCAGGGGAGTATCAGCGCGACCGGCGCCGGCGCGACCGGCATCTTTGCTCAGAACGTCACCGCAGGGGACCACGGGCTCGGCAGCGTGGAAGTGACTGTCGGCGGGACGGTGCACGGCGGCAGCGGCTCTGGTGCCTACGGCGTATGGGTGGACGGCGGCAATACAGGTAACACGTTGACGGTGAATGACGGGGCGCTGATTTCCGCAGATTCCGGCATCGCGGTGAACTATACGGGCAGTGTCGGTAACCTCTCGGTCACGAACAACGGAAATATCATCGGCGATATCACGCTCAATTCCTCGAGCACTCTGACGAACACCGGAATTCTCACGACGCCAACCACCATTACCGTGCACGATCTGGCCAATGACGGAACCCTGAGCCTCGACAATGGGATGACATCGCTCGCCTTTACTGGCGACCTCACGCAGAGCTCCTTCGGGGCGACCAATCTGGATGTCTGGGGTGCCGATCCAGGGCTTTTCAATACGATCAATATCAGCGGATCCGTCGGAATGGATGGCAATCTGACCGTAAACTTCATCAACGGTTTCGTGCCGCAAGTCGATGCGACTTTCCAATTCATCAACGCCGCAAGTGGGTCCTACACCTTCCATTCCATCGTGGTGACGGGCCTCCCAAGCGGCTCGGACTGGCGGCAAATCGATAGCGGCGGCAGCTTTTCTCTGCAATTTGTGTCCGTTCCGGAATCTTCAGATTATGCCGTCGGTATCGTCGTTTTATTGGGCGGCATCGCTTTCTTGCGGCGCCGGGTCAGGGTGCGCGCCGCATAGAGGATATAAGCAAGTCACCGATTCGACCTTTTACCGGAACACCGCGTCAGAAATGGCGCGATGTCTTGCTTTCGAGAGGCAACTTTTTGCCCGGCGGCTGTGATTCGATGCACGCGCACGACGCACGGGAGACGATCCGAAGTCAGCGAAGTAAGCGGGATGGAGTGGACGAAGGTTCGCTTCATCGCGTTCCGCGAGTACATGAGGAAGCTCGGATTTTGGTTTCATGAGAAGGGGATTGCGGGCAGTGCTCGGAACACCCTGGCATCCCATGACGGGTGGAAATGTCTCCGGATCGGTCCATACCTGATGGCAGGGCTGCTGAGCGCCTCGCTTTTGACGGGTTGCCTCCTGCCGACGCGCTCGGCGAGTTATTCCAAGGACCACGCATACATCACCTACTCGCCCCGGCCGGAAGGATCGGACGCCCTCCGCCTCGCCGTAAAGGACCTGATCGATGTGAAGGGATCCGTTACGACCGGTGGATCGAGATACCTCAAGGAAACTTCTCCGCCCGCCAAACGGGACGCGGCGTGCCTCCGCATCGCGCGGGAAAAGGGAGTATGGATCAACGGTAAGACGAACCTTGGGGAGTTGGGCACCGGGGTATCGGGGGCAAACGACTATTACGGCACCCCGCTCAACCCGCTTCACCCCAAATACCGCTACGTGCCCGGCGGCTCATCCAGCGGATCCGCCGTAGCGGTGGCTACGGGAATGGCGGACGTCGCTTTGGGTACGGACACGGCTGGATCCATCCGAATACCGGCAGCATGCTGCGGTGTCGTGGGTATGAAGACGACATTTGGCGTCGTGCCACGTCGCGGCGTGATTCCTCTGTCGCCGCACCTGGATACCGTGGGACCGCTGGCCAGAGACGTCTCGCGCCTGGCCCAGGGGATGGAACTCCTGGAACCCGACTTTGCGGAGAGCTACGGGGCGGCCCGGGCGGAGCATCCCACGGCGCACTCCATCCGGGTCGGGCGGTTGGTCGTCCCCGGCACCGATGCGCGCATCGATGAGGCAGTGGATGAAGCGCTGGCCAAGGCAGGGTTTCGGGTCGTGAAGCTCAGTCCGGAGTTCACGAAGGATTGGCAGCTCGCGCAGAGTGACGGCAAGCGCGTGGCGGAGGGCGACGCGTGGATCACGGACAATCGATATCTCAATCAGAAGGGAATCAGCGATCTGGCAAAGGCGGCAATCCGGTTGGGGCACCTCGAATATCAAACGAACTATGCGCCGGCCCTGAGTCGCCAGGCGGCCTGGAAGCGGGAGCTTCGTCGCGTATTTCAGAAGGTGGATTTGATCGCCACCCCGACTCTCAAGAAGCTGCCGCCGAGGATCTCCCATTTTGGCCGCAGTGCACCTCTGGAGCTGCGTGTACTCGATATCGAAAATACGGACGCCGTAAACTTCGGTGGTAATCCCGCGCTGGCAATGCCGATCCCACTGAAAGATGCTCCATTGCCTGTCACCAGCCTTCAGCTCATCGGTCCGCCTCGAAGCGAGGCAGCGATACTGAATGCCGGTCGTATCGTAGAGGCAAAATCAGGGAAACTCCGCTGGTCCCCGGCTGCGAACACTCCTTGATGAGATGTTGTCCTGGATTCTTCGCCGGACTCGCTGCCATTGTGCTCCTGCCATGGAGCCCAACGCGGGCTGACGCCGTAGACGAACTCCTGTCTCGTGCGGCTGTCCTCGACGTGGAGCTGAAGGCGTCGGTTGCGCTCCAGCTCTACCTTCAGGCGCAGAAGCTGCGGCCGGACGATGTGCGCGCGCTTCTGGGCATCGCCCGCCAATACCGGCATCTCATGGCTGACGCTACCGATTCTCAGGAAAAGCTTCGCCTGGGCGGCATTTCATTGGATTACGCAAAGCGCGCCGCGAATATTGCGCCCGACGATTCCGAGGCGCAGCTTTCCCCTGCGATCAGTTATGGAAAGCTGTTGCCGCTCGAGAGCAATGGGGTGCAGGTGGATTTTTCCCGACGAATCAAAGCTGCGGCGGACAAGGCAGTGAAACTCGATCCGGGAAACGACCTCGCCTGGCACATCCTCGGCCGCTGGTGCCAAGGTTACGCCGAGCTTACTGGGGTCCGGCGAATGATGGGACAGATGCTTTATGGAAAGCTACCCACGCCGACGGAGGCCGACGCCGCGGAATGCTTCGAGAAAGCCATCGCAGCAAATCCAAACAGGCTCATGCATTACATCGAACTCGGTCGCACCTACGCGAAGCTGGGTCGCACCGCCGAGGCGCGGAAATTGATTCAAAAGGGTCTCTCGATGCCCTCGATCGAGAAGGAGGATCCGGAGGTCAAGCAACGCGGGCGCGAGACGCTCGCGGCATTGCACTGATGCCGTTGTTCGCGTCCGCGGATTGGGGGCGCCACGGGGGCAACTCTGAGAGGGAAGGGTCGATAAATGTATGGTGCCAGAGCTGAGTCGCGACGACGGCGACCAATCCCAGTTCGACGGAGAGGCGGGGCAGCGAACCGGCCGGCATCTTCCGGTACGCGTTGCGCCATTTCTGTACTTCCATCACGTCGAAGTACCCCGTGCGGCGCAACGATTCCTCACTGAGGAGCTGGCGTACATAGTCCGGCTCCGGTGCCATGTGGAAGCTATCGAGTGGTGCGCGAAAGATCACCTTCTGCCGCTTATAAACGGAAGGCGGAAGCCACCGCTGGCCGAGAAGCCTGAGTAGATGCTTGTCGCGCAACCCGCGAAGTTTCCATCTCGGATGCAGTGGAGCGAGGAAATCGAAGACACTTTCGTCCAGGAAGGGATAGCGCACTTCGACCGAGGAATTCATCGCGACGCGGTCGCCTTTGGCCTGGAGGAGGTGACCCGCCAGGGTCACCCGCGCGGCGATCCATATTCCCCGATTCAGGGGATGCCAGCGGCGCGCGCGATCGAGGTCGATCCCGAGATCCTGCCACGGATTTCTATGCTCCATCACCTCGCGCATCGGGGCGCCATAAAAGCGGAGCTTCGAGAGCGTAATCATCCCGAAGGCATCGATCCAGGCGTTTGGTCCACCGACGGCCTCTTCCGTGCGCCGGCGGGACTCCGGGGGAAATTGCGGTACGTGATTCGCCGCCAGATAGAGCCGCCGCGCCCGGTCGCCCAATCGAAGGGATGGTACGATATCCAGCGCGCCCAGCAGGCGGGCGGCTTTGTACCACGGGTACCCGATGAGCCACTCGTCGGCTCCTTCTCCGGTAAGGACGACCTTTTGCCCGCAAGCATGCACGCAGGCAGCGAGCTGGAGCAGCGCCGCGCAGGATGTATCGATCACCGGAGACTCTGCCGCCTGGATGAGGTGCGGGTACGAGTAGATGGCATCGAGCGGGCCAAACTCCTGCACGGTGGGCGGAGCCGTCCCGATATGGCGCGCGACGACTTCCGCCGCGCTTAGCTCATCGAGCTCGGGCGATTTCACACGCACGGTATACGTATTGATCGACGCGCCTTTGAGACGGCATGCCATGGCGGCTATCATGCTGGAGTCCACGCCGCCGGAGAGATACGAGCCGACAGGCACGTCCGCCCTCAGCCGGCGCTCCACTGCATTCAGGAGCAAATTTTCGAAGCGGTCCACGAGCTGCTCGGCGTCGCCACCGGGATCCTCCTCGCCGAGATCGGGAAAATCCATTTTCCAAAAGGTGCCTTCCGACATGGGATTCGAATCGCCGGGAGTGATGCGGAGATAGCCTGCCGGCGGCAGGAGCTGCACGCCTTCGAAGCAGGTGATCGGTCCCGGAAGGGCCGAGAACGTAAAGATATGGTCGATTCCCCGGAGGTCGGGTTTGGCCGGGACCAATCCGGATGCGAGCAGGCCCTTGATCTCCGAGGCGAAGAGCAGCCAGCCGTCCTGCACCGTCCAATACAGAGGACAAATGCCAAACCGATCCCTGGCGAGCACAAGCTCCCGCTGATTCTCGTCCCAGAGCGCAAAGGCGAATTGACCGCGAAGCTGTGCAAGCATCGCGAGGCGGGAATCTTCCCACATGTGCGGAAGTAGCTCGGTATCGCAATGAGTAGAGAATCGATGTCCCTGCTTCTCGAGCTGCGCCCGTCTTTCCATGAAGTCGAAGAGTTCGCCATTGAAGACGGCGAAAATGCTTCGATCCTCATTCGCGACGGGCTGCTGGCCATCCGCCAGACCGACGATGCTGAGCCGCCGAGAGGCTAGAGCGAGGCCGGGACGAAAGAGAAAGCCTTCCTCATCCGGGCCGCGATGGATGAGCGCTCGCGCCATGGCACGGACTGCGTGCTCCGGCGCGGGCCTTTGCCCCTTCATATCCACCATGCCTGCAATGCCGCACATATTCCGTCCGTGTGGGTACGCGTCCAACCTACTCTTCGGCCTTAAAAAAATACACGCGAGTTCGTGAGTCGTCGCGATCAGTCAGTGAACTCCCTCAGGCGTTATAAGGGCCGGAGTGCGCAGACAGTATATGGAAAAAGACGCAATCGCGATCATTGGTGTCGGCTGTCGCTTCCCTGGCAGCGTGAACGATACGGAAGGACTATGGAACCTCCTGGTGGAAGGCAGGGAAGCAGTCCGGGAAATTCCATCGGACAGGTGGAACGTGGAGAGATTCTACGATTCCGAGCCTGGCCTGGCGGGCAAGTCGATCGCCATGCGAGGAGGATTCCTCGATGGGATCGATCAGTTCGATCCGCAATTCTTCGGAATCTCGCCGCGCGAGGCACCCTACGTCGATCCGCAGCATCGACTGCTGCTCGAGACGGCATGGGAAGCGATCGAGAATGCCGGGCAGGTACTCGACTTCGAGCGCGGCAGCGATCTCGCCGTGTTCGTCGGAATTTCCCACAACGATTACCAGGGTATCCAGGGCACATCGTGGGATCACTCCGGAATCACAGCACATTCGCCCACCGGTTCCGCACATAGCATCGCCGCAAACCGGATCTCGTACTGTCTGAACCTTCGTGGTCCCAGCCTCGCGGTGGACACCGCCTGCTCTTCGTCCCTTGCCGCCGTGCACCTCGCCTGCGAGCAGATCCGGGCCGGCAGGATAAGGACGGCCCTCGCCGGAGGTGTGACGGTAATGATCACCCCAGGGGGGTTCATTGGTTTCTCACAGGCATCGATGCTCTCGCCCGACGGCCGGTGCAAGGCATTCGACGCTTCGGCGGATGGCTTCGTGCGCGGCGAGGGAGCCGCCATGGTGATTCTCAAGCGCCTGTCGGATGCGCTCGCCGATGGCGACCCCATCCGGGGAGTGATTCTCGGGACGGCGATGAACCAGGACGGCCATACGAACGGAATCTCGCTGCCGAGTCCGGAAGCCCAGGCGCGCTTGGCGATCGAGGCCTGCGCAGATGCCGGCATCTCGCCTTGGCGGGTCGGCTTCGTCGAGGCCCACGGCACGGGTACAGCGGTGGGAGATCCGATCGAGGCTCACGCGCTCTCCGAGGCATTCTGCAAAGAGAGGCCGGAGGATGCACCGCTGCTTATCGGATCGGTAAAAACCAATCTGGGTCACCTCGAGACAGCGGCCGGAATGGCTGGTCTGCTGAAGGCGATGTTGGTGCTCGAGCATCGCGAGATTCCGGGCACCTTGCATTTCAAAACCCCGAATCCGCATATCGATCTCGAGAAGCTCAAGCTTCGCATCCCCGTGGGAGTCGAGCCATTTCCCCAGACGAATGGTCCGCGTCTGGCCGGAGTGAACTCATTTGGCTTTGGCGGCGCAAATGCCCATGTCGTCCTGGCGGAACCCCCATCTCTCCCGACGATCGACATATCGCTGGAATCCGCATCCCAGCGCGACTGGCCGATAGTCTTGTCTGCGCGCTCAGAGGCATCCTTGCGCGCATCGGCGGGCCGGCTCGCCGCATGGGTCGACGACCACATGCGCTCGAACGGGCACTCGCCGTTGCTCCCCGATCTGGCTTACACACTCGGGGCTCGGCGCAACCACCACTCCCATCGACTGACGGCAGTGGTGCGGACACATGACGATCTCGTCGGCGCGCTCAATGAATTTGCCGCGGGCCAGCCGACGCAGGCGCTCCGGAGCGGATTTACGCCGCGGCGCGAGCAGGCTCCCCGCATTGGCTTCGTCATGAGCGGGCAGGGTCCCCAATGGTGGGCAATGGGTCGGGAGCTCATGCAGCACGAGCGCATCTTTCGCGAGACGATCGAGCGCTGCGACGAAGCCATGCGTCCATGGGCAGGATTTGGCCTGATCGAGGAAATGAGTCGGAGCGAGAGCGAGTCGCAGATGCACCGCACCGAGATCGCGCAGCCGGCCATCTTTGCGATGCAGGTGGCGCTTTCGAAGCTTTGGGAATCGTGGGGGATCACGCCTGCGGCAATCGTGGGACACAGCGTGGGCGAGATAGCGGCTGCATGCGTCGCGGGCATTCTCGATCTCGAGACAGCAGCCCGTGTGATCGTCCTGCGGGCGCGAACCATGGAAAACTGCGCGCGTGGCGAGGGGACGATGCTGGCCGTCGGCATCACCGAAGACGAGGCCACATCCCTCATCATGCGGGTCGACCGCACGGTGAAAATCGCGGCATTCAACAGCCCCCGCCTGCTTACGCTTTCCGGGGCGCAAGCGTCGCTCGAGGCAATTGCGACAGAGCTTGCGTCCCGGGAGCTATTTGCCCGGTTCGTAAAGGTCGATCACCCCTTCCACCATCCGAAGATGGAGCCCGCCGCGGCAGCATTGGAGGCCGAGCTTGCGGACCTCCATCCCCGGGAGGAGACGGTGCCATTCTTCAGTACAGTCACCGGCACGCGCTGCCCGGGGGCGGACTGCGATGCGTCCCATTGGGGGAAGGGCATCCGGCAGCCCGTTCAATTTGCCCCAGCGATTGGAGAGATGGCTCACTTCGGGGTGGATCTATGGCTGGAAATCGGCGCACATCCGGCGCTTACGATCGCGATCCAGGAATGCCTGGCCGCCGCGGAGGCCAAGGCGCCAGTGCTCGCTTCCGCCAGGCGCGAGCATGAGCACGCATCGATGCTGGAATCGGCCTTGGAGCTGCATCGGCACGATGTATCCATCGACTTCAAGGGACTCACCCCCTCGCGGAACCTGCTCAGCCTTCCGGCCTATGCATGGGACAAGGCCAGGTGGTGGAATGAATCCGACGAATGGCGCGACGGTCGCCTCGCCCCGGGTGGGCGCGGTCTGCTGGATGTGAGGCTTCCGCGAGCGACTCCGATCTGGACTGCCCGCCTGGACGGGCGCCACATGGCTTTTCTTAAGGATCACAAAGTCGAAAGCCGCGTTATCTTCCCAGCGGCGGCATTCGTCGACATGGCTATCGAGGCCGCGATTCAGCTCTTCGAGGGCCGCCCATTCATCATCGAGGACTTCGAGATTCGTCGGCCGTTGCTCGTGCCGGATCCGCCATCGAGCCTGCAATTGGAGATGAGCTACGACGCGGATAGTCGTACGTTTGTCATCCAGAGCCGGCAGGGTTCGGCTTGGACACAGCATGTGGTGGGATCGCTGCGGGCGGAGCGTACGGACTCTTCGTTTTCGTCGTCTCGTTGGCAACCCGACGGCGAGCTCGTAGAGGTCAACGTGCCGGATTTCTACGCTCGGCTGAGCGATCTCGGACTGCGCTATGGCGACGAGTTTCGGCCAATATCCGAGCTCTCCGCATCCAATGGCCGATCGGTTGGTCGCGTGGCTCTTTCCGAAGCGGTCGCTCGGCGGGCGGCGGAATACCCGATGCACCCGGTGCTTTTCGACGGTGCGATGCAGATCTTCTCCGCTGGAGCTGCTACGGTCGAGGGCCGGCGTAGTCGAATGAAGCTTCCCGTGCGCTTTTCGCGTATTCAATTTCTCCGGTCGCCGGGAGCTTCATGTCAGGTGTCTGCGGCGGTCCGCAATTTCACGGACGACCTCGTCGAGGGCGATATTGCCCTTTATGATCACAATGGGTACCCGGCCGTGCTGGTCGAGGGATTTCGCGCGGTCGGACTCGCGGCTGCGCGCCGGATGGGAATGTCCGGCGGTCGCCGCGATCTCGTTTATCATGTCGAATGGGAGCGCACCCACGCCGGAGCGTCGCATCGACCACTGCCCCCAATCCCGATTTCCAAACTGCGGGAGGCGGCGGAGCGCGCTTTCAACGAGGTGCTCGCCATTCGCGGGCGTGATCGGATCCAGGCTGCCCTGGCGGCAGAGGACAACCTTGCGGTCGCTCAGGTCGCCGGTGCTCTGCGGAAGATGGCAGGAAATGGCGACCTCTCGGCCTCCTCTCTCGGGATCGTTCCATCGATGCAGCCGGCCTTCGAGCGCCTGATGAATGCTCTGGAGCAAAACGGAATGGTTTCCCGCGATGGCGAGGGATGGCACCCGACGGCAGCATTTACCTCCGCCTCTCTGTCGGAATCGGCGGCCTTGCGCGACTTCCTCGCATCGTATCCGGGACACCTGCCGGAGGCATTGCTCTGCGCGACGACATCCGGTGACCTCGGTCCGATCCTGCGTGGAGAGAAGGATGCCGTGCAGACCTTGTTCAGCGGAGCAGGGTCGGATCTGCTCGACCACTTTTATGGTGATGGACTCAGCACGAGCCATTGGCTGGCGGCCATCTCGGAAGCGGTGCTGGAGATCGAGCGACAGCTTCCGACCGGCAGGGGGCTGCGCATTCTAGAGGTCGGCGGCGGGACGGCCGGTCTTGCAGCCTATCTTTTGCCGCGATTGGAGCGGGAGCTCCATTCGTACATCTTCACGGATGTGTCGACGGCCTTCTTCTCAGGGGCGTCACAGAAGCTTGCCAACTTTCCGGAGGTGGAGTGCCGAGTGCTCGATCTGGAGGTTTCGCCAACGGAACAAGGATTCGAGGAGGGATCGTTCGACATCATCCTCGGTGCGAATGTCCTTCACGCGGTCGCCGATTTGCGCGCGTCATTGACGCATATTCACTCCCTTCTGGCGCCCGGAGGAACGGCTCTATTCCTCGATACGGCTACGCCCCAGCTATGGACGGATTCCGTCTTTGGGCTCACGAGCGGATGGTGGCGATTTCAGGATCGCGATCTCCGGCAGAATCACCCACTGCTTCAGCGATCGCAATGGGAGCGGCTCTTCCGGCAGGTGGGCTTCGATGACACGGATTCGCTCGCCGGACTTCATGGAAGGGATGGAGAGGGGCAGGTCGGCCTCTTTGCGCAAAAGGCCCGGCATGAGGAGACGGCGGCCGATGACATGGCGGGGGATCCGCCCAACGGAAATTCTTGGCTGATCGTTGCGGATGCAGGTGGTATGGGTGACGGACTGGCGCGCCGACTCGTCCACTCCGGAGCGGAATGCATGGTCGTTCACCAAGGCGAGAGTCCAGTCGATTGGCGGGAGTTGCTCACGAATCATCTTCCGGAGCGGATCGTCTGGCTCTGGAGTCTCGACGCGACCATTACGGAGAACTCCCTCATGGGAACCGATGACCTGCTGGGACTGGCGCAAGCCCTCGAGGATGTCGCACCGAGCGCGAAACTTCGCATCGATCTGGTGACCCAGGGCGCGCAGGAGCCGGGCGGCCGTCCATTGAGTGTCGCCCAGGCGCCGTCCATCGGCTTCTTCCGGGTGCTTTTGAGCGAACATTCGAATCTCATCTGCCGCTCCACCGACTTGTCCGCTGATTCCTCTTGCTCCGCCGGAGTGGAAGCGCTCTGGGAGGAGCTTCGCCGTGATGACTCCGAGCGCGAAGTCGCCCTGCGGGGTGAAGCCAGGTATGTCCAGCGCATCGCCCGGGGCATGCCTGAGCCGCGGCAACGTCTGGATGCCACGGTCCCGATGCGGATGGTTTCCCGTGATCCCGGAGTCCTGGATGCTGTGCGCTTCGACGCCGTTGCGCAGTCCAGCTGTGGACCGGGTGAAGTGCTCATCGAGGTGAAGGCAGCCGGGGTGAACTTTCGGGATGTGCTCAAGGCGCTCGCCCTCTATCCGGCCGATGCGCCCGACGCACGGCTGTTCGGCGACGAGGTGGCGGGTACCATTGTTGCCGTTGGGCCGGGTGTAGACCACGTGGCGGTCGGTGACGATGTCTTCGGAATAGCTATCGCCGGACTTGCGACCCATTCGCTGGCGCGAGGCGGCGATGTGCGGCGTATTCCGCATCTGCTATCATACGAAGAGGCGGCGACTATTCCCGTCGCCTTCATGACTGCGTGGCACTCGCTCAAGCATGTCGCGCGACTTCGGGCGGGTGAGCGGATCCTCATCCACGCCGGAGCCGGTGGCGTGGGAATGGCGGCAGTGCAGATCGCGCGCTACCTCGGCGCAGAGGTCATCGCGTCGGCCGGTAGTCCCGTAAAGCGTGAGTTGCTCATGACGATGGGGGTGAATCACGTGGTCGATTCGCGGCGCGGCGATTTCGCCGCCGAGGTCATGGCGATTACCGGCGGAAAGGGTGTGGACGTGATCCTGAACTCCCTTGCGGGTGAAGCCATCCCAATGGGTCTTTCGTGCATGGCGGAATTCGGGCGATTCATCGAAATCGGCAAACGCGACATTTATCAGAATAGCCGGATCCCGCTTTGGCCGATGCGGCGCAATGTCTCATTCCATGTGGTTGCGATGGACGCCGTCTTCAACAGAGACGCCGATCTAACGCGGCAGTTGCTTGGCGATGTGGCGACCCTCATCGAGGAGAAGTCGCTACGGCCGCTGCCCTATCGATCATTCCCCGCATGCCGAGCCGATGCCGCATTTCGTCTCATGGCGCAGGGCCGCCATATCGGCAAAATCGTTATCGCGTTCGCGAAGCCATTCATCTCGCGATGGGGGAAACGTCCACCGCGTCCATTCCAGGTCAAAAATGATGGCGCTTATTTGATCACGGGCGCATTCGGGGGATTCGGGCGCGTCATTGCCAGATGGCTGGCGGATTGCGGAGCGAAGCACCTGGTACTGCTTGGCCGGAACGGCGCTGCGACCCCGGAGGCCGAGGCACTCGTCGCGGACCTTACGTCGCGAGGCGTCAATGTCGTTATCGAGCAGGCGGACGTAGGGTCATCCGCCGATATCAAACGCGTAATCGGCGCGATTCGGAACTCGGGATGTCCGTTGAAGGGAATCTTCCATCTCGCGATGGTTATCGACGACGCGCCGATGGCCGCCCTTACGCCCGAGCGCATCCGCTCCGTAATGAACCCGAAGACGCACGGTGCATGGATTCTTCACGAGGAGACGCTGGGGATGGACCTCGATTGCTTTGTGATGTTCTCGTCGGTCTCGAGCATCTTTGGGAATCCGGCCCAGGGCAATTACGCCGCGGCGAACGCCTTCCTCGACGCTCTTGCGCACCACCGGCGGGGCGCGGGACTTCCTGCACTCGCCATCAACTGGGGAGTGCTCGGCGGGGAGGGCTACGTCGCGCGGAACGAACGTGTGGCCGAGTTCCTTGCGCGACAGGGGACATCGGCATTGTCGCCTGGCGAAGTTGTCTCGATTCTCGAGGACTTCCTGGCTGCGGATGTCGGCCAGGCGGCGGCGATCCGGGTGGATTGGGCCAAGTGGCGGCAATCATTCCGCGGTCTTCAGGAGAATCCTTTGGTCGAGAAAATCTTCGCCTCCGTGGCCGAGGAGCAGGAGGTCGGACGCGCCGGTGATGACTGGCGTGACCGAATCTCCGCCGCCGCTCCGGAGGAACGCGAGGAGATCATCGGTCAGGCCATCCGGGCGATTATCAGTTCTGTGCTGAGGGTCAAGCCGGAGAGCCTGCGCGCCGATCAACCACTTACCGACCTGGGGCTGGATTCACTAATGGGCGCGGAGATCGAGACTTCGATCGAGGGCGCGATCGGAGTCGGCCTGCCATCCACGACGCTCATGCGAGCGAGAACGATCGGACAGATTCAGACTCTGATCGCTGCGCAATTGAATGGAGCGACGGCGCCCGCGCCCGCATCGGCCCCTCCGCCTGCGGCGACACCCATCGCGGCACCTGCGGCCGTGGAGGGTGTCGATTTCGAATCTCTTTCGGATGAGGACATCGACCTCCTCATCGATGAGCCATCAACCGAATCGCACGAGCACGTACGTCAAAATGCGAACGACCGATGAACCGTCCAAGCGGGAAGACGGGCGCATCCGCTTGAAACAGTGGCTGGAGGAGGGGAACGCCCGCCTCCACGCCCCTAGCTTTTCACAGAGGGAGCTATGGGAAGCCTCGCCCACGGCAGTGGAGGATCCGTCGAACCACATCTGCACCTTCATGGAGGTGAAGGGTATACTCTCGCCACGGAATTGCGTCGCGGCCGTGCAGAAAGTGGTGGATCGGCAGGAGGTCCTGCGGCTCTCGTTTTTACCCGGTCGCGTCGGCCCCCTTCAGATGCTCCGCAACACGGGCACCCCGGCGATGGAGCTTCGGGAGCTTTCGAGCGCCGAACGTCGTCCGGAAGCCATCGAGGAGCGGCTGCAGGCGGTCTTTCGGGAGCCATTCGATTTGCTCCGGGGCCCGCTTTATCGCGTCGAGGCCATGTGGCGTGACCGCGACGACCTGCTGTTGGCCTTCGTAATTCACCATGCCATCGCCGATGGGTGGACGCTGGGTGTCTGGATTCAGGACCTCTGCAAAGCCTATGTGCATCACTTGAGTCGCTTTCCCGGAGGGCTGCGCTCGGTGCCGCAGTCCTACACTGCATGGGCCGCTGCGGAGCGCGACGAGTGGTCTCCATCCAGGCTGGAGCAGCATGCACGCTATTGGAAGGCGCATCTCGCGGGGGCACCGCGGCTTTGGAACCCAGTCCTCGGAGCGAGAACGCGCACACTGGTCCGGCGTGTCTCCCATGTGCCAGCCGATATCGCGCATACTGTTAAGAGCGTGGCGCGCCGATCGGATGCCACCCTGTTCAGTACGCTTCTCGCGGCATTCCAGATCGCCGTTTCGCAATGGACAGGCCAAAAGGACATCGTCGTCGGGACCCCTGTGGCGAATCGGACGAAACGCACGGTACGGGAGACGATGGGATATTGCTCCGGCGTTGTCCCGTTGCGCAGCGAGGTCGATGCAAGTCGCCCGTTCGGTGAGAGCGTGAGCGAAGTGCATCGCATGGTCGTGGATTCGTTTGCCAATGCCATGCCATTCGTCGAGCTGGTGCATGCCCTTGGAGACACACCGACTCCGGACCACAACCCGATATTCGACATTCGCTTTGCGCTGCAGAATCACCCCATCCCGGACATCACCCTGCCAGGGTTGAACGTGAAGCTTCATATGCGCTCGACCGGGACGGCCCGCTTCGATCTTGGATGTGAGATTACCGAGGCAGGGCGGGAGCTGGAGGTCGTTTGGCTCCATCGACCGGAGCTGTTCGACGTATCCGATATCGACGAGATCGAGGGACTGTTTCGGACTGTACTGGAAGGCCTCGGACAGCCATCGAAAAAGGGAGGCACCGCGGTGGTCGCATAGGAGAATCATGGATACTGCTGCAGAAATTTCGGCGGCTTCGATCGAGGAGGAAGAGCCGCCGCACTGGATCTGTCGGCTGGCATTTCCGATCCTATCGGTCGCCCTCCTTTTGGCCCAGGCCGCCATGGGATTCGCTGTGCATTACGGGAACTACTGGCTGGCGGCTGTACTCGTGCTGGTCGTCAGTCACCTCATGCATGGGCAACTCATTGGCTTCCACGAAGCATCGCACGGCCTGCTGAGGCGCAGTCGTTGGCTCAACGATTTCGACGGATTCCTCATAGGGACGTTCAGCTTCATGAGCTTCACTCTCTATCGGGCGATCCACCAGACGCATCACATGCATCTTGCCTCCGAGCGGGACGAGGAACTCTGGCCATTCGTAATGCCTCGAATGCCGCGCTGGCGGCGGGTTCTATTTGCGGCGCTCGAGCTGACGGCGGGATTTCTCGTCACGCCGTTCATTTTTATTCGCGCCTTCCTGCGTAGAGGCTCGCCCGTCCGGGCAGCGAAGGTGAGAGCACGGGTCTGGCGCGAATTCGCGATCATGGCTCTGGTATGGGCCGCCATTCTTTTCGCGGTCGCGTGGTGTGGCGTATGGAGGTACTTCCTCTGGATGTTCCTGATACCGGCGGTCATCGCCGCGGATATGCAGAGCTGGCGCAAGTACATCGAGCATGTCGGCATGGCCGGGAATACGCCCACCAGTGCGACTCGCAGCATCGTCTGCAACACGTGGGGGGGGCGGCTGATGGCATTTACGCTGCTTCACGAGCCGTATCACGGCGTGCATCACCGCCATGCGGGTATCCCGCATGCCCGACTGCCGCAATGGGTGGCTACCCTCGCCCCGCAGAGCCCGGGAGAAATACCGCCATTTCCGAGCTACCGGCGCGCCTTGCTGCATCTGGTGCGCTGCCTTGCCGACCCGCGTGCAGGCGGGCAATGGCGGCGCCGCTCATCCTAGAATCATGCACTCCGATCATGTCTTCGAGGCACAGGAACTGGGGAAGGAATACGATGGCGGCCAGGTGCATGCGTTGAGAGGCGTGGACGCGACCATCCGCGATGGCGAATTCATCGCCATCGTGGGACAGAGTGGTTGCGGGAAGACCACATTGCTCCGGATGCTCGGCGCACTCGATCGCCCGACGGCGGGGCAGTTGCTCTACCGGGGGGAGCCAATTCCGGAGCTGCGAGACCCCTCCGCCTACCGGGCGCGAGAGGTCGGATTCGTCTTCCAGGAATTTCATCTCCTTCCGACATTTACGGCTATCGAGAACGTGCAGCTCCCCATGTTGGGGATGGGGTTATCCGCCGATCGCCGGCGGCGCCGGGCTGCGCAGCTGCTGGAGGCAGTCGGGCTGAAGCATCGATTCGATCACCTGCCAGCGAAGCTCTCTGGAGGCGAACGCCAGCGGGTCGCCATCGCTCGCAGTCTCGCGAACGAGCCGCCGGTCCTCCTGGCCGACGAGCCGACTGGAAATCTCGACAGCGAAAACGCCGAAATGGTGATGGATCTGCTGAATCGCATTCATCGCGAGCGGGGCGGAGTGCTCGTACTGGTCACCCACGACGCCGCCGTGGCCGCGCATGCCTCACGACAGATCGAGATGAAAGACGGTCGGATCGCACCCTGCTACCAATCGATATGACATTCCTCGACATCGTTCTCCGGGGATTGATCCGCCGCCCGCTTCGTACCGGGCTGACCGCGCTTGGGATCTCGCTGGGAATAGCGGCATTAGTCGCCCTGGTGGGTACCGCCCGGGGATTCCAGCGAGGATGGGCCGATGCGATGAAGGCGCGCGGGACGGATATCGTCGTCAGCAACATGGCCGGCGCACTCACTCCGACTACGTTCGACGAATCCGAGCGGGATCGGATTTCCCACCTGCCCGGCATCAAGTCCACGAGTGTCCTGCTCGTAAATCTGACGAGCGTGGAGGACGCGCCGATGGTGATCGTCTCGGGTCGCGAGTGGGGCGGATACGAATGGAAAAACCTCAAGCTCGTCTCGGGCCGTCTGCCCCGCGACGCCGGGGAGGCGGCAGTGGTACTGGGGAAGGCGGCCGCAGAATCCCTCCGGAAAAAGGTCGGAGACCCAATTCAGATCGAGGCTCAACAGCTCCAGGTGGTCGGCATCGCGGACGGCGGCGCCCTGGTGGAAAATGGATCGATCATTCTCTCTCTACCCCTGCTGCAGCAGATCATGGGAGATTCCGGAAAGATCAATGTGATCGACGTCGAGGTCGATCCCTCCCTCGGCGAAAGCGGAATCAAACGCCTCTGCTCCGAAATCGATCGGCAGATTCCAGAAGCACACGCACTGGAAGCGGCGAACCACATCGGGGACAGCATGGCCTACCGATTGATCCACGCGATGAGCTGGGGTACGTCGCTCCTCGCTGTGGTGGTGGGCGTGCTCGGTGTCACGAATACGATGCTGATGTCCGTATTCGAACGCACTCGCGAGATCGGAATCCTGCTCGCCATCGGATGGCGGCGCATTCGAGTTATCCAGTTGATCCTATCGGAGTCCGCGTTGCTTGGACTTACCGGGGGAATCGTCGGAATTCTTCTTGGCTATGCGGCAGCGAAAGCGATCGAAATGGCGCCGGCCATGCGCGGGCTCGTGCAGGCTGACTTTACACCCGGGCTCTTTGCGATCGCCGTCGCGATCGCAGTAGGTGTGGGCGTGTTGAGTGGCGCATATCCCGCATGGCGCGGCGCTCAGGCTCAACCGGGAAGGTCACTCTCGGCATGACTTTCGATCTTCTTGGATGAAATCGCTCACCGCCTCACTCGCCGCATTGGCCATCGCTTTTGCTCTTCCTGCCCGCGCGCAAGCTCCCGCGCCTGAGCCGAAAATTTCCGCAAACGATCTCGCGGCGAAGCTCGACCCGCAGAGCGATGCCGGCACTTCGTATGTCCGATTCCGCATGCAGGTATCCACATCGCGCGGTGGAAAGCCAACCACACTGCAGGTGCAAAGTGCGGAACGGCATGGGGCGGGTGCGGCTGATACGTTGTACCAGGTCCTCTGGCCTGCGGATCGCAAGGGCGAGGCCGTCCTTTTACACAGGGAAAAGGACGGTGCGATGTCTGGTACGACCTATGCCCCGCCGGGAAAGTCACAAACTCTCGACTCCTCGCGGATGGATGAGTCTCTCTTTGGAAGCGATCTCGCGCTGGCGGATCTGATCGAGAATTTCTTCGCATGGAAGCAGCAGTCCATCGCGGGGAATGAGGCCGTGAAAGGAGTGAACTGCGCCATCCTCGAGTCCAGATCGGGTGCGGCCGATCACTCGATCTATTCCCGTGTCCGCACATGGGTGGATACCCGGCGCATGGTGGCCATGCGCATCGAGAAGCTCGACGCGGGTGGTCGCGTCGTGCGCGAGATCGATACGACTCGCGTGACGCGAGATAGTGGACGCAACATCCCGGCGGATCTCGCAATTCGTCGCCCTGGGCAGGCATCTTCCACCGTCGTGGATGGCGTGGCGATCCGTCACGACGTCCCACTTACCAATAGTGATTTCACCCCGGAGGCAATGAAAGACATAAAGCCTCCCCGCACGGGCAAATAGCCGTGACATAGACTTAGGGGAACTGGACAGGCCGGGGCGCCTCGGTAACATAGGAATACCGATGAGACTCCAAAGCGCAGTATCGACGAGCGGCGAGATCTCCGAATCCGCGAGTTCGGGTGTGAGCCAGGCATCGGCGGCGGGGAACGCACCTCGGCGCTGGCAGGATTACCTGCTCTATCCTCGGATTCTCTTCACCGTTATATTGTGTCTTCTCGCGGTCGTGCTTCACGTCGCCTTCGGGATCTACGTCTGGTTTTTCCAGAAGTAGCGTCAATCACGCAGCGGAGGCCGCATCTCAGTTCCAGCTGAGTGTGGAAGACTCTCCGCCGGCAATCACGCGCCATTCCTGAATTCCGGAAAAGACGCCGGTATAGAGAAGGGTGATCGAGTCGGCATTCGTGCCGATGATGCCGCCATTGATGCCCAATGTCGTTGCATGTGGGCCGCTGCGAATGATCTGGCCGGGGCTTTGATGAAGCTTCCAGCCGACGTTCGACGCCGAGATGGAATAGATGCCATTTTGCTTTGGCGTCACCGGCAATGAGAAGTTTCCGGTCGAGTTCGTTGCGATCGCCCCGACGCCGCAGGTGAGGGTGTACGTCCCACCCTGTTGAAAATATGCCGGCACATTCAGAGCCCGAAGAGGCGCATCCACATCCGAGTAGTAATTCGTCGAGCCATTGCCCGGGGCAGTGCGCCAAAGCACAGCATGTGAAGCCGGATCGACCTGGAACATTGCTCCCGTTGATGCCGCGCCAAAGAGAATATTCGCAGGAAACATGCTGGGATTGGAATACTGCTGCGGATGGCTGGACAGGATCATGATGTGATTTCCATTCGCATCATTGAAATAGGTGAAGCGGCCGGTGCCCTGCGTCTCCGTCACGTCGCCGGTGCTCGGATTGGATGTCCATGATACCGATGGCTGGGCGGGCGAACCGCCTACGCCGAGGGTGCTGCTTACATAGTCGGTAACGGCGGAGCGGATGCCGGGAGGCGCGCAGAGGAACCAGAGATCGCGTGCCTCGACGGCCGCCATCTCATAGTCCGCCGTGGCCGAGACGTGCGTCCCATCGCCCTGCAGTCCAAGCCGGACGAGCTCCGCGTACTTCTGCCACATCCACCAGCCCTCGGAGAAATAGTACCAGCCGCCCGCTTTTGCGACCTTCTCGGTCTCGAGATTTTCCAGGTAAGTCGGACTTTTGGTCGGATCGGAGTCGTAGGAAGCATCGGAGCTGACTGGAGTGGTGGCATTAAAAATCCAATCCGCATTTTTGATAGATTGGAATGCCGCCACGAGAGGTCCGAGATAGATCGCGACACTCGACTGAGAGTCTTTCCACTCCGAGCTGATGAGGGTGGGATTCACCGCGGCGACCTCGGCGGCCTGGAAGTCGCTCTGCTCGCTGCTCATCTGCTGTTGGGCGATGCCGCCGCGGGTGAAGTCATTGCGATTCCAGCCATTTTGCGATTCTGCGCGATATATGAAGCGCGAGATTCGCACCCGCCCGCCGGAAACGTGAATGGCTCTCACGCCATAGTATCCGTACGGGACCTTGAGCGTAATGATCCCTGCGGTCAAAGAGGCGCTACTCGCATCGACCGCGGTATAGCCGCTGATATCCGTCCATGTCGTGGGAGTGCCGGGATCTGTGGATGCCTGGAGTTTGAAGATCCCGGCTCCGCTTTCCTTTGCATAGATGACAGTCACGGTATCGCATTTCGGATTCGTGCCGCCGGTGCCGAAGGTTATCCACCCCGTGCCGCTGCCAATCGAGATACTGCCGCCGGACGCTTCAATCGTAAAATCGGAGGTGTTCTCGATCGCATCTCCGCCCGTCAGATGCGTGTCGCTCGGGGTCGAATTAGCCGGGATTGCTCGCGTGATTTCCGGAAATAGGTAGGTGGGCTTCTTTCCTGCGACGGAATCGCCGAACGCGCTCACGTTGAGCTGGGCCGTTTGTTGCAGCGTGATCGTGCCGCTCGCACCTGATGAAATCGAGCTTCCGGACGTCGAGAATGTGAAGTGCGTGCTGTCCGTCACGCTGGCGACCTGCCAGCCCGTATTGTAGTCCGAAGGCGTGGCGCCCGAGAGCGCGAATGTGTCGCCCGCGATGAGCGGGGGTGTCGGTGCCGAGGAGAGGGTGACGGTCGCGATGCCCAAGTTCCACGTGATCGAGGCCACCGGGACGGATAGCGGTGGATTGTAGATAATGTTGAGCGCACGAAGTGAATTCCGAAACTGCTGGGGCGTCGCTTGAGACAGCAGGCCTTCCTGCCATCCAGTGGTCGAGAAGTTCGAGTTGCTCCTCGGGTCGGCTGCAAACGCATCCACTGCGGGATCCGTGGAGGTGGTAGTGGCCGATTGCAAGGTGCGGGGCGTTGCTCGACTGGGCTTAAGAAGAATATGGCTGCCCCCTGGCGCCATTTGCAGGAGGTCGCCATTGTGCACCAGCGAACTCCACGGTTGCTCGAGATTGTCATCGGGGCTGAAGCGATGCAGCTTTCCGGAAATTCGTATTCCCGAGAATGTGGAAGTGACGTACTGCATCGAGTCACGTTGGAAGATGCACTCGGTGCGTGCGACCCCATCCGCCTCTTTCGCCTGTGGTGAGACGGTCTGAACGAGGCGCTTTCCCAGGGAGTGCCATTCCCCGTTAACGATGGAAAGAGGCGCTATCGATCCTTCATATTGGCTGAATCCCTTTACCTTCCCATTTGCGTGGAGATAAGAGACCGACCTTACGATTCCCTTGCCAGGGACTCGAGCGATAGAGCGAAAGATCAATTCCCCATTGGAAAGGCCCTGTACCTGGATCACGGTCGGCTCGCGTAACACATAGGTTGGCCCGACTTCCACACGAGTTCCCCGCCACCAAGTCCCAGGCAATTGGTTATCCGAAAGCGCGAGCACAGCCTGCATGAAAAGGAGCAGTGCCGCCAAGCAGGTGATCAGCTTTTTCATAATTCCCTTACCAGTTCCGTCCCATTTTGGATGCCCGCTCCATGGCTGCTTTCTGCGCCAGCCTGGAAAAAAGTGCATTAATATTTCTGCCCGACCCTCTTATAGTCTTACGACGATATCCGCCTGTTGGTCGATCGGCTGCGTGAGGCGAATCGCCATACCGAAGCGATCCACGCGGCGCCTGCAACGGCCAGCCCGGAAGTGGATGGCTCTGGCACCGATACGACTGCGAGAGTCATGCTCAACGTCGAGGAAGGTATCAGCGTCCATCCATCCGTCGCGAAGTTCGAATTGTCCTGATGAGACGCGACAAATGATTCGGCCGGAGCCCAGCTTCCTGCGGGAGTCGTTCCTCCGGAGACCGTCCCGACGACGGCATCCTGGAGCGAGCTGTTCCCCACAATGATCCAATAGGCTTGATTATAGCTCAGAGCGAGAGACCCCGTGAATGTGATGGAAAGTCCGCTTTCGGCGGAGGGATTCAGGTAACCCACGGACATCGTACTGCTGGGATACCCGCCCTCATCGGGCCTTATCCCCACCCACCAGGTATCCATTGACGCCGAAAGGGAACTAAAGTCGATGGTGACCTGCTCCAGCATGGCCGAGCCCATGGCGGAGGTCGTAAAGTTCTGCGCCACGAACGAGTGCGTCACCGGATCGATGTCATAGCCGGTCGTGGGACTCGAAGAGATCGCGTCGAATACCGTCGTTGAGCCACGTGCTCCGACAGCAAATGAAACCAGCATCAACGTACATATGAAGATGCGAGTTTTCATGAGCGACTGGCATTTATTCGCAAGGAGGCATGGGGCACAAACAGAAATTTGCGGAGGAATTGCTTTTGCTCACGCCGCCGCTGTTCATGACGCGGGATTTGCATCCCGGCGCCAATGGGCGCAACATGGAGTTCGCGTGAGAATCCTGATCGTCGATGACGAGAAAAATATCCGCCGCACACTCCAGCTGGCGGTCGAGTCGATGGGGCATGAGGCTTTTGCGGCGCCCAGCGGACCGGATGCAATCGACGAGATCAAGGCAACCGGATTCGACGTCGTCTTTCTGGACCTGAAACTCGGGCAGGAGAGCGGGCTGGATGTGCTTCAGGAAATCCTGCGCGTGTCGCCGCATACGGCCGTCGTGATGGTGACCGCCTATGCCGCTGTGGATACGGCGGTCGAGGCCATGCGTCGCGGGGCATTCGACTATCTGCCGAAGCCATGCACGCCGGATCAGGTACGGCAGGTGCTCGCCCATATCGAGCGCACTCGGAAGCTTGAGAGGCGAGTGGCCGAGCTGGAGTCGCGCCTGGCCTCGACCGGGCCGGAGATCGATCTCACGACGGAAAGTGAAGCCCTGCGCAAGGTCTTCGACGTGGCATGGAAGGCGGCGGCCAGCGAGGCGACCGTACTCCTGCTCGGCGAGAGCGGTACGGGGAAGAGCGTGCTGGCGCGCGCGATCCACCAGAGAAGCCCGCGGCAGGGAGGTGCCTTTGTGACAGTGAGCTGTCCCAGTCTCTCGCGGGAGCTGCTGGAGAGCGAGCTTTTCGGCCACGCGAAGGGCGCATTCACGGGTGCTCACTCGGAGACAAAAGGCAAGGTCGCCGCAGCCGACGGGGGCACGCTCTTTCTCGACGAGATCGGCGAGCTGCCCATGGAAATCCAGGCAAAGCTCCTCCGGCTCCTCCAGGAGCGGGAGTACGAGCGGGTGGGGGAGTCGAAACCGCGCCGCGCGGACGTGCGGGTGATCGCCGCGACGAATCGGGATCTGGCGGAGGCTGTAAAGCAGGGCACCTTCCGCGAAGACCTCTATTACCGGCTGAACGTCATCTCTGTGCGGCTGCCTCCGCTGCGCGACCGGGTGGACGACATCGAGCGGCTCGCCGCGCAGCACGTCGCATTCCTCGCGGCCCATTCCGGCAAGCCGGTTCGGGAATTCTCGCCGGCTGCAATCGAGGCAATGCGCCGATATCCATGGCCAGGAAATCTGCGCGAGCTGCGAAACATACTGGAACGAGCAGTGATCCTGAGCGAAGGCGATCGGATCGAGGCGCATGACCTCGGGGATTCCCTGCTCACGACTTCCGATGTCCGACTCGGCGGACCATTCGCCCTCGAGGAGGTCGAAGCGGAGCACATTCGCATGGTCGTTGGCAATTCTCCCACACTCGACGAGGCGGCGCGGGTACTCGGTATCGATCCCGCCACACTCTACCGCAAGCGGAAGCGTTTGTAGCCGGCAACCGCGGCCTGCGAGTCGTGCAGAATTGCACGATCGATTAAGGCAGATCTTGCATTTTGCACGACGCTTAGGGACTTCTGGTGACGGGATGAGTAAGGCTTTGTATCTCATGGTCAACGAGTTGCGTCATTTGTAAATGGCATGGCACGCCGCCCGCTAAAGAGAATCTCCATGCACATGGAAGATCACGCGCCGGTTGGCCTGGCCGATTTCGCCAATAAAGTCCGCAGCCAGATAGGGAGTTGCTGCTAGCTACGGATTCCTACGAGGAGCAAACTTGAAGCATGAAGCGGCGCATTCTGATCGGGCTCGCCCCGATTTTCGTGCTGATCATCGCGATGGGCGCGTATGCGATCCTTCTGTTCTCGAAGCTGGGCAATCGGGTGGACGTCATTCTGCGTGAAAACTTCCGCAGCGTGCTTGCCGGACAGCAAATGAAGGAGGCCTCCGAGCGGATGGATTCCGCGCTCTTTTTCTCGCTCATCGGCGAAGAGAGCCGCGGGCGGGATCTTTATGAAAAGAACCTCCCGCTTTTCGAAGAGGGCCTGAAGGCCGAACTCGGGAATATCACCCTGGCCGGAGAAGGCGGGGTGGCCGATTCGATACGCACCCTGCACGACGAATATGTCCGAAAGGCAGATGTCTTTTGGACGGCGGATCTCGCCGCGAGACGCCAGATGTATTTCGGGGAGATGCTCCCCACATTCACCAGGATCAAGGATGCAGCCCAGAAGGTGATCGATATGAACGAGGCCAACATGGTCGAAGCCGACCGCGCCGCACGGGACCTGAGTGCGCGCTCCACTCAATACATGGTGCTCGCCAGCATCATTGGCATCGCAGCGGCGCTCTTCTTTGCGAATCGCCTGCAGGCATCCATCCTCGGCCCCATTCGCACGCTCACCGCGGTCTCGCAAGATCTGGGGGAGGGCAAGCTCGACCAGGTCGTGCCCGTGGCATCGACCACTGAATTTGGGCAACTTGCCGAGGCATTCAACAAAATGTCTGCGAAGCTGCGCGCGTACCGGCAGGCAATGGGCGACCAGATTCTCCAGGCACGCCAGATGACCGAGATCACCTTCTCGGCCTTGCCGGATCCCATCATTGCTCTCTCGCCGGATGGGGCGATCAATTTCACAAATCCGGCGGCAAATGCGCTCTTCTCGAAGCTCGGCTCCCCCGCGCTGTCGGAGCCCGTTCAGGAGCAGGTTGCGAATGTCTTGAAGGGTGGTCCGGATTATTTACCGACCAGCTTTGAAAAGACGGTTATCTTGCGCGTGGACGACCGCGAAATCTTCCTGCTGCCGCGTGTAGTCGGCCTGCGCGACGAGGCCGGCGCTCTTTATGGAGCGGCTGTTATTCTCCAGGACGTCACTCGCCTCCGATTGCTCGACGAAGTGAAGGGCAATCTCGTCTCGACGGTGAGCCACGAGCTCAAGACGCCGCTCACCAGTATTCGCATGGGATTGCATCTCCTGCTCGAGGAGCGCATCGGCGGGCTCAATCCCAAGCAGACCGAGCTCCTACTCGCCGCGCGTGAGGAATCCGAGCGCCTGCTCCGTATGATTAACGATCTGCTGGACCTCGCCCGTCTGGAGTCCGGTCATCTCCATCTAGATCATGATGGCGCACTGCCTGCCGACCTTGTCCGGACCGCCATCGAGAATTGCGGCGGGGTGGCCGAGACGCGCGGCGTGCGGCTGCTGGCGGACGTCGAACCGAATGCTGCCCATGTGCTGGCCGATCCCTCGCAGCTTGCGCATGTCTTCGCCAATCTGCTCTCGAACGCCGTAAAATATTCTCCGCGCGGCGAGGAAATCACTCTCAAGGCCGCGAACCGCGGAGAAATGGTGCGCTTTTCTATATGCGACCACGGGAAGGGGATCGCGCCACAATATCAGGCGCACATTTTCGACCGATTCTTTCGGGTGCCAGGGGAGTCCTCCCGCGGAGTCGGCCTTGGCCTGGCCATCGCCCGGGAGATCGTCATCGCGCACGGCGGACGGATCGGAGTACGCAGCGACGGAGTGCATGGAAGTGAGTTTTTCTTCGACATTCCCGCGATTAACCCCGGGGCATCCGCTTGAAGTCCTGTCGGCACCTCAAACAAACACCACAACCATGATCGACCTCATCTACGTGCTTACCACCATCGCCTTCTTCGGCCTGATGCTCGCGTTCATCTGGGCCTGCGGAAAGGTCTAAGCACTCACATCCATGGAAAACACCATCGTCGGCACCATCGCGCTTGGGCTCATCCTGTATCTGATCTTCACGATCATTCGGCCCGAGAAGTTTTAATCCAAATCCCGCGCCAACCATGAATATCTCAGGCTGGGTTCAGCTCATCCTTTACGTCGTCGTCCTACTCGCGATCACCAAGCCGCTGGGGCTCTACCTCTGCCGGGTGCTCGACGCGGACGGGAAGACATTCCTCGATCCTGTGATCAAGCCGATCGAGAAACTCACTTACAAGCTGCTCGGCGTCGATGGGGCCAAGGAGCACGACTGGAAGCGATACACCGCGGCGATGCTCATCTTTAGCCTCGTCTCGATGCTCTTCACCTATGCCATCCTGCGGTTGCAGGCGGTGCTTCCGCTCAATCCGCAGAAGCTCGGGGCTCTCAGCGAGCACCTCTCGTTCAATACCGCAGCCAGCTTCACGACGAACACGAACTGGCAGAGCTACGGTGGCGAGAGCACGATGTCCTATCTCTCGCAGATGGTCGCGCTGACCATCCATAACTTCGCTTCGGCCGGGGTGGGTATCGCCATTGCCGCCGCCCTCGTGCGCGGCATCGCGCGGCAGACGGCGCAGACGATTGGCAATTTCTGGGTCGATCTGATTCGGGTCATCTACTACCTGCTCCTTCCCCTCTGCCTCGTCTATGCGGTCGTGCTCGTCTCGCAGGGGATGATCCAGAACTTCAAGCCCTACGAGTCGGTGAAGCTCATCGAGCCATACACCATTCAGGTCGCGAAGACGGATGACAAAGGCCAGCCGGTGAACGGGCCGGATGGCAAGCCGGTGATGGTCGATCAGAAGGTCGGTACGCAAACCATCGTCCAGGGACCAATGGCCTCGCAGGTCGCGATCAAAATGCTCGGGACCAACGGCGGCGGCTATACGAACGCCAACGCGGCGCATCCCTACGAGAATCCCACGCCCCTCTCGAATTTCCTGCAGATCCTCTCGATTTTCGCGATCCCGAGCGCTCTCACCTATTATCTGGGGCGCATCGTCAGGCGGCAGGGGCATGGCTGGGCGGTCTGGGCTGCCATGTTCGTCATCTTCCTTGGTGGCGTGCTGGTCTGCTGGCATTTCGAGGCCGCGGGCAATCCGAACTTCACCGCGATGGGGATCGATCCCGCGACGGGGAACATGGAAGGCAAGGAGGTGCGCTTTGGTATCTTCAACTCCGCGCTCTTCGCGACCATCACGACCGACGCCTCGTGCGGTGCGGTCAATTCCATGCACGATTCGTTCACGCCGATCGGCGGTCTCATACCGCTGCTGAATATCCAGCTCGGCGAAGTCGTCTTCGGCGGCACGGGCGCGGGCCTCTACGGCATGCTCGTATATGTCGTGATCGCGGTCTTCATCGCCGGTCTCATGGTCGGGCGCACGCCGGAGTATCTGGGCAAGAAGATCGAGCCTTACGAAATGAAAATGGCATCGATCGTCATTCTCGTGCTGGCGTTCTCGATCCTCGGATTCACCGCATGGGCATGCATTCACCCCATGGGACTGCCGGATGCCACCGGGAAGCTGACCGATGGCACCAACAACTCCGGGCCGCACGGATTCAGCGAAATGCTGTACGCCTACAGCTCCTGCACCGGGAACAACGGCAGCGCCTTCGCCGGCCTTACGGCAAACGCACCCTGGTACGATACGACTCTCGGGCTGGCCACGCTCTTTGGCCGCTTCGCGATGATCGTGCCGATCCTGGCCATGGCGGGTTCGCTCGGTCGCAAGAAACTGCTCGCCCAGGGCGCGGGCACCTTCCCTGTCTCGGGTCCGCTCTTCAGCTCACTGCTCGTCGGGACGGTCATTCTCGTTGGAGCGCTCACCTTCGTCCCCGCGCTCGTCCTCGGGCCTGTCGTCGAGCACTTCCTTATGTACGCGGGCAAGTTGTTCTAACCCAATTCCACCTTCCATCTGGCTATCATGGCTGCAAAGTCACACTCCATATTCGATCCGACGATCATCGGTCCCGCGATCGGTGAGTCGTTCAAGAAACTCAATCCCGTGCACATGGTGCGCAACCCGGTGATGTTCGTCACCGAGGTGGGCGCCGCGGTCACTACGGTGCTTCTTTTCACGGGAGGGCAGGGGGCCTCCTTCGGATTCCTCCTCCAGATCACGCTCTGGCTCTGGTTTACCGTCCTCTTCGCGAACTTCGCGGAGGCAATGGCCGAGGGTCGAGGCAAGGCCCAGGCGGACTCGCTCCGCAAGGCGCGCACCCAGACATTTGCCAATCGTGTGAAAGGTTCGACCACCGAGAAGGTCGGCGCGGAGCAGCTTCGCAAGGGCGACGTGGTTGTGATCAGCGCGGGAGAGTTCATTCCCGGCGACGGCGAGGTCAGTGAAGGCGCGGCGACGGTGGACGAATCTGCCATCACAGGCGAATCGGCGCCCGTCGTGCGCGAGGCCGGCGGCGACCGCAGTGCCGTGACCGGAGGCACGCGTGTACTCTCGGATATCATCAAGGTGCGGATCACCTCGAACCCCGGCGAAACATTCATCGATCGGATGATCGGCCTGGTGGAAGGCGCGAAACGGCAGAAGACGCCGAATGAAATCGCGCTGACGATCCTCCTCTCGGCACTCACGGTCATATTCCTCATCGTGCTGATCTCGGTGAAGGCGTTTGGCAGCTATGTCGGTGCGGACTTCTCGATTCCTGTGCTCGTCGCGCTGCTCGTCTGTCTGATTCCCACGACGATCGGCGGTCTGTTGAGCGCCATCGGCATCGCCGGCATCGACCGCCTGGTGCAGAAGAACGTGCTCGCGATGAGCGGCCGCGCGGTGGAGGCCGCGGGGGACGTCGATGTACTTCTGCTAGATAAGACGGGCACGATCACGCTCGGCAACCGCATGGCCACGGCCTTCCACCCGGCGCCTGGCGTGACGGAGAAGGAGCTTGCCGAGGCCGCCCAGCTCTCATCGCTCGCCGACGAGACACCGGAGGGTCGCAGTGTCGTCGTACTCGCCAAGGACAAATGGGGCCTGCGCGGCCGCGAGCTCCACGAGCTGCCGCATGCGCAATTCGTCCCATTCACCGCGCAGACCCGCATGAGCGGGGTGGATATCGATGGCACGAGCTATCGCAAGGGCTCCGTCGATGCGATCCGCAAATACGTGGGAGGCAACCTCCCGGAGCTGGTGGAGAAGGACGTGAAGTCGATCTCCCAATCGGGAGGTACCCCCCTCGTGGTCACCACGAAGGAGCGGGTGCTCGGCACGATTCAGCTCAAGGACATCGTCAAAGGCGGTCTCGCCGACCGTTTCGAGCGATTCCGCGCAATGGGTATTCGCACGGTGATGATCACCGGCGACAACCCGCTCACCGCCGCAGCCATTGCGAAGGAGGCCGGGGTGGACGACTTCCTCGCCGAGGCTCGGCCGGAGGACAAGCTGGCACTCATCCGCCGCGAACAGGAGGCGGGCCACCTGGTCGCCATGACCGGAGATGGTACCAACGATGCGCCTGCGCTCGCGCAGGCCGATGTGGGCGTGGCGATGAACACCGGCACCCAGGCCGCGAAGGAAGCCGGCAATATGGTGGATCTCGATTCGAATCCCACGAAACTCATCGAGGTCGTCGAGATCGGTAAGCAGCTCCTCATCACGCGCGGCGCACTCACCACATTCAGCATCGCGAACGACGTGGCGAAATACTTCGCCATTATTCCAGCAATGCTGATCGTGACCTTTCCGCAGATCGCACCGCTCAACATCATGCGTCTGGCATCTCCGCAGAGCGCGATCCTGAGCGCGGTGATCTTTAATGCGATCATCATCATTCTGCTCATCCCGCTCGCTCTGCAGGGCGTGAAGTTTCGCCCGCTGGGCGCCGCAAAGATCCTGCAGCGCAATCTCATGATCTATGGCGTGGGCGGCGTCATCGTCCCATTCATCGGCATCAAGGCCATCGACATGCTCGTGGCCGCCCTCCACCTCGCGTGACCAACTCTCATTTCCACAAACAATGAAAACCATCGTACAGGACCTCATTTCGGCGATCATGGCGACCGTGCTACTGGCGGTTGTCTGCTGCGGCCTCTACCCGGTCGTGGTTTGGGGCGTCAGCCAGGCCGTGTTTTCGCACCAGGCCAATGGCAGCCTTATCGAGACTGCGGACCACCAGATCGTCGGATCCGAATGGATCGGGCAAGGCTTCACTCTGCCGAAATATTTTCATCCCCGCCCATCTGCGGCAGGAAATGGATACGATGCCACGAATTCGGGCGGATCGAATCTCGGTCCGACTTCGCAGAAGCTCATGGATACCGTGAAACAGCGCGTGGCCGACTACCGCAAGGAGAACAATCTCGCCCCGGCTGCCCTCATCCCCTGCGACGCTGTCACTGCCAGCGCCAGCGGACTCGATCCCCACATCAGCGTGCAAAACGCGCTGCTCCAGGCGCCTCGTGTCGCCGCTGCGCGCCAGATGAGCGTCGATGCGATGAAGGCGGAAATTAGTAAAGCTACGGAAGCTCCATCCCTGGGCATTCTCGGCGATCCCGCAGTGAATGTCCTCACCCTCAACCTTGCGCTCGATAAGGCATCCCATTAGCCCGACTGAATATCCCTTTGCGCCGGCTCCGGCCGAGACCGGTCCGGCGCTCATGCACCGCCAATGAGCGTCGAAAGTTCCACTCCCCGGCCGAGCGCGGATGATTTCCTGCAAATCATCCGCCAGCAGCAGATTGGAAAGCTGAAGGTCTACCTCGGCCCATGCCCTGGGGTGGGCAAGACATTCGCCATGCTGCAGGAGGGAAATCGGCTCAAGCGGAACGGCGTCGATGTCGTGATCGGCTACGTCGAGCCGCACGAGCGGGCCGAAACCACCGCCCAGATCGGTGACCTCGAAGTCGTCCCTCCCCGGGAAACGACCTACCACGGCATTACCCTCCGCGAGATGGACGTCGATGCCGTGATCGCGCGCAAGCCCACCGTCGCGCTCGTGGACGAGCTCGCCCACACGAATGCGCCCGACAGTCGGAACCCGAAGCGCTACGACGATATCCTCGAGCTGCTCCGCGCGGGAATCAACGTCATCACGACGGTGAACATCCAGCACTTCGAGTCGCTCTACAATTTCGTCGAGGAGGCGACCGGCGTGCGCGTGAAGGAGCGCGTGCCCGACGAAATCATTGCGCAGGCCGACCAGATCGTGAATATCGACCTCCCGGCTGAGGATCTGCAGGAGCGCCTCGAAGCGGGGAAGATTTATCCCAAGGAACGCATCGAGGCGGCGCTCGCGAACTTCTTCACGCGGAAGAATCTCACGCGCCTGCGCGAGATGACACTCAGCGAGACGGCGAACTACCTCGATCGCCGCCAGCGGAGCGACGCGGAGCAGGAGAAGAAAGTGAGCTCGCTCGGGCAGGTAATGGTGGCCATCAGTAGTCTCGGGCCAGACCCGCGGCGCCTCCTGCGTAAGACGGCCCGCCTCGCCGCGCAGCTCAACGCGCCATGGTATGCGGTGTACGTACGGACCCCGCGCGAATCTGCTGTGCGCATCGACGCAGAGGCCCAGCGGCGCGTCTTCGATACTCTGGATACCGCCCAGAAGATGGGAGGCCTCGTCATCTCCCTCAAGCACGAGGACGTGGCCGAGGCGCTCTCAACTTTCGCCCGGGAATACGGCATCACTCATATCGTGATCGGCCGGCCGACCAAGATGACGCTCTGGACTCGATTCAAACCGAGCCTCCACGAGAAACTTCTGCAGGCCCTTCCCGGCGTCGACCTCGTGGTAGTTTGAGCCGCTGGTTGGCATTCGTTCATGGACTTCCCTGATAAGCGGGGGATGGCGAAAAAATTTGCAACTTTTGACGGGCATCAGGAGTTTACTCCCTGAAGGCCCCCGACGGCATCAGCTGCGTCGGACGACACAATCACTCCGATCAGCCATGGACGACCATTCCACCCCTCCGGGATTCTCGAGACGCGCCTTTTTCAAGGGGCTCGGCTCCGTGGCCGCGATTACGGCGGCGACCTCGAAACTCCAGGCAGCGGCGGAACAGCTGGAGAAGCTCAATGACGAACGGCGGCTCGGCCCCGGCTCGATCCCAATCGCTCTGGACGTGAATGGAAAGCGGGTGGAACTCACCGTGGAGCCCCGAGTTACCCTGCTCGATGCCATCCGGATGCATCTCGGCCTGACAGGAACAAAGGAAGTCTGCGACCGCGCGAGTTGCGGCGCCTGCACCGTACTCGCGGATGGCACGCCGGTTTATTCCTGCATGATGCTAGCCGTCGAGGCGCAGGGGAAAAAGATCGTGACCGTAGAAGGGCTCTCGAAGTCCGGGGAACTGACCAAGATTCAAAAGGCATTCGTAGAATGCGACGCGCTGATGTGCGGCTACTGCACGCCGGGATTCGTGATGAGCGTCACAGCGCTGCTCGAGCACAATCCCCACCCATCCGAGTCCGATGTCATTCGCGCCTGCTCGGGAAATCTCTGCCGCTGCGGAACCTACCCCAATGTCTTCCGGGCGGCGCTCGCCGCCGCTGGCGTGAAGAAGGAGTCGAAGACCGAAATGATCACCGTCGACCATGTCTGACTGGCCGCAAAATCCGGAATTTCTGAGCAAGGGTCTCGATCGCATCGATGGCCCGGAAAAGGTCACCGGCGCAGCGAAATATTCGTCCGACATGCAGCCGGCCGGCTGGCTCTATGGAATGATCCTGCGCTCGCCATGGCCGGCCGCCCAAATCCGGGCGGTGGATCTCGCTCCGGCACTGAAAATTCCCGGTATCCGCGCCGCCGTGCTCGCGCAGGACATCCCGCGGACCAGCAGATTCCACGGAGAGGAAATCGCCGCCGTATGCGGGACGAGCAAGCAGGCTTGCCTCGACGCACTGCGGGCGATTCGGATCGACGCCGATCCGCTCCCGTTCGTCGCAGACGAGGCGGACGCCATTCGACCGGATTCTCCGAAGGTCTTTGCCGGAGAGGATAATGCCTCCACCCCGGCGGTGAAGGAGGTCGGCCAGCCGGACGCGGCATTCGCGAGTGCCGCAGCCGTCGTGGAAGGGCTCTGCCGCACCTCCGTGCAGCTCCACCATCCGCTGGAGACCCATGGACTGGTCGCCTCCTTCGACGGCGACAGCCTCACCTGCTGGGCTTCGACGCAGGGAATCTCGAGCGTGCGTGACGGACTCGCGGATTACTTTCATCTGCCGCGGAATAAGGTGCGCGTAATTGGCGGCTACATGGGCGGAGGCTTCGGCGCAAAGTTCGGCCCCGGCGTGGAGGGTGTGCTCGCGGCGAAGCTCTCGAAGGAGGCTGGCGCTCCCGTGCGCATGATGGTGACCCGATTCGACCAGGCCCTGGCCGTGGGAAATCGGCCCTCGTCACTTCAAAAAGCCCGGCTCGCAGCAAATAAGGATGGAACGCTTTCCGCCTATGAGATCGATGCCTATGGCACGGCTGGCTTCGCAGCCGGTGCGGCGTCGGCGGGCGGAGGAGGAGGCGCAAATTTCCCCGCTCCCTACATTTACAAGGTGCCGAATACGCGTGTGCACCAGCGAAGTGTCGCCATCAATGCAGGCTCCAGTCGTGCGATGCGTGCCCCGGGCCATCCCGTGGCCTCAGTCGGCATGGAGTCCCTCATGGACGAGCTGGCTGTGAAGCTTGCCATGGATCCCGTCGAGCTGCGGCTTCGCAACGATCCCTCTCCGCTTCGGCAGTATCAATACCGCCTCGCTGCGGAGAAATTCGGCTGGGCTCAAAAATATCGCGCCCCGGGAACATCCTCTGGCACCGTAAAGACCGGGGTCGGTTGCGCCGGCGCAAACTGGGGCGGCGGCGGCAGAGGAACAAAGGCCGAGGCAGAGGTGCACTCGGATGGATCGATCATCGTTCGTTGCGGGACACAGGATCTCGGCACCGGCACTCGCACGCTCATCGCGATCATTGCGGGTGAGGTTTTTGGCATCGATCCGAATGCGGTCCATGTCGAAATCGGGGACACGAATTTCCCGCCGAGCGGTGGCAGTGGCGGCAGTTCGACCGCGGCCTCGGTCTCGCCGGCCATCTTCGATACCTGCGAGCAGACCGTCGCCGCGTTGAAGAAGGCATCCGGAATGGAAGACGTGCGCGGGGCGCATTGGAAGGATGCCTGCTCGAAAATCGGGTTGGAGCCGCTCACCATCCAGGGAGGCTGGCGCGAGGGACTCTCCTCCTCCGGCACGGGCGGGGTTCAGATGGCCGAGGTGGAGGTCGATACCGAGACGGGCTTCGTAAAGGTCCGTCGTATCCTCTGCGTCCAGGACGGCGGGCTGATCGTGAATCCCATCGCGCTGCGCAGCCAGGTGAACGGCGGCATCATCATGGGCATCGGCTACGCGCTCTACGAGGAGCGGGTGATGGATCCGCTCACGGGACTCGTATTGAACCCAAATTTCGAGACCTATCGCCTGCCGGGAGCCGCGGATATTCCGGAAATCGACGTCGTTCTCATGAATATGCCGCAGCGAGGAGTGATCGGGATCGGCGAGCCAGTCACCATTCCCACGGCAGCGGCCATCGCCAATGCGGTCGCAAATGCGATCGGTGTGCGGGTGCGCAGCCTGCCGATCACGCCCATGAAGGTGCTGGCGGCACTGCAGAAGGCGCCGGCCACCCGCCACGACGTGCGCGCCGAAGATTTTGCCTGGATGTCCGGGAATCCAATGGAGGTGATCGTATGAAGCCCTTTGCCTACATGACGGCATCCTCGCCCGAATCCGCCCGCGCGGCGGCCGGATCGGGCAGCTGTTATCTCGCCGGAGGCATCGACCTGCTCGGGCAGATGAAGGAGTACCTCACCGAGCCCGACCTCGTCATCAACGTGAAGCGCCTGCCTGGCACTCACGCCATCGAGCAAACCGCGGCGGGCTGGCGCATCGGGGCAAATGTCACCCTCGCCACACTGGCGGTGGATTCTCGCGTGCTGGCGTCTCTGCCGGGGCTGGCCCAGGCTGCGGCAGAGGTCGGTTCGCCGCAGATTCGCAACGTCGCGACGGTCGGGGGCAACCTCGCGCAGCACTCCCGCTGCTGGTACTATCGGCATCGCGAAATCCAGTGCCTCAAGAATGGCGGCTCCCGCTGTTATGCGCGGGACGGCGATAGCCGGTATCACTCGCTTTTCACGGGGAATCCCTGCATCAGTCCCGTTGTTTCGAATCTGGGCATCACACTCACCGCATTGGATGCGAAGGTGATCGTCCAGGGAGAGAAAGGGCCGGAATCCTGGAGTATCGCCAAGCTTTACGAGCGAGCTTGGGAAAACCCGCTCGCGCACAATTCCCTCGAAAATGGCGACCTGATCCTTCGGGTGGAAATTCCGGCCGCCGCGACACGAAGCTGCTACATGCAGATCAGCGAGAAAGGCTCGTTCGACTGGGCGCTCGTGAGCTGCGCCGCCGCTGCCAGGGTGGAGGGTGGCGTGCTTCGGAATCCGCGGCTGGCCTTGGGGGTCATCTCTCCCATCCCGCATGTCTCGGAAAAAGCGAATGCCTTCCTCGATGGGAAGCATCTCGATGATGCCGTGGCGACGCGGGCAGCGGAAATCCTGCTCGATGGCGCAACGCCCCGGCCCGATAATGCATACAAGCTCCCGATGGCTGCCGCCCTGGTGAAGCGCACCCTTCTGAACCTCGTCTCATGAAATCAGACGATCCATCTCCACGGCTCTGCCGCCACCTGCGGACGAAGACCATGTACGTCCCCGCGCAGAGTGCCGACGTGCGGACTCGCATCGCGGATGGCGCACCGGGCGAGCCGCACTGCTGGTGCAATCGCACGATGACCGAGGTCGGCCGCGACGATCGTCCGGTTGCCATAGGGCGCTGCGTTTTCGGACGATCCTGTTTCGAATAGCCGCTTAGGGAAGCGCTGAATAAAGCAGCGGGAGCGCGAGCCAGTTTTGCAGGATGGCGAGCGACGCAGGCAGACGGCGAAAATCGCTCGCGCATGGCCCTGCCGATTTATTCAGCGTTTCCTCAGGGTTTCTTCACGAGATCCCGCAGCAGACTGGCGACATCCACGTCGCTGAAATCCTCGAAGGGCGGCGGCGCGAGCGTGACAGCTGTGACTTTTTCCCGGACGAGCAGGACGGGACAAGGCGCGTTTCGCACCACCTTCTCGGCCGTATTCCCCGGCAGCAGATGCTTCGCACCGGTGCGCCCGTGTGCCGGGATGACAATGAGATCGGCGGAAAGGCTCCATGCGGTGCGCAGGATCTGCTCGGCGGCATTTCCTTCGCCGACGATGATCTCGACGTGCCCCGTGAACGGATCTCCCTCTCGGGTTGAGGAGTTTGCCAGCTTGAGGAGCTTGGCTTCCGCGCTCTCCTTTGCATGGATTTTCAATCGAAACAACTCGTCGGGAGTGCAGTACATCGGCGCGTACTCGGCCGGTTCGACGACATGGAGCAGCGCCAGCCTGGTATGGAATGCCTGGGCCAGCCGCTTCGCATACCAGAGCGCTTCGATGGCGGCCTCCGAAAAATCCACGGGGAGCAGGATCTTGGTTCCTTCGCGCAGGGTGGGCTCGGATAGCCAATCGGGAGCCCGGCGTGGCGTGGCATCCCCCGCGGTCGAGCCATTTGGTGATTCTTCAGCGGAATTCATGGCTGGGAGAGTTGACTCATCATCCATGCATATGGACGCGATAGCTCGCCCTTGCTTGGTGAATATGAGCTCCCGATTGCGCGGAGGCGAACAGAGGGCGTTTCTACAGGTCGGAAAGCATCCTCGGCGGCCAAGCGGCGCGGAGCGCATTGAGTACGGCAAGCACATCGATCGCCTCCTGGCCGATCGCACCGCTCACGGGGCTGAGGTGCCCCATTGCGGCGAGCGCCATTCCCGCGATGCTGAGAACCATGCCGCCTACCGCGCTTTGGAGTGCGATCATTCGCATCCGACGGCTGATGTGCAGAAACTCGTCCACTTTTCCCAGTGAGTTATCCATGACGACCACACCGGCTGCCTCGGTCGTCACATCACTATTCTGCCCGATGGCCATGCCGACCGTGGCCGCCATCATGGCCGGCGCATCGTTGATGCCATCGCCTGCATAAAACGTTTTGCCAATGGCCGTCTCCGCGCGAACGATGTCGAGCTTCTCCTCGGGGCTTTTTTGCGCGTGGACCTCGGTGATTCCCACCTGCTCCGCGAGATATCGGACTTCGGACTCTCGATCTCCGGAAACAAGCATCACCCGCGAAAATCGATGCATCGGACCCAGATGCCGGATGAAAGAGAGACTATCCGCCCGCGGCGCGTCGCGGAATCGCAGGGTGGCCGCATAGCGGCCGTCGATGACCACTGCGCACTCGAGCCCGGCGGCCGCTGCCGGTAGTTCTTCGAGTCCGGGAGTCTGCAGGGAAGTGAGCTTCCTGCGGCTGGTGATTTGCACCTGCCGGCCCTTTACCACGCCATGGAGGCCTTGTCCCGGAAGCTCGCTCACATTTTCCACTTCTTCGAGGGTGAGGGATTGGCCCTTCGCTGCCTCGACCACGGCACGCGCGAGCGGGTGTTTCGAATATCTTTCCAGGCTCGCCGCAAGGGTCAAAACCTCGCCCTCCGTGAATTCGCGAGAGGTCAGTTGCTCGGTCAATCGCGGCTCGCCATAGGTCAGCGTGCCGGTTTTGTCGAAGATCGCGGTCCGGCACTGGGCGATTTGCTCGAGCACGACCGGACTCTTGATGATGATCGCGCGGCGCGCGCAGAGGGAAATCGAGCCAATGATCGCCACGGGAATGGCGATGAGGAGGGGACACGGCGTCGCGATCACGAGTACCGCGAGGAAGCGAACCGGCTCGCCGCTTGCAATCCATGCCAGTCCGGCAATGGTGAGCGCGATCGGCGTGTAAATCGCGCCCAGCTGGTCGCCGAGGCGTCGGAGCCTGGGGCGGCGCACCTCCGACTCGCGCATGACTTCCATGATCTTCGCATAGCGGGATTCAGCAGCCCGATGGGTCGCGCGAACGGTGAGTGCGGCCTCTCCGTTGATCGAGCCGGAAATCACACGCGAGCCCGACGTTTTCGTCATCTGGAATGGTTCGCCGGTGAGATACGACTCGTCCATTACGCCATGGCCTTCGAGGACCACGCCATCCACGGGGCAAATTTCATGGGGGAAGATGACCAGCGTGTCACCCGCTTCGATGCTCTCGATCTGGATATCCTCAAGAGCCGCACCCATCTTCCGATGCGCGACGGACGGCATGCGTCGGGCGAGGGCCGCGAGTACGGAGGAGGCACTTCGCAGCGCGTAGCTTTCCAGGGCTTCGCCTCCGGAGAGCATCAGCACCACGATCGTTCCTGCGAGGTATTCGCCGAGGATTACGGACGTGACGATCGAAATGCCGGCAAGAAGGTCCGAGCCGAACTCCCGGCGCAGCGCCTTGCCCGCGAGTTCCCACACGATCGGGATCCCACCGAGTGCCAGGGCGATGAGGAGTGGGACATGCGCGACATGTGCCGGGGCATGGACGGCGAAGTGCAATACGAGGAAGACGCCGATCGCTACGGCGGCCAGTGCAGCGATTGCCGTATTCCTGTATTTCCTAAGGAACTCGATGGGCCGGCTTCCGCCGCTTGGAATGCGGGATTTATTTTCGGGCTCCGTCATCGCTTCAGATTAGAAATTGTCATGTCCCGTGCAGCAGAGGTCGTTGCTTCCAGTCAAGTCCGGGTGGAATGCTCCGGACCGGATGATGGGCTGCCGCGCCATGCTATGAGCGTGGCCATGGCAGCCAGGGAAATCCCGGCGCTCGCATAGAAGGTCGCCGGCGCGCCGAAGCGGCTCCACAATGCACCGGCAAGGACACTGGCGAAGAGTGTAAATAGACCGGCGACGAGGTTGAATATCCCGAAAGCGGTACCCTTGAGAGTCGGCGACGTCGTGTCGGCTACCAGTGCGGCCAGGATTCCTTGGGTAAGACCCATATGCAGGCCCCAGAGGCTCACGCCCCATAGCAGCACGGCAGGATTCTTCGCATGGGCCAGCACGAAGTCCGCCGCAGCGAGCAGGAGCAGGCCGCAGAGAAGTAGACCGCGTCGGCCGATTCGATCGGAAAGAATGCCTGCGGGATATGCGGACAAGGCATACACCACATTCATCACGATCATCACGACGGGTGCCCAGGCGAGAGTCAGTCCCGTCTGGGTCGCTCGCAGCACGAGGAAGGCTTCGCTGAATCGAGCCAGGGTGAAAATCGCTCCAATGACGACGACCCGCCAGTAAGCGGAGGAAAACTCGCGAAGCGCCTCGGGATGGATCGGCGAGCGAAAGGGACGCCGGGCTTCCTTGTGCTCGGGCTCTTTCACCCCGAACAGGATGAGGGCGACCGTGGCCATGGCCGGAATCACAGCGAACCACAGCACAGTCCGGATCTGGTCCGAGAAAAGGAGCATGAGCCCTACCGCTGCCGCAGGCCCGAGAAAGGCGCCGACCGTGTCCATGGACTGCCGCAATCCAAAGCTCGCCCCACGAATTTCAATCGGCGAGACATCGGCGATGAGGGCATCGCGTGGCGCGCCCCGCATCCCCTTTCCGATGCGGTCCAGGAATCGGGCGGCAAAAACAGCCACCGCCGATCCCGCCAGGGGAAAGAGCGGCTTGGTAAGTGCCGCCAGACCGTAGCCGAAAAGAATCAATGGCTTCCGCTTCTGGAAGAGATCACTGACCGCGCCGGAAAAGACCTTGGTGACGAGGGCGGTCGCCTCCGCGATGCCTTCGATGACGCCCAACATCGCGACGCTGGCTCCGAGGGTGGAGACGAGGAGGATCGGCAGCAGACTGTGCACGAGCTCGGACGAGCAGTCCATGCACAGGCTGACGAATCCCAGCGCCCAAACTGCGCGAGGAATCCGCGGACGAGTGGCAGATGAAGCGCGTATTTCCCGTCTAAGCCGCTTTTCCATTGCGTTGCGGCTTTTTACCACGCATGGGGTCCCATTTGCACCGGCAAACGGGAGGTAAAGAATCCGGACAGATCAAACCACCGGTTGCTGTGAGGCTGTCTGCGGGCGCGGAGTGGAAGAACGGTGGAACGCCTCGTCCAGCACGGCGCGGGTGAATGTGCCGGCATCCGGCTGCTCGGATGCACGAGGGCCGGCCACGTTCAGGCGCCGCACGCGATGTCTGGCGACGAAATGGCGCACCAGTGCCGCGGCTTCGCGGATGGTCCACACTGTGGCGGCGATGAATACGACGGGCTTCCCCAGCTCGACGCAAAAACGCGCAGTCTGTGCGGTGCCGCCGCCCAGATCCTCTGTGCTGCTGATCAGGATCGTGCCGTCGCTGTCGCGCACGTTCCAGAGTGTGCGCTCCTCGAGATCCTGCGACGGAGTTTCCCGGAGGTGATAGAGATCGGGAATCGGCCCGTCCTCGCTCCAGCGATCGCGAGGGCACCATCCGCCATGGGGAACTGCATTTCGAATGGCCCAAGCGAGCGCCGCTCGGTCCACTCCAGTCTGCCCTCCACTGACGATAGTCAATCTCATGGCACGATAGACCAATTTCACCCGGGCGCGACCAAATGCAAATGGAAGATTTCCCCGATAAACCCTGCGATTTAACCCCTACAGTCGTTCCGGCGGCAGGTTGTTTCGGGTTGACGGCGGCGGCAAGGCATGAGACTTCGTCTGGATCGCCACGCCGGCATAGCACAGTGGTAGTGCAGCTGATTTGTAATCAGCAGGTCGTCGGTTCGAATCCGTCTGCCGGCTCTCTTTCGGGCTCCCATGGAGCCCTGCCCACATCTGGGTTACTCACGAGCGATGCCCCGCCTGCGTCGGCTAAGATCCTTTTCGTCGCCGCTCTTGTTTCCGACGTGCAGTCGGAGGGTTGTCGATTGTCATCGGCGCATTTGCGCAAACGGTGGCGCCATCGACCCACGTGCTGCCGACGAGCGTGCCTCGAGGGAAGTCCGGAGGTCCTGCCTCGGCGCGGTGGATCATGCCCACGACCATGTCCACGGCAGTTTCTCCGGCGACATCATTATGCTGGTTCATGCCGGCCCATTCGGAGTGATTCGAGCGCCATTCGAGTTGGATCAGGCCAATATCCCGCGGCGAGAAACGCCCCATGGCCTCCAGCCAGCGCTGGACTTCATGATAGAGGGTGAGAATCACGTCCGGCCGCTCCCGCTCGAACCACGCATGAAAATGGCGGGTATCCGCCCGCGCGGCCGTGACGTCGTGAAACGGCGCTATACGGTTGGCCTGCGGCAGGACTTGTTGCGCGATTAAAAAACCTGCGGTGAAGCGCCCATTCACCAGCATATCGATGGCGCTATCCAGGACCAGAGCCGGCCTTCGATAGCCGAGCGCCACCGCATGTTGAAATGCGCTGATGGCGAGCATGTGATGGTCCACGCAGGCGAACGAAAGCGCGGGCTCCTCGGTGCGAACGCCTGTCACCACACAGGGGAACTGCTCCCACGTTGCCCGGAATTTTCCGGGCAGCCGATTCTCCTTCATCAGGCCGACAATTAGAGCGGCGCGGATGCCCCGGCTCTTGAAGATCCGGTTCAGTCGGCTCCCATCCAGATCGGGATCATGCAACCAGAACTCATCGAGCGCATAGCCGAGCTGCGCCGCCCGACGGCGGCATCCCTCCACATACGTGGGTACCGTGGGATGGCGACGGAAGGCCTCACGATCAATATTGGCATTCAGCAGCGCGAGCGTGCTGCGGAAGGCGGGCGCCTGCGAGGCGCGCAGCTCCGCCATGAGATGCGCGACCACGGGATGCTTGCTGTAGCCCAGCCGATCCGCGATCCGCTGGATCCGCCGCCGCGTGGCGGGAGGGATCTCCACACTGCCTCGCAGGGCCAGCGACACCGTATTTTTGGAGACGCCAGCCTCCCGGGCGATATCGCTCATCGTGATGCGGCGTTGCATGGGTAGTATTACTGTCAAGTAAACCGCGCCTTTACGAGGGGAAATCGCGGGCGGACGATGTCGCCCCTTCTCCCTTACCAGTATGTCCTATTCCCTTGGAGTCGATTACGGAACGAATTCAGTGCGCGCGCTCATCGTGGACGTGCGTGACGGCACGGAGGTCGCTTCGGCGGTCTGCGATTATCCCAGCGGAAAGCAGGGCATTCTCCTGGATGCCCGCCAGCCGGATCTCGCGCGGCAGCATCCCGGCGACTATTTGGTCGGTCTGGAGAAGACGGTCGTCGAAGCCATAGCGAAGGCGCGTACTGAGCGAGCGGACTTTTCGCCGGACCAGATTCTTGCGATCGGCGTGGATACGACGGGGTCGAGCCCGCTGCCTGTCGATGGCGCCAACGCGCCGCTGGCCTGCACCGATGCCTTCCGAGGGAATCTCGCCGCGGAGTGCTGGCTTTGGAAGGACCACACGAGCTGGGAAGAGGCCGGGCTCATCACGAAGACCGCCGCATCCCATCGCCCGCAATATATCGCAAAATGCGGCAATACCTATTCTTCCGAATGGTTCTGGTCGAAGATCTGGCACTGCCTGCGCACTGCGCCGGAGGTTTTCGACGCGGCCGTGAGCTGGGTGGAAATTTCGGACTGGATTCCCTCCGTGCTCGCGGGAGTGACTGATCCCACGAAGGTCCAGCGCGGCATCTGCGCGGCGGGGCACAAGGCGCTCTATGCTGAGGACTGGGGCGGCCTGCCGGACAAGGAATTCCTGGCGATGCTCGATCCGAAGCTCGCGGACCTGCGCGACCGTCTCTATGTGTCCGCCCACGATGCATCGGTGCCCGCCGG
>Ga0068856_100000114_pt1 | contig 79977 bp, 63 predicted proteins | sample KBSCornC62_FD_66595 | JGI IMG/M metagenome (GOLD analysis project Ga0068856, IMG submission 66595) | Corn rhizosphere microbial communities from Kellogg Biological Station, Michigan, USA - KBS Corn C6-2 | ecosystem: Host-associated > Plants > Roots > Rhizosphere > Soil ...
GCGGTTGCCCATGAGCACTTCAGGAGCTCCGTAAAATTTTGTAAATTGTTGAGGAAAATCGACTTGCGGACACATCAAACAGGTGTCGAAAGCGGTACGATGGACAGTTTTCATCCTAAGGATTGTGAACGGGCATGCATGAACAAAATGGGTAAGCTCGAAGGGCAATTGACTCGCACTTTAATTGTGCTCTCGGTAGGTATTCTCCTCGCGCTCGTCCTCACGGCGTGCAACGGTGGATCACGCGCGCCATCCACCGCTCGCGCCAACGCGCCGCAAACCATGCCGGTCACCGTAGCTCCGGTCCTAAATCAAGACTTTCCTATCTACCTCGGTGGTCTGGGATCGATTCAGGCCTACTACACGGTTAGCGTGAAGAGCCGAGTGGATGGTCAACTTCTCGAGGTGAAGTTTCGCGAAGGCGAGCAGGTCAATAAAGGGGACCTGCTTGCGGTCATTGACCCACGGCCTTATCAGGTTCAGCTCGATCAAGCCCAGGCCACTTTGTTCAAGGATCAGGCCTTGCTTCGCGATGCGCAGCTGAATTATCAACGCTACAAAGATCTGCTCGAGAGTTCCGGCGCAATGTCCCAACAGCAAGTGGATACCCAGAAGGCGACGGTCGATCAGCTGGAAGGAACGGTCCGCAACGACCAAGCCCTGGTCGACAATGCCAAGCTGAATCTTTCGTATTGCCACATCACAGCTCCCCAAAGCGGACGTATCGGCTTGCGACTGGTAGATCCGGGAAACATGGTCCATGCCTCCGACACGAACCCCCTGCTCGTGATCACGCAACTGCAACCGATTACCGCGGTCTTCACGCTGCCTGAAGACCAGTTGCCAACCGTGGCAAAACAGATGCGACACGGGTCACTCGAAGTGGACGCTTACAGTCGAGATGATTCCACCAAGATTGCAACCGGGAAACTGCTAACCATCGACAATCAGATTGATCAGACCACGGGCACGGGCCGATTGAAGGCAGTCTTTACCAATGAAGATAACGTGCTCTGGCCAAACCAGTTCGTGAACATCCACCTGCTGCTCGAGACCCGGAAGAATGCAACCGTCATCCCTTCGGCGGCGATTCAGCAAGGGCCGCAAGGCACCTATGTCTACGTCGTAAGACCGGACAAAACCGTGGAAGCGCGGAACGTGGAAGTTGCAACCACCGAAGGTAGCTTCGCCCAGATCTCGGGCGGGGTGTCTCCGAATGAAACGGTTGTGACCGACGGACAGGACAAATTGCAAAACAATAGCCACGTAGAGCCTCACACTTTACCCGCAACACCGGGCACGGGAAATCAGAGCGCATCGAACCCGGCCCGGCGCGGTAAACCGGGGCAGGCCAATCCCAATGGAAACAATCAGCCGCCTCAAGCGGGTACTCGCGATCACCGCAATCACCAGGGCGCTGCGGAAACCGGATCGCAGGACATAGGGACTCCATCGCGATGAATCCGTCGCGGATCTTCATTCTGCGGCCCGTTGCCACGTCACTGCTGATGTTCGGCGTGCTGCTTGTGGGAATCGTCGCTTACCGGCAACTGCCGGTGTCGGCGTTGCCCGAAGTGGACTATCCGACCATTCAGGTCATGACGTTTTACCCCGGCGCTGATCCGACGGTGATGGCGTCCTCGGTGACTGCACCGCTTGAGCGTCAATTTGGCCAGGTGCCCGGATTGAGTCAGATGACTTCGTCGAGTTCGCTCGGCAGTTCGATCATCACCCTACAATTTGGCCTGGATCAGGACATCGACATCGAGGAACAGCAGGTACAAGCGGCTATCAATTCCGCGGGCACCTACCTTCCCCAAGACCTGCCCAATCCTCCCATCTACAGCAAAGTCAACCCCGCGGACGCACCCATTCTCACGCTGGCATTGAGCTCGCCGACCCTGCCGCTCTCGAAGGTCGAGGACCTGGCGGACACGCAGCTGGCACAGAAGATCTCGCAGGTCACCGGCGTGGGCCTGGTGTCGATTAGCGGCGGCCAGAAGCCCGCCGTGCGCATTCAGGCAAACCCGACGGCGCTAGCGTCGTACGGGATCGGGCTCGAAGATGTCAGAACCGCTCTGGCCTCGGCGAACGTCGACCAGGCCAAGGGCACGCTCGATGGCCCCCGGCAGTCCTTCACCATCGATGCCAACGACCAACTGCTCGCTGGTCAGGAATACGCGCCCATCGTGGTGGCTTATCGCAACGGCGCTCCCGTGCGATTGAGCGACGTTGCAACCGTCACCGATAGCATTGAGAACATGCAGCAAGCCGCCTGGATGGGCACGGGCAATACGCTTGCGCCGGCGGTCATTGTCAATATCCAGCGGCAGCCCGGCGCGAACATCATCAGCGTAGTCGATCGCATCAGGAAACTACTCCCGGTTTTGCAGGCCTCGTTGCCATCCGCGGTGAAGGTGTCTGTTCTTACGGATCGTACCGAGACGATTCGCGCATCCGTCAAAGACGTTGAGTTCGAATTGTCGTTGACGATCGCGCTGGTGGTGATGGTGATCTTCCTGTTCCTTCGCAACCTGCGCGCAACCATTATCCCTAGTTTCGCGGTGCCGCTTTCCATCGTGGGCACGTTCGGGATCATGTATCTGCTCGGCTATAGCCTGAACAACCTCACCCTTATGGCGCTAACCATTTCGACCGGCTTTGTGGTCGATGACGCAATCGTCATGCTCGAAAACATCGACCGCTTTCTCGAAGCGGGAGAGTCCCCCCTCCAGGCAGCGCTCAAAGGCGCCGGGCAGATCGGCTTTACCATCGTTTCACTCACCGTCTCCCTGATTGCGGTGCTCATTCCCTTGCTGTTTATGGGCGACGTGGTTGGGCGGCTATTCCGCGAGTTCGCCGTAACCCTTGCGGTCACAATTCTCGTCTCGGCGGTCGTGTCTTTGACGCTCACGCCGATGATGGCCGCAAAGCTGCTGAAGCCAAGAGAACTCTCCCGACATGGCCGGTTTTATCAGTGGTCGGAAGAGGTCTACGAACGCATCATTCAATTCTATGGGCGCACCCTACAGTGGGTCCTGAGGCACCAGACCGCGACCTTGCTGGTCACTGCAGTCACGCTCGTGCTCACGGTCGTGCTTTATGTCATTGTCCCTAAGGGGTTTTTCCCGGTTCAGGATACGGGTGTGATTCTTGGCATCTCCGAGGCGCCGCAGAACATTTCCTTTGCGGCGATGTCGGACCGCCAACAACAACTGGCGCGTTTGATTTTGCAGGACACCGACGTTGCCAGCCTGTCTTCGTTCATCGGGGTGGATGGCACCAATCCGACGCTTAACAGCGGCCGCATTCAGATCAATTTGAAGCCGCGGGATGAGCGCACCGACTCTGCCTCAGCCATCATTCGCCGCCTGGCGCCGAAACTCGAGCGGCAGGTGCAAGGCATTACGTTGTACATGCAGCCGGTACAGGACTTGACGGTGGAGAGCCGCGTGAGCCGCACGCAGTATCAGTACTCGTTGCAGGCGACGGATTCAAATGAGTTGGCAACTTGGTCAGAGCGCCTCCTGGAAAAGCTGCGCTCTTCGCCGGAACTGCTCGACGTCGCAACCGACCAGCAAACCGGAGGGTTGCAGGCAGATCTGGTGATCGACCGCGACACGGCTTCTCGCTTGGGCGTCACACCAACTGCGGTCGACAACACTCTGTACGACGCATTCGGACAACGCCAGGTTTCAACCATCTATACCCAGCTCAATCAATATCACGTGGTGCTCGAGGTCGATCCGCAATTCCAGCAGGATCCAAGTTCTCTCGATACGCTGTATGTGAAGTCTGCCAGCGGAACCCAGGTACCGCTCTCGGCTTTCAGCCACATCCAGCAGAGCAATGCGGCCTTGGCAATCAACCACCAAGGACAGTTTCCGGTTGTAACTCTGTCGTTCAACCTCGCGCCCGGCGTCTCCTTGGGTCAAGCAACCAAAGCGATTGACGCTGCCGAGCAGGAAATCGGGTTGCCCCCGAGCATTCAGACCAGCTTCCAAGGTACGGCCGCCGCGTTCCGCAATTCGCTTTCAAGTGAGCCTTTGCTGATTCTGGCGGCAATTGTGACGGTGTACATCGTATTGGGCGTGTTATACGAAAGCTACATTCACCCCATCACGATCCTTTCGACACTGCCTTCTGCCGGCGTTGGCGCGCTATTGGCGCTGATGCTTACCGGCAATGACCTGGGAGTCGTGAGCTTGATCGGCATCATCCTGCTGATCGGAATCGTGAAGAAGAACGCCATTATGATGATCGACTTTGCGCTCGAAGCCGAACGCGACGAGCATAAGAAACCCGAAGAGGCCATCTATCAGGCTTCTCTTCTCCGTTTCCGGCCGATCATGATGACCACCATGGCAGCGCTTTTCGGAGGATTGCCCCTGGCGCTAGGAACGGGCACGGGATCGGAATTGCGTCACCCACTCGGTATCACCATCGTTGGAGGATTGCTGGTGAGCCAGTTGCTTACCTTGTACACCACTCCGGTCGTGTATTTGTGGTTCGATCGGTTGTCGGCGCGTTTTTCACGCTTCGGGTTCCGCCATTTCGCCGAGGAACCGGCAACGGGAGACTAAGTGAACGTATCCTCCCCATTTATTAAGCGGCCCGTCGGCACCTCGCTGATCACATTCGGCCTGCTGCTGGCCGGAATTCTCGCATTTCAGTTCCTCCCGGTGGCACCCCTGCCGCAAGTTGAATTCCCGGTGATCAGCGTGGGGGCTTCCCTGCCCGGGGCGAGCCCGGAAACGATGGCATCGGCGGTAGCGACACCCCTCGAACGACAGTTCGGGAGGATTGCCGGCGTGAACCAGATGACCTCAACCAGTCAAACGGGGTCAACCGGCATCACCCTGCAATTCGACCTGGACCGCAATATCGATGCTGCCGGACGCGACGTCCAGGCCGCCATCAATGCGGCACGAAGTCAACTGCCTTCCTACATGCCAGGCAATCCTACCTACCGTAAGGTGAATCCGGCGGACGCGCCGATTTTGATTTTGTCGCTCACTTCCGACACGATGACGCTGCCGCAGATGTATGACTCCGCGGATTCAGTGCTATCCCAGAAGTTGGCCCAGGTGAGCGGAGTAGGCCAGGTCTTTGTTGGCGGAGCCGCGCGGCCGGCAGTTCGCGCCGAGGTAAATCCAAATCTGCTGAATAAGCTCGGGCTAGGCCTGGACTCGGTTCGCAATGCCCTCGGTGCGGCTAACGCGAATCGCCCCAAAGGCGATGTTGCCAATGCCGTCAACGCCTGGGCAATCACCGCCAACGACCAGATCAAAGTTGCCAAGCAGTACGAGCCTCTGGTAATCGCCAGCAACAACGGTGGCACTGTAAGGCTAGGCGATGTCGCGAGTGTCGTCGATTCGGTCGAAGACGCGCGCGTGATTGGCCTGGCGGCGCATGGCACGCGCGATCAAAACATCTCCGGAAAGCCCGCCGTTCTCATCATTGTCTTTCGCCAACCCGGGGCAAACATTATCGACACGGTCGATCGCGTCTATTCGCTGATGCCGGAGCTCGCGAATTCCATCTCCCCCGCCATCCATATCGACGTGGTGATGGACCGCACGACCACGATTCGCGCGTCCGTGCATGACATTGAAATCACCATTCTGATCTCGGTGGCTCTGGTGATCATGGTGGTGTTCCTATTTCTGCGCACCGTCCGCGCAACCATCATTCCCAGCATCGCAGTTCCCTTGTCGCTGATCGGTACGTTTGCCGTCATGTATGCCTGCGGTTACAGCCTCGACAACTTGTCGCTGATGGCGCTCGCCATTTCGACCGGCTTCGTGGTAGACGATGCGATCGTGGTGCTCGAAAACATTACTCGCCACATTGAAGCAGGAATGACGCCGATTGCCGCAGCCTTTCGCGGAGCGCGAGAAATTGGCTTCACCGTGCTCTCGATGAGCACGTCGCTGGTGGCGGTGTTCATCCCCATCCTGATGATGGGCGGAATTGTGGGTCGGCTGTTCCGTGAGTTTGCGGTGGTGCTGAGCGCGGCCATCGGAGTGTCTCTGCTGATTTCTCTCACTACGACTCCGATGATGTGCGCACAGATACTGCACCGGCCGGAAGAAGATACCCACGGACGCTTTTATCGCTTCTCGGAAGCGGTGTTCAACGGTGTGTTGAGCCTATACCGCCGGGCCTTGACGGTGGTTTTGCGTCACCAATTCGCCACCCTTCTTGCGACTCTTGGAACCGCCGCTTTATCCATCTACTTGTACACGACCGTACCCATGGGATTTTTCCCGCAACAGGACACGGGCCGAGTCATGGGAAGCGTGCAAGCTGATCAGGACATCTCTTTTGCGGCGATGAAGGAAAAGATGGAGCGCTACGTGCAGATTGTGATGCACGATCCCAACGTTCAAACCATCGTCGGCTTCGCCGGGGGCAACACTGCGAAAAATCAGGGGCGCTTCTTCATCACGCTAAATCCGAAAGGACCCGAGCGCACCATCCCTGCCGACCGGTTCATCGGAGAAATGCGACGCAAGCTGGCTGCTGTGCCGGGCGCTACCCTGTTTATGCAGTCCGCCCAGGACCTCACCATTGGCGGCCGCATGGGCAATGCACAATACCAATACACCTTGCAGGGTGAAGATCTGAAGGAATTGAGTGCCTGGGCTCCCAGACTCCTACAAAAATTGCGCACCTTGAAGGAACTGCGCGACGTAAACACGGATCAGCAGGACCGCGGCCTGGATGCTGACGTCACTATCGATCGGGATACGGCGGCGCGCCTGGGGGTCACGCCTCAGGATATTGACAACGCCCTCTATGACGCCTTTGGGCAACGGCAGGTGTCCACCATCTACCGGCAACTGAATCAGTACCACGTGGTTATGGAGGTCGATCCGCGATATCAGACCACCCCGGCTGCATTGCAGGCGGTTTATGTGAAATCGTCGAACGGGCAAATGATCCCGTTGTCCGCCATTGCTAAGTTTGCCCCCTCGAACACTTCGCTCGCGGTGAACCACCAGGGCCAGTTTCCCTCGATCACCATCTCGTTCAATCTCGCCGCAGGAATTTCCCTTGGGCAAGCGACTCAAGCAATCGATGCCGCCGAACGGGAGATCCGGCTGCCAGCCAGCATTCACGCCAGCTTTCAAGGTACTGCGGCGGCATTCCAGCAGGCGCTTGCGAATCAGCCGGTGCTGATCTTGACGGCGCTGCTGACGGTTTATATCGTGCTCGGCATCCTCTATGAGAGCTACATTCATCCGATCACGATTCTATCGACCATTCCTTCGGCTGGAGTTGGGGCCCTGCTGGCATTACTGCTCACCCACAACGAGCTCAATGTGATGGGAATGATCGGCATTATCTTGCTGATCGGGATCGTAAAGAAGAATGCGATCATGATGATCGACTTCGCACTTGATGCCGAACGCCGCGAGGGTAAGTCGCCCCGCGACGCGATCTTCGAAGCCTGCATGCTTCGCTTCCGGCCAATCATGATGACAACCGCGGCAGCGCTACTGGGCGGACTGCCGTTAGCGCTGGGAACCGGGGTGGGATCTGAGTTGCGCCAACCTCTGGGTATCACGATCGTGGGGGGATTGATTCTGAGCCAGGCGCTCACCCTATTTACAACACCGGTCATTTACCTCTACATGGATCGCCTGCGCTGGTGGGTACTGGGGCGAAAACGCACTGCCCCAACCGGCCTCGAGCCAGCAGGCAGCCATGCGGACTAGAAGGCCGCCTCGCTCTTCAATCTCTTTGCTTCGCGCGAGCACCCCACTCAGGGGGGAGTTCTTCCTTATTCTGACCGGATTCTTGCCAAGCTCGTAGGTACAAGAGGCCGCATACATTTGCACAGATTATTTGGCTAATATTTCAAAAATCTCTGGCAGTCCGGCGGCAGACCATACATACATCAACAACCGTACCCACACTGCGCGAGATATTGGGACGCTAGTTTTGCGGATTCGCGGAAGCAGGGGTTGAACCCCCATTCTTTGTTGGGGCCGACTTTTGCTGCTCCTCCATATCTTCACGAAGCCTTTTGACAAGGTTGGCTATGCCTGTGTGGGTGCTCCAACTTGTGCCGACGTTCTTTGAGGCAGACCAAATGACTCTCTTGGACGAAGGTTGCCACACATCCAGGATAAAGTCGGATCGCCCGACGTTAACCCCTCCCGTGACACCGGGACTTATTACCGGAACGTACTGGCTCTCTCCCTTTTCGTACACGCGAATCACGAGGTCCGCATCCTTTATGTCCGACACCAGCGTAAAGCGTCCCCATTTTTCGAGTTCCTTGCGGCAGGGCTCCTCGAAGGGCGTTTCGTCAACCAACTGTTTCTTGATTAGGCTTTTGGTCTTCCAATAGCGGACGTGGCCGGAGATGATAAAAACCTTCTTTGCCTGCAGCATTGCTTGCATTGTGTCCGGCGACATCATGGCGTCCTGTGCCAAGGCGACACCGCAAAGAAGCAAAAGAATCGTCCATGTCATTGAAGCTCGCGCTGCTTTCACAAAGCTTCTCCTAGTGAGAACAGATTTGGGCGGGGTTCAACAAGTATGACTAGAAGGACCAAGGCCGCGGAAGATTACAAAGGTCATTCGCCTTAAATAGGCGATCTTCTGGAATTTCAAAGCATTTTCTATCCCCGCGAAGAAGCACCCACGCCGGTTTGCAATATCGGTTGGCAACGACACGAGAAAGGGATATACCAAGCCACCTCATCTGTTGCTTGGAAATCGGCGTCTCACTCAGCGGCTCGGGGGTTCCTCAGAACGTCTGAGATCGGCGACCCGCGCCGCAACTACCCTCCAACTTGTGTTCTTTCCACGTAAGACGAGCGTGGTGCGAATATCGCAGCCCTCTAGAGTAGGCACCGAACCAGGCGCAGTTGAAATGTCTTTTTGCGAAGCACCGTGAGTGTTCTTTTGCCTTCTGATACATATCCACAATCCACGTATCTGCGGACACCTTCCTTTGCACCCACAGTAGGCATTGCAGCGGTCCGACCGTTCGGAACATGAGGTATGCAGCTCGTTTGATGTTCTCGGGTCCAATCGCGTTCTGACCGATAGGCCCGTCCCAGGTTGCAGCGGAGTCAAAGAGCGACGCGTACATCTGAGCATTTTCTGAGTTTAATTGGCTTTGAAGTCGTTCCACTACGGTGCTAGCCAAATCACCTGCAAGAATGATGTTGCAACGATCGCTTGGAGTTTGCTGGGCTACGCAGCAGACCGCCAGAAACGAAACCAAGAGCAGCGAGAAACTCGTCTTCATTCCCCCCACCTCCCTCAGAGAGCGGAGAATAGCTGAGATGGCTACCGAATGGGCAATAAATCAATCCGAGGTTCCACAGTAAATTCAGCGAGCCGGAAAAAGCAAAAACAGAAGCGCCGGTGCGGGTGGAGTCACCAAAAGGAAGATTTAGATTCAACCACGCCTCAAGTTAGGCATCGGCGACAGAGCCGTGGTTCTGGAAAAGGTGTCAATTTCAACAACCCACACCGGAACCAGTCACGGTGATTCTTACCGCAATCTCGGGCAGGATGCCGTGGCAGGTTTCGAGAGCTTCACCCTGGACCTTGCAACATGACTTTTGCTTTGGGTGAACCGGTGCCGGTTGAGAAGGCGCGCTAATTTGATTGCGCCAATCCAAACTACTTCGATCGATGTCGGCCAAAAATGTGTGTCGGTGGTACACTGCCGCCGTTACTTTCGGAGACAAGAGATGCGTGCTTCTCTTTTTTATCGAATCGCTGCGGTGCTTCTGATGCTTTTCGCCGCCGGACATACATTTGGCTTTCGCCAGAACAACCCGGAGTGGGGAGCTGACGCTGTTCTTGGTTTGATGCGGTCCGTTCATTTTGACGCGCTTGGTTTCAATCGTACTTATTGGGACTTTTTCAGCGCGTTCGGATTCTTTCTCTCGGTGTTCCTTGTGTTCACGGGTGCTTTGGCGTGGCAACTGAGCCGCCTGCCGGCAGAGACGCTGGTACGAGTCCGCGGTATTGCGTGGAACCTCGTCGTTTGCTTCGCCGCGATCACTGCTTTGAGTTGCAGATTTGCTTTCACTATTCCTATCGTTTTCTCCGCCCTGATTACAGCCTGTTTGATCGCCGCCGCTTGGCTTTCAGCCAAGCCAATCGGCTGACATAAATCTCCGGTCAAGGTTGGCGAGAAATCGCCATAGGGCTCTCAAAACGGAACGTTCTTCAACAATACTGTTGCCCCTCTGATCGGATACGACAATGGCCGCGAACTGACGGATCCCAACGATCGCAAGAAATATGGCCTGGGCGAACAAACCCTCATGCGTCCTCTGGAGAGAAACTGCGTCGCCGGTTGTCAGGAGAACTATCTCCGCGCGCATGCGGATTGGATCGACATGGAAACGCTCGTCAGTACCACCCCCGACCAGATCGCGATTGCTCCGGGCTCGCTGCTGCGAATGGGAATCTAACGGGCGCCGCTACTTCGATTACAAGCTCGATCACGTTGCGCTGCGCTTCTGCTCGTTCCTTTCGGCGCGCTACGTGGTCGACCGCGAGGATTGGAAGGGCATCCAGCTCGAGGTGTATTACGACAAAGACCATCCCTGGAACGTGCCGCGGATGATGAAGTCGCTGAAGAAGTCGCTCGAGTACTACACCTCCAACTTCGGCTCCTATCCAAACAAGGAAGCACGCATCATCGAGTTTCCGCGCTCCATCGGCCGGTTCGCCCAGGGCTTTGCTGGAACCATGCCTTATTCAGAAGCGATTGGCTTCATCGCGAACCTAAATCATCCCGACGATATCGACATGGTTTATTACGTCGTGGCCCACGAGATGGGACATCAGTGGTGGGCACATCAGGTGGTGGGCGCCGACATGCAAGGGGCCACCTTCCTTTCCGAGTCCCTCGCCCAATATTCCGCGCTGATGGTGATGGAAACGGCCGCGACATGATGCGCAAGTTTCTGAAATATGAAATGGACAATTACCTTCGCTCTCGTGGCAGCGAGCGCCATAAGGAACAGCCGCTGGTCACGGTGGAAGCCGAGCAGGGATACATTCACTGTCGCAAGGCCAGCGTAGTTCTTTACTATCTAAAGGAAATGATCGGCGAAGATGCCGTGAATCGCGCGTTGCGCAAGGTAATTGCGCAGTACGCATACAATGCGCCGCCCTACCCGACTTCCTACGCCCTACTCGACGCTTTGCGCGAGCAGACGCCGCCTCAGTATCAATACTTGATTAAGGATCTGTTTGAAGACATTACTCTGTTCTCCAATCGCGCCACGGATGCCACAGCCGTGAAGCTCGGCGATGGCAAGTATGACGTGACCATCCGTGTCGAAGCGCACAAATACAAGGCAGACTCGAAAGGCAATGAAACCGAAGTCCCGCTCGACGATTGGATTGACATTGGCGCTTTCGCCAAGCCGGAGAAAGATCACAAGTACGGCAAAACGCTGTATCGCGATCGTGTGCACATGACGAGCAAAAGCGCCACCTTCACCTTCGTGACATCCGAACTACCCGACCAGGCAGGAATCGATCCCTTCCTCCTCCTTATCGATCGCGTGCCCGACGACAACGCGAGGAAGGTCACGCTCGCCTCCGCAGCAGATCATTGATGCCGGTGGTTGCTCCTGCCAACCGACTGTCTCTGGAGATGGTAGGCGCTTTCGCATTGACCGCCAGCGATCTTGATTGACCCCTAGCGACCTGTGGCGTAGGATTCGGCCCGGCTCAAGTTCTTGCGAAGATGCGTCTGACATGTGTGACTCGGGCCGTTCGAGTTTGAAACCAGCGAAAGGAGCAGAATTCTATGCGCCACTGGATGATGGTGATGTCCTTCTTAGTTTTGTGTGCCACTCTGTCTTCAGCACAGGGAAAGATTGCATCAGAGTGGAAGTGCCAGGGGCCTTCCGATCAGCACGGTATTGCGGTTCCGGACCGCGAGGGTCATAGCTACAACGTTTCTCAGGGCAAGTGTACCTCGGAAAAGGGGAGCATGGGCGGGGCGAAGGAACAGGAGGGCACGTACACTGAGTTTGGCGAGATGGCCGGTAACGCTGTCCAAAACCACGGCGTATTTGTGGTTACTCTTGCCGGCGGAGACAAGGTCTTCTACCACTATCACGGAACCCAGATTGTCAAAGAAGGAAATCTGGAGAGCGCTACCAACAAGTGGACCCTTGCAGGCGGTACTGGCAAGTACAAGACAGTCAAGGGGGAAGGAGGATGCACCGGCAAGGGTAATCCGGACGGCTCCTCCAACTGGCAATGTGAGGGCAGTTACTCTGGGACTAAATAATGTTTCGGACCCGGACCAGCTTAGAGCCGCTCCTCGGGGGCGGCTTTCTGTTGTGCCCCCTGCCTTTTCGCGAGGGACCGCCACCGGATGGCCGGAAAAGGCGCACAGAAAAATGCATAGGAGGTCTCTCCCCTGGCTTCGCCGATCATGGTCTGCAAGAGTGTTTTCGCGCGTTCTGCAGGCAGCCATCGCCAGGGACGGCCTACCATTGCATGCCGATGGTTTTCAGGCGAAGGTTCCTCTTTTTTGTTATGCTCGGGGTAGCGATGGGCGTGTGCCCGGCGCAGGGTTCTGTACTGCACACCCATGCCACGTTTGATTTTCACAATGGCTTCTGGGCCAATCTGCACCACTTCCTCTTCACGGCAGCACGAACATCGGCTGGAATCGGGGGACGACCGCCACTCGATCCTGTAGACGCGAAGGAATTGGACTCTGTTTCCGACAACGAACGTAGGGCGTGGAACACCGCACTTTCCTATTACGGTGCTGCTCTGGCACACCGGGACCTTCTGATGGATCGGGGGATGGAAGCTATTAAGAATGAGCTTGAGGACTCAGAGAATTCGCCGGACTTGAAAGATGCGGCACTAACACCCGAACTAAAGTCCATATTGTTAACGGCGGCACCGATCTATCGAAAGCACTGGTGGCCTCGCCATGAAAGAGCGAACCGCGATTGGATTACAGCCCTTAACCCGCTCGTTGGGCGTTATGGCAATTCGCTAATCACTGCGCTCGCCAAAATCTACGAAGTTCCCTGGCCGGAGCAACCTCTTCGGGTGGATGTGGTTGCCTATGCGAATTGGGCTGGGGCATACACAACCCTAGACCCAACGCGTCTTACAATCTCCAGCCTAAATGCCGGCAACCAGGGGACGGCGGCATTGGAAATCGTCTTCCACGAAAGCTCCCATGGCATGATGGGTCAAGTGATACGCGCTGTCGAAAACGCGAAGAAACATGCAACGGGGAAGTATTCTCTTAGCGTGTGGCACGAGGTGCTCTTTTACACCACTGGAGAACTTGTTGCTGAGCAAGTCCCCGGTTATACGCCCTATGCAGACCAGAATGGGATATGGAGTCGTGGGTCGATGCCTGTTGTTCGAAAAACGATTGAACGCGACTGGAAGCCGCATATGCAGGGTTCTCTAACCTTGCAAGAAGCATTGACAAAGGTCGTAAACGATCTACCAGTCAGCAGCCCATAGCCACCAGTTCGATCGGGATGACTTCCTATCGCTCATCCAGGGCCTGGATGCAAGTCACCCGGTCCGGCTGAGAAGCTCTCGCACTCGCTGGCGAACATCCATTTGCGCCGCGTCATGTGACTGATCGGTACCCATCAGGTTGCGTTGTTTCGACAAGGCGACACGGCTGGAGTTTGGTCGTCGGCGACCGTAGCGGAATTGAGGCCAACGTCGTCGGCTTGGTTCAAAACAGCACGTACGAGAGCATCTAAGCTGAACTGCTCCTCAAGAAGGCGAACGACCGCGGTTTGCCTAGCTGAGCGGGTCACGGCATTGCTCTGGGACAAGAACTCAGATAAATGGGTCACTAGCACTGCCAAGTCCCAACTGGAAACCACCTTCCCTAAGCAGGTGCGAACAATGTCAGACAGCTCGCTCTGTTCGTCACAAATCGCGAACAAGGCGCAACCAGCGGCGAGAATGTTGGGGAGCTTTGAGGGTAGGCAAGCGTCGGACGTCCCCTCCGCTTGCGGTATTACCTGCACAGTCGAACGAGCGTACAACTCGGGTAGGTCTGGCTCGGGCACGAGCCCTTGCAAGGTCAGGCCCGGAACGGGCTCTTTCTCGTGCAGCCGCAGAATTTCTTCGAACAGCGGGCCTTCCGAAAAAATATGAAAATGTACATTATGGGTTTTCTGGGCAGCAGCACGAAACAATTGAAAAAGCAGAAGTGGGTTTTGTTTCTTGCCGAGCGCACCGGAATAGACGACGTGCTGGAACTCTGGCGCGAATAAATGGACGAGATTTTTGCCCGGCTTGTTCGCTCGGTCCAGGGTAACAAAAGGATAAGCCACACGAATCCGCTTCCTGTCCACTCCGTATTCGCCGTTCGCAACCTCGGCCATAGATTGCGAGAGTACGATGAGCATTTGGCAGCGTTGAAATGCCTTCGCCTCTGCTTTTCGTACGATGCTCCGGACCGCCTTGCTGAGGAAGCGCTTACCGCGTAACCCGAGTTTGCCCTGGAAATCGTGAACAATTCCAACATTCCGGCAAGCGTTCCGAAATAGTGGCATAAGGGCGAAGAACAATACCGGGGGGAACACCGCAATCACGATATCCGGCGTTCGACAGCGTGTGCATACGGTCCACCAAACGTACAGTGAGTACCAGACCTCGAACACGAGCCGACGCAGAATCACAATGGAAGGGTATCGGACCCATGCTCCTCCTCGTAAAACAGATATCCCCTCTACACCGGCCTCAGAACGAACCGGCTTCCATCCTGGGTAAAAAGGGTGAGAGGCAATTACAGTCACATCCGCTCCAGCACGCGCCAATGCCTGCGTAAGTACAGTGTTGTACTTGCCCGTAGAAATTGTTTCGGGGTAGAAAAAAGGTGACAGTAAGAGTACTTTGAGTCGGCTCACAGGGTTCTGGTCGCTCTTGGCAGGAAGCGATAAACGCATCTAGTACGCTTGCGGACTCATAAAGCCCTTGAACAGTGTCAAAACAATAATTTTGCAGTCGAACACTATGCTCCAATGACGCATATAGTACAAGTCATACTGAATCCGTTGGGCGATAGAGGTAGCGCTTCCTCGCAAGCCATTCACTTGCGCCCAGCCTGTAATGCCACACTTTACATTGTGACGGGTCATGTAGGACGGAATCTCATCGCGGAATTTTTCAACAAAAAATGTTATCTCGGGCCGTGGTCCAACAACGCTCATCTCCCCCTTCAGCACGTTGATGAATTGCGGCAGCTCATCTAAGCTCGTCTTCCGAAGGATTTTGCCGATACTGGTAACGCGGCGATCTCCTACAGCCGTATGTTGCTGGCTAGATGACACATCGTTTTGTGCCACCATTGTCCGGAACTTGAGCATTCGGAAACGCCTCCCGTTTAGACTCACGCGCTCTTGAGAAAACAATATCGGACCCGCGGAAGTGCACTTAATTCCCAGTGCAATGGCAGCCATCAGGGGCGCGGTAACGACCATACATGCAATCGCAAACACGATGTCAAATGCCCGTTTTCCTATCGCATATTTCACCGTATCCACGGGATACGGCCTTAAATCGAGCAATGGGAGTCCGCAAAAATCAAACAACTCGCCTGAAAGCACATCGTTCTCCCCAAAGTTAAGAACGATTCTGGTAGGGATACAGAGTCTCTGGAGATTTTCTCTGATTTCCCTAACTTCGCCGTATCGGTGAAAAGGTAACGCGATCAATATCTCTCTGCATTCGTAGCGCTCAAGTACGTCGTTAAGACTGTCCCATAGGACGACGGGCGCTTTCACAAGAGATTGCTCATTTCCGGGAGGAGCAATGTGGCAAGCAACTCTACAGGGCACCAACGGATGCCTGGCTAGCTCTTGTGCGACTCGTGCAGCGGTGCCGTCAACACCCAGGATTGCAATCGGAAAACGCCCGCCCGGCGACTTGAGCACAGCGTACAGCACTCCTCGAACTATGTGGATCATAGCGAGGCTAAACAAGCACGTCAGAACGCAACCTGTGGCGACAAAGATCCGCGCAAAGCTGACACTACGAAAAAAAAACAGACCTGCAAGTACGACCGTGCTGCAGCATAGGGTTGCAAGAAAGGAGGTCCGGAGCCCAGTCCGTATGCGGATCAACATGTCAATATTATCGAGCTGCATGTACTCGACGATCAGCGCCCACAACAATGTAAACAGGATCGTGAGGGTGACATACGGTCTCAGGCTCACGCTGATTGGGACAAAAATCATGCTCTTGAAGCGGACATACGCGGCAAGGCCGAATGCCAGCGGCGGAATAGAACAAAACCCCAGCCTTAGCCAGAACTCAATAAGGTTAATGGAACGTCTGGTCATGACACCCCCATCGTCTATACCTGAGATGGAACTTCAGTTGCTGTTTTTGCTAAATGGCGTGACTGTACCGTGGGCAAATAGAATCTAGGAGTACATGCGGCTGCAACGTATAACTGAAGGAATGTTTCATCATTCGTGGTGAGCCAAAACTCGATAACCCGAATTTTTCACTAAGCTGTCCCGCTCCGCAGCTATCAAGTCGACTTCGACCATCTCTCGAACTAAGCACTCAAATGTTACCCGCGGACGCCAGCCGAGCTTCGAGCGCGCCTTGCTTGCGTCTCCCATTGCTCGTGAGGATCTTGATACAAATGATCAATGCGCTCGGTATTCAGGAGCGAGGATCGTCGTTTAATTCCGTGAACTTCATAACCTTTGGCCAAGAGGTATTCCGCGAGATAGGAACCATCTTGACCCGTGCTACCTGAAATGAGCGCTCTTTTCATGATGATCGCCGTTTTTTTACAAGTTCTTAGTCATTCGCAAGATCTGCTTCCGGTATTTGACTGTTCTCACTACTTGCCTTTTCTACACCTAAGGTGCTGGTATAGTCACGAATCCGACGTTCAGCGATCGACTGCCAGCTATACATCCTCAGCATCTTCTGTGATCCACTTTGGCCCATTTGGCGTCTCGCTCCTGCACTCTCCAGCGCGAGTAACGCTCGCATAAGATCGTCCACATCATTAAGTCGATAGCTAATTCCGTTTCCACGAAGCCTTTCGGGATCTGACATGGTGTCATTTGCAATGATGGGCAAGCCGCAAGCTGCTCCATCCAGCATTGAGGTCGATTCTTGCGTGGGCCATACTCCAATGTCTGCTGCCCGGAACAACGAGGGCAACTCATGTACGGGAACAAAGGGTTGCACCACACAACCATCAGTTGACCTGATTGCGGCAAGTTGCGGCCCATTGCCAACGAATAGCGCGCGAAACTTTCTGCCTTCCATTTTCAGCTTGGCAACAGCTCTCGCCAAAAGCAAGGGGTTCTTATCATCCGTAAAGCGTCCAGTAAAAATACACACGATATCCGATTCAAGAAAACCCAACTTGCAACGCAGCTTCCTGCTCTCGTAATTATCTTTGTCGCGTTCAACTGGAGTAAACAATTCAGTGTCAACGCCGAGCGGGCAGATCTCAACCTTGTTCTTCGGAACACCAAAGAATCGAGTCGCGATGTCCGCGCAGTCAGGCGCGATGGCATAACACTTTTCAGTATGTAAACCCACCAGCCGACCGGGTAACCACCTTGTAATTCGGCATTCTAGAACTTCCTTATGCCAAAAGGGCAGGTTCTTTGAGGCCAAAGGGAACACCGACGAATGATAATGGTTTCCGGTAAACAACTTGTAGCGCAGACGCAACTTGCCTACTGCTGCTTGAAGCGGTATCCATCCTATCGCTGCGGTGGTCTGCACAATATCGGGCCGGAGGCTCGCAAGAGTCGCCTGCAACCCGACTGCCCTCATATATCCCGTGGTGCGGCGATGAGGAATAACGTGCAGCATATACCCAGCGTTGGTTCTTTCCACACCGACAGGGAGTGTCGCGGCAAAGCCCTCGTACGACCCCGTAGATTTCTGGTTACCATGTGGAGGCAGTCCAAGCGTTATTACATGCACATCGGCACCCAAGCTGCTCAGATATCTTGGCAATACATTTTCGATGTATCCCATCTGCGGAACAAATACTTCAGATAAGAGAGCTATTTTCACTTCTACCCCTTTTCATTTGTTTGCCTAGGTCGCACGCTTGTGTTTTGGTAGCTTCCTTCTTTTGAGCTGCCTGTTTATAAATTTCTATAAGTCGCTCATAATTGCACGATTCGCTAAAGCGAGTCGTATATGTATATCGTGCAGTAGATGACAGACAACGCCACTCACTTTCCGAACAACTCACCGCCGTTCGCAGTGCGTTTACCAGACTTTGTGCCGTAGAAAATGTGAACCCATCTTTTCGGTCGGAAATCAGTTCTGGAAACACACCATGACTGGGAACAATCGCGGGAGTACCGCAGCACAATGCTTCTAAGACCGTCATGGGCATGCCCTCGTAAACGAGGGACGGCAGAACAAGGAACCTGCTTCGCTCGACGAGTGCCAAGGTCTCCTTGTGGGGTAGAATCCCAGCCCAGGTAATCGTGGGATCGGAAGCATACATTGCTTCGAGGACTGCTCGCTCGGGACCATCGCCAATTAATAACAAACGAGCATTTCCAAAACCTGCGCTATGCCACGCTTCCAGCAGATTCGCTACGCCTTTTTCACGCATTATCCTGCCGACGAAGACAATTTGTTGTTCACGAGGCCCGACGAAAGGTACTCTATCGAAAGTAAAATTTGGCTTTACAAAGAGCAGTTCATGGGGAAGACCGGCACGCATCATGATTTGGCGGGCAAATTCTGTGAGGACGATGTAGGCATCGATCTTGTTAGCGTAGGTGCCCAGCCAGCGATGCATTACATTTCTTAGGTCAACGGCGAGGGTCTGCGCGAAAGAATTGTTGTAACAGCGGTATCGCAATGCCGGCAACGGATACCGCCCTACACACTCTTCACAGGGCCGGCCCTCACGAGACAGCATCGCAGAGGCGCACGTCAGCCTGTAGTTATGCAGGGTTTTAACTACCGGAATTCCAGCTTGCGCTGATGCCCAATAAACGCTCGGACTCAATATTGGGAAAGTGTTGTGGACGTGCACAACATCGGGCGAGAACTGCCGGATCGCAGCCTTCATGGCTGCAAAACCGCTTTTGGACCATACCGCCTCCATGCCTGTACGCAAGCCGCTCACGAGTCCACTTTTGAGATCTGCGTTGTGAACCGCGAGACAGTGCACCTCATGGCCGCCGCGCCGCAGAAGTTCCGCCTCATTCTTTACGACTGTGGCTTCCCCCCCCGGGGCCCGATAATGGTTGAATACCTGCAAGATGCGCATGAACTGTGATCCGGCTTTAATTGCTTGTCACCCGGGAAAACTCCGAGCGCACCCGGTCGGTGAGACGATACAGGGAAAGAAACGATCGCGAAGTTTTACATTGTGACGATATCGAGTGGTCTCCCCAAATGGTGTAGCGATTGACACTCATCTTAAATTCCGAAGCGAGGGGAAGGCGCTCTCGTCCTGGGCGGCAGAGGACCCCGATTTGGAGCCCGCAAGCCTGCGCGATGCGGATGACGTTCCCAGACACCCGGCCGTTCGGGTATGAGATGGCTTCGGGAAGCCGTCCCGTCCAACGCTCGATTGCTTTCTGGCAACCCATAATCTGGTCTCGAATCTCGGCATCGGAATAATTCGCCAAAATCGCATGATCGCTGGTGTGATTACCGATTGTGACCAGCGGGTGGGATGCGAAGCTCCTCAACTCGTCTGAAGTAAAAGGACGATCTAAATCGCTGACAGGTGTCATCACTGCAGGACCAAAACGATCGGTAAGCCGGCCTTCAATTTCACTGGTTTTCAGGTGCTTGTAGGAATTGATCTCCTGCTGAATTTTGTGAAAGGGTAAGGACCAGCCTGCAGACCCCCGATACAACGCATCCCACCAAAACGATTTATTTTTGCTGACGTGGCTGCTTGATATGAAAAATATGGCGGGAACGTCGTATTCCTCCAGCACAGGCAGGGCTCGCGTGTTGTTGTAATAGCCATCGTCAAATGTGAGCATCACATACTTGCATTTAGGCGACAACCCTTGAAGTATGGCCTTGGGAGAGGTGAAGATATATCCTTGCGACTTGAAGTAGCGTACCAGTTCGCGCAACATTTCCACTGTTGTACCCTGCTGTGGATCTAGTGATTGAGCTCTAGCTTCATCCCGAGTCTGGAACACGCTATGAAACAAGAACGTCAGCAGGATTCCCTGCTCCTTTCGCACTGCAAGCTCAAGCCCCGCGACTAGACTGTCGACTCCGTAAACCAGCGCTCGCCCAACAGATCTCACGATCACCTCACAATTTCTTTCGCAGGTCTACAACTCGTGCCTTTACTGCGGCTGACATTCCCGGAATTACGTACCTTTGGCGATAAAGTCGTTAACGCGTCGCCCAAGCTGATTTGCTGCCTGCTCTCAATCTCTGCTTCTCTCGTTCCGATCTCGCTGTCGTCGAACAACCCGGATTTACATAAGTCACAAAGTCTGTCTTCATGCGAGCACAAAACTGTACTCTTCACCTGTTGGAGAAATGTCAAAAGTGCGATACCCGACCGCATTGAGCTTACCCATAAGCTCCCGAGTACGGTTAAGCCCGATTCCACGCCAGCGATGGTGAAATTCGACTAACAATTGCTGAACTCTAGTCTGTGACTCAACAATAGTCTGTAATACCGCATACTCTGCACCCTCAACGTCCATTTTCAGAAGATCAATGCTTTGGTGCCCGAGCATCTGCATGATAGTTGTAAGCCGATAGACCGAAACTGCGAGCGACACCCCGTTCTGGCGCCGAACCATCGAATGGGACACGTGCGTCGGGTCGTCCGGGGGAAAGAACTGAGCCTGACCATCAAACTCCGCAATACCGTAGTTGTGGAATATAAACTGCTCAGGCACAGACTGCCGTGATATCCATTGGATCGATCGCGGGGTGGGGTCAAATGCATGCACCGTCAACCCGAACCGACGGATCAGCTCCAAGTCAAACGAAATATCTTCTCCCACTCCGAACGAGTACACGATGCTTGTGGCGCATAGGCGCTCTGGGCTGACACACCATCGAGCACCGGCGTTTCCCAGGCAGAGTTTGGGAATTTTAAGTTGAGGTCGATCTCTGAGACGCCGACGCAGCAAAATCGCGGCCGCTCGTCTTGCAACTGCCTCATATCTGTGCATTAGTCGATTTGGGCTGATTTTCGGCTTGTTTCGGTCAACTGTGGGTAGCCAGCTTTTTCATCAGTCAACCATTGGGACACTTCTTGAGCAGTTAGGTCTTGGCCGTATGATTCTTTTTTGGGCAAATGCGTGTTCATAATTTGCAATCAAGGACTCTAGAGCCAACCAAAATCCTGCAGTCAATAACGAGACGTCAAACATTTCGGACCAACAGTGCTTCTAAGGGGTCTCAGCCGGCAGCCGGACAGACGGTATTTTTCTAGGCATCCAATAGAGGAGGATTACCATAGCTCCTAGCCCGCCCGACCAAAGCGATGTGAACAGAGAAATGTTCGCGAGATTATAGGCTTCATAGGTTGCCATTAAAGCGGGCAGCTTGGGATCATGTCCTTGGGACACCGAATCAAGGCACCAAAAAACGACGGCACAGATTCCCGACACGAGTAACACGCCCGCCAGGCCCAAGCCCGCCAGTCCGTCCATGGCCCAAAAACTGCCGGTTTGGTCTAACCCGGTAGTTCCTTGGTATGCGAGCCCAATCTCCATGCCAATTGGATATGAATATGGGTAATGGAGTACCCAGTTGATTCCCGTGACATGGGAGAATAGCGTGAATGGATTCTTCTGGAAGAAGTCAAAATACTGAGCAGTCACTAGCCCGTTAATGGCCAAAGTCCGCATCAGGACGACGAAGCACAGCAATGTTCCAATGGGTCCAGGATTACCGCCACTTTCGGCATATATCCACGCCGTTCCTCCTAATAATGTGAGGCATGAAAAAAGGAATACCACTCCAAACGGCAGCCGTGAAACCTTGAGCAGAAGGTACATGCAGGGAACGAACACTATCGAGAGAATCGAGCCTTTTGTCCCTGCGATACTGTAAATGAGTAATTGGCCGAACATGCCGGCCAAAATCAATGATTTGCGTTTGTAGTAGAGTCCAGCCCCCATCAGCAATGGATACAGTGCCCCGGTTGTAATCATAAATGCGAAATTAGTACCACTTCCCGTCATGTCATTGGCAGCGTCGCGGAGAAAGTACACGTCATTGAAAGAAACAATGTGAAGATCGCGACGAAAGACGATGATCATCCATGCGCTGAGCACTAGCACGAGGCCGATCAGAATGCTCCAAAAGAGGGATTGCGAAAGTAAAGGGGGGCTAATCTTACGTAAAGGACAAGCGTAGCTGCATGCAATTACAGCGAAACCGACGAATAAAACAGAGGCTAATCTGCCCCATTCTTGCGGTGAAGTTAGCCCAGCATAAAGCGGCACGACGATGGAAGGGATATAGGCGGTAATGTACAACACCCAATAAATGAGGTGAGAAGGACGGCTTAACCTGATCGGCATCCACGCAGCGGGAACAAACGCTAGAATCCAGCTTAACAAAACGTATGATGTTCCTGGATCGTAATATTCAAATCCAAAATACGCCCATTCGCTCACAAGGTAGTGACGATAAACCCATTGGAATATGCTGACATACGCAAGAGCGCCAAGCAGAACTATCAGCCTGTGTCCGGTGGCCCAAGGGGTACCCTCCCTCATTCGCAGTGGACCTCGGTGGAAACGCGCTCTCGTGGCAATTGCGCCGGGCGTGTAACCCCGGCTACAGATTCACCGCCGGCGAAGGACCTGAATTGCATCCATAGAACGATGGTGTATGCAGTACCTGATGTCCAAAGGCCAAACACCGCCCCTCGCAGTCCGAAATGGATGACCAGCGGCATGCCAATCAGTATGGTTGCGGTCGCGCTGGCTGCATATGCCCAGAACACGGAATTAGGCCGTTCCAACGCTTTGAGCGCAGCGTTCATTGAATTCCCTAGGCCCACGATGACCGGCAACAGACACATAGCCGAGAAGAGTGGCGCGACCGCGTCAAACTTTCCGTTATAAATGGCATGAACGAGCCCTCGTCCACCCAGCAGACAAAGCCCCCCATACGAAACCGAAATGAGAAGGAACGTACCCATATACCTTTTCCAAGCAGACCTGAAGTTCGCGAGCTTTCCCGATGCGTACGCCGAAGCCAGCAGGGGAAGGACGAGGAGGTTAATGGCGGTGAATAGTTGATCTACCGGAGAGATCAGCATGTACATCGCGCGGAGTTCTGCCACTTCCTTCAAGGACAGGAAAGCCGCAACAATCCAGTAATAACCTTGCGTTGTGAGTTGGAATATGGCCGCCGTCGCGAGCACCCAACGCGAATATCGCCAGTGCTCCTTCCAGTAGTGCGGTGCAGCTTCGCGGAAACTGAAAAGATTTGTGCGCTGCGGCAAATATCTCATGAGCACGATGCCGGCGACCGTCCAAGCAATCGCGACAATCAAGAATGCCGAGAGGCCATTAAGGAACCCGCCGCGGATCGAAAGCCACAAAGCCGCAATTACCGCCACCAAGAAACAGAAGGAGAACATTGCTGCCGCCCCCGGTCGTTTTTCAACGTAGAAACTTCGGCGCACCAAGGCGGCAGTTAGCATAATGGCGCTCGTCAACCCGACTCCGAGTAGGGGACGTGACCCAAACCCTGGCGAGATCCACCGGAAAATCAGCCAGATCAGTGGCAGAGCCATGGTCAGAAGCAGCCCCAAGATCGCGTTACTGCGCCAAATTAACCACAAGTATGCGGAGTGGCGCTCGCGGTAACGCCCGGCACCGTAGACTGTGTATACCTCGAGTAGCGCGGCATTGTGTAATCCTGAGAGAAAAGTAAAGACAGAATAGGCGAGGGTGAACAATCCGTACTCAGGCTTGCTCACTGTGCGTGCCAATGCCACATTGACCAGGAAAACTCCGCCAACCGATTGGACCTGGTCAATAATGCTTAGAGTTGCCTGTCGTGCACGAAGGCTCCTTACCTTGCCTCTGGGCTCGCCCGGCTGTGGCCGGGTGACCTCCTTTGTCATCGTTGATTCCGAATTACCTGTAAGAACTTGGGACATACGTCTATTTGAAGTGCGCTCTCTCTTACTCTGGGCTTTATCGCGGTACATCTGGTTTCCGAGCGAAGAGCCTCCACATTTGATGTGTAACCGCATGGACCCGAGAGCCGTTGGGCGGAGTCCACCGCATCTTTGCTTGGAGAGTATCGCTCACGGCTCCTGCGAGTAGGCGCGTTGGGCTATCGGAGGCAAGCCTTCTCCAACTTTCACGAACCAGAATGAAGACGCCCCCGAAAGCACATGCAAAGAATCCACAGAGAAGCGTAATCAGCGTACGAGGCGGAAAAGACTTTCGGCGAGGTATCTCCGCTGCATCAAGGACCTTGACACTGGGTATTTCTTTTGCTTCTTGCACTTTCGCCAACTCATATTCTTTGGTCAGAGTCTCGAATACGGCTTCTTGAATCTTCGTCCGCCGATATAAATCGCTATACGTCACTCCCAGAATCGGAAGCTGCCGTAAAGACGGGTATAGCTGCTTTCCCTCGTCCTTGGCCGCATCGACGTCGGTAGTCCCGCTAAGTTTCTGGAGCTGCTCCCGCAGCTCGGATATGCGAGCTTGCACCGACCGGACCCGCACGTTGTTCGCAGAATAGATCTGTTCGAGTCCACTGACTTCAGATTCCGCAGCGATTAATTCACCCTGCAGTACAGCTGCTGATTGGACCATGGCCTTGGCCTGCTCGGTAATATCGATAGCCGAATTCCGGCTGGCAAACTGGCTGAAGCTTTGCGCAGCCTGGTCCAAGTCCTGCTTCACGGCCTTGAGGCGATCCTCGAGGAACAAACGCTCACGATGAGCAGAAGAGGTCGACAAGCTAGCGACCAGGTGATCTAATTCCTCGATGTATCCTTGCGCGAGCGCAGCAGCACGCCTTGGATCGCGATCCGTAACAGTAATACTGACCATTCCGCTTTTTCGGTCTAAGGAAATTCGGGTATTCTCGGCGAGCTTTGCACGAGCATCTTCTTCAAACCTCTCTCCATAACCCTTTTTAAGGTCAAACTTTTGGACAAGATCGCTTGCAGCTGTCCTGCTATGCAAGATAGCAACGAATTGGTCAGCCGAGCTCTTTATGCCGAGGAGATCCCCCGCCATCGCTCCTAAACCGTTCCCTGCGAGCGCTGCCATCATCGCCAAACCGGAACCTCCTTGATTGTCCGGAGGCATAAGCTGCACTGAGGCTTCATACCTTGTCGGAAGGGCGATCGCGAGAATAATTCCAAATAGCAATCCTGCAGCTATGCAGCGTGCAAGCAAGCGGCGCTCATTCCAGAGTTGGAGCAGCCGCATCACAAGGCTATCCCTTACCTCGACAAATCCAATCTGTCGAGATTCGGTTTCGTAAGCCTGATCGTCGTGAGTTTGCACTCGTCTTTCCGTTGCAGGAGTCATCAGTCCCATTCCAGATCTAACGTTGTATCAAAGCCTGCAGAGCCGCCGTGAGTGTTACGTCGCACCCGAAGGTAAGGCCATCAAATCTGCCCTACCGTTGCGCAAGTTCTGAACGGTTTTCAGCGAGTACCCCAGATCACAAAGCAGGCGTTTGCATTCGACATAGAGCTGTTCGCTGTGTGTTCCTAAAAAGATCGTTGGTTTATAGCGAGTCACACAAGCAGTCGCTCCACGGAGCAACTTTAGTTCCTCCCCTTCAACATCGATCTTCATGCAGTCAGGGGGCGCGAGTTCCTGCCTGACCAGCAGAGAATCGATCGATCGAACGTCCACTGGAAGACTTCCAGAACCAAGGTGCCCGCTGGCTCGATCAGAGACCTCTTGAAAAGCGTCGCTGCCGTCATGGTCGCTGATGGCGATCTGCATGACTCGTACATTGCCGGCATTATTTAACGAAAGGTGTCTGCGCAAGTAGAAGACGTTCCGGGGGACTGGCTCGAACGAGTACACGATGCCGGAACTCATAAGCCCAGATGCGAGCAACGAATAAAATCCGACATGTGCACCAATGTCATAGAACACCTTTGACGACCTCAGATGTTCCGCCAGGAGCTGTTGAAACGGTTTTTCGTAAATGCCCAGCCAACACGCCTTGCGTGTGGATTCTATGAGCCATTTTTTCCCGCGTAACTGACCACTTAGTATCGGAGCTGCAGTGTTCTCAGGAATCAAGTTGAACGGTGACATCACGATGTCACGTAAGATATGACGGTATGGTTTGCTGGCGAATTGCATGAGCGACTGCTTTCGTTTGATAAAAGGTGCTATCGAGATCCTCCGTGCACTCCCCAATTCGGATAAAAGACCAGCTGGACCCGCGACATGAGATCGGACTGAGGGACCGGACGAAGCACGGGAAAGTCCCACTTTTCGTATTGAAAAGACCCGGAAACGCCCACGTTTCGAGTGACCATAAGCTCTACAGCGCTCGAAAAATCATTCAGGCGCCCTCCCCCAATGAAGTGCCGGTCAGCTTCTTCATGGCGATAACCAAACTGTACGTTTGTCCGCGAAGAAAAAGAGTATTTCGCCCACGCCTGTCCGGCGATTGCATCACGGGCCCATCCTCCAATGAGTTTGCCGTCGTTCGTGTAGCCTGAGCGATAACGCGCGTCCCAATAATCGAAGCCTCCCGCGAAATTATGCGGCAAAGCACCGTTTTTTATCCCCTCAAAGCGCAATTCCAGCCTCGGAATTTTCGGAAGTTGGGCAACGTAGACACCTGGATTCAGCAGCGGCCTCGTGGATCCTATTGGCGAGATTTCGTCGACGACCAAGGAGTCGTTGTAAACCGTCAGCCACTTTTTCAACCCCGGTACTCGCCAAGAAATATCGAAACCCGAAAAGCGTTTGGCCGGGTTGCCGCGAGCGACACTTGCTCTATGGGAGTAGTAGGATCGAAGGAATTCGCTCCAGGTAAAAGGAAGACCGGGGCCCCCAAAGACTGCCGTGACTCCAAAACCGACTTCCAAATCACTGGTCGGCTTGAAGCTAATTTTGTTTTCGTGAATGAATGGTTGCGGCTGGAAACTTGGCCCTACCAGGTTGGGAGAATTGTAGTCCCAAGTCTGTCCTGACAGCTGTCCTAGCGAAAAATCCATTTTGGCTGGACCAAGCAATGTCGATAGCAGAGGAAAATGAAACGGGGAGACATTATCAATTCTCAGCATCGTAATGGACTCAGCGTTATCGCTGAACAGAAGCGGCCCGGACTCCCCTGGACCCAGCCAGAGACTTTGCTTCCCAAAAGAGACCCGAGTATTTCTATATGTGAAGCCGATGCTGCCTTCGACCAGATGAAATCTATTGATCACTGGACTGCCGTCTGGGGTGGGTAGAGTTACGTCAGCGGCAGCGGCTGCCTGCAAGACGGCAGGGGGATCGGATGCGACGGCGGGCGCGTGTTGATACTCGCCTCGAACAGAGAACGCAAATGGACCGGCTTCGGCGTGTCCGGTCACGCCTCCAATGGCGTTAAGTCCCTCTCCGTAGGGACGACCATAGTCATTAAGAATCGTCTGTCCGAAGTGGTATCCGTCGCGCAGCGGCGCACCGGATATGTTCGTAGCGCGAGCATAAACCGAGTCGAGACTGGCGCCCAGGTTGGAGGCGCCGTTCAAGCGAGACGTTTCCACGGACAATTCTCGAGCGAGATCGCGGTAAATACCCCAAGCCGCCGCCGAGGAATCATCCTGATCGGCAATGTTCTGCTCCGCTTCATCCAACATCCGGGCACATTCCAGCCGTGTCCATGGACGCATGCCTAGATATCCGCTTTTGATGTAACCAAGCGCGATCAATCGCTCGAGCGCGGGATAAACCCAGCTGTCCAAGGGGACATATGGCGATCCCATGCTTGCCGGATCGCGTTCTTTGTTCCCTGAAGATTCCGGCACCACGTCATCCCAGCCGTCGCCGGCCAAATGTGCGTCATGATGCGAGCGATAAACTTGACGGCCGAAGTACCAGCCCAATGCACTTCCGACGAACACATCGGACGCAAAGTGTTGTTGCCCGGTAACACGGGTTGCGCTGATCCCGGTAGCGAGCCCGTAAGCTAGGATCTTTGTCAAGGTGCCCGGATATTCGTGCGCCATTACAGTAGCGATCGACCAGGCAATCGCGGCATGCTCTGACGGGAAGGAACCACCTCCTTGAAAGAACGTTCCGCTTCCATTCGCCTGATAAGGGCGGGCTCGCTGGGTCGCGCTCTTGAGCAGATAAGCAATAGCCGTGCTGTTGATGGCTGCTTCCCCGCTGAGCAGGCCCGCCTCCGACATGTGATCATCCCCAGTGAGGTGTCCCAGAAGAAAAGCTCCCCCGCCCGCGGCGATGAACGAGTAGGCGCCGTAGTCGGAAAAGGTCTTACTGGTTTGCACTTTGCCCAAGGGAATCTGTTTCGATATCCAACTATCGCTCGCGATGAAGCCGGCGGTGACACCCACGAAAGGCGCGGCCCACTTCAGGTCTTGCACTCGAAATCGAGCGGGAGCCGTCCCAAATGTTTGCTGGTCGCCTGCCAGATGCTTCACGAACGGAATAATCAAGCGATTCTCGGGATCTTCGCCGAATCGGGGTGAGGCATCCGGATCTTCTTGACGGGGCGCACTTACCGAGCGCTGCTCACCGGCGGGGTTCTTGGCGCTACGAGTCGCTGAAATAGGAGCAGAATGGGGAATTGCAGTGTTCCCCGGCCCGATCTGCTGGGCACACAGCGCTACTTGAATGAGTCCACTCAACGCGACCCCCAAACCCAAACTTCTCAACAAAGACGGCACACCCACCACTAGAAACTTCTCGCGACTTGGATTGCGATGCCGACCGCATAGGCCAATTGCGCGGCCTCGAGAGTGGTTTTCCACTTTGTTGTTCCACTGAATGCCTTCTCGGGCACCATCACTAGGTCGCCGGCATGTAAAGCGGTCCGATCGACGCCACCACTAAACAACCCACCAGAGCCTCCCGCGACCGAACCGTCGGCGCGAATCACAAACACTGCCTTTTTATTCGCAGTGTTCGTTGGGCCGCCAGCTTGCTTCAGGTACCAGCCCGCATCCTTCCCAGGCTTGTAAGTCACTGCAGTCGGGTTGTAGACGGAACCATCGACCATCACGAAGTTTGGCTTTTTCGGTATGTAAATGGCGTCTCCGGCGCGGACTTGAATATCGGCAGCGGTGTTGGCCCAGTGCTTTATGTCTTTGCTGATATGAACGACGAGTCTGCCCGAAGGGGGCGAGTCCTGCAGTTTCTGCAGGGCCGCCTGCCATTGATTCACAGCAGCTTCTTTCGCCATCTTCTGATCTGCATCCTGCTCAGGTATCAACGTCAGATTCGCACCATCAATTCGGACCTGGCGGATCAGCTGCTCCCGGTTCCCTTCTTCGAGTTGACGAACTTGCTTCCGTTCGAAAATCACTCCATAGGGATACGCGTCGCTTCGGAAACCACCCGCCCGCATCAGAATAGAACTCAGGAGCTCGCTTTCCTGAATGCCATATGTTCCTGGATGGATCACCTCGCCTTTGACTGTGATCGTCGCCCCTACGTCGTTCCACCCAGCGACCTGCTTGATAGTAAGAACGTCACCATCGTGCAATCGAACGTTGGTATCGGGTTCACCAGCCATCGCTTTTGCGATCTGGACCGCCACCGTCTCGCCAGCAACGGTGGCCCCCTGCAGGAGTTCGTAACGGGTTAGATCTGCGGTTTCGGTGTAGGCACCACGCTTGAATCCCCCGGCAACACGCACCAGATCCGCAGCAGTCATTTCTTCACCCAGCGGATATTTCCCTGGGCGGGCAACCTCCCCTTGAACAATGACGGTTGGAGGATCGACCTTGTTCAGGTTGCGTTGAATGAAGATTCGGTCCTTGGGTTCAAGCAGCAGGTTGTCCTTAGGATCGTTTGCCAGTGCTTTCTGAAGGTTTACGCTGAAGACCTTCAGCTTGCCGTCGGCGGTGCGGCGAAAGACCTGTGCATTCTCAAGGTCCGCGTCTGGTGTGACGCCGCCCGCAAGGTATACCGCGACTCGCAAGCGCGTAGCTCCGTTCGTGACATGGTCTCCAGGATCGCGCACTTCGCCGCTAATGCTAACTAGCGGAGGATCTTCAAAATCGTATCGTCCAAAGACTCGAACTGTATCGAAAGGCTTCAAAAGAACGTCCTGATCCTTGCCTCCCATGGCGTCTCCGAGATTAAATGCCAACACGACCGGAGTGTAATCGGGAGGCTGAAGGCGAATCAGCTCGGCATGCTCGCGGTAAGGTTCTGGGAGTAGGTCGCCGTAGGAATGAATCAGGTCCGTAAGCTTCATGCCTTCGCGATAGGCGTACTTGCCGGGATGGAAAACATGCCCATCGAGATACACGGTCTTATCCGAATACGGCAGAATCGGGGAGATACTAATCTTGTCTCCATCCTGAATCTTGAAATCATTCAAGGCTTTGTTGACTGTCTGCGCGTCATCGGTCTCAGGCATTTCCAAGCGCATCATTGTGTGGCTTTGGTGTGCAATGACGCGCTCGACTTCAATGTGGCGGTAGGTTCCTGAGCGCAACACACCGCCCGCAAGCTCCAGCGCCTCAGCCAGGCTGCTCTCGTTCCGCAGCTCATAAATCCCCGGGTGCATAACCATGCCCCCGACTGTTACCTCTGAACCGATACCCGGAACCCGAATCGTGTCGCCGGATTGGATTCTTGCCAGATCGGCATGCACACCATGTAGCAACAGATCATAGGCATCGACCTCCTGCACGAGGTCTTTGCCACGATACAGCTGAAGATGCCGCAGTGATCCCCGCGTGGTCGGCCCGCCAGCGGCATATAAAGCGTTCAGAGGTGTCGAAAGAGAGCTGATGTCATAAGGACCAGGGTTTTCAACTTCGCCCACCACATAAACCCGAACACTGCGGATTCGTGAAAGAGAAACGTCAGCTTCGACGTCGTGAAACTGGGTGCGAAGAGCCGCTTGAACCAGCCGCTGGACATCGCCGAGAGTCTTTCCGGCAACCTGAACGGTTCCAGCCTCGGGAAGCGCCAAGCGTCCTGAAGGATCTACAACACGCTGCAGGCGTTGCGCAACTCCGCCCCATATATCGATACTGACGCCATCGCCGGGCCCGAGGACGTATTCAGGTCCTGCCGGAAGGTCCATTGGGAGCTTGTCAAGATTGCCTGTGCCGTTTCTAAAAATGCTCGCGCCAAAACGCTCCAAGATCGCCGGGCGCGGCGAGACCTGAAAGTAAAGGTCGTAGAGCGAAGGCACATTTGCGTACGGGTTCACTCTCCGGCGCATCTGTGGACGATCAAGATTCAAATCCTGCGCAGAAGGAAGCTGCTGGCGCGGCATCTCTAACGTCGCCTGGTCGAACCTCGGACCGGTGGCAGAGCGGGCCTCAGTCCGGGCCGAAGACAAACCCTCTCCTCCTGAGTTGTAAGGAAAAGAGTTTGAGTTTGGAACCAGTCTCGAGGAACGATCCCGCGCTTGTGCAGCACCATCTACTACCGCAAGGCTCGTGGTCGGGGATGAACTCGTAGCCAGAAGTCCAGGCAATTGCTCGGGCGTAATCCGGGTCATTCTGCCGGAATCAACCGACGTGCCAGAATCGACCCCTATTCCGTCATAGAGATCCTGATTATCGGGCAAGTCCGCCATTTCCACCTGACGCGCAGGGTTCGGGTCGTATTGCGGAGGTGGGGCATGGGGTATGGTAGGGGGAACCTGGCCTGGTTCGGGTTCCCCCTGATTTTGTCGATACCGCGGGAGACTGTCGTCATGCTTCCGCCAGTACTCTTCTTCTTTATTAGCAGGCTTCAGACCATTGTCCGCAGCCGTCTGAGGTTGGGCCGTCGAAGCTGCCATTGCGTAGCCCGCGTCCTGCTCTCGTTCCTGTTCAATCTGCTTGCGCGTGGGTTTCGCCCGGATGTACCCACGATCTTCGATTTCCCGCGTTACGAGAACTCGGACGTTTTGATCTTCGCGCAACAATTGAAACAAGGCTTCGTCGGTAAGATCGTCCGGGTCGAGAATGCGCCCCTGTTCATAGGCTTTTCGAACCAAGACTCGCTTGGCTTCAAGCAGGAGGCCAGGTTCTTGGCGAAGAAGGTCGATGATCTTGTCTGCCGACAGTGCCACTCTCTGCTGGGCTTCCTGTTCCGCTCTCGACCTATCACTTTCGGGGCGATAAGCCCCGGAGTACGGGTCTTTCATCTGGCCGGAGCTTGGATCGACACAAATGAGAGTTAGACCAAAGACGATCCCGATCATCGTCCGTTTATAAAATTTGACTGTATTGCTCATGCGAAAACCTCACGTTGTGCCCCACTGGCTTGCAGCTGAGCCCTGCGCCCCAAGCTTCGCTTAGGGGGAACCAGCTCGAGACTAGAGGCATCAACCTCCACTGCCACTGAGCGCATCAGGACGTCCACAGAGATCACAAAGCGGTATCTGTCCTTTTTTCGCGACAAGATACCTTCCGCCCCCGCCATGGGCCCTCGCACCACACGGACGCGCCTACCCACTTTTAGATAGGGGCATGGTTCGACGCAAAGCTGGTTATGGAGCGCATTCCGAAGAGTGTCAATCTCCTGCTCAGGCAATACCGCCAGCTCGCCGTTAAAAGTCACTATGCTCACCACGCCTGGCAGCTGCCGCACTGGCAGCTTGTTTCTGGTCAGGATTCTTACGAACACATAGCTGGGAAACAACGCCAACTCGACTTCTTTCCTGCGGTCCTTCCACCGCCGCAGACTGCGGTAAAGAGGAAGAAAGGTCTCTATTTGGCGTTCCTCCAATTGTCGAGCGACAGATTTCTCGTGGCGGGCAACTGTATACACGGCGACCCATCGGGCTTCGAGTGAATTGCCTTTGGCCTGGACCGATAACGGAGTGAGTATGTCCGACATTGTCGTGTTTACCTACAGCTTCGCCACCTCACTTACATCTGGCTCTTGTGAGATAGCCAAGTCTATGTCCTTCATTTACAACAAGTTGCAGCTTTCCGCACCGATCCACAATTGCCTTTACATCACTCTTTGAACGAAGGAGTGTGTCCTGCCGCGAATCACGTCAAGAATCCCTTGCTCTGAACTCTCAACAGCTGCCGATCGAATATCAGACCAGAAGAAAACACTGTTATCCTGGTTCGCGGCAACGGCTAGAACCTTTACGAGTGGATAGTGAGACAGAACGTAGTCACAGATAGCAGGTCTTTCGTGCGCCTTATCCAACCCGACAACCACGACATCGGGATTGGTCTCGGCGACGACTTGTGCAATTTGGGACTCGTCCTCGATTGCCCCTAACACCTCAATGTCCGGCTGATCAGAGACAGTGGCAAGAACCAGATCTCGCATCAGCCGCGGGCGATTTGCGATCAACACCCGAATCTTTCGCATGGCATGCTCCAAGCAGAGAACGGCTTCGTGAATTATGGGAGCTGGCTGGCAAACAGGTAAGAAACAAATGTGTCCCAGAACCATGCACAACCGTAGGCTCGAGATTGGCGCATGTAGGTTGGTTGAGTACCAAGTTTTAGTGCAAGGCGTACCAATTCTGTACCAATGTTGTGCGTGAATGCACCGTTCGCGATGCATTCAGATTGACTGATTGGTACAAATCAGGCGTGTTTCACCAAGGAGCGTCAGAGGCCAGGTAATAGGGTGGCGTTCAACCGCCGCGCTGCTGGTGGGGTCAGGCTCTTAAGAACCTGAACAGGATGCGCCTAAAACCGGAGCCGCCGACTAAGCTGAATCATGAAGGAATCGTCCCAACAAAACACGATTGCAGGGTCTTCCTGCCCCTCTCCGGCCAAGTTGATCCTAACCACAGCACTCCAGCTTAAACAGGAATGCCTTCCATGCGGCAGATATCGACGACCGCCAGACGGTGCGTCGCTCCAACTTTGCGCAACATGCGGTGGATGTGGTTGCGAACTGTGTGCTCTGCAAGCTGTAGCTCGCTCGCAATTTCCTTATTGGTGAGCCCTCGTGAAATAAGTCCGACCACCTGTTGCTCACGATTGGTCAGCCCCAGCCTGCTACGAGCATGGAAGCTCGGCATCTGATTTTGGCGGGCTGCGAAACGAAACAAGAATGCGCACAGTTCAGGGGAGCAGGCAGCTCCGCCGGTCGCGACGGTTCGGACAGCCGCTACCACTTCGAGAGCCGAGGCATCTTCGACCACGTACCCCATCACTCCCTCGCGAATGAATTGCAGAAAATGCTGCTCGTCAATACTCATTCCGATCATTACCAGCCGAATAGCAGGCACATTTCGCCGCACCTCGCGAATGAAGTCCAAGTGGGCATGGCTGGTCGTAAAAGAATCGAGGACCAGAATGTCGGCAGCAGACGCCACAACCTCCTGCAAGGAATTCGGAGACACGGCGCAAGACCCGACGACTACGATATCGCTTTTGTTTGCAAGAACCCGAGATAGGGCTTCACGGAGCAGGCGGTTCTGGGCAAGCAAAAATACAGCCGCCCTACTTTCATCTCTCATCAGACATTCCCCCAACACGTTCCTCTCGTCTCATGAACGGGGAAGTGTTCAAGAGACTGACGCTGCCTCCCCCCCGAGTGGCAGCGTTCGATGACGTTAATTTATCGAGCCGCGTCTTAACGCGAAATGGCACACGGCTGCGCACGAATAGCAACGAAAGGCCTTAACTTTTATCTAGGGCTTTTAATGTACCCTAACTGAGATACAAAACCAAGGAGGAAAGTTTGCTGGTGAAAAAAAAGCGCAACTCGGGCGGTTCCGGCCGGCGTCCAGGAGTCACTGAAAGACTGGTCACTGCGGCCCGCGAGTCTATTTAATCGGGTCTAGTTACTCGGGCGAGTGGTGGCATGGGCCAAAAGGGTCTTGTTCTCGCCCCGCTATAGTAACTAAAGACTTCTTACGCAAATCTCACAAGAGGTTCTAAGAGCCTGAAACATTAGTACCGGTTCGTCGAACACAAAGCTTGATTTGCGTGTGACGTGAAGCCCGGTTTCTGTCAACTTGTTTTGCAGTTGTTCTCTTGTACTTTGTTCCATAGGCAAGGTTCTCGCTTTTGCCAAGTTTGCCGGTGTCGTGATTCTTCGATTTTCAGTCCTTAATGAGACTCTTGATCGCTTCGAGTTGGGACTTGGGCTTCCGTATCTCCTGATCCTTCCCCCCATCACAATCAGGGTAAACTGTGGCGATGCCCCTGGAAGACAGATTGGAACAACGTGCGGTTCAAGCACTAGCCGGCCGCCGCAGAGAGCTCGAACGCCTGGAGGCTTTTGCTTCAGGGGATGAACCGCTCGTGATGCATATTCAGGGCATCCCAGGCATAGGAAAAACCTACCTGCTCGATGCGCTCGCAGCAAGTATTGGGGGAAAGGGTTTTTTGGTTGTGCGGATCGACGCCCGCTTGTGCGAGCCTTCTCCGGCGGCACTCTGTCGAGCGATCTCGAGGAAAATCGGCGTCTCGGAGTCCGAAGATTCCGCAGTCGCGGGGAGGAGTCTATCGGACAGCGCCCAGCACACTCTCCTGATACTCGACAGTTATGAATGTTTCCGTCTGCTTGACTCTTGGCTCAGGCAGGTTTTTCTGCCCACGCTCGGCGACAATGTGCGCACAATTCTCGCCAGTCGCGAGCCGCCGCGGACGGCCTGGCGTATTGCCCCGGCATGGAAGGGCTTATTTGATTCGATGCTCCTGGAAACCTTTCCTCAAGAAGTGGCTCTGGAGTATCTGACGTCGGAGGGTGTGCCGGAAGGCAGCGCCTGGGAGTTGAATCGGGTTGCGCGTGGGCATCCGTTGGCAATATCCCTGGGATTGGCCCTGTACATTGCGGGCGGGCGGGTGCGGGGGAGCGCGACGACGCGCCATCAGGTAGTAGAGCACATGGCGGCGCTCTTTCTGGAGGATGCCGATTCGAGGACCAAACAGCTCGTAGAGGCCGCGTGCCTGGTCCGAACTGCCACCGCGCCGCTGTTTGCGGCGATGCTCCCGCATATCCCAACCGACGAAGCACTGGACCGGCTGCGCGCGCTGCCATTTGTCAGCTCTGGTCCTCACGGACTGCTAGTGCATGATGCGGTTCGCGGGCCAGTGACGGCGGCTCTCAAATCGCGTGATCCGGCGCGATACCAAGCGTACCGGCGCGCCGCTTCGCAGGTGGTGCGTGACCAATACAGGCAGGCACCGCGATCCGACCTCTGGCGTTGCACCGCGGACGTACTCTACCTACTTGAAAACGAGAACCTGCGCGAAGGTTTTTTTCCTACGACTGAAAGCGCGGTTTCAGTCGAACCCGCCAGCGCCGACGACGGGACATCCATTGCAGCGATCATCCAGAACTTCGATGGACCAAAGTCGCATCAGGCGCTCGAGCAATGGTGGCAATACCATCCAGACTCGTTTTTTGTCGCGCGCGATGAAAATGGCGGAGTGCAAAGCTTCTATCTGGCGATCGCGGCGTCGAAGGTTCATAAGAATGTAATTGCGAGAGACCCGCTTGCCGCAAGCTGGGCCAGAGACCTGCCGCATTCAGAAGACAGGGCCGCCACTCTCTGGGTGCGGCGTTCGTTGGATCGCGACACGGGAGAAGGGCCATCGTCAGGCCAGGCCGCCTGCTGGCTCGACATCAAACGTACCTACTTGGAGCTGCGCCCGCACCTGCGCTGGATCTATACCTGCTACTGTGACGCGGAGCCGTATCGCCACTCCTTCGAGCAATTGGGATTCCGGCTGGCGGATGAGGGCCGTCCGCTCCTCGACCGAGTGATGCAACACACATTTCGCCTGGACATGGGAGTGGATTCGGTAGATGGCTGGCTGGGGAGGCTGCTGGCCCAGGAAACCGGCACGGTAATCGGCGAGACCGCGTCTTACTCGCCATTGCTCGACGAACGAGCGCGTGAGTTAGTGGTGAACGGAAGTCGAATTGGCCTGACCCGGCTTGAGTTCGAAGTCCTCGCATATCTTATGGCTCGGCCGAACCGGGCGGTGGCTCGCTACGAGTTAGTCGAAGGGGTCTGGGGATATGGAAAAGAAGCATCCACCAGCAATGTGGTTGAGACGGTGGTGCGCTCCGTCCGACAAAAGCTGGGAGCGCACCGCAACTCGCTGGAGACGGTGCGTGGAGTCGGCTACCGATATCGGCCGACAACCTGAATTTGCGCTCCACGCACCGAGCCCAGCGGTCATGGGCGAGCCTCAAGAATCAAGTTGAACGGAGTTTCCATTGCCACCCGTGCGCTTCGGAACTCCGCGTCCTTGAGAATTGCAAGCAGCTGAGTAGCCCCGGCCTGCGCTCCCAAGGAATAGCGTCCGCCTTGGGAAAGCGCGTTCTGAGTACAGAAACCCGCGGAAGCCGAATAGTACATCCTGGCTACAGGACCGACATTCTCTTCCGAACGATCTCTTGCGAACGGTTCCACCAGCATGAGCACGCCGTCAGGGGCCATGGCTTGCCGGGACGCCCAGACCGCTTCGAGCGGATCCCCCATGTCATGAAGTGAATCCATGAAGCAGACCAGGTCGAATTTCTCCTTGCTGCTCGCAAGCACCCGCGGCGTTGCCAATTCAAACCGAATCTGATCGGCAACTCCGGCCTGCTTCGCTCGTTCCCGCGCGACTGCAATCGAAGACTCGTGGTAGTCAATTCCCACGAACTTTGATTTCGGAAATGCCTGCGCCATAAGGATTACCGAGGCGCCGTGTCCGCATCCGAGATCGGCAACGCGCCCGCCGTCAGCTAACTTCTCCTGAACCCCGCTGAGAGATGGGATCCAGTTTTGAACCAGGTGCGCCCGGTATCCGTTGCGGAAAAAGGCCTCCGTTCCGGTGAACAACCGGCAATTGTGTTCGTGCCAGCCCATCCCCTCCCCAGAGCGGAAAGCGGCGAGGATCTGGTCTTCGTCGTGCCACAACGCAGCCGCTACGTCGAAAGCCGGCGTAAGAAATGCGGGACTCTCCGGATTGGCCAATACAAAGGCATGTTCCGGGGGCAGTAAGTACTGCTTGGTGTTGGTGTCGAACTGCACATACCCGCCGGCGAACTGCCCGTGAAGCCACTCTCGGACCGAGCGTTCATTGGTGTCGGTTCGGCGAGCCAGTTCATCCGAATTGATGGGGCCAGTCTCTGCCATGACCCGGTAAAGGCCGAGCTTGTGCCCGAGGTTGGTCATCACACCAGCCATGGCGGCTGCAAGATCGGTTACCACCTGGCCGGCAAACTGCTCGATTCTCTGCTGCATGTCTTCCCTGATGGGCTGTGTACTGGGACTTTGCATTTACGACCTCCTAGCATTCTGCGACATTCGCCTCTCCGATATGTTTCTCTCTGCATCGGTGGCGGACACAGGTGAGTCTAGGAGTTCTGAAACCTCCCGAGATGAGAGCAAGATGAGAAGATGATGAGAATTATGGGCAGGCTGGGCATTGTCAAACCGAACGGACGCTATATCGCCCAAAAACTCATTGTCATGTCGGGCCTGTTTGGTGAGGGGAGTCATGGAGACCAAGAGATCAACAGTAGCCAACGCTGAATTTTGTCCTAAGAGCGATCCATTCTTGGTCGGCCTAGTTTCTTAGTGAACTCTTCCCTTCCTTTTGGCATTCGAGGCGGCATGCGCACCTAGGGCGAAGAATCACTCATAGCCATTGATTCCCATCGCGATTTTTCCCCAACTTCGTGTGCAAGTGCTCGATGGACATCTACTTCACTGCGATAGTATGGTCTGACGCCATTTTGGGGCGCCATCAAAGGAGAGCGAATTGATCATAAATAGGAGAGATTTCATACGAACCACAAGTCTGGGGGCAGCTGCAGCGGCGATTGCGGGCCAACTGCCCAAGCCATTGTTTGCCAATCCTTATGGAAAACCTGTCGGCCTCCAGCTCTACACCTTGCGTGATCAACTCGACAAAGACGTTGCTGGGACCATCCGGCGCGTTGCAGAAGTCGGCTACAAGGATGTCGAGATTTATTCGCTCTACAAGAAATCTCCGGCGGAATTCGCGGAAATCCTGCACGATTACGGCATCACCGCCTCAAGCGGCCACTACCTGTTGCCGGATGTGAAAAACGGCTGGGATCAGCATGTTGAGGACGCTAAGACCCTCGGCCTCAAGTACATGGTGAATGCAATCCTTCAGCCCGCAGAACGGAAGTCCTTCGACGACTACAAGCGGCTGGTGGACGTCTTTAATAAGGCTGGGGAAACTGCGAAGCAAGCTGACATCCAGTTCTGCTATCACAACCACAACTTTGAATTTACAAAGTATGGCAACACCACGGCGTATGAATACCTCTTGACGACAGTTGATCCGAAGCTGGTGCAGTTCGAGATGGATTGTTTCTGGGTGACGCACGCTGGCCAGGACCCGGTATCCTATTTTAAGAAATACCCCGGCCGGTTCCCGCTTCTTCACATAAAAGATATGAAGGACAAGCCGGCGCCCACTCATCGACTCGACGCCAGACTGGGTTTGTTCGCGCCGGTCGGTCAAGGCACCATCGATTGGAAACGCATCTTCGCGGGTGCCCGGCAAGGTGGCATGCAGCACTACTATGTCGAGCAAGACTACTGTGAACAGCCGCCGATTGAGGCCGTCAAAAAGAGCTACGAATATCTGAGCAATCTGCAGGTTTAAGGTTGGGCTGAATCGTGCCGGACCTTGGTCATCAGCGAATCCCCGCTCCCGCCAACGGCCTGCCCCGTTGATCGTGAGCGAGGATTCTGGTCGCTCATTCTCTCCTACGCCCCTTTGTTCGTCGGAACTCGACGCGCCCGAGATCTTGAGGTCCGGGACAACGCTTGTAGTTGTTGATCGCGACCAGAACGCCAGTTTCCTCGCCGCCCCACACATTCAAGCGGCTTTGCTGGCCGTGACTTGGCTGGAAGGAATATTCGGGATCCCGGCATCAAGCCATGCTGTCAGGAGCTTATACCCGACGGATAAGACGATTGCACCCACGAACAGACCGAGAATATGCATCGTGATGAACCCACCAAGAACGCCCAGAAAGATGACCGCGATTGGAACCTTGGTGCCGCGTCCCAAAAGTATCGGCTTCAAGACGTTATCGCTGAGCCCCACGATGATGCACCAAATCAAGAACATTACGGCATGGTTCGCGGACTGGGTTGCGAACGAGTAAAGCACCGCGGGTATGAGGACAACCGGACCCACCTGAATTACGGAGGCGACCAAAAATATGACTGCCCAGAGGCCTGCCCCCGGAAGTCCCCCGATCCAAAAGCCGAGGCTAGCCAGAACCGTTTGGATTACAGCGACACCCAGGATGCCGTTCGTGACACTACGAATCGTGCCGGTGACAAGTTGCTCGAACTCAGCCCCGCGTTCATCGAAAATCCGTCCGAAGATCCTGTCTGCAGACCGAATGCTGCGTGCGCTAGTAGCCAACAGAAATCCTGCGAGCAGAAGGGCCAGAAAGAATTTGAGCAGTGCGCCACCGATTCCAAGTGAAGCCGACACCAGCTTAGGAAGGTGCTTGTTGATTTCTGGAGCAATGCGCGCTACCGCCGCAGATACGTCGGTCGAACACAAGTTCCAAAACCCCCTCAGTTTCATGCCGACAATCGGGAGTTTGTCAAGAAGTGGCGGCGGCGGTGGAATGTGGAGGTGCCCTGCTGCCAGCTGGCTAGAAACATTCCGGATCCCATCGATCAATGTACCCGCGAGCAATATCGCGGGCAGCAGTGTCACAGCCATCAAGAGAAGAGTACAAAGCACGGAGGCTAAATTCTTGCGACCGCGAAGAACCTTGGTGAGCTTCTGATAGGCCGGATAAATACCGACAGCAACGATCATTCCTGTCAAGATCAGGTGCAGGAATGGTCGCAGGAGCAGAAAGCAACTGATCCCCATGATGGCGAGGAGACTCATGCGGATGAATGCTTCGCCAACCGGGGTATAGGTGTTTTTGGGTACTAAGAATTCACTCGTCACAGAAAAACCGAATGGCGTAAGAAACCTGTCTCCGGGCGTAGACCGATTGCGCCATAAGAGAGCACGCTTCGCAACCCAGTTTGTAGGTCGAGTGTCGGCGGAGGAACTGGGAGAAGTGCCAGTGCGCACCTTAACGATCGGAGCAGGGTAGCTAGGTTTTCATCATCCAAGTTCACCCGGGAGACAGGATCGGACCCTGTCTTGAGTCCAAACGCGCTGACCAAAGTTTTGCGGCTGTGGTTTGCCCGCTCCCTGCGCAAGACGGCAGGAGAAATAGCAATCGCGGGACCCTCCGAACTGAGCATCCTGGGACAGGAAGCATCCGAGCGCTCTCCTTGTACTTGGTTGAAAACACAGGGACGAGCGTAAGATTTCCCAAACGCGGGCAGGCCGTCAAGAAGGCAAGACGAAGGGCTCTGATGTTTGCGGCTAGGCCCGCACCCGGCCCGCAATCCCGGCTTTTCAATAGCTTGCGGATTCTTCCCCGCCTGACCCATGACCTCCGTAACATGCACAAGTGGTTCCCTTCGACTTAGCCTAGCGCTAGGCAGGGTCTTAGGAGTCCGTTATTCCGAGCACTGGCACAAGCAAAGCGCGGGAGGCGTCTGCGCGTCCGTTTCTTCACAGCCTCAACATTCTGGTGAAGTACGTCCGCCTCTATGGATTCAATCACCGGCGCACCCAGGCGCAGTTTGACGTTGCCTGGACAGAACTAAAGCAGGCGGTGCCTAAACGCAAAGGCCATGTCTTGCTCGGAGTCTCTGAAGACAACCTGCTGCTTGATGGGGTAGCGGTCGACGTCGGCCAGGCGGAGCGCGGATTCGCGCAATTGCTGAACTCCGCGGGCATCTCAAGCATCCAGTTTTCCCGGGATGTCACCATCGAAGAATTCGAAAAATTGGTACGGGCTTTTTCACTGGGCGGCTCAAAAGCTCAGGACTTCGCGAGCGAGGTAAAGCGACTCTTCCCGGATGAAGGGGGTATCCGGATTAACGAAGTGAAATTGGCAGTCGAGAATCCGGCAACGCCGGAGGTCTCCGCGGCTGCCCAACTTGCGGCGCAAACCCTGGCCCCGGAATTTAAGGAATGGCTGAGCGAACCGACCAAACTGGTGCAACTGATTGTGGCTGAAGAAGGCGCGGGCGGAAACAACCTGGCGGCTTCTGCCACCACAGAACCGGCACCAGCGGCCTTACCGTCAGAACCACCCGCTGCAGCCTCTACAGAACTGCCTTTTACTCTGAATGAGCAGGAGACCATCGAGGCAATCCGGCTGGTCACCAAGTTCGCGGAGTTGGGGTCTGCCAGAAAGCCACAGCCGGAACTGATCGGGCTGGAACTGCATCGCTCAGAAGAAAATATCCGCAAAACTGTCTTGGGTATCCTCGACGAGCTGTCTTCCGCACGGAAAACCGATGCCAAGACTCCTCTCCTGGTTCGCGCAGCGGAGGAATTGGCCATTCGCTATGCGTTGGAGCGGTTTCAGTCTGGGGATTTGAAGGTCAATGGCGTTCATCAACTGTTTGAAGAAATGGGCAAGCAGATGGCGACGCTGCGCAAACTGTTGATGCGCCAGGAAGAGAGAATGAGCAAGGCCGGACTCTTGGTCGAGTCGCAGGCCGACCTGCTCGATCGCATGTTCTGGTCGGAGATTCCAGAACACAGCAAGAAACAAGCACTGCTCTCAGAGAACGCGACTTGCGTGCCGGCGCGCAACCTCCGCCAGTATGTAGAAGTACTTCTCGAACGGGGCGACCGCGAGACCGTCTCCGCCATACTCGAAAATTACGCTGCACAGGTCCACTCGAAGGAGTCTGAATACCGCGGGGATGCTGCTACGGGATTAACGCAGTTGGCAGACCTTTTCTCCACGGTTGGTGGCAACGTTCTCGGCGAGACGGTGCAAAAGCTCGGCGACGCCCTCACCAAAGAATCCGATCCCGATATGGAATCGCAAATGGGCGCAGCCTTCGTGCGACTCAGCTCGGAAGCCATGCAGCGGAAGCAGTACCGCGCGGTTGCACAATCCTGCGAAACCATGGACTACCTGGCGAGCCGGCGGCCCGCACTTGAAAAGGAGTTGCGTTCCCGCATTGGAGTTGAAGGACGCCTGGCAGAGTTCATCGAAGATGCCCTCGGGCAATCACGCTTCTCATCCGACCTGATCTCAGTGCTCTACCGGAACACCAGCTCGGCCGCGGAAAACCTTGCGGAACGCTTCTTCCGTTCAATGCGCCGCGAAGAGTGTGATCGGATTGTCGAGCTGGTGCACGAACTCGGGATCACGGCTAACAATTGTCTGCGTGAGATGCTACGCACAGGACCACAACGGCAAGCCGTCTCGTCGGTGGGCCTTCTGAGCCGACTGGACGTGCCTGGCCTGCTTGAGTTCCTGCCCCTACGCCTTCCTGGGTGGAACCGCTTTTACCACGATGTCATCGTGCGCCAGATCGCGTACGGAGCCGCTTCGGACCGCGGCCGCACGCTGCTTGAAATTCTCGAAATGCTTGATCCGGCTGTCGTGCCGCAAGCTCTCGATGAGATTGGAATGTCAGGCGACCGCAGTGCTGCTCCACCCCTGATCGTAATGGCAGGAGCAGGAGAAGCGGAAGGGCGGTCCCCGCTCTTGCAGCTGAAGGCCATCGAAGCCTTAGGGCGCTTGCGCGAGCCGGATGCTGTCCCGGTACTCAAGAATCTGTTTGAAGCCAAACGCATGTTCAAATGGCAGCATCATCGCGAGTTGCGGATTGCAGCAGCGCAGGCGCTGGCAAAAATCGACCCTCGTTACGCCACACGAATCATGGCGGACAGTGGTCTGGAGCCGGGCGAATTGGCAATTGGCCCACTGGATTCGGCGCCCGCCTGTCCATGGGTCCGGCAACGGCGTTACGAACGCATCTTGCTGGGGAGGCCGGTTGCGGCCGTCATCAGCAGTTCTTGGGGCAAGTCCACGCTATCGGTTCGGGAAATGAGCCTTGGCGGCGGCATGGGAACCAAGGAAGACGCGCTACGCGTCGGCTCCGATGCCGACATCGACATACAAGTTGGCATGCGCCACGTTCGCGGGCAAGTCGTTTTGCGGCGCGCGCGGGTGAACGAAGTTGGATTTGAATTTGTGAACACCGACCTCGAAAGCCGTCACCGGCTTCGCCATCTCTTGATGGACTCCCTTGCCCAAGCGCCAGAAACACGTGCGGGCAAGTGGGGCGATCGCAGCCAGTAAATCAAGAAGGAATTTGTTCCAAAACGAGCAGGACCGGATCGGTGTGCCCGGTTAGCAGGCGGCATGCGCCTGGCGGCACCCGCATCCGAGCGCCGCTAAGGCATGGTCGAAGGTGGAAATATCGAAGACGCAATCAAGGTGCGTACGGGTCAGCATTTCGTAGACAAACGGGCGGGGATTCACCAGGGTCAGATGGGTATCATTACCCTCCGCCCAGCGGTGAAGCGACACGAGCAGGGTCAAACCGCCCGCATCCAAAGACTCGACGTCGGTCAAATCCACCAGGATCGTGCGCGCGTGTCTCTGCTCGAGAACCGCGCTTTCCAGAACGATCTCCTGCCCACGCACAATGCGTCCGTTGCATTTCAGGATTGCCAGATCATCAGCGTGTTCTGTACTTACCGTTAGCATAACCACTCCTGTTGTGCTTTACGCATATAGACGACCTGAAGTTCCCAATGTAATCAGAACATTTATCAATAGTTGGTAAAAATTTGTCAGCCGGGCGGCCGGGTGCTGCTAACGTGTAGGGAACATGGCATTTGCACGAGGCCGAAGGCTTGAAACCGAAATCGAACTGTATGACTATGCGCTCGGAGCGCTCGGGCGGCGGATGCGTACGGTGGCTGAGCTAAAACGTTTACTGCGCCGCCGGGTTGACGAGGACACGGAAATCGGCCGAACTCTGGTGGAACTAGTGGTGCGAAAGCTCAAAGACCAGGGCTATCTGAACGACGCCAAGTATGCTGCCGAATATTCTGCCTTCCGCCGTGACAATGAGAAGTATGGGCGACGGCGCGTGATCACCGATTTGAAATCGAAGGGTGTCCTAGGAGAGATCCTCGAAAAAGCCGTGACCGCTTCCTTTGACAAAGTAGATGAGGAAAAACAGGCGCGCGAGTACCTGCGACGGAAGCGTTTGGGAAAACCGCAAGACCGGAAACAGGCCGCCCGGGTTTTCCGGCAACTCCTTCGCGCCGGGTTCGCTCCAAAAACAATTTTCACAATTCTTCGCAACTGGGAAGTGGACGAGGAGACGCTGAGCGGGTTCGAAGAGGGGACTGAGTAGAACCTCGTCGCGCCTTTAGGCACGCGGCTTCCTCGCTATCGTACTCTCTGGCGATGGGTTGCTCAGCCCTTACTCCACTCTCATCGTTTGCTCCGCAGGAGTTCTTCGACGTCCTCTACCTTCTCGCCCAACAAGTTCATCTTGCGCGCCAACCCCTGGATTTCGGCTTCTGCCCGCCGGTTCACCTCAAAGTCCAGTTCACTGCGCAGACGGTCTTTCTTGTCCTGCCGGTTCTGGCTCATCATGATGATTGGCGCCTGAACAGCAGCCAACATCGAGAGGAACAGATTGAGCAGGATGAACGGATATGGATCCCATGAGCGCTTTCCGGCGAGGATGCTCGTCACCGAATAGCTTGCAAGTACCAGGGCAAAACTGAGAATGAAGGTCCACGAGCCACCGAAGCTGGCTACCCGGTCGGCGACGCGCTCAGGGAAAGTCTCTTCCTCTTCTATCACTTGATTGGGATTGCGTGCGGCGCGCACTCGTATCAGCTTCTGCGAGCCGTGGAATTGCTTGCCCAGCACTGCCAGCATGTCCATGCCAGCCATGGGTTTTCGATGCAGCAGGATTTCGATGTCATGACGGTCTACCTCGAGACACACGGTCTCTTCCTGGGCCACGGCGGTCGTCTGGTGCGGTGTCTGTTCGAGCATGGACGCGAACCCAAAGAACTCACCCTGCGCGGGCTGATCGACCACGACTTCCTGATGATCTTCATCGACGGTAGTGAGCCGCACCGAACCCGAGACCATTACATAGGCCTTACCTCCCGGGTCCCCCATTTTGTATATGCGTTGGCGCTGCTCAAAATTCTTCACCTCGACTTCTTTAGCCAGCACGGCGGTTTCATCGTCGTCGAGTAGTGCAAATAGCGGCACCTTACGCAGGATGGATGGATCGCAGGACATTGGACCTCCGGAATTGGAACATTGAGTCTGGATGGATTGAATCATTGCTGGGTTCGATGTTCAAGCTGGAGGAAAACTTCAAGCCTGCTCCTCGAACAGGATATTCTTGATAGGTGTTCGGGGAACATCAGGGATCGGGAGATCGCCCCGCGGTGGGCGAGTGCGCTACCTGCCGCCACATGCGGCGGATTGTTTCTGACCGAGGCTCCGTGTTTATTCTTTGCCGCCGGTCTGCTGAGGACAGCCGTTTCCCGAAGTATCCCCGGCTGCCGGTGGCTGGGTGTGCCGGGTTTGAACAAGAGCAGGATGCGCGCGAGATGAAACCTCAATAAACGCGAGCTTCGAAGAGCGGACCCATTCCGTCCGATTCAATCATTTAGAATTGTGCTTCATGCTGACCGGCTCTCAGATTCGCCGCAAGTTTCTGGACTTTTTCGTCCAAAAGGGACACCGCGAGGTACACTCGGCGTCGCTCGTTCCGCACAACGATCCCACCCTGCTCTTCACCAATGCGGGGATGAACCAGTTCAAGGACGCGTTCCTCGGTCTTGAAAAGCGTGAGTATTCCCGGGCAACAACATCTCAGAAATGCGTGCGCGCGGGCGGCAAGCACAATGATCTCGAAAATGTCGGCTTCACCAATCGCCACCACACGTTTTTTGAGATGCTGGGGAACTTCTCCTTCGGCGATTACTTCAAGAAACAGGCCATTGCCTACGCGTGGGAACTGGTCACCTCGGGGGAGTGGTTCGGGATTTCGAAAGACAAGCTGTATGTGACCATCTTCAAGGGCGAAGGCGGCGTGCCGCGGGACACCGAAGCATTTGATCTGTGGATCTCCGAGGGCGTGGATAAGACCCGCATCTTCGAGATGGGCCTCAAAGACAACTTCTGGCAGATGGGTGACACCGGCCCCTGCGGCCCGTGCAGCGAGATTCACTACGACATGGGTCCCATCGCATCGGACCAGGGCCATACCGACTGCAAGTTCCCCTGCGATTGCGGCCGCTACGTCGAGATATGGAATCTGGTGTTCATGCAGTTTGACCGGGACTCCACCGGAAATCTCAATCCGCTGCCCAAGCCTTCCATTGATACGGGCATGGGGTTGGAACGGGTTTCCGCTGTGCTGCAAGGGGTGATTTCAAATTACGAAACCGATCTTTTTGTGCCGCTGATCAAGCGCGCAGAAAAACTGACGGGAGTTGTCACAGAAACTCCTGATCCAGGCGCTCCCGCCAGTCAGGGTACGTCGCCCGAGGGAGGCCACAAAACCGCAGCTTCCCTCCGAGTGATCGCCGACCACTCCCGCGCGGCAACATTCCTGGCTTCCGACGGCGTACTTCCTTCGAACGAAGGCCGCGGCTACGTGCTGCGCAAAATCATTCGTCGGGCCATCACTCACGGGCGCTTGCTGGGGCAGACCAAACCGTTCTTGCACGAAATGGTGTTCGCCGTTCGTGACCTGATGCAGGACGCCTATCCGGAATTGACCGAGACTGCGGATCGCGTGAGCAAAGCGATTCTAGCCGAGGAAGGACGCTTTGCTCACACCTTGAACATCGGCCTTGAAAAGCTTGAATCCCTCATGGCCGAGAGGCGGTTTACTGGACAGGAAGCCTTCAAGCTTTATGACACCTTCGGCATGCCGCTCGATTTCATGCAGGATGCTGCAAGAGATCAAGGCCTCGAATTCGACCAGGCTGGCTTCGAGCGCGCGATGTCGGAGCAGCGCGAACGCGCTCGCGCCTCCTGGAAAGGGGCTTCGAAGCAGACGGCTAACCCTGCATACCAGCAGTTGCCCAAGTCAGTTTTCGAAGGCTACCTCGAGACGCGGTCCGAAGACTGCGAAATTCTGGCCATCATTAAGAATGGCCAGGGTGTCGATAGACTGCAGCCCGGCGAAGACGGGGAAATCGTCCTCGATCACACGCCCTTTTACGCTGAATCTGGCGGTCAAGTCGGAGACCGCGGAATGCTCTATAGCGACGAGCTCAATACCGTCGCTGCCGAGATTAAGGGCTGCTACTACCCCGTGCAAGGCGTGCGCGCGCATCAGGCCCTCGCCAAACAACCGCTCCGCGTGGGCGATAAACTTGACGCCGTGGTGGATATCTCCATTCGCCAGTCCACCATGCGGAATCACACGGCAACCCACCTGCTGCACGCGGGCCTGCGCGAAGTCCTGGGCAAGCACGTGAAGCAGGCCGGGTCACTGGTCGCCCCCAATCATCTGCGTTTCGACTTCTCGCACTTCACCGCCGTCGCAGACGAAGAGCTGCAGGACATTGAAGACCTCATCAACCAAGAAGTGCTCCATAACCAGCGCATCGAAGTCATCCAAGACGTGCCGATCGACGTGGCCATTAACGAGTACAAGGCCATGGCACTGTTCGGGGAAAAGTATGGCGACAAGGTACGCGTGATCAAGATCGGTGACTTCTCGACTGAACTTTGTGGTGGAACGCACACCGGGGCGACAGGCGAGATCGGATTGATCAAGGTGCTTAAGGAAGGCAGCGTGTCCTCGGGCGTGCGGCGCGTCGAGGCGGTTACCGGTGAAGGCTCGCTCTATCAATTCCGCAGGGATCACCAACTGCAGAATTTCGTTTCCTCCTTTATCTCACCCGCCCTGGCCGGAAAAGGCAAAGCAGCCGCCTCCGAGGCCGCGGCGTCCTCGCCCGCCCACGAGGTCTCTCCTACTGAAGCTCTGAAATTTGAACTCGAGAAAAAAGACGCCGAGATCAAGCGTCTGGCGCGGGAACTGGACCAGGCACGCATGAAGCAGGCGTCGTCTTCCACGGCCAACATCAGTGACAAAATCAAAGAGGTCCGTGGGGTAAAGGTGCTCGCCCACCGGGTCGACAACCTGGAGCGCTCGCAGATGCGCACGCTAGTCGATCAGCTTCGTGAAAAACTTGGGTCCGGCGTGGTCGTGCTGGGATCGGCTACGAACGGAAATGTCGCCCTCATCGTCGGAGTCACCAAAGACCTCATCTCCCGTGTGCAGGCGGGCAAAGTGATCGGCCCAGTCGCCCAAAAGGTTGGCGGTAAGGGCGGCGGCCGCCCCGATCTTGCTGAAGCGGGGGGCAAAGACCCGGGGTCGCTCGATGCCGCGCTGGGCGAGGCGTATGGAGTGGTGGACAAAATATTGAGCTAATGCGGCGAAAGCCGGCTAGCCGGCTCCGAATTGCAAGCGCGGAACTCGAGCGTCATCGCTCGTTGGTGAGGAGTGTCATTTTGTAATGCAATCGCAAAATTGTGAGCCCCAAGAATGTGATCTTGTGATCGCACCGCAGAATGTCTTCCTGGTCCACGTAAACATGAAAGAGTTCGTGCAGAGTTCTAAAATTACGCACACGCCAGCAATCCGATCCAGCCCTTACGATTCGATAAAATCCTGAGCGTCCCCATCCTGATCCGCTGGAATCGAGCCCAAACGAGCCATCCGGATGCGCAACCGGACGAAGATAAACGTTTGCGCTTCCGCGGCATGGGAATGTAACTTTCACAACCGGGTTCTCTTCACTTGGAACTTGGCAGACCGAATAGACGCCGGCATAAATCACCCGGCCTGAGGACTTCAGTCTTCGCAGCCAACCGGTGTGACGAACCTCGCCGGTCGCTCGATCCACCAGCTGCACAACTTCGCTGCTCATCCCCTTGGCGACATCGAGCGAGGAAAGCGGAAAGTTCAACTGATCCATGTGGGTGCTCAAAAACTCCACCAGCAACCACAAAAAGAACCGGCCAAGCAGATAAACCTCGCTCCACACTTCCAGGTTATAAGCCGCCGCATGCTCGTAAAAGTGCCGAATCCGCGAATGCACCACGTCCGGGTTCAAGCCGGGTCCGCGGAGGGTTTCAAAATCAGCAATCAAGCCCGCTCCTGCGGGAGTACGCAACTCCAAGTGCTCGACGTCGGCAATTCGCTGATAGATGCCGGCCCCAATGCGCCCGCGGTCCCCTAAGAAACACGAAAGCCAAGGGTTCTCCGCCGGGCGGACCCTGCGCCCGATCACCCGGACCAGCAGTTCAATTCCGATTGCCAAGCCCGCGCCAAATAGAGAGTGCAACCGACCGGGCGTGCGCTCCCGCTGTTCGGTATGGGGGGCGATCGATGGGGCTGTGCCGGTAGCCATTTTATGGAATTGTGCCATTTCTCGGGCAAGTTACAACAGCACGATAGTCACCCAGGGCTAGCGGATTCACGCGCGATGGGCGAAAGATCCGGAAGCGTTGCGAGTTCGTGATAAAGTCACCAGCCTAGGAGAAACCATGCTTCGACTTCTAACTGCCATTTTTACAATCATCTTGGCTGCATCTGCGATGGCCCAGGACCCGTCCAAGATCGTCTATTACACCGGACAGCAGATCGACACCGATATACGCAAGGCCCCAGCCAACGAGATTGGCGAATCCGAGATCAATCTGATCGAGCGTACGCCTCAACACGCTGGCATCCTGCTGCGCCGCACCAAGCCGGGCAAGGCAGAGGTTCACACGACCGAAGCTGACGTCTGGTACGTGATCCAGGGAGGGTGTGTTCTAACCACCGGCGGCTTGGTTACCGATAGCAAAGAAGTGCGGCCTGGCCAGATTCAGGGCACCGGAATCTCCGGTGGTACCGACTATAGGCTGGGGAAGGGCGACTTCATTCGAATTCCGCCTGGGGTACCGCATTGGGTCAAGAAAATCGAAGGCGGGGAACTGGTCTACACGGTTGTGAAGTACGTGGACAAGTAGAATTCTGCTTCCTTCATTTCTCAGATGGATTGTCTTTCCGCTACAGGAGGTGCTATGCGCAAAGCGTGTCTGCTTGCAGTGGCCTGGGCTTTTGCGGTCCCGTGTTCGCAAGCCCAAAACCAGGACTTCAGCAAAGTCGAGATGAAGGTCACGAAAGTGAATGGCAACGTGTACATGTTGGAGGGAGCAGGCGGCAACATTGGGGCATCGGTTGGAGAGGACGGCATCGTCATTGTTGACGATCAGTTCGCGCCACTCGCCGACAAGATCCGCGCGGCACTGAAGGGCATCACCGACAAACCTGTGCGTTTCGTCATCAACACGCACTATCACGGGGATCACACGGGCGGGAACGCGCTCTTTCAAAAAGACGCACCCATCCTGGCCCAAGACAACGTTCGTAGGAGGATGGAACATGCTGGAACGGCCGGCAATCTCGGGAAAGTCAGCATGCAGACCGAAGCTCAGCCCAAGGAAGCCCTGCCCATCATCACCTTTGAACATGACGTAACCGTGCACCTCAATGGCGAGGACATTCACGCCCTGCACTTTCCCAGCGGCCACACAGATGGCGATAGCGTGATTTTCTTCCCCAAGTCGAATGTGGTTCACATGGGCGACGACTTTGTGACCTATGGCTTCCCCTTCGTTGACCTCGGCGCCGGCGGCAGTGTGGAAGGCATGATTTCCGCGGTCGAAAACGTCATGGCAAAGCTTCCGCCAGACGTGAAAGTCATTCCCGGCCACGGGCCGATCTCAAACCTGGACGACATGCGGCGCTTTGTCACCATGCTGAAGGAGACTCTAGCGGTGGTAGACAAAGGAGTGAAGCAAGGCAAATCGCTCGAACAACTTCAAAAAGAGAATGTGCTTGCACCCTGGCAGAAGTGGTCGGGGGATTTCGTCAAGACCGACACCTGGCTTGAAACTCTTTACAACGACCTCACCGGAAAGAAAGGCGAGTTCATCAAGCACAACTGAAGCGCTCGAGGGAAAGGTCGGGTAATCGCTCAGGGGTGGAACTGAACAGCCACAATTCTCACTTGCGGCTTTCTTTCGAGTGGGTCTCGACCAGCCCTTTGGTCATGATCAGCAATCCGAAGATCTGCGTCCACTCGGAAACGATATTGCCCACCACCTGTCCCCACTTGGAGCTGGGATTAGATCGCTCAAACAGCAAAATCCAACCGACGCCCGTGATCACAAGAAAGATGCTGAGCGAGTGATCCTTCAAGAACTCTCGGACGGGCTGCAGATATCGGTGTGGCGGTTCGCGGCTCTCGGCCGAGCCGATCTCGTACATAAACTTCGTGGCGAGGACAGTCACTACCAGTCCCGTCCAATCGGCGATCGCATTCCCGAAGAATGCTCCCCAGTGGGTGTTTTGGTCAGAGTGGGAATAGAGCACGATCCAGGCGATCAGGGCGATGCTCGAGACGATGCTGAGTGAGTGACGGCGAAAGAAGCTTCTGCGACTTTTCACGCCGATTCGATGAGAAATCGCTGCAGCAGGGTGGGCTCAACTTGCCGGAACAGGAATCTTTCAGCCTAGCCAACGACAAAAATAAAAAGCCCGGCTGGTTGACCGGACTTCTTATCTTTCAGGTGCGGCAGGCATTTTGCTTGCCGAAGTCTATTTGGTTTCGTTACCCGGCGTGGCGGTGAATTCCTTTGACTTTGCAATCGGACGGGCTGCACGATTGACCAGGGTCGGAGCACCGGCAGCGGCTCCGTAGCGCTCCATGAGCATCGGAACCATTGCGCCTTCGGCTTCCTTGGTAAAGGTGAGCTTACCCTCGCCATTGAGATCGATCCGAACGAAATCGCCCAGATGAATCTGTCCGGTGGCCACCAGGTTCGCCAGCGGGAACACCAAATGCCGCTCGATCGCGCGCTTCAAGTGTCGTGCACCGTAGCGCGGGTCGGTTCCTTCGTGCAACAGGAAGCTCTTCACCTTCGAGGTGCAGGAGAACACAAACTGGTTGGCTGCCGAGGCCATGAGCACGCGTTGCTGCACCATGCCCAGTTCGATTTCGAGAATCTGCTGCAGGTGCTCGGGCCGAAGGGTTTTGAACACCACGACCTTATCAATTCGATTCATGAACTCGGGCGTGAACTTACGGCGTGCCGCTTCGACTGCCGTGCGATCAATCTTATCGTCTAGCCCGTCGTCAACCACGTTCGGCTTAGGTGCGAACCCGAACCCGCCGTCGACCAAGCTGCTCATCTCGCCGGCGCCAAGATTCGAGGTCATGATGATGATGCACTGTGAAAGGTCCACCCGCCGGTTATCGCCGAGCGTGAGCGTTGCCTTGTCCAGGATTCCGAGCAGTAGCTGCCACAACGCATCGGAGGCCTTTTCAATCTCGTCAAATAGCAGGATGGACAGCTTCAGCTTGTCGGTGTGCCACTGGTTGAGCGCTTCCTGCGTGAGCAGCGGGTGGGTCTCGCGGTGACCCAGGTAGCCCGGGGGCGATCCGATCAGTTTTGCGATTTCGTGCGAGTGCTGGAACTCAGCACAATCGATCTTGATGCAGGCGCGGGCATCGCCGAATAGCGATTCCGCGAGAGCTTCCACCACGCGGGTCTTCCCCGATCCGGTAGGTCCTAGAAATAGAAGGTTTCCGACCGGGCGTCCGGGGGGATTCAAGCCGGCTAGAAACATCTGGTAAATCTCGACCACTTTCTCGACTGCGGCGTCCTGGCCGACGATCTTGCGGTGAAGTCCGCCCTCAAAGTCACGGGCATCGGCACTGCGGCGGTTGGGGTCGAGAACCATACTGGCTGTCGTCTTCATAGTCTCTTGGCACCTGTTCTACAGGTTGTCGGGCCAGCGCCTCGGGCTTTGGCCTCGGTTTCCGGAGTGACAAATTTTGTCACTTGTTGCCAGTGCAGCTTTCGCCAGTTGAGTGAGCAAGCATTTCGCCATCTCCGGCTAGTCCGTTCAACCTTCTTTCTACAAGACTTAGATGCCAATGTTGTGTCTAGGGAGTCACTTACATTTACCAGTGAGATCGTGTAAACGGAAATGTTTTGCGCATGCAGCCAGAGCGAGGTGCACCCAAATTCCTCATCCTTCGGTCCAGCGCTTCCCGACGACCGTGGCCGCCCGTAACTGGCGATCGGAATTCTGCATCAGTAGCATCGACAAGAATGATGTCACTGGAGAGGAACTTGCGTAATCAGCGGTCGAAAACGATTTTCTTTGCAGCAATCTTGGCGGTTGTCCTCGCAGTCATCGGTTTTCGAACCGTAGATGCAGCCCAAACGAACGATGGAAAAGTTCTCTCCGCGAGTGCCACCATCACCACTTCGGCGTCCACGACAGCAAAACTGCCTGTCCCAGGAACGGCATTCTATCAGGCGAAGCGCGGCGATACCGTAATTTCTGTAGCCCGTAAGTACTTGCCACAAACTTCCTACCTCACCTCCAGCGAATTGGCAGGGGCAATGCGCGCAGCCAATCCTGAGTTGAAGGGAGCCTTTGTAAAATCAGGCCAGGAAATTACGATTCCTGGAATCCTGGATGCGCCCATCGTAGAAAAATCAGTTCCCGTGGCCAAGGATTTCGAGGTTCGAGCCATCTACCTGACCGGCCTAATGGCCAGCAGTGATCACGGAATGCAGATCGTGAGACGCTGGCGGGAGGCGGGCGGCAACGCGGTAGTCTTTGATATCAAAGACAGCGATGGCACGGTAAATATTCCCTTCGAGCACCCATTACTAGGAGCCCACAAGGTCTACCTCCGCGATCTGCCCAAGTACACCCATTTCTTGCACTCGCAAGGAATGCACGCGATCGCTCGGGTTGCGATTTTCAGGGACGAGCGGCTGGTGGTTTCTCATCCCGAGCTGGGCATCAAGTCGAAGAAGACTGGCCAGCCCTGGCGGGAGAACGGCAAGCTGGTCTGGACCGATCCTTCCCGGATTGACGTCCAAGAATATGACATTGCCCTCGCCCAGGCCGCAATCGCTGGCGGTGCCGATGAGGTCCAGTTCGACTACGTCCGCTTCCCCGCTGAAGGCGACCAGAAAGATGCCAGCTTCGCCTTCCAGAAGTCACATCCGGAGTGGCAGCGGGCCGATGTCATTGCCGATTTCTTGCAGCGGGCCTATACCTCCATTCATCCCAAGGGCGTGCTGCTCTCACTCGACGTTTTTGGCGTGATGGCATGGCAGCGCCAGGTGGATCTTTCCCATACCGGGCAGGACATCGTGCGCATGGCCAGGTTCTGCGACGTGCTCTCGCCCATGATCTATCCCTCCCACTTCTTTGGCATGGATGGCTACGACAAACCCGGAGACGCGCCGGAGCACTTCATCGGCGAGTCGATGGAGCGCTTTCAGCTGATCACAAAGGGCAGCGGCGCAGTGCTGCGTCCTTGGCTGCAGGCGTTTGCGTGGCGAACCAAGACCTACTCGCCCAAGTACATCGAAGTCCAGGTGCTCACTGCCAAGAACAAGGGCGGTGTAGGATTCCTGTTCTGGAACGCCAACAACGATTACAGCAAGCCCTACGCTGCCATGCCTGAAATGAAGTCGGGCAAAGGGCAATACTTCCGTGGAGACGAGGTCCCCAGCGTACTCAAGGCCCAGTTAGAACCGCAACTGATCCCCTCGCACTGAACTTTGAGCAGGGAAGCAGCTGCCGTTGATACCGTTTATCGGCTGGTCCACCAGAAGGCATAACCAGCCGCCCCGATGGTTCACCGACTTCCCCTCCGGGAAACGAGCTTCTCCAAATCCCAGCCTCCACGGCCGCCCAAAATGGGCAGGACTGGGCACCCCCAGGGCTAAGTTGATATTCTGCCTCCATCCAAGCCATGCCCAATGCCCCCGATCCAGCAGGAATCCTGATCGAATTAGGCCTCGCAGTAGTTGGACTCGCCCTGCTTGCACGCCTTGCGAGTCGAGTGGGCTTTTCTGCGATCCCCCTCTATCTGATCGCCGGACTTGCCTTCGGAAAAGGCGGGCTCGCTCCCCTGAATCTCACGTCCAACTTCATTCACATTGGCGCGGAAATTGGCGTACTGCTGCTCCTGTTCATGCTGGGACTGGAGTACGGAGGTGATGAGCTCAAGAAAAACCTGCGCGCCGGGCTTCCAGCAGGGATCGTCGATCTGCTGCTGAATTTCCTGCCGGGATTCTTGGCTGGCCTTCTGCTTGGCTGGGCAGCCTTGCCGAGTGTGCTGCTTGGGGGAATTACCTACATTTCGTCGTCGGGCGTCATTGCCAAGGTCATCGCCGAACTCCGGCGGGCGGAGAATCCCGAGACGCCCATCATCCTCTCGATCCTGGTTCTCGAAGACCTCGCAATGGCGATTTACCTGCCGCTGATCGTGGTTGTAATTTCAGGCGGGGGATTCGAAAAGATGGCCGTATCGGTTGGGATTGCCCTAGCCGCGGTCGCCGTTGCCCTTGCCGCCGCGCTCCGTTACAGCCGGCAAATCAGCCGCTTTACCCATCATCAGTCCGACGAGATTCTCCTTCTTACCGTCTTTGGTTCTGTGCTCTTGATTTCCGGGGCTGCACAGCACTTTCGCGTATCGGCTGGGATTGGAGCGTTCCTCGTCGGGATTGCTTTGTCAGGTCCTGCGGCAGAACAGTCCCGTCGGCTGCTTGAACCCCTGCGAGATCTCTTTGCCGCCACCTTCTTCTTTTTCTTTGGCCTGGAAATTGACCCCGCGGCCTTGCTCCCGAGTCTCCCGCTCGCCCTCGGACTGGGAGTCACGACCGCAATCACCAAGGTTTTGACGGGCTACTGGGCATCCCGCCGAGCCGGCCTTCAAAAGCAAGCTCGACTCCGTGCAGGGGTCGAACTCATCCCCCGCGGAGAATTTTCGATCGTGATCGCGGGACTCGGAGCCGCGACTGAGCCCCGCCTCGGCCCGCTCGCGGCTGCCTACGTTGTTTTGCTCGAGCTCGCGGGACCTCTACTGGCGCGGCTCACAAAATGATGCCCTAGGCGTTCCGGTTCTTTCGCTCGCGCTCGGCCTTGCGCAATTCACGGCGGTGCCCTGCATCCTGATAGCGGCGCTTCTGGACTTCGGTTTCGGGAATCACGGGCGCGACTTTCAGGTGACGGCCCGCGGCATCGACGGCGACGAAGGTCAAGTACGCCGAACTCACCAGGCGCGATTCATCCGACAAGTAGTTTTCTACCCAGGCCTTCACGCCGACTTCCATCGAAGTACTGAAAACCCGGTTCACCGACGATCGCAAGATCACGATGTCTCCGACGTGCACCGGCGTGTGGAAGTCCAAGTGGTCAATGGACGCAGTCACAACGTAGTTCCGTGAGTGCCGGTGTGCAGCCAGGGCGCCGGCCATATCGATCCAGTGCATCAATCGCCCTCCGAGTAACGCGCCGAGGGGATTGGCGTCGTTCGGCAGTACGATCTCATTCATCTCAGACTGTGAATCGCTCACGGGCCGTGGAATGAGGGAGTCAGGTTTGTCAGTCATGATGTGCCTTTGTGGGTCTCGAGTCAAAACCAATTTCACCACAGAGGACGCAGGAGCAAACAGGGGAAAACCATCAGAGGAGCCGCGGAAAGCACCTACTGCCTCGCCGCCCAGGCGAGGCCGTCGGGCTGGCCCCCCACATCGATATGCCCAGTCACTGCCAGGGTCTTCAAGTCAATGACTGCTATGTAGTTGTCCGGTGAACAAGCCACGAATACACGTCCGCCCGCTGGATCCATCAGAATACCCGCAGCTCCGTGTCCTACCGGCACTCGTTTGAATTCCTTCCGGGAAGCCGCGTCGTAGACGACCACATCGGAGCCGCGCAAGCTGGCAATGAACACCCGCTTCCCGTCGGGGGTGAACTTCAGCCGGTTGGATGCGGGAATGTTCGCATCGATTGTGGCAATGACTTCCTTGCGCCCGAGATCAATGACCGATAGCGTGCCGTCCTGTGCATTTGCTGTCCACAACTCTCGTCCATCAGGCGAGACGTCGAAACCCTCGTCTCCTTTACCCACTTGAATTAAAGTTTGATTCCAGTCCATACCCTGGGGAACGGGTTCGACAGGGGCGGTGCGGGGTTGCGCTCCCCCCGGAGGCCCCGTGGGTGCAAGCGCACCGGCTTCGAGAATGCTCACCGTTCCGGAACTGACATTGGTTGTGTAGATCTTCTTTTCGTCGCTGGTAACGTACAGCATGTGCGTGCGATTCTGTCCGGTTCCGAGAATGCGATCGATGCTGTTGCTGGAAGGATTGAATCGCGAAATCGCCTTGGCGCCTTCGGCCGTGAACCAAATATTCCCGTTCGCAACCGCAAGTCCATGGGGTCCATTGAGGGCTCCCGTATCGATGTCGGGAAGTGCCTTCTGCGCGACCAGGTCGAGCACCGACAGGCTGTGATACCGTCCGAAGCCGTAAATCGAGACGTAGGCCTTGGTGCCATCAGCCGATGCGATGACCTCATGCGGATCTTGCCCTACCGGCAGCCGGGCAATCACCTTCAGCGAGGCAGGATCGACAATCGCGAGCGTGTGTTCGCGCTTAGAAAGCGCCAACAAAGCTTGCGGGGGCGTCGACTGGGTCGCGGCCAATCGATCCAGGCACATCGACCCGGCTAACACCGCCCACAATACGAACAGCTTCGATTTTTGCCGCATGTCTTAGCTCCCTTGTTGGCTGCGCGACAGAGAAATCAGGGTGTGTTTCTCTCCAGATAAGCCTGCAGAAAACAATCTGCCAACCTTTGTATTCTGGAGTCGCTGTGCTCTGATGCCCAGCATTGCGAAACTCGGTCATACTGCAACTTCCCGTACTCAACAGGCAGGTGTCCGGACTCGAGGACGAACTGAATTTGTAGCCGCTCGGCCGATTCCCTGTTTACTGCGAAACGCACCGCATCGGCAGCACGTTCCCTGGGGAGCCGCGGACATGCGTGCGCATATCCGAGGTTGCAGGACTCCAGTTCGATCGCTCCCAGTTGAACCAGTTCGCCTCCGGGCACGCCACAGGTCCCTCGCCACGCTGCTCCGAGCGGTAGACGCGCAGGATGAGGTAACGCGAGGTCTTCAGCACGCTCGCTCGGAGAGAAGAAAGGGCAAGCCACGGTTGTTTTCCTTGCCCGATTCTACGCATGAGGCGAAACGATCGCTACTCAGTTCTACTGCTTGCCTGAGGAAAACCGGGATGGTCCTCAGAGACCGCGTGACTTGTTAAACTGCTTTCATGGACCGCACCACAGCTCTTGCAGAGATCCTCGCGCAGGATCCAACGAACATTCTTGCCCGCTATGGGCTGGCGATGGAGTATGCGAACTCCGGCCAGACCGATCGCGCGCTCGAAGAATTCCGCGTCCTGCTGTCGACGAATCCCGACTATCCCGCCGCGTATTTTATGTCGGCCCAAACCCTGGTGAAAGCCAATCGCACCGACGAAGCCAGGAAAATGCTCGTAAACGGGATTGCGGCAGCCGAGCGCAAGCGAGATTCACACGCCGCATCAGAGATGCAGGGAATGCTCGAAGGCCTCGAGTAAAGTGGAGCGCGCTCCGCGTCCGCGGGGTCGCCGAAGCTGCTCACACCCAGCCGCCGTCAATGATGAAGTTCTGACCAGTGATCGTGGCACTGTCGTCTGCCGCGAGGAATAGCACCAACCGCGCCACGTCCTCGGGCACGAGCTCGCGCTTGAGAGCTTGCGCTTTCATGACGTCAGCCAGATACTCGGGAGTCATCCACAAACGGCGTTGCCGCTCCGTCATGATTGCTCCCGGCAAGACGCAGTTTACCCGGATGTTCGACCCGCCAAGCTCGCGGGAAAGCGTCCGGGTCAAGCCCACAATTCCGGCCTTGGCGGTGACGTACGCCGGCAACCCGGTGGAAGGAATGATCCACGAAATAGAACTCATGTTGATGATCGAGCCACCGCCGGCGCTCGTCATTCCCGGCACAACCGCCTGAGTTGCGAAAAACTGATGGCGCAGGTTGACTGCCATGCGCTCGTCCCAATACTCGGGCGTCACCTCCGAGGTTTTATGGCGGTCGTCGCGCGCTGCGTTGTTGACCAGGCAGCTCACCGTCCCCAACTTCCCCTCAATGTCGCGAATGGCGGAGCGCAGAGCGGTTATGTCGATGAGGTCGCATTCGAGGAAGAGGGGAACATGGATTCGATCAGGCGAGAGCTTGGCTACGAGCTTTGCGGCGCTCAACTTGTCCTGGTCGATGAAAGCTACTCGCGAGCCTTGCCTTGCGAAGTGTTCGACCATGGATGCGCCAATGCCCGAAGCGCCCCCGCTAATGAGAACCACTTTGTCTTCGAGGCTTGGGTATCGCGCATATTTCCCCTGGTTCAACATGCGGTGGCTCCCTCAGTACTTAGGTCTTGTTCTTCAGCCTGCTTTTCATGCCGAATTCCACCAGGCCCGGAAACAACTGGTACAACTTGATCACCGGATGCATGAACCACGGCACCACCACTTCCCTTTTGTTTTTCAAATACCCCTCAAGCGTCGCCTTCGCAACCCGCTCCGCGCTGATACCGCGAACCGACTTGGGGCGGACGGCCTTGTAATCTTCGCCCTGGACCGCATTTACGCTGAAGTCGGTGCGCACATAACCAGGTGAGACCGTAAGCACGTTGATCCCTGAGCCGGCCAGTTCAATCCGTGCGGCTTTCCCGATGGCATTCATCGCGAATTTTGTGCCGCTATAGATGGAGTGAAAGGGCAGCGGGATATGTCCGGCAACGCTGGAGATGTTGATCAAGGTTCCCCCGCCCTGCTGTTTCATGATGGGGACAACTGCTTTCATGCCCTCCAAGGTGCCAAACAGGTTCGTCTCGAACGCCTCGCGAGCATCGGCCATGCTGAGTCCAGTGAGAGAAGTCAGGATCCCGCGGCCTGCGTTGTTCACCCAAATATCGATGCGCTGAAAATGATGCAGGGTCAGCCCGATCACGCGATCAATCTCTTCGCCGTGGCGCACATCGCAGGCGAGCGCCATGGTTTGCCCGCTGAATCCGATCCGCGCCCGTGCGGCTTCGGCTCGCCCTGAATCGCGCGACAGCAAAACCACACGCGCGCCGTTTTCGGCGAAGACCTTGGCGATTGCCTCGCCGATTCCCATCGATGCCCCGGTGATGACCGCGACCTTGCCCTCCAGTTTCGCTTCCTGCACGGGCTCAACTCCTCTCCAAGGCGGCTTCGAATGCGTCGAGTGACAATGACCGCAGCAGATTGCGGCGCATGCCCCGCTCAACATCCGCCAAACGATCCGCAGCGGTGGCGAGCCATTCGAAACTCGCCGCTTGCGCCAGCTTCTCGAGTTCGCCCGCGATGTCAGTGTTGCGGACCAGCTGCGGAGCGCCGGAATCAAGACACATCAAATCTTTTAACAGCGAGTACGTGCACCCGACCAGCACTTCTGTCTTTTCCCGTCCTTCAGCGCCCGCACGGTACCTCTCGGTGACTTTGAAGAGGTCGCTGTGCTCGCGTGAACCGAGCGCGGTCCGCAGAATCGTGAGCGCATGCTCGCGCGCTTCGTGGTAGGCGGCCAGATCAAAGCTGCGAGCTCGGCCAACGGCGCCTTCAGCAAGGCGTGCCACCAGCGTGCGTTCGGCGGGCTTCCATTCTGGGCGATGCTTGGCGAGGTATTGCGCAATCTCTTCCGTGGAGAGCGACCTTAGCTGTAAAATCATGCAGCGCGAGCGGATGGTGGGCAGCAGCTCGCCGGAATTTTCCGCCAGCAGGAAGATCGTGGCGAACCCGGGGGGCTCCTCCAACACCTTGAGAAGCGAGTTCGCCGCCTCCTTCATGAACGCCGAATCGGTGAAGATAAACACCCGTTCCCTTCCCTCCAACGGGCGGAAGTAGATGTGTTCAATCACCCGGCGCACCTGGTCGACCTTGATCATCATCTGCGGCGGATCGGGCGGAATGACCAGGACGTCCGGATGTGTCTGCACAAACAGGCGAGTTTCCTTCTTCTCTGATTCCTTGAGGGCGTCGCGGGCTTCTACTGCCTCCCCAAAACGGGTGGCGAGGTCTTCGGCTTCGGCGATGCGTAGGCAGTGGGAGCAGCGGCCACAGAAGTCTGGGAGCCCATCGGTCAATGGACGCTCCTGGCAATTCAGGGTACGTGCCAGCATCGTGGCGAGCGTGTACTTGCCGGAGCCGGCTGGACCGGAAAGGATGACGCCGTGAGGAAATCGGTCGCGGGCGATCATCTCGCGCAATTGATGGACAACTTCGCCGTTACCGTGAAATTGGGAAAAGCTCATGATCTCTCTCTTTGAGTCTACCCTCGCGAGAGCAACCACTTTACCGGGTTACCGGCACCGCCAAGTCCCCGCAGTTCGATCGCGCCGTCCACTACTCTAGAGCGATAGCGGTTGCCGTTCACCTCGACCCGCCCGAAACGCTTCAACTCTTCGGGAGAGAGTTTGACGCGAATACTGTAGGTGTTCTGCGTCTCGGGTGCATACCAGCCCTCATATCCGTTGGCCGTCTTGATGACTCCGATGAGCGGCGATTCAAAGCGGAATGCTGGAACCGGCAAGCTCGGAGCGAGCCCAATGCCGGTCTCGGTAAATTCCAGTCCCAGCAACTTCATTGCCGAGTAGAGCGGACAGGCATGGGTATGCATGTTGAGCACGGGAAAATCGGTCCAGCCAAAGGGTTTCCTTCGCGTCGTCTCTCCCGGATTCTGACTGCGAGAGGAGTTCAATACGTCGGGGCCGCTCCAGGTTCCGTACCAGACCTGGGGATAGACCTCAGCATGCCGTGCGAAAGAATTCTTTTTCCATTCATCCCACGCCATCGCCGGATCGACTTTGGCTAGTGCCCAGATCAGCGTTTGGTTGAGCGACGGCCACACTCCACCGGCAACCGAGGTGCCCGGCTCGACTGGCCAGGTCCCGCGAGTGCTGCGATCCGGGCTGTCATTGATCTGCACGGCCCCGATGGGCGACACCCGCCGCAATTGCTGATCCATGTTCTGAACCAGGATTCGCGTCTGCTCCGGGCTCGCGGTTGCGCCGATAATGGCCCACGGCTGTGGCTCGATCCACAACCCTTTTTCGCCGAGCCACCCGTTGGTTGGCCCCAACCAGCAACGCTTGAACCAATTTCCCGTCCACTGCGCCCGCACCGCGGCACGATGCTCCTCCGCCTTGCGGCGAATCGGAGTCGTAATCCGCTCGTCATCTCCCGCATAGGTCAGCAGGCGCGCGTAAGAGTCGAAGACATACGCCGCCATTGCGGAATTGAGTACGCTCTCGCCTTTCTCTAGACATTCTGTGACGTCTTTCGGCGGCACCCATGCCTGTACCAAAGCATCATTCCAGTCATCTTGGAGCATGCGCATGAGTCCGTGTTCGCCGACCGTCACGTCTTCTACCAAATGCTTGTAGCAGCGCGCGAGCAGAGCACGAACCGAAGCCCGATTCGCGCCCTGCCAATGGGCGGCCTTTGCGGCCCCTCCGTATGCGGTCACCACATCGGAATCGAGAAACCGGACATCGCGAGTGGCCAGCACGTACTCGCTCACCGCCCATATCAGCCACATGGGCATGTCACTGGAGTTGTCGCTGACGGTGGGCATGGGCATTCCGTGGCCGACAATGCCGTACGGAATCGAGCCGTCGGGGCGCACTTCTTTCAGCGTGTATCGCAATACTTCCTTCACCAGCCGCGGTTCGGTCAACAGAAACGGCAATACATGCTGCAGCGGATCGCGCGCCGCACCCTGGAATCCCATGACGTACTGATAAATGCTCGCTTGGGAAATGATGTGCTCGTGGAAGAAGTCGTCGTAACTGAATCCGCTGCGCAGCAAACAGTAGTTCCAAGTGGTTTCGCGCTCGACCCAAGGTTCATCGGGCACGATGAAGCGTAAAGAATTTTTCTTCCACTGTGCGCTCGAGTCGCGGAGTGCGTTGCCCCTCGACTCGCGATACTTGTTTGCCAGCGTGTCCATATCGAAGCCAGAGGCCTGGTAGCCGTAGAGGAACGTGAGTGTCTTGCTTTCACCGGGCTTCAACGCAAACTTGCGTTCCAGAAGCAAAGCGCTACCCGGCTCGCTCGAGGAAAGCGCTCCATCGAGGCTGGCGTTGATCCCGTCTGGCCTCAGCACGCCACCGCTCCCGAAGAACTTTTTCCCATCCGTAGAGAACGCGTCCGCAGGAGCATCGAGCGAGATCAGAAACGTGGAGGGCGGGTTGAGATCGTCGAAATCCGCTCCATTCGGAAGATCTTTTTCTGGCGCCTTTAAGAATGGGTTGGGATTCTTCTCGAGGAACGCGACCATGCCTTGAAATTGGCGGTCTTCGGCCGGATCGCGGCCGAGAAACTCCTTTTTCTCGCTTAAGCCGGCTCCACCCGAGATTTGCCGGAAAGAATGCGAGAAGCGCATGCCGAGGTCGCGGCGATGCTCGTGCATGCTCTTGCCGCCGAAGCCTTCCATAAACGAGCGAAACGAAAACTGATACAACTGGCATCCCCAATATTCGATCCAGCGAAGGCTCGCGTCCTTCCCGCCGGAATTGGTGATGGTGACCTCTGAAATCAAGACCGGGTCGTCGCCGAACGGCGCAAAGACGACTTGGTCGACCAGGTAGGGTTCGCCCTGGACCTTCTTGCGAAAATAGCCCGCGCCAAAGACTCGATCGAAGCTCTTTCCATTGCCAGGATAATAGGTGCTGAGAGTGGTCTGGCCGTCGGTCAGATAACCGAAGCCGCCAGCGAAACAACCATGCTCGGGAGCGTAATCGTTCAAGAATTTCGGCGCGCCTTCATCCTGCCGTACCCGAATGTGACCGTAGTTCGAAGCCAAGGCCACGACGCGATCGTTGCCGATCTGGGAAATATGTTCGGTTGGGGTAAGAATGCCGGGATTGATCTCGGTGACGGCTTTGGCATCGGTCGTCTGATCGCAGGTGTAGTGAAACGCGGGAAGGCCGAACTCGTCTTCAATCCATTTCCCGAAATGCCCTGAGCCATACGATGGGTCAGCCGCGCCGCTGGTTGCGGCGTTCTCGGCCAGCATCCATTCCTTCGGTGTGGCTTTGAGTGCAGCGGCGGTCAAGGCAGCACGAGAGAGGAACTGCCTCCGGTTAACCGGCATTCTGGATCCTCCGGGGTCCGGTAACGGAATCCATCCGCGAAAAAACCGTCTCCAGGATCTTCGCGTGAGTTTCGTCTGGCGTGCCGCGAGCATCAACCAGGGCAACGCGTTCGGGTTCGCGCTTCGCGATTTCCAAATAGGCGTTGCGGACGCGGGTAAAAAAGGAACGGTTCTCGCTTTCAAAGCGACTCTCGTCGAGAGCCGCGGGGCTTCGGTCCCGGTTTCGACGCCGGGCGCGCTCGACGCTTGAAGCGAGGTCGGAGTCCATCAGGATGGTGAGATCCGGCTTGAGCCCTCCGCACAAGATGCGATGAAGGTCCAGAATCGGCCCCTTCCCCAGTTTGCGCCCGCCACCCTGATAGGCTTCGCTCGAATCGGTAAAGCGATCACAAAGCACCACCCGCCCGGCCCCGAGAGCTGGAAGAATTACCTCCCGAAGATGCTGAGCCCGCGCGGCAAACATCAGGGCCAGTTCGGTCGAGGCGTCCAGGCCCGCGGTTCGGACATCGAGCAATAGCTGGCGAATCCGTTCGCCGGTCGGAGTGCCGCCAGGCTCTCGGGTGGTTACAACCGCCAGGCCACGAGCGCGCAATGCCTCCGCCAATCGTTCGAGTTGCGTGCTCTTGCCGCACCCATCCAGGCCTTCGAAAGTGATAAAAGTTCCGCGCCTCGAGCTCACGGACTCGATCATACCAGCAGCAACTAGCACCGGCCTGGATGAGGAACCGTACGGTTGGTACTCGGGAGAAGTGACGAACCGATTACGCCGCTGCTATATTCAACGGTCTGGAGATGCGGTTCAGGAGACGCCATTGACCTCAGCACGTGTGCTCGCCGTTTTGACCTTCGTATCCACAATCTGCATCAGGCTCCATGCCGCGCCACCGCAGCCGCCGAACATCACCGTTTCCGTAGACGCAACGGAAGCCGCGCGTAAGATCTTCCATGCCCAACTCGCCATTCCGGCCAGCCCGGGAAATCTAACTCTTTACTACCCAAAATGGATCCCCGGCGAACACAGCCCGAGCGGCCCGATCCTTTCCGCAACCGGTTTAAAGTTCACCGGCAATGGACAGATTCTGAAGTGGCGGCGTTCCCTCGACGATGGATGGACCTTGAATGTCGAAGTTCCCGCGGGAGTCAACGAGGTCCATGCGACGGTTGACTTTCTTTCCGAAACCGAAGCCGATCAGGGAGCATACAGTTCTGGGCAGTCTGCGACCGGGAAGCTGGCGGTTCTCAGTTGGAATCAATTATTGCTTTATCCCAGGGGATGGACTGCCGACCAGATCAGTTTCACCGCCTCTCTGAGATTGCCGCCGGGCTGGAAATTTGGCACTCCGCTGCCGGTTTCTTCGCAATCCGGAGACGAAGTCCACTTCCATACCGTTTCCTTGTATACCTTGGTTGATTCTCCGGTGCTCACCGGCGAGTACCTGAAAGCCGTCAAACTGAACGAGGGGCAGACACCGCCGGTCGAACTCGATGTTGCTGCCGACAGCGCGGTTGCGCTAGAACCTCCTTCCGAAGTATGGGACCTTTACCGCAATGTCGTGAAGCAAGCGACAACCCTGTTCGGGGCTACTCACTACCGCGGCTACCATTTCTTGTACACCTTGAGCGATCACGTCGCGCATTTCGGACTTGAGCATCATGAGTCCAACGACAGCCGGACCGAAGAGCGCACGCTTATCGACCCGCAGCTCCGCATGCTGCATGGTTCACTGCTCACTCACGAATATGTGCACTCCTGGAACGGAAAGTACCGCCGCCCTCTGGACCTGATCACTCCCGACTATCAACAAAACATGCGCACCGATTTGCTGTGGGTCTACGAAGGCTTGACGGAATATCTCGGCAATGTCCTCGCGGCACGCAGCGGCATCTGGACGCCGGAGCAATATCGCGACAATTTAGCGAGCGTGTTTGCCGGCATGGATCACCACACCGGGAGGAGTTGGAGCAACCTGCAGGACACTGCGGACTTCGCTCCGGAGCTCTATTACGCCCCCCATCAGTGGCGTTCCTGGAGGCGGGACGTCGACTTCTACGATGAGGGCGAGCTGGATTGGCTTTGGGTGGACACGATTCTCCGCCAGCAGTCGAAGGGGACCAAGTCCATTGACGACTTCTGCCACTTCTTTCACGGCGCACCCAGCTCTCCGCCCATGGTCAAAAGCTATACCTTCGATGAGCTCGTGAATGCACTCAACCAAGTGGTGCCTTACGACTGGCGCGGCTTCTGGACCGAACGGCTGACCACGCACCACCAGCAGGCTCCCTCGGGAGGAATCGAGGATAGCGGCTGGAAGCTCGTCTATGACCGGAACCGCAGCGATATGGTGCGAGCGCGGGAAGAGGATGATCGCCAACTCGATGCCTCCTATTCCATCGGTCTGCTCCTCAAGGAAGACGGCGAAGTGGTTGACGCCGTCGAAGGCATGTTGGCTGCCCGCTCCGGTATTGGTCCGGGCATGAGGGTGGTGGCGGTGAATGGCAGGCGCTTTACGACGCAGGTCTTGCGCGACGCCCTGGCTTCCGGCATGAACACAAAGGAACCACTTCAACTGCTGGTTGAAAACACGGACTATTTTCACAGCTTCAATCTCGACTATCACGATGGCGAAAAGTATCCGCATCTCATACGCGATGAGAAAAAGCCGGACCTGCTGACCGACATTGTGAGCGCCCACTAGGGCTCGATCGAGCCGCTGTCCTCAACCCCTTCGAAGAGGTCCGTCTCCTGGCGGATAGGGCCAGCCTTACTGGATGCGGCAAGGTGAAAAAGTTCCTGGCCGCCCCCTCTTTTGACGCTCTCCTCAAGCAAGGGGAACAAGGGCGCCTGCGAGCCATGCGCCCTGAACGCGGCCAATTTGCCTTCCAAGTGGTCCCTGACATCGATGGCGGCGGTTGGCGGTGGCAGCATAATTGGCTGCCGTCCGGGAATCACAAAATTGGCGGTCCCGAAGTAAAGCTTTTGCGCGCGATGCGGCTTGATCTCCGCGCTGAATTGATCCGCATAGCGGTTGGTTCTGCCTGCCCATTGAAATGCCAGGGAGGCGAAAATGCCGGCCATTCCGTGATCCGGATGACCGGTGAGCCCCCCGTCAGCCCCAAAAGTTGCGAGAACGTGAGGACGGAAACGGCGGATTTCAAGCGTCAGAGCGTACACCACCCGGTTGAGGTTCTGCAGATAGAGCTGGCCGTCGGGATAGTCATAGACCACCGGGCAAGTCACCTTAAGAATCTGGCACGCGGAGAAGAACTCTCGTTTCCGGAGTTCAGCAAGTTCCTGGTCGTTTTTGGCCGTGCCCCGGTGGGACCCCGCCTGCCCCGGCGTCAGGCAGATGACCGCGGTCTCCACCCCGGCGGAATGATATTTCAGCAGGGTACCGCCGAAGTTGCCCGCTTCATCATCGGGATGCGCGGTTACGCACATGAGTCTGAACATGCCGAGATTGTATCGGAGCAGAGGTCCACCTAGCAGTGGCGGGTTTCGCGCAATGTGCAGCTTCCTGCACAACCTGCGCAAAGCCTGCGCTCCTGAGAAAAAGCTTCGCCAAATAAAGCATCCAACATAGAATGAGGGAACTCGTCGACCCATGCATGTTCTGATCACATCGGACACGCTGAACGGTAATTGGACTTACACGCGTGAACTTGTGTCCGGGCTGATCACTCGCGGTTTCCGAATCACTCTGGTGAGTTTTGGGGGGATTCCATTGCCGGAGCAGACGGCATGGATGGAGCGGCTTTATGGCCTCACCTACCATCCCACCGCCTTTCGTCTGGATTGGATGGAAGAAGGCCAGCATGATTTCGCCGACGCTTCGGACTATCTGTGTTCGGTAATCCAGGATGCCAAGCCCGACCTCTTCCATTCTAACCATCTCTGCTATGGGGCTTTGCCGGTGGAACTTCCCCGAGTAGTGGTCGCGCATGGCGATCTCGTCACATGGTGGCAAGCCGTGCATGGACGCGAACCAAAGCCAAGCGCATGGTTGCGGTGGTATCGGGAAACCATTTCAGCGGGAATCGCTGCCGCTTCGGTGGTGGTCGCTCCTAGCGAGTGGCTGTTGAATTCGGCACGCGCCTGCTATGGTCCTGGCACTCGCGAGCTCGTAATCCATCACGGCCGCAATCCTATTTTCTTCAATCCATACACCGCCAAGGAAGACTCTCTACTGGCTGTGGGACGCCTGCTCGATCCCGCCAAACAGGTTGGACTTCTAACCCAGTGCAGGCAGGCATTTCCGGTCTGCATTGTGGGTGACGAGGAACCGCCCGCCAATCTCGCGGTCCGCGCGGATGTTCGTTTCCAGGATGGGAGTGGCGGCGTCGCCTTCCGTGGACCTCAGTCCGAAGCGCAAATGCGGACGTTATACAGCAAAGCTGCAATTTTTGCCGGGACCTGCCGCTATGAGGCCTCCGGCATGAATATTCTCGAAGCGGCCTTGTCGCGCTGCGCGCTCGTGCTGAACGACATTCCTTCGTTGCGGGAATTGTGGGGAAACGCGGCGCTTTACTTCGAGACCAATGATCCAGAAAGCCTCGCCGACACCATCCGGATGCTGAGCGATGATCCTCAGCTTCGCCGCAATTTTTCAAACCGCGCCTTTCAACGGGCTCGCGAGTGTTTCAACGCACACCGCATGACGGACAACTACGTGCAGCTCTATCACAGCGTGATCGCAAAAAAGGCGGCAGCCGCGTAGTCCCGGTGCGGCAACCGCCACTTGGCCAGGCTCACTCCGTCCTCGCTTGACCTGCACGAGGCCTCAACAAGCTGATATGGTTGAAGCAACAATCAACCGGAGGATCGATGGCCGCAATCAAAATTACCGTCAGACCGAACGGGCCCTATCGCGTGGAAGCTCCTGAAGGCTCAGTGGAGCTGGTCGATGCTCAAGGCAACCAGTACGACCTTACGGGGAAGACTGCCTTCTCGCTTTGCCGCTGCGGGGGTTCGGTTAACAAACCCTTCTGCGACGGGACCCACAGTAAGATTGGATTTCAGGGGGCTGAACTAGCGGTGCGAAAGGCGGAAGAGAACGGACCGGAGGCTTAGTCGTGCGACTCTCGCGCCTTCAGGCGGGCGGCCTTGCGCTCGGCTTCCGCGGCTTCCGATTTCATTCCCTTAGCCTGATAGACCTCTGCTAAACCAGACTCCAGGTAAGAATCGTCGCCTGCCTGCTTCTGGCCCGCGAGAAACGCCGCCATTGCTTGGTCGTACTTCTTTAACTTGAGATAGGAATTCCCCATCTCGTAGAAGGCGCCGGAAGAGCCAGCTCCGAGCTCTGTGACCGTCTTGAATTCATCGATGGCTGCCTGGTAATTCTGTTCAGCGGCGAGCACCAGACCCAAGCCATAGTGGGAATCAGCATCCTTTGCATTCTTCTCGATGCGGCCAGCGAAAAGCTTCTTTGCCTGATCAATCTTGCTCTCGCTCAGATAGGTAATCCCCAGCTCATAGTTCGCCCACCGGTTGTCTGGCTCGATCTGCAAGATACCCTGCAGTTCTCGTTCTGCCTCACGATATTGTCCGGCGCGTTGATAGGCGCTTGCCAATGCAAAATGGCCGGTGATGAACTCGGGGTCTTTGCCGACCAACTTCTTGAGTTCGGCAATTTCCTCCGGGCCCTGCCTCTGCCCGAGCAACTGGTAGGCTCTGCTCATGCGAGCTTGGGCTCCGCGCGTGTGCTCGAGCCAAAACCCAGCCCCGGCGACTGCAAGTGCCACGATCGATAACAGGGCAATACGCGCCGCCCACGCCTTTCGCTCGGGAGCCATCCGGGCAATGAGCGCTCCCAAAGCCAAGCCCGCAATGAGGCCGCCGATATGCGCCGCATTGTCGGTCGTACCCGACAATGCGCCGAAGATCAGGGTGTAAGCAAGAAATGCCAGCAAGCCGCTCAGCTGACTCCAGACGAGAGAATGCGGTATGGAGAATTCGCCATACTTGAGGGAGGCGATAAGAGCACCGGCAATGCCAAAAATGGCCCCGGAGGCTCCCGCACTGAGTGCGTACGGGTGCCACCAGATGCTGGCCAGGCTCCCGCTGACGCCGCAAATCAGGTACACAGCAGCGTAGGTCGAGGAACCGTAAAGGGATTCGGCGAGCGCACCCAAGCTCCACAGGCACCACATGTTCAGCGCGATGTGGATGAAACCCATGTGGAGGAAGACGTTTGTGAACAGACGCCACCAATCGCCGGACAGGGTAAGCTGAGCCGAATTCGCGCCCCAGTGCACAAGCTCTTGCGAAGTGGGGTCGATTACAGAGACGCCTGCCAGCGCCATTCCGAGAAACACCGCTGCATTGATCCCAAAGATGGCTTGGGTTGCCGGATGGCCGCTCCCCTGGCGAACCCAAGGTGCCGGCATGACGCGCTGCATCGGATCGTCGGAGGCCTCGCCGCGTTTGGCAGCCTCGTATTCGAGGCACCATCGGCAGATCTTCTTGCCAAAGGAGAATCCTGGCAGGTTGCGTCCGCACTGTGCGCACTTCGCCATAGTCGTCAGGGGGGATATCAGCAGTTTGCCACGTCTCGCTCGAACTCGGGAAAAGAAACTCCGGGCTAGAATCCGCTCTCTTCAGTGGATTGTCTTGGTTTTACGCGACATGTAGTCCATCAACAGGTACTGCCCGAGTGTGTAGGGCGTTGTGAAATACGCCTTGCCGCGGCACATCTCCGTAACTTTCTGCACAAACTGAACCAGTCCGTAATCGGAAGCCAACATGAAGGTGTTGATCATCACCCCGGCGCGCTTGCACTTTGAGACCTCTTCGAGTGTCTGGCTCACAACCAGGGGATCGAGCCCGAATGCGTTCTTGTAGATTCGGCCATCTTCAAGCGTCAGGGCCGAAGGCTTGCCGTCGGTGATCATCACGATCTGCTTCATGTCCTTGCGTTGACGCTGCAGAATTCGTTGGGCAAGCCGCAATCCCTCCCGCGTGTTGGTGTAATAAGGCCCGACTTTGACGCGTGCGAGCTGGGATAGGGGAACCTCTTCGGCGGAATCATGGAAAAGAATCAAGGAAAGCGAATCCCCGGGGTATTGCGTCCGCAGCAGGTGCGACAAAGCCATGGCTACTTTCTTGGCGGGAGTAAAACGGTCTTCGCCGTAAAGAATCATCGAGTGCGAGCAGTCGAGCATCAGCACCGTCGCACACGACGACTGGTACTCGCACTGATGCACCTGCAGGTCGGAGTACTCGATATTGAGGGGAAGACTCAGCCCCTCACGCTGGATCGCGCTCGACAGTGTCGAGGTGATATCGAGGTTCAGCGTGTCGCCAAATTCGTATCGGCGAGACGCGCCGCTGGCCTCGATTCCAGTCGCCATATCACGCGTGTCGTGACGCCCAAAACTGGACTTGCCGAGTGATCCGAGAAGATCACGCAGCGCCTTGTATCCAAGAAAATCCAGGCTCTTGTCCGTGATTTCAAATTTAGCCTGCGGTTGTGATTCCCCCACCCCCCCTTGGGGGTTGGAGGCCTTCGACGGATCTCCCGGTTGATCGATGCTGATGTAGTCTTCCTGCTCCAGGCGCTCAATCAGCCGCTCGATCAGTTCGTCAAGCGTTCCGTCCATTTGCATCTGTTCAAGCTGCTCTCGCAATTCATCCGGCAAGGTTTGGCTGTTCATCAAGGCTTGCTCAATTGCCTGCCGCAGTTCATCGAGAGTCTGCTCGCCATCGGGCATGTCGTAGTAAGAGTAGTAGTTCTCGAATCCGCTCTGCAGAAAGTAGTCCGACAACGCGCCGAGCAGGTCTTCCATGCTCATTTCGCCTGCGGGGTCGGGAACGTATTTGGAGTAGCGGATGCGCTTCATAAAACCGGCTAGTTCAACGGCCTTCTTGGCCGGTACTGCCCCTCTTCCCGCTCGTAGGGCTTTTCGGCGATGCGAGGCTGTTTTTCCCCGGCGGTGAAGACGCGTTCCTCATTTCGGCCGATGCGCTTGTGGGCATAGAGGCCTTCGAGCACAAACTCGGCAGCGGAAACCTGGGCTTCGGGCGAATCCTTGGGGCCAACACTCAGGCGCGTAAGTTTGTCCATCAAACCCTGGATCCCGCGAAGAGTTTGCAGGGTATCGGCGGCCGGCGCATTGTCGGCAAGTTGAATCTCTCCTCCCAGATCAAACCACTGGATCACTTGCTGCATGTTCGCGCCCTGGAAGTACTGATCGTAGGTCTTCCCGATTGCCACCCGAATCAGTTCCCTTCCTACGAAATCGGCGCCTTTCACTTCGCCCTCATACTCCAGTTCCAGTTTGCCGGTAATGGCTGGCAGCGCTGCATAGATATCGCTGATGCGGGGAACCACAACCTTTTCGTCGTGGCGAATAGCCCGCAGCTCTGCATTGGAGATCACGTTCTCAAGAGCGGAGATGGGTAGCCGCTGGCTCACGCCCGATCGCTTATCGATTTTCTTGTCCTCGCGCGCCGCAAAGGCGATGTGCTCGACTACTTCGCCAACGTATTTCGGTACCGCCAGCTTGTTCCCGTCACGGGTGGTCCAGGCCTCCTGCGAAGTAATCGCAATTCCCTCTTCCACCGTGGCCGGGTAGTGGGTGCGAATCTCAGATCCGATGCGGTCTTTGAGCGGTGTAATGATCTTGCCGCGAGCCGTGTAATCTTCGGGATTAGCGGAGAACACCAGAGCAAGGTCCAGAGGCAAGCGCACGGGATAGCCCTTAATCTGAACATCTCCTTCCTGCATGATGTTGAAAAGGCTGACCTGGATTTTGCCAGCAAGATCCGGCAGTTCATTGATGGCGAAGATTCCACGGTTTGCGCGCGGAAGAAGTCCGTAATGCACCGTCAGCTCATTGGCCAGCTCGTAGCCTCCGCGGGCGGCTTTGATGGGATCGATATCGCCGATCAAATCCGCTGTGGTGACATCGGGTGTCGCGAGTTTCTCTACGTATCGGTCTTCCGGGGTGAGATAAGCAATGGCAGTGGCTTCTCCGCAATCGCCAATCAGATCGATACAGCGGCGGCAAATGGGATCATAGGGATTGTCATGAATCTCGCAACCCGCCAGGTATGGCATGTGAGCATCGAGCAGCGAGGTTAGCGCCCGCAGAATTCGGCTCTTCGCCTGCCCGCGCAACCCCAACAGAATGAAATTATGGCGAGACAAAACCGCATTCACGATCTGGGGAACAACCGTGTCTTCGTATCCGATAATTCCCGGAAAAATCGTCTTGTCCCCTTCCGCCCGCAGGCGCGCAATCAGGTTGTCGCGCAATTCGTCCTTCACGCGGCGGGTTTTGAGCTTTTCTTCTGAGAAGGGGCTTCGGCGAAGCTCGCCGAGGGTGCGGGGAAGACTCATCGGATACTCCACGAAACGACCGTAGGCCCGATTATACGCCGCTCGTCTGGTCTAGCTGACGTGACCGTTGCCGCCGGCTTTCCGCTTGGCGCGGGCATTCCTCTCGAGCACTGGCAGGATGCGCTTAAAGAAAGAAATGATGGCCTGCATGCGCTCGGTCTCCGAGTTCATCTCTAGGAGCACCTGCTGAAAGTCGGGATCGAAGGGAAGCGAGCCGGCAAGCCGATATGCCAACTGAGCGGTGTCGATTTCCTTGTGACTCTCGCTTTCCGCCCCCGCAAGTTGCATGATTTCATCATGCAGACGAAGTGCGGTTTCGATCTCGGCTTTTGGGGCTCCGTCCGGGTCATCCTCCAGGAAAAATACGTTTGCCTGCAGAAACGATCGCTCCTGGTTGGTCTCGAGAACCTCAAACCGGCGCTTGCCTTCGGTAAGAATGTCCGACCTTCCGTCCGGATAAGTCTTGAGCACCTGAATGATCTCCGCCGTGCAGCCGATGGTTGCCATGGTGTCCTCGTGCATGCGAACTAAACCGAAATGCTTCTTTTGCTCCATGCATTCGTTGACCATTTCCTTGTAGCGAGGTTCAAAGATGTGCAGCGGCAGCGGCACTCCCGGGAGCAGCACCACGTCGAGCGGAAACAGAGGAATCAGCATGTTTGTCTAAGGTCTTGGGGCGAGAAAATGCACTGCTGGGACCCGATTCTCCACAGCCCTACTGGAGTATACTGCGCTCAAGACTTCAACTTTGATTCTTCAGGAAAACGGTAGTCATGAACTTACAAGCGGTCGAAGAGGTATCCACTCAGGTTCCGGCAGACGATTTTCAGGCCTTGGAAGACAAGGTTTATCGCACTATTGAGCTATACAAGTCTGCCCGGGAGGCGCGTGCCATCGCAGAGCGGGATGCAGGTCGCCTGCGCGAGCAGCTTGAGCAGCGGGAAGAGGAAGTGGAGAACCTGAGGCGCGAGCTGGTTTCTCTTCGTAAGGAGCGCGAGTTAGTGCGTTCCCGCGTAGAGAAGATGCTGGCACAGATCGATCGCATCGAAGAACCGGCCGCAAGCTGAAACGGACGTCAGGAGCAACTATGGCAACGGCCACCAAACACCCACACATGCAAGATGCCTCGAATGGCAGCGTTCGCGTGGAGATTTTTGACCAGGGTTACAACCTGCGCGGCACCGATCCGGATTACATCCTGAAGCTTGCGGAATACGTGGACACCAAGATGCGGGCGGTTTCCCAGCAAACCCACACGGTGGATACGGCCCGTTTGGCGGTCCTAGCCGCCATCAACATCGCCGACGAATTCCACATGCTGCGCCGGAAGATGGATGGTGGAACTACCGACTCTTCACGCCGGGCCAAGCAGTTGCTCAATGCATTGGATGAAGTTCTGGACGAAAGGCGATCGCTGAAAGGCTAGCCTGCTTTTCTCTGGAATGAGGCTTCCCCGCCCCGCCTTGCAATCGAAGTAAGCACTAACTCAGCCTTCAATCCTCGATTCTTCAGGCGCGACTCGATCCTCGCCTTGCTCTTTTCGATTGCAAACTTCGGATTGAGAAACATCAGCACCGAAGGGCCCGCACCGCTCAGCGCCACCCCCAGGATTCCATCTTCCGGGTCTAGAGTTTCTAGCGCCGGAAGCAGGGGGCACAATTCCGCGCGATAGGGCTGGTGAATGCGATCTTCGAGCGAGGAGGAGAAGAGTTTCTGGTCGCCCTGGAACAAAGCAGCCAGCAGCAGCATCGAGTTCTGAATATTGGTGACGGCATCGGCACGGGAATATTCTCGAGGCAACACGGAACGCGCCTTTTCGGTCGAAAGGGGTTCTTGAGGGATGGCCAGCATCAATGGCCAGCGGCCCTTCGGAACGAAGCGGGCAACGTGAGCGTCGGCCTCGCCGAACATCCTCGCCACCGTCACGCCTCCCATCCAGCACGCGGCCGCGTTGTCGGGATGATGCTCGCGTTTCGACGCTTCCCCAACAATGCGAGCGCTGTTCCAGCGGAGCCGGCCAAAACGCACGGCGAGAGCAATGCCCGCAAGACGGGCAGCTGCCGAAGATCCGAGACCCTTGCCGATGGGGAAGCCGTTGTGGATGCTCAACCTGAGAGCCGGAGCAGACTTTTTCTCGCCGGCGAGGACCTCTTCGTAGGTCTTCACAATCAGGTGATTTTCAAGGGCGGCGCAGATCTCCGGATCGTGACCGGTGGCATCGATCGAGTACTGCCTAGCGCGAGTTGCGTGAACGCGCAGAGCCAGGTTCATGGCCAGAGCGGCGGCGTCAAAGGCCGGCCCCAGGTTGGCCGAGGTGGCGGGCAAGCTGATGGTGAATTCCGTCATCTTGAAACCAGTTTCGGGCGCCATGATAAGTTATTCGGCTTGTCAGGCCGCCGACTGCAGCAACTTGATGACTGCATCTACGCTCGGTTCGAGCACCAGGGGAGAACGCTCGAATCTCTTAAGGCTTCCGCTCTCCGCCTGGTAGGTGGTTCCGTCGAATAAGTCGCCACGATGAAATTTCAAGGTGAAGTCGGCATCTTTCAACGTGTGCCCGGTGAGCACCAAAACCACGGTCTCATTCGGCTTCACAAATCCTTGTTTCACGAGTTTCTTTAATCCCGCCAAAGTCACGGCGGATGCCGGCTCGCACCCTACCCCTTCCGCGCCAATCTCGGCTTTGGCCAGCGCAATTTCGACTTCGCTCACCTGCTCCACAGTGCCGCCGGTTTCCCGAATCACGCGCAGCGCTTTTTTCCAGGACGCCGGGTTGCCGATGCGGATTGCCGTCGCCATGGTTTCCGCATGCACTGGAATCAACTTCTCGCCGCCATTCTCGCGCACCGACCGCACCAGCGGATTCGCCCCTTCTGCTTGCATCACCGAAACCTTGGGCAGGCGTGAGATGAATCCTAGATGCTTCATCTCGCCGAGCGCCTTGCCGATGGCCGAGGAGTTGGCGAGATTGCCGCCGGGAACAATGATGTGATCCGGCGGCTCCCAGCCGCGCTGCTCCAGTAATTCAAAGGCCGAGGTCTTCTGGCCTTCCACGCGATACGGGTTCACGGAATTTAGCAAGTAGACCGGCATCCGTTCGACGACTTCGTTCAAGACCCGAACGCAGCCATCGAAGTCCGTCTTGAGCTGAACCGTAATCGCGCCATAATCGAGGGATTGGGAAAGCTTCCCCCAGGAAATCTTGCCGTCGGGAATCAGCACCAGCGAGCGCAGGCCGCCACGAGATGCGTAGGCGGCCATCGAGGCCGAGGTATTTCCGGTCGAGGCACAGGCCACCCACTGATACCCGGCAGCGCGGGCAAACGATGCAGCCGCGGTCATGCCGGTATCTTTGAACGACCCTGTCGGGTTCATGCCCTGATGCTTGGCATAGAGATGTTGGATCCCGGCACTCCGGGCGCAGTGCGGCAACTCATAGACGGGGGTGTTGCCTTCGCGAAGGGTGATGATTTTCTCCTGGTCGATCTCCGGCAGCACCTCGCGAAATCGCCAAACACCGCTCTGGTCGGCGGGTTCAAAGGACGACTTCCGGCTAAGCCAGAGTTTCTTCAGGGAATTGGCACTGAGTCCGTACGGTCCCGCCGGCTCCCAACCAGGGAAAATGATTTCCAGCAAATCCCGGCAGGTCTCGCAGCGGAAGCGGTCAGGCAAAGCCGTCCGTCCGCATCCGATGCACTTTAGTTGAGACACACCGAGGTCTGTTTTGGTCGCCGGTTCAGTCATTTCTCGGAACCATAAGAATAGCAGAGCGGACGCCCGCATCCGCCTTTCCCGGACATCGTTTCCCCGCTTGTCTCACCTGCGAAGGTAGGCGTCAGTTTTCTGGATCCAATCCATGCGGGGAGGATGAAAAATGTCGAGGCTGACGGTATCGCGCAGGGCTTTGACCAGGTGGGGCAGGTGGGGCGGGATGGTCAGCACCTCACCCGCACGCACGACCGTGTCCTTAGCCCCAATCGTGAACCTTAAGGCACCTTCAATCACGTAGGAGAGTTGCTCGTTGTGATGGCTGTGTAAGGGAACGACACATCCCTTTTTGAGCAGGATGCGCGCCAACATCACCTTGTTTCCGGTAACCAGCTGCCGCTGCAGCAGAGGGTTCAACGTCTCCAGCTCAAGCTGGCTCCAGACATGGCGTTTTGCCTTGCCGCGGGGCAGCGTTTTTGAAGTTTTACGGCCCTTCCGCGATGGAGATTTCTTGCGAAGCCTCGACATACCGACCTCCCCGTGGGTTTGCTGCCCCTTGCTCCGGGCAACCCTCAACGTTACCATTTCATGATCGCCCAGGAGAGCCGTATGGCAAAACATCGTTTTCGTCCGGAGACCGAAGCCGTTCATGGCGGCGCGAACCTCGATAAGCAAAACGCGCCTGTGTCAGAGCCGATCTATCAGACCTCGACCTTTCAGGTGACTGACTCCGACGAGCAAGTACGTGCGACCAACACTGACATGTTCTACACGCGTTATGGCAATCCGACGCACACCGCGGCGGAGAAACGCATTGCCGAACTGGAAGGGGCCGATGCCGCGCTCCTGTTCGCCTCCGGAATGAATGCCATCACCACCTCGATCATGGCGCTCGTAAGGCCCGGCGAACACATCGTCGCACAACGGGACATCTATGGTGGCGTAACCAAGTTTTTGTCCAGTTGGTTGCCGAAGTTCGGCATCGAGACCACCTTTGTCGATACCACCGATTACACCCAGCATGTCCGGGCCGTGCGGCCGAACACCAAGCTCTTGTACTTGGAGTCGCCCACCAACCCAACCTTGCGAGTCGTCGACCTTCCCAAAACCGCGGCGATCGCGCAAGAGCACGGGCTGATCAGCGCCATCGATGGCACCTTCGGCACACCCATCAATCAACGCCCCATCGAGTTTGGAATTGATCTGGTTCTGCATTCCGGAACCAAATATTTCGGGGGTCACTCGGACCTGATCTGCGGCCTGGCTGCCGGCCGCAAAGACCTGATCGATGCGATTCGCAGCACCCGGACGACTCTCGGCGGGGTCATGGATCCCCATGCCGCTTTTATGCTGCTGCGCGGGATCAAGACCCTGGGGGTTCGGCTAGAGCGCCAAAATGCAAGCGCGCTTAGCATCGCCGAATTCCTGGCGGCTCATCCCAAAGTCCGCTCTGTCAATTACCCATTCCTCAAAGACCATCCGCAACGCGCATTGGCGATGGAGCAGATGAAGGGCGGTGGGGGTGTACTCAGCTTCGAGGTAGAAGGCACGGGGGAAGATGCGAAGCGGGTCAGCGAAGCCCTGCAACTTTTTACGCTGGCACCAAGCCTTGGAGGAGCCGAGTCGCTGGTGTCCATTCCAGTGCTCACCTCGCATGCCATGATTTCTGCCGAGCATCGGGCAAAAATGGGAGTGAGCGAGCAACTGGTACGGCTGTCGGTTGGAGTCGAGCACGTGGAAGATCTGATCGCTGATCTCGATCATGCCCTGTCGGTCGCGGTTCGTCGACCAGATCAGGTCGCAGTCGGTTAGATCTAGGAAGCTCAGGCGGTTGCGGGGAGGATTCCTTCGGGGCGA